>Ga0335069_10006362_pt1 | contig 17177 bp, 15 predicted proteins | sample Lox_Sample_11_FD_206714 | JGI IMG/M metagenome (GOLD analysis project Ga0335069, IMG submission 206714) | Soil microbial communities from Loxahatchee National Wildlife Refuge, Florida, United States - Lox_Sample_1.1 | ecosystem: Environmental > Terrestrial > Soil > Wetlands | place: USA... | reverse complement strand
CGCGCTCTACGACTCACAAACGTATGCAGCGTGGCAAACACCAGACCAGCGGTCGCAAGTGCATGTCGAGGCTCAAACGACCGAGGAGGTCCGCAAGAGCGGCGTCTACCGCGTGGTGACACCGGACGAGTGCGTCGCACTCGCCCAGGAGATGGGGCGCATCATCCTGCATCCACTCATGGGCGGCATGTCGCCTGAACTGGGGTGGCAAGGGCTGAAGTTGTTCGAGTCGAAGGTGCTGCCGCGCATCCGATGAATCAGTGACCAGTGGGGAAGGAGAACAGCGGATGCCGCGATTGCGCCAAGTGGCACGGGGCGAGGCTGTGCCCGAAGTGGTTGAGATGTACACGCTCCTCTTCGGCGACCGCGATCCAGTCGCCGAGCCGGGGACGGCGACCGGCACGCCGGGCAACTGGTGGACCGTCTTCGCGCTCGTGCCCGACGTCTTCCGCCATGCGGTCGCGGGCTTCGGGTTGTATCGCAGCAAGAACCGCAAGCTCGATCCGCAGCTGCGCGAGCTGGGACAGACACGCGCCGGGTTCCTGCGTGGCAGCCAGTTCGTTTTTTCACAGCACTGCAAGTCCTGTCGCTCGGTCGGGTTGAGCGAGGAGAAGATCCTCGCGATTCCGGCGTGGCCCACGGCCGAGGTGTTCACGCCGATCGAGCGGGCGGTGTTGGCATACACCGACGATCTGGTTCTGCAAGGTGGGCGTGTGCAGGATGCAACCTTCGCCGCGCTGCGCTCGGGCCTTTCCGACGAAGAGATCCTGGAGCTGACCTACATCACCTGCACTTACGAGATGCACGCGACGATGTGTCGTGCCTTGCGCCTCGAGTACGACGATGTCGCCGAGCCGATCGTCGAGATCGCCGCGCCAGCCGATGCCGCCAACCGCGACATCATGCGTGACATCAGCCGGCCGGGCGATGAATAGTAGTTGGCATGAATCGCCTCATCGACCTTCATGGTGACGCTCGCATCGGCGTCTTCGCCGAACCGATCGATGAGGTGAATTATCGCGACTTCGACTTGCTGACGCCCTTCGGCAAGCCGGCTGGGCAGCTGCGGCGTCATTTTGCATTCAATCAGTTCCAGTTCCTTGGCGCCCTGTCGGAGCAGTTGGTATTCGGCTGCGCACTGGCCAACATCGGGTACGTCGGTACGGCGTTCGTCTACTGCTATGAGCCGGCGACGCGGCGCTTCGCGGAGCACAGCTTTCAGCAACCGTTGGCGCGCGGGATGCGCTTCGATCAGTTACCCGAGACGGGCACCAGCACCTTCAGCACCACCGCCAATCGTATCGAGATGACCGCCAGCGTACAGCCGCGCCAACGCCGTCTGGTCGTCGAGCTGCGCAGTGGGGTGTCGATCGACGCGACCTTCAGCGAAGAGGACCCGCCTTTGCAACCGATGTTCATCTGCACGCCGGCTGGAGCGACCGGCTGGGTCTATGCACGCAAGACCGCCGGGCACGCCGTATCCGGAACGCTGCGGTGGGAGGGCCGCACGTTCGATCTCGCCGCCATCGGCGCGCGTGGACATCACGACTGGAGCGCCGGCTACATGCGGCGTGACACGTTCTGGAACTGGGGGTGCCTGGCGGGACGGGCGGCAGATGGCCGCATCCTCGGCATGAACGTCTCGTGCGGCGTGAACGAGACGAGCTTTACGGAGAACTGCTTCTGGGTCGACGGCCACCTGCACAAGCTGGATACCGTTTTCTTCGAATACGACCGGCGCGACCTGATGCGGCCGTGGCGCATGACGTCATTCGATAGACGGCTCCAGCTCACGTTCCGTCCGGAAGGCCGGCACAGCGAGAACATCAACGCCTGGATCGTGGCATCCAACTTCAACCAGCTCGTGGGTCGCTACGACGGCTGGTGTGAAACCGCAGCTGGCGAACGCATCGTGATCACCAACACGCTGGGATATGCAGAGCGCCATTACGCCAGGTGGTGACATTGCATGACGCAGCGTCTCGGAGGGGAAAAATGATGGATGACACAACAGTCGACACGGGTCGGGCGGCGGGAAAAACCGCCGGCACCCACCTCCGTTTCATTGTCATCGGAGCGGGAATGTCGGGGATCCTCAGCGCCATCAAGCTGCAGGAGGCCGGGTTCGACGACTTCGTGATTTATGAGAAGGCCGATCGCCCGGGCGGGACGTGGCGAGAGAATACCTACCCCGGCATCGCTTGCGACGTCCCTTCCCACTTTTACAGCTACTCCTTTGCGCTCAATCCGGACTGGAGCCATCGCTTCTCGCCGGGTGCGGAAATCCAGGCCTACTTCGAGGACGTCGTCCGCCGCTACGGGTTGGCCTCACGGATTCAGTGCCGCAAGGAGGTCGCGCGCTGTGTGTTCGCGAACCGACGCTGGACGATCGAGATGACCGACGGGTCGGCCGACGCGGGTGACTTCGTCATCGCGGCGACGGGCGTTCTCCACCACCCCGCTTACCCCGACATTGAGGGCTTGAACTCCTTCGCGGGCGCGGCCTTCCACAGTGCCCGTTGGGATCACGCTGTGCCGCTCGCAGGCAAGCGTGTCGGCGTCATTGGAACCGGCTCGAGCGCGATCCAGATCGTCGGGGCCCTGGTCGGCGAGGTGAAAGAGCTTGTACTGTTCCAGCGTACCGCTCAATGGATCATGCCGATGGGAAACCCGGCGTACAGTGAGGAGGAGAAGGCCGCGTTCCGCAAACATCCCGAAGCCATTGATGAGCTCCGCTCCGAGGTTACGCGCATGTTCACCGACGGCTTCGCCAATCACCTCGCCGACGTCAACTCGCCCCAGCTCCGGGGTATTCATGACGCCTGCGTGGCAAATCTCGAGCACAGCGTGAAAAATCCGGAACTCAGAGAGAAACTCCGTCCAACCTACCGGGCGGCGTGCAAACGTTTGATCATGTCGGAGAACTTCTACGACGCCATCCAACGGCCCAACGCGCGGCTGGTCACGGAGCGCATCGAATGCGTCGGGGCGTCCGGAGTACGAACCAGCGACGGATGTCTGCATGAGTTGGAGGTGCTGATCCTGGCGACCGGATTCCACGTCGATCGTTTCGTGCGACCGATGCAGGTGATGGGCCGCGACGGTGCAGCCCTCGACGACGTCTGGAAGGACGGGCCGTTTGCATACCTGGCCATCTCGGTCCCCGACTTCCCCAATTTCTTCATGCTCAACGGTCCCAACAGTCCGGTTGGCAACTTCTCCCTGATCGATGTCGCGGAGCTGCAGTTCGCTTACATCATGCAGCTCATCGAGCAGGTCCGATCAGGCGCCTGTCGCGAGGTCAGCGCCTCGCGAGCAGCGATGGAGCGCTTCGACATCGAACGCAAAGCGGCCGCCAAGACGACGATATGGAACAGCGGCTGCAAGAGCTGGTATCTCGACGCCAATGGTTTGCCGACAGCCTGGCCGTGGACGTATGACCACTTCAAGGCAGAGATGCGTGCGCCGCGCCTCGGCGACTTCGAGATCCGATAAGGAGCGTCCATGAATCGCGACCATTGCCTGATCGAACGTGAAGGCCATATCCTGACCGTAACCCTCAACCGCCCCGAAGCGAAGAACGCCCTGAGCTCCGGAATGCTCGCCGGCATGTACCGCGCCTGGCGCATGCTCGACAACGACCCCGAGCTGCGTGTAGCGATCCTCACCGGCCGCGGCGACGTCTTCTGTGCCGGCGCCGACTTGAAGGCCATGGGTGCCGGCGAGTCGGACGACGAGTTCATGCAGCTGATGTCCGAGGTGCCGGACATTCACTGGCAAGCCTTACTGCGGCACAATCGGCCCCTCAAGCCAATCATTGCTGCGATCGAAGGCTACGCCGTCGCCGGCGGCACCGAGATCCTGCAGGGCACCGACATTCGTGTCGCCGCCGACGACGCGGTTTTTGGTGTCACCGAGGCGCGACGCGGTCTCTTCCCGCTCGGCGGCTCGAGCGTGCGACTGCGGCGACAGATCCCCTACACCCTGGCAGCCGAGATCCTGCTCACGGGACGCCATGTGACCGCGAAGGAGGCGTTGGCGTTCGGCTTGGTCGGCCGCTTGGTCCCCAAGGGCGACGCTCTCACCGAAGCCAAGAAGATCGCCGCCGATATCTGCACCAACGGCCCGCTGTCGATTCGCGCCCTCATGCGCATGCTGCGCGAGGTCGACGAAAGCGTCAGCGAAGCCGACGCTCTAGCTCGGGAGCTCGAAGTCGGCAGCCCCATCTTCGGCACCCGCGACGCTCGCGAAGGAATGAAGGCCTTCGCGGAGAAGCGCAAGCCCGTCTACACGGGCGAGTAACCAATGAAGCCGCTCGCACCGAACACGCCGGTGATCGTCGGGATCGGATTCCATCAAGAGCGAATGGAAGATCCCACGCAATGCGCCGAACCGTATCAGCTGATGGTGCGCGCGGTGCGTCGCGCCGTTGATGATGCCGGCTCGCAGAAATTGCTCGACCAGATCGAGTCGATCTCTGTCCCGCAAGGGATGTGGCAATACCGCAACCCCGGCAAGCTGATCGCCGACGCACTGGGCTGCCCGGCGGCGAAGAGCGTCATCTCGGATCTGGGAGTCCTGCAGCTGACACTCCTCGGCGACTTGTGTCGGTCCGTGGCTGCCGGCGAGCAGGATCTAGGCGTGGTCACGGGTGGCGAAGCACAGTTTCGCGAGCTGCGCAGCATGATCACGCAGCAGCCGGTCACGGAGACCCAGCAGCCGGCGGACACACCGCCGCCGGACGTGCACCACACGTCGCAGGACCCGTTCTGTAGCGACCTCGAAGGGCAACGCGGGCTGCACTTGCCCGTCGAGCTCTTCGCCATCATCGAGTCTGCCCTGCGCTACCACCAGGGATTGGACGTCGAAGAGCACCAAGACAGGCTCGCCGGTCTCTACAGTTCCTTCAGCAAAATCGCCGCGGCGAATCCCCACGCCTGGCGCCGAGAGCCGATAGGCGCCGAGGAGATTCGGAATCCGTCGGCAAAGAACCCTCTGCTGGCGTTCCCCTATACCAAGCGCCATTGCAGCCAGTGGAATGTCAACCAGGCGGTTGCCATCATCGTCTGCTCAGTAGCCAAGGCCGAACAGCTCGGTTTGAGAAATCACGGTTGGATTCATCCCCTGGCAGCGGTGGAGTCGAAGCACGTCGTGGTCCTGGCTCAGCAACGACAGCTGCACAGCCATCCGGGTACGGTGCTGTGCGGCCAGCGGGCGCTCGCTTTGGCCGATGTCGCTACGCGCGACATCACAGCCGCGGAGCTCTACAGTTGTTTCCCTTCCGCGCTCCAGTCCTTTGCTCAGGATTTGAAACTGGAGAACGTGTGTCCGCTCACCGTGACCGGCGCCATGCCCTTTGCTGGCGGTCCCTTCAATAGCTTCAGTCTGGAGGGCGTGGCGAGGATGGTAGAGGTGTTGCGTTCGGATGAGCCGGGCGCAGCAGTACAACGCCGGATCGGTTTGGTCTCCAACCTTAGCGGCATCTTCGGTAAGCAGGGTTGTGTCGTGCTCTCGAACAAGCCCAATGGCCGCGGTTACGGCTACGAAGACATTACGCAGGCCGTTGCGGAGAAGGACCTTCCCGTACCCCTCACCAGCGACTACACCGGTCCGGCCACGATCGTCGGCTACACCGTCATGTTCAACAGGAACACTCTGTCGCACGGCATCGCCATTTGCGACACCCCGGAGCGCGAACGCACTGTCGTCAGAAGCGAGGACAAGACGCTACTGGAGGCGATGACACGGGAAGAGTTCTGTGGACGGGTGATTGAGGTTCTCCACGACGGACGCTTTCAACGGCGGCGCTCCGCTGACGAAACGTAGGCGTTGCAGGACAGCGTCCGAGCTCATCGAGGATCTGGGCATGGTCGGCCCCCAGCCTCACTTCTTCGGCGCCGCTTCCCACTCCGCCAGCACCTTGTCGGTCTCGTGGCGGTTGTACATGTCCTCCTGGAACGAGAACGCGCCACTGCCGGCGTACTCCATAGCCGTGATACCGGCGAATTCGTAGAACGAGCCATCGGGCCGCTTGCCGGGTAAGCGGTTGAGCCACTTGTGGACGACGCGGTTGCCGTCGATGTTCACCCACTCGACCGGGAACGTCCACTCCTTGCAATGCTCCATCACGGGGACCAGCCAGTCGAGGATGGCCTGGCGTCCTCGAAAGGTCCCGTAGTGATGCTCGAGATACACGGCATCCTCCGTGAAGGTGTTGCCGAACCCTTCCCAGTCGTTGCTGTCTTGCAACGCCATACGTTTGCGCCACGCCGCTTCGATCTCAGCTCGGCTGTACGTCGCCATGGCTCCCTCCTCGATGTGGTGCGCGTCGGTACCATGCGCGCGTCCAGGCGTGCAAGGCACGGTGCGGCAGTCGCGGCAATCGGCGCGGCTCACGGCGCAGCAGAAGCGCGCCGACGTACGAGGATGCGGTTGCGGTAATAGCGAGCGGCCTGGTTCGTCGGATCGAGCCGCAGGGCCTCATCCAGGTGCGCCAGGGCCGCGTCGTCCTCTCCTTGGTCTCCCAACACCTGACCGAGCAACTGCTGGCCGCGGACGGATTCCGGATGGTAGCCAAGAAGGATGTTGAGCTCAGCGACCGCCCCGCTCGGGTTGTTGTGATTCACCTGAATGAGCGCCAGGTTCAAACGTGCCGCTTCCAGACTCGGGTCGAGTTCCAGCGCGCGACGCAGTACCGGCTCGGCCTTCGCGCTGTCGTCCTTCTCCAGATAATACATCCCAAGTCCATCCCAAAAGAATGCGACGTTGGGCTCCTTGCGCAGGACGTCGTTCCACAGGGTCTCGGTGGTCCGCCAGACTGCAATGCGCGCAGTGGTGATCGGCACTGCCACGAGCGCACACCACGCTGCCAACACCAGAGCTGGTAGGCGTTGATGGAGGCGGCGCAGCGGACGCAGCAGCAACACGCCGAGCACAGCCGCTCCGACGAGGGCCAGATGCGTATAGCGGTCGGCTTGAAAGTAGGGAGCCGGAAGGATGTTCATCGTCGGCAGCAACCCGAGAAGGATGAAGCTACCCATTACACCGCTGCGCACATCACGGCGCGCGGCCTGAGCGACGACCGCCGCCGCAGCCACCACAACGGCCCAACTCATGAACACCCGCGGATCGCTCCACGGTGCCGGCGACCACGTGTAGTACAAGGACAGATCGGACGGTAGAAAGAACTGCCGCAACTGGATCGCCAGCACGCGGCCCATGATCGTCATGCGCTGGCTTATGGTCATGGCGCTCGCGTCGCGACCGCCGATGATCGCCGCCTGTGACGTGACACTCAGCAGGCCGCGCGCAGCGGCAAGTCCCGCGAAGATACTGAGCCACAGCGTGCCCCGCCACCGCGACAGGTTCCCGAGACCGCAGGCCCATAGCACCGCCGCCCACAGCGGAAACACCACCGCGGTGCCCTTGCTACCGAGGGCCAGGAGCAGCCACAGCGTGGCAGACAGCGGACGAGCCGCGAGGAAGGCGCGGCAGAACGCGAAGCCGCAGAGCGCGGCCAGGAGGTTCTTGCGCGACGCGATCCAGGCAACCGATTCGACCTGTAAAGGGTGGATCGCAAAGACCAGCGTCGACAGCAGTGCGAGATTCGCACCGATGTCGAGATCGAGCAGCAGGAAGAACATCAGGGTGACGCAGGCGAGATGCAGCACCAGGTTCGTCGCGTGGTAGACCCGTGCATCGAGTCCGAACAGACGATACTCGAGCGCATGGCTCAACGTCACCAGCGGTGTCCAATCTCCAACCGTGGTCGTCTGGAGATCGAAGATGCGCAACACCTCCGGCTGCCGCACATCAGGGTTCTTCCTCACGTACTCATAGTCGTCGAAACCGACGAACTCAGCGGAGAGCGTGGGACGGTAGAGGAGCGCCGTGGCCACCAGGAGCAAGAGGAGGCCGAAGCGTTCGCGAGACAGCATGGCCAGGTTCACGCCTGCCGCACACTCGCCAGGCGTCGCGATGCCAGCTGCGACAGCGCCGCGCGCTGCGGCTTCGAGGTTCCGCTCAACGGCACATCGCGCCGCGCGATCAAGACGTAGTGCTCGGGCCGCTTGTAGGTGGAGAGGGTTTCCTCGGCGAGGCCACGCAGATCACTCTCGACCAAGGACGCTCCGGCCTTGGGAACAATCAAAGCGACGATCTGCTGCTCCAGGCCGTCGGGCGGCAAACCTACGACGTAAACGGCTTCGACCGCGGCATGCGCGCTCAGCACCGTCTCGACTTCCATCGGGGAGACGTTGATGCCCTTGACGCGCAGCAGATCCTTGTTCCGGCCGACGAAGCGGAACACGCCGTCGGCGTCGATGCCGCCGATGTCGCCCGTCATGAAGAAACCATCGGCATCGAGACCGCTACCGGGTGGTTGTTTGTAGTAGCCGCTGAACAAGGCCGGGCTGCGGACGAGAATCTCGCCGCCATTGCCGACGCGGAATTCGACACCCGGCAAGGGCGTTCCGAGATTGCTCCTGCGTACCGCCGCCGAGTCGCGCCAATCCAACGCGGTAACGTACCCTGCTGTTTCGGTCATACCGTAGCCGGTAATGAACCGCGCCACGTTTGGATCGAGATGCGGTGCGTACCACTCCACGCGGCCGCCGCCGCGTCGGACCTTGGCGAGTAGCGACGGATTGAAGCGTGCATGGTTCAGTACCTGGCCGACCTGCGGGGGACGCAGGTGCAGAGCCGTCGGACGATGGCGCTCTAATGCCGCAATCACGGCGTCGGCGGTGAAAGAGTCGACCAGGATGAGGGCGCAACCGGTGGCCAGGGTCGGCAGCGCACGGATCACCAGCCCCGCCACCCAGAACAAGGGCAGCGTCGACAGCAGCGAGTCGTCGTGCCCCAGTCCGGTGCGTTCCGCCGTGGGCACCACGGTCGCGAGAATGGCAGCATGACTCAGCATGACGCCCTTCGGCTGGCCGGTCGTACCCGACGTGTAGAGGATGCAGGCAATGGACTCGCGCGCAGGATCAGCCTGGCTGCGGTCGCAATCGGCCTGCATCGCAATGAATTCCGCGGCGTGGCGACGCTCCTTAGGAGCATGGTCATCCAAGACGACAACCTCGCGCAGCGCCGGCAACGACGATAGCCGAGCAAGGGCGTCGAGGTAATCATGCGAGCGGAGCCGTGGCTGCACGATCAAGAGTGCCGCGTCTGCATGAGCGAGAACGTCGCCCAGCTCACGAGGCGTGACGAACGTGGACACAGGCACCAAGGTTGCCCCAGCCCGCCAGACGCCGAATGCCACCGCCAACCAGTCCGGACCGTTGCCTGCCAGCAGCGCCACGTGCGCGCCGGGCCCGTAGCCAGCGCGCCGCAAGCCGCTTGCCCATCGGTCTGCGGCTAGATCAAGCGCCGTGAAACTCAACCCGTGACGTTCGCCCACAACCGCCGGCCGTTCGCCGTGCGCAGCGGCCAGCGCCCTGAGAAGCTCACTGAGGTTGCTCGAACTTGCCTGCGACACGCCGGCGACCCTCGCACACCGCATTTGCCGGTTCAAGGAAGTGCGGGACGCACACGCTCAGCTTCGCAGCGCAACGCAAGCAGCTGGAACAGCGCGACCGTGATCGCGTTGGGCCGCGCAAGCTTGACTCCGGTTGCGGCGCCCTGTTACCGAAGCGACCCATCACTGCGCAAGAGGTTTCATCCTATGGAAAAAGTCCGCGCACTGGCACACAAGGTATCGAACTGGGGGCGCTGGGGAACAGACGATGAACGTGGCACCGTGAACTTCATCACCCCCGAGGGCGTGCGCCGCGGCGCGGCCTGCGTCAAGCGTGGCCGGGTGTTCAGCCTCGGCCTCACTTTCGGGGCGGAAGGACCGCAAATCGGCCAGGGCGGGCGCGTCAATCCGCTCCATCTCATGAGCGCCGTCGCCGGCGCGATCGGCCCCGACCCGGACGGCTTCCGCTACGCCGACGACGTGATCATCATGCCGCTGCAGTGTGCCACCCAGTGGGACAGTCTGGCGCACGTCCACTACGGCGGACTGCTCTACAACGGCTTTCCTGCCGCCACCATCACACCGGCGGGCGCGGCGCGCAACGCCATCGACAAGGTGGGCAACGGCATCGTCGCCCGCGGCGTGCTGCTCGATCTCGCGCGCGACGCCGGCGTCGACCGCCTGCTGCCCGGGCACGTCATCACCCCCGACCAACTCGAGGCCGCGGAGCGCAAGCAAAAGGTGCGCGCCGACAGCGGCGACGTCCTCCTCATCCGCACCGGACACCTCAGTGTCTTCAAGAACGACGGCGACCGTGTGCTCTACATGCGCCAGATGCCCGGACTCGGTATCGGCTGTGTCGAGTGGCTGCATGCCCGAGAGGTCGCCGCAGTTGCAACGGACACCAGCGCCGTCGAGGTGATTCCGTTCGAAGACCCGGCAACGCCGCTGCCCGTGCACTTGCTGTGCATCCGGGACATGGGCCTCACGCTCGGCGAGATGTTCGACCTGGACGAGCTCGCGGCTGACTGCGCCACCGATGGCGTGTGGGAGTTCTTTTTCAGCGCACCGCCGTTGAAGGTCACTGGTGGCGTGGGCTCGCCACTCAACCCGCTCGCCGTGAAGTGACGCGCGACGCAGCTCCGCTGCGTTGGGGCGCAGCGCTGAAGGCGCGGCCGACGAGCCCCTGCAACCGTTGCACGAGCTGCAGCCGATCGGCTTTCATGCCGCCGGCCACCCATTCGGCGAGCAACACCTGGTCCATGGCGCTGAATAGCTTCGCCAGGAAGCTCGGCGGCTCGTTGATGAATACGCCTGCGCTAACGCCGCGGCGAAAGATATCCGTCTGCAGATCGTGGATGGCCTTCCACAGTTGCGCCCGCCCGTCGGCACCAGTGGTCGGGCTCAGCACCCATGAGGTTCCCTCCCGCAAATGCATCCGCAGAAAGTCAGGATGAGCGACGAAGTACTCGATATACGCCTCGCTCAACGCGTGCAGTGTTTCGCGCGGCGGCAGGTTGCGATGGACGACGTCGCGCGCCAGCTGCAGCAACTCGCGGCCGCGTTCTTCCAGGATGGCGCGGAATAGCTCTTCCTTGCTGGAGAAGACGGCGTAAATCGTGCCCATCGACAGCCCGACCAGCGCCGAGATATCTTGTACCTTTGTCGCCTCGAAACCGCGTTCGGCGAATACCTGTTCGGCGGCCGCAAAGATGTGCTGGCGGTAGACGTCGTTGCGTGCCTGGCGGGCCTCGTGCTTGGGCTTGCGCTTCGCGGCGGGCATGCCGAGGTGCTTATCACTCAAGAAATAGATTGACAAGTCGTAATTCCGAATGATAATTCGAGAAATTGAACCACACGCAAATCACGATTCGCAGACAGGGAGGCGCCGTATGGAGTTCGGGATCTTCTCGCAGATGCATGTTCCGCCGTGGGACGATGAGCACTCGCGCTACCTGCGCGAGCTCGAGGTGGCCGAGGCCGTCGAAGCGGCGGGCTTCAAGTACGATTGGTCGCCGGAGCATCACTTCCTCGAGCACTACTCGCATCAGCCGGCGCCCGAGGTGTTCCTCAGCTGGGTGGCGGCGCGCACCAAGCGCATCCACGTCGGCACGGCGATCACCAACATCACGGCGCCGGTCAACCACCCGGCCCGCGTCGCCGAGCGCATCGCGACCATGGACCATCTCTCCGAAGGCCGCGTCGAGTTCGGCACGGGGCGCGGATCGTCGACCGCAGAGTGGGCTGGTTTCGCGATTCCGTCCGCCAGCGAGACCAAGCCCATGTGGCGCGAGTCGCTGGAGCAGATTCCGCGCATGTGGCTCGACGAGCCGTATCAATTCGAGGGCAAGTATTTCCGCATGCCCGAGCGCAACGTGCTGCCGAAGCCGTACACCAAGCCGCACCCGCCCATGTGGGTCGCCTGCTCGAGCCCGCCGACCTTCATCGAGGCCGGCGAATTGGGCCTGGGCGCGCTGTGCTTCACTTTCGGTACACCAGCGCAGATCGCCGACCACGTCCGCAACTACAAGGAAGCCATCAAGCGCTGCAAGCAACCGGCGGGTGCATACATCAACGACAACATCGCCGTTACTACCGCCATGTTCTGCCTCGAAGATGGCGACGAGGCGCGCCACCTGTACGCCAACTCCAAGGTCGAGCGCTTCACCGAGTACTTCTTCAAATGGCTCGACTCCATTCCACGGCCGCAAGGCATGCCTAAGGAGGGGCCGGTCGGACCACTGCCGGCATCGACGCCGACGGAAATCAAGGCCGGCCTGGCCGCCGGCGGCCGTCAGGTCGGCTCCCCGGAAGAGATCATCAAGGTCATACAGATGTACGAGGATCTCGGCGTCGATCAACTCATCTATTCGCCGCTCACCCTGACCATCGAGCAGAAGCACGTGTTGCGCTCCATCGAAACCTTCGGCAAACACGTATTGCCGAAGTTCGACAAGGATCCCGTACACAGCACGCGGCGGCAGCGCGAAGCGCAGCTGGCAGCAAAAGCCGCGTGACAGAGACCGTGAAGCGTATTTCGTGAAGCGTTTCTCGATCCTACTCAGAACGAGATACGCTTCACGAGATACGAGCGACGAGACATGAACGTGCCCATTTTGGACAAGGTGTTGATCGGCGGCGAATGGCTCCCCGCCGCCGACGGCACATATCAAATCACCAACCCCGCCACAGAGGAGCCGGCGGGATATGCACCGGAATGTTCCGTCGAGCAGGTGCGCGCCGCGGCGCGCGCGGCGCGCCAGGCGTTCGAGAGTGGGCCGTGGCCGTCGATGGGCGGCGCCGAACGCGGCGCGCTACTCCACAAGGCCGCCGAGAAGTTCAAGGCGGAGATGGGTAACCTGGTCGACCTCACCATCGCCGAAACGGGCGCGGTGAAGGCGGTTGCCGTCTCCCAACAGATCGCCGCCGTCGCCATCCGACTGGCGAAGTACGGCGAGTTGGCGACCCAACCCGCCGACGTCGCCCTGCCGCCGCGCGAGTTGCAAGGACCGAGCGCGCGTGGCTTGGCCGCCGGCCTGGTGGTCCGCGAGCCCATTGGCGTCGTCGCCGGCATCACGCCCTTCAACTTTCCGATGACCAACTGCGCCGGCAAGATCGGCGCGGCGCTCGCCTGCGGCAATACCGTCGTCATCAAGCCGGCGCCGGTCGATCCGCTCGGCGTCGTGGAACTCTGCCGCATCGTCGACTCGGTGCTGCCTCCGGGGGTTGTCAATTTCGTCTGTGGTTCCGGATCCGAGATCGGCGCCGCGCTCACCACCTCACCCGACGTCGACATGATCTCCTTCACCGGCAGCACGCTCGTTGGACGCAAGATTCAAGAAAATGCCGCGAGCCGCATGAAGCGCACGTTGATGGAGCTGGGCGGCAAATCGGCCAACATCATCTTCGCCGACGCCGACCCGGCGAAGGCGCTCGCCAATGCCATGCAGGTGTGGACTTTCCACAGCGGCCAGATTTGTATCGCCGGCACGCGCCTGCTCATCGAGCAATCGCTCTATGCCGACTTCACCAAGAAGCTGACGGCTGCCGGTGCGACGTTGAAGATCGGCGATCCGCGTGAACCCGGCGTCGTTGTCGGCCCACTGGTATCCGCGGCTCAGCGCGAGCGGGTCGAGCGTTACATCGCACAAGGAGTCGCCGAGGGCGCGACGCTGGCCTGCGGCGGCAAGCGACCGGCGCATCTATCGCGCGGCTACTACGTCGAACCGACGCTGTTTACGAACGCCACCAATGCCATGCACGTGGCGCGCGAGGAGATCTTCGGACCGGTGATCACCGCGATCCCGTTCCGCGACGAGGATGACGCCGTCGCCATCACCAACGACTCCGACTACGGACTCTACGGATACATCTGGACTGGTGACTCGGCACGCGGTCTGCGCGTGGCGCGGCGACTGCGGACGGGGACGGTGCAAATCAACGGCGGACCGATGAACCCCGACGCCCCATTCGGCGGCTACAAGCAGAGCGGCGTCGGCCGCGACGGCGGACAGTACGCGCTCAACGCCTACAGCGAGCTGAAGTATATTGGATGGACTGCATGAGGCGAAAGGTGAAACACGATCGCCACTGCTTCTGGGTCGCACAATGAAGGCCGCCGTCTTCTACGCTATCGACAAGCCGGTGGCGATCGAGGAGGTCCAGGTCAAAGAGCCGGGGCCGGGTGAAGTGCGCGTAGCACTCAAGGCGGCCGGCCTGTGCCACTCGGACCTCAGCGTCATCGACGGGACGATCCCCTACCCCACCCCCGTCGTGCTCGGCCATGAAGGTGCGGGCGTCATCGACGCGCTGGGTACCGGTGTGACCAGCGTCAAGCTAGGCGACACGGTAATCGTGTCGACGCTATCGCATTGCGGGCGCTGTCCGGCATGCGAGGTCGGCAAGCCGACGCAGTGCAAGAACGCGCCGAGCCCGAAGGACGCGCGCCCATTCACGGTCGGTGGCAGGCCGGCGTTCCAGTTCGCCAACGCCTCGGTGTTCGCGGAATACACCGTCGTACGCGAGCAGGGAGCGATTCCCATCGACGCGCGTGTTCCATTCGACCGTGCCTGCCTCATCGGCTGCGGGATCATGACGGGTTTCGGTGCCGTGATTAACCGTGCGCGCGTCGAAACCGGCGCCAGCATGGCCGTGTTCGGTGTCGGTGGCATCGGCCTGAACTGCGTGCAAGGCGGGGTGCTCGCCGGCGCGGCGAAGATCATCGCGGTTGACGTCATGCCGCAGAAACTCGAATGGGCGCGGCGCTTCGGCGCGACACACACGATCGACAGCTCGAAAGATGATGCGGTCGCGGCGATCAAAGATCTCACCGGCGGCGGAGCTGACTACAGCTTCGAAGCCGTGGGCAACCTTGCCGTCATCAAGCAGGCGCTGGAGGCGCTTGGACCGGGCGGCGCACTGACTATCGTCGGCGTGCCCAAGATGGGGTCGAGCTTGGATTTCGTCGTGCACGCGCTCTATCAGAACAAAGCGATTCTCGGCTGCCGCTACGGTACGGCGCGCCCGCGGGTGGACTTCCCAATGTTGGCCGACCTGTATCTCGGCGGACGGTTGAAGATCGATGAGCTCATCACTCGGCACTACGCACTCGACGATTTCGCCGCCGCGTTGAGCGACCTGCGACAAGGGAACTTGGCACGCGGCGTTTTTCGCATCGGCGCCGGCGCGTGAACAGAAGGAGGAACCATGGGTAAATTCGGTCATTACGTGATTGACGCAGACGGGCACGGCGGCGATCTGCCGAACTGGCAGGCGCGTATCCCGGCACAGTTTCAGCCGAAGTGGGAAGAACGGCGCGACAAGATCAAGAAGCAGTTCGCCAACCTGCCTGGCGTCGGCGTCAAGGCCACGCAGGGCAAGGCGAAGCTCGACAGCCTCGAACGTCCCGGCATGACCGACCCCAAGGCGCGCATCGAGGACATGGACCTCGAAGGGATCGACCAGACGATCATGTTCCCGGGCGGAGCCGGCGAGGAGTGGGCTGGGCTCGATCGCGATTTCGCCATCGCGTTGTGTCGGACGCTCAACGACTGTCGCGCCGAGTACACGCGGTTCAACCAGAAGCGACTCATGTCGGTTGCCAAGTTGCCGATGATTGATCCGGAGGCCGCCGCTGCCGAGCTGCGGCGTGCGGTCACCGAGCACGGCATGGTTGGCATGGTCACGCCGCAGCACGTGCGCGAGAAGAACCTCGATCACCCGAGCTTCGACGTGGTGTGGCGCGAGGCCGAGCGCCTCAACGTTGCGGTGTGCGTCCACGGCGGCGGCCAGGCAATCGATCAGGTGCCCATTGGCGTGGATCGCTTCAATACCCGCCTCGAAACGCACGCCTTCACGCATCCCGTCGGACAGATGCTCGCGGTCATGTCGTTCACTGTCGGCGGCATCCTGCATCGTTTCCCCAAACTGCGCGTCGCCTTCCTGGAAGCCAACGTCGGCTGGCTACCGTTCTGGCTCGATCGCCTCGACGAACACTGGGAGCTGACGCCGGAGCAAGCGCCGCAAATCGACCGCAAGCCCAGTGAGTACTTCCTGTCAGGGCGCTGCTTCATCGGCTGCGATCCGGATGAACGACAGATCCCCACCGTGGTCAACGCTCTCGGCGAAAACGTCGTCGTCTACGCCTCCGACTACTGCCACTGGGATTGCAGCTTCCCGGACACGGTGAAGATCATCGAAGAGCGTGCGGACCTGTCCGCAACCAGCAAGGAGCACATCTTCCACAAAAACCCGGCGCAGCTCTACGCACTGTGAAGAACAGGGGAGTGGGGTGTGAGGAAAACAACTCCCTTCACCCGACACCCCACCCCCAACACCCTGATCCGTCATGCCCGTTGATCTGAAAGAGCTTCTCGCACCGCAACACTGCGCGCTCCTGCTGATGGAATGCCAGGAAGGCGTCATCGGCAGCGGCGGACGGATGGGCGCGCTCGGTGAGGCAGTGGAGCGGCATGGCACCATCGCCCACATTGGACGCGTGCTGACTGCGGCGCGCGCTGTCAAGGTGCCGGTTTTCTATCTGACGGTGGCGCGGCGCGCCGACAACGGCGGCGCCACCGCCAACTGCCTGCTGCTGGCACTCGGACGCAAGGGCACGCCGCTGTTGCCGGGGTCTCCGCAGCAGGCAGTCGTGCAGGCGCTGGCACCGCAGGCTGATGAGTACGTCGTCAATCGCTTCCATGGGGTCACGCCGTTCCACGGAACCGAGTTGGATCAACTCCTGCGCAATCTCGGCGTACGCACGCTGGTGGCGACGGGTGTGTCGGTGAATATCGGCATCACCGGACTGACGATCGAGGCCGTGAACTGCGGCTATCAGGTCGTCATTCCGCGCCAGGCGGTGGCCGGAACGCCCGACGCACACGTCGACAGCCTGTTCGAACACACGTTGCGCCTTTTGGCGACCATCGCGACCGTCGACCAAGTCCTTCAGGCCTGGCGATGAGGTCGCCCCTGTTCATGTAGCGGCGGGTTTCAAACCGCGCCGTTCGAAACAAAGTTGAAAGACCGCATGTCAGACTCCCGCTTCACCGATCGCATCGTCTACGTCACCGGAGCAGCCTCCGGCCTGGGCCGCGCCACGGCGACATTATTCGCCGCAGAAGGTGCCAAGATCTTCGTCGCCGACGTCAGCCGCGAGGGTCTGGATGAAACGATCGGCACCATCCGTGCCGCTGGCGGCACAGTGGACGGCGGC
>Ga0335069_10006361_pt1 | contig 17177 bp, 13 predicted proteins | sample Lox_Sample_11_FD_206714 | JGI IMG/M metagenome (GOLD analysis project Ga0335069, IMG submission 206714) | Soil microbial communities from Loxahatchee National Wildlife Refuge, Florida, United States - Lox_Sample_1.1 | ecosystem: Environmental > Terrestrial > Soil > Wetlands | place: USA... | reverse complement strand
GCTCGTCGGGCAGCTCGAAGCCGCACGGCGCGCGCTGCGCCGCGCGCGCGGTCCGCACCCGTATCGCACCGGCGCGCCGCCGGCGCGCGTCGAGGACGCGCTCTGCGCGGCGCGGCTGGCCCTGTGGCGCGGCGACCTGCCGCCGGGGACGCGCAACAACGCCGCCATCCGTCTCGCGTCGGCGCTCCGGCTCGCCGGGTTCGCGCACGCCGAGACCCGGGACCTCCTGCGCGGCTGGGCGGCGCGCCAATCGAAGCCGCTCCCCGACGCGGAGATCGCGAGCGTGGTCGCGTCCGCATACGCGCGGCCGTACCCGTACACGTACGGCTGCCACGACGAGGTGATCCGCGGCTTCTGCCCGTATGCCGACCGCCTGCTCGATTGCGACGACTACCGGGAGCAGCATCCGCGTTCCGGGCGCGGCGGTCCGACGTGACCGCTTCGGCGGTCGAAGCGGAGGATCAGTTGCCGCAGGTGCTCGCGTCGCCCGGACAGCGGTAGTACAGCCCCGGCAGGATGCACATGTCGTCGTCGGCGCGCGGGCCTAGGACGAGGTTGGCCGGCACGCGGCGCCCGGTGCCGACGCCCGTGCAATCGGCGTCGGAGTGGCACCACCGCGGGGTGCCCGCGTACTGCCCTTGGCCGGCGAGAATCCCGATGTAGGCCGGCTCCCCAGGCGTGACGCCGGCGGTCTCCTCGCACCCGAGCTTCACGGGCGCCGTGACCCCGTTGTCGTGGAAGCAGCTGTAGTCGAGGTGCTGCCCCTGCGAGACCACGATCGGCGGCCAGAAGCTCAGGTTCACCGGATCGGACCATTGGCGGCTGACGTAGAGGTGCTGCGACCCGTCGTCCGCGTCGGTCATGTCGTCGGCGCGGGGGATCCGCGCTCCCTGCAGGTCGAACAGGTCGGTCACGAACTTCTTCGACCGCTTGTGCATGTGCGACGTCACGCCGAGCAGCGCGAAGGCCTCACCCGTCGGCGGCGACAGCCCGAGGCAGGGAGCGAAGTCGCAGGCGAACGCGCTCACCTCCCTGGCGGTGCCGGGCGGCACGAAGATGAAGGCGTTGGCGTAGACCTCGAACAGCAACTCGGCCGGATGGCGCACCTGCGCCGGGTCGGCCGGCGTCACGTTCACCCACGCCTCGGCGAGCGTGTTGGCGTAGGAGTTGGTGTAGTGGGCGTTGAGGATGAGCGGCTGGCGGCGGTGGAGCGCCAGCCCCACGCCCGACGTCGGCGTCTGGTAGTCGACGAGGAAGTGCGGCGTCTGCGAGCCGACCAGGAACGACTGCCGGAAGTGGTCGAACTGGTCGCACGGCACGAAGCCGGTCGGGAACTGGTCGTCGAACCCCGGCGCGTCGCAGTCGTTCTGTCCGGGCCCGCAGGTGAGCGCGTAGACGATGAAGTGGTGGCTCCCCTCGTGCATGAAGAGTTCCCACTGCTGGACGTAGATGTCGTCGGGGTTGTCGAGGCGGACGTACTGGCAGCCTTCGGTCTCCGGCAGGTCGTTCAGGAAGAAGGGGTCCATGTGGACCTGGAACCCGCCCGCGGGCGGGTCCGGGGCGGGGATGCGCGGCTGCTGGTCGTCCTCGCCGAGGCCGCCCGCGATCACGCGCGTCCGCGGCGCGCCGGCCAGGATCCACTTCCTGATCGCCTCTATTTGCGCGTCGGGCAGCGGGTTGCGCCCCGACGGCATGCGCACCCCCTCGCCGGGGGCGAGGCCGCCGGTGAGCTTGTCCATGAGGAAGCTCGTGGTCGGGTCGCCCGGCACGACGCGCTTCTTCGCCGAGAACTGCGCCGCCGCGGTGCTGGCGAGGTGGCCGACCAGGTCGTCGTAGACGTGGTCGCCCACCAGCATGAGGTCCGCCTGCGGGTTGTCGACCCCGTGGCAGCTGGAGAAGGCGCAGCTCTTCTCGAACACGCGCTTCTGCAGGATCGGGAAGCTGATCGCGTCCCGCTTGCGCACGCGCGGCGCCGGTTTGCAGACGAGCGTCACCGTGTCGTGGTCGAAGGCGCCCGCCGCGCTGGCGTCGAGCGCGAGCGACTTCCGGCCCTTCGCCGTGCTCCCGTTCTTGCGCGTTCCCACCGGCACCGTGACCGTGGTGAGCGGCGCGCACGCCCCGTTTGCGGCGACCGGCTTCGTCACGACGTCGAGCGTCCGCGCCAGGATCGTCCGGTCGCGGTCGGACGCCGCGCCCCGCACGGTGGCGGCGGTGACGGGGCGTGGGGTGCAGGCCGGGTCGGTCGCGTCGAAGCACGCCTGCACCCAGAACTCGCAGCGACCGTTGGCGAGCCCGTCGTGGTCGCAGGCCGGGTCCCCGTCGACACAGGAGGCTGCGGTCGCACGCGGTCCGGCGTGGACGCCGGCCACGTCGAGCGCGATCAGGCAGTCGTCGGCCCGGGGGCCGCCGCCCATGAGACGCGCCATCGGCGGGGCCGGCGCCGGCGCCCGCGGAGAGGACGAGGAGCAGCGTCGCGACCGCGACCGGCTTCGGCATGGCTGGCCGCATACCACGGGCGTTGGCGGCGGCGCTACGACGGCCGCGCGAGCGGCCGGCCTCGGGGAACCGGCTGCCGGACGGCGCCCGCCCGGCGCCGTCGGCAAGGCGACGATCACGATCCCGGAATCCCGCTAGAGGATCCGCGACGCGTGTCCCTGCCAGTAGCGGTCCTTCAGCAGGCGCTTGTAGAGCTTGCCCGTGGCGTGGCGCGGCAGCTCGGCCTCGAAGTCGATCGAGCGCGGGCACTTGATGTGCGAGAGGTGCGCCCGGCAGAACTCGATCAGCTCCTCCGCGAGCGCCGGGCCCGCCTGGCGCATGTCGACGGGCTGCACGACCGCCTTCACCTCTTCGCCGAACTCGGGATGCGGGACGCCGAAGACGGCGCAGTCGGCGACCTTCGGGTGCGTGGCGAGCAGGTTCTCGCACTCCTGCGGATAGATGTTCACGCCGCCGGAGATGATCATGTTGGCCTTGCGGTCGGTGAGGTAGAGGTAGCCGTCGGCGTCGACGTAGCCGATGTCGCCGAGCGTGCTCCAGCCCTGCGGGCTCCGGCTGGACGCCGTCTTCTCCCGGTCCTTGTGGTACTCGAAGGTCCCGCCCCCCTCGAAGTAGATCGTGCCCGGCTCGCCGACCGGCACCTCCCGGCCGTCCTCGTCCACGATGTGGATGGTACCGAGCAGAGCGCGGCCGACCGAGCCCTTGTGCGCGAGCCATTCCCCGGACGAGATCGCGCAGAAGCCGTTGCCCTCGGTGCCGGCGTAGTACTCGAGGATCCTGGGCCCCCACCACGCGATCATCGCCTCCTTCACGGGGATCGGGCACGGCGCGGCGGCGTGGATGGCGACGCGCAGCGACGAGAGATCGTGGCGCGTGCGCTCCGTCTCCGGGAGCTTCAGCATCCGGATGAACATGGTGGGGACGACCTGGGTGTGCGTCACGCGATGGCGCTCGACGAGCCGCAGGAACTCCGCGGCGTCGAAGTGCTCCATGATGATGCACGTGCCCCCGAAGCGCTGGACGGCCAGGTTAAAACGCAGCGGCGCCGCGTGGTAGAGCGGCGCGGGCGAGAGGTACACGGTGTCCTCGCCCATCCCGTAGAGCGCCTCCGTCAGCCGCACGAGCGCGTTCGGCGTCCCGAGCGGGTCGAGCCGGAGGGCGAGCTTCACGCCCTTCGGTCGGCCCGTGGTCCCCGACGAGTAGAGGAGGTCGGAGCCCTCGACCTCGTCGGCGATCGGCGTCGGCGGCTGCGCGGCGACGGTGGCCTCCCAGGACTGGAAGCCGGGCGCCGCGCCGTCGAGCATGAGCCGCGCCGTGACGCCGGGGGTCCGATCCGCGAGCGCGGTCGCGGTCGCCGCCAGCGCCGCCGACGTGACCAGCACCTTGGCGTCGCAGTCGTTGACGATGTACTCGACCTCGCCGGGCGTGAGGCGCGTGCTCATCGGCGTGTAGTACAGCCCGGCGCGCTGCGCGCCCCAGACGACGTCGTAGAAGCGCGGGTGGTTCTCGAGCAGGATCGCGATGCCGTCGCCGGGACCGAGGCCGAGCGCGCGGAAGAGGTGCGCCGCGCGGTTCGAGGCGGCGTCCAGCGCGCCGTAGGTGATGGTGGCGCCGGTGGCCGCCATCACGATGGCGGGGTGCTCGGGCCGGGTGCGGGCGTGGACTCCTGGGTGCATCCCGTCCCCATGCCACGAAGGCCGGGGCGGGAGAAACACCGGGCGCGCACGCTCGCGCCGGGCGCCGGCCACCACGGACGTCAGACGCGCGGCGCGACGCAGTCCTGATCGCAGTCGGCGTGCTCGGGCCAGCGCGAGCAGTCCGCGACGCGCAGGTCTGGCGCACCCGCAACCGAGGTCGTGGCCGCGTGGCGGGCGTCGATCTGGATCACGGTCGTCTCGCCCGTCTCCGGGCACCGCAGGACGCGGGGCTTGCGATAGCGGGCGAAGACCTCGGCCATCATCGGCATCAGGACGTAGAAGATCGCGATACCGGCGATTGCGAGCAACAGCAGCCAGGGTGCGTTCATGGTCCACCTCCTGGTGACGCCATTCTGAGCAGCACGTTTCGTGCCGCCGGGTGTAGCGCACGCAGCGGCGGCCGAATGCCGACAGTGGGAACCGCCCGCGGGAGTCCGATGGCGCGGTTGGGAACGCGGGACCTCGCTCTTCCCCCGCGGTCGGGGCTGGTGTAGCTCCCCGGCATGACCCGTCCCATCCGCTTCGGCGTCACGCTCCCGCAGATCAAGCGCACCTGGGCCGAGGCCCGGGACGCGGCGATCGAGTTCGACCGTCTGGGCTTCGACTCGGCCTGGGTCTGCGATCATCTCTACAGCGTCCCGATGCCGGGGCTGCCGATCCTGGAAGCGTGGTCCGAGCTGGCGGCGGTGGCGGCGGTCACCGGACGCATCCGGCTCGGCACGCTGGTGACGCCGCCCTTCTTCCGCAACGCCGCCGTGCTGGCGAAGCAGGCGGCCACGATCGACACGATCGCCGGCGGCGGTCGCGTCGTGATGGGGCTCGGCAGCGGCTGGTTCGCGGGGGAGTTCGAGGGGTTCGGCTGCCCGTTCCCGTCGGTGCGCGAGCGGCTCCGCGCGGTCGAGGAGTCGGCGATCGTGATGAAGCGCCTCTGGACCGAGCCCAGCGTCACGTTCGAGGGCAAGCACGTGACCGTCCGCGCCTGCGTCTGCGAGCCCAAGCCCGCCACCCCACCGCAGATATTGATCGGCGGCGGCGGCGAGCGCGTCCTGATGCGGATCGCCGCCCAGCACGCCGACGTCTGGAACAACCTCGCCGTGAGCCAGGGGGAGCTGGCGCACAAGGTCGAGGTGCTGCGCCGGCGCTGCGAGGAGGTGGGGCGCGACCCCGCCACGCTCGAGGTGTCGCAGCAGTGTCTGGTCGTGATCGCCGCGACGGAGGACGCCGCCCGCGAAGGCGTCGCCAAGGCCGCCAAGATCTACGGCGGGCACATGGGCGCCGGCCTTGAGGCGCACGGCATCTGGGGCACGCCGGCGCAGGTGGTCGACCGGATCGGCCGGCACGTCCGCCTCGGATGCTCGCTGTTCGTGATCGAGTTCTTCGGGCGCGACACGCGGGAGCCGGCGCGGCTGTTCGCGGAGCAGGTGATGCCGGCGTTCCGGTGACCCGATCGCCCCTGCGGACGACGGAGTGAGCCGGACTACGGGCCGGGCGGCGGCGGCTCGACCGCGTAGAGCACGTCGGGCCCGCCGCGCGCGACGACCACCAATCCGGCGTGGCCGGCCTGCGGAGGCGGGGGCGCGCTCCACGCCGCCCGCCGCTCGGGTGCGAGGGCCTGGGTGTGCACCCACACCGCGCCGAGCCCGGTCGTCTCGACGAGATGCTCGAGCGCGCCCGGCTCCGGCAGGCGTGCGGCCTCCGCCATGCGCTCGGGAAATCCCACGGGCCAGTAGCTCGAATACCCGTTCAGCAGCGGCCGCCAGTGCGAAATGGAATGGTACATCGCGAGCGCCTGCTCGGCCTCGCTGCCCAGGCCGGTCCGGGCTGGCAGCTCGAGGAGGGGCGCTCGCGACGCGCGCAGGCCCGCGAGGAACGGCGCCGGAACCGCCGGCGCCGGCTGCGTCGGATAGGCGGGCGGCATCCGCGTCCCCGACGGGAACCCCCGGTACCCGTCGACGTACGTGCGGTAGATCCACACGACGGCGGCGACCGCGAGCGCGGTGCGCGCGACGCGCGCGACGGACGGGCGCAAGCGGAGCAGCCCGTCGATCGCGCCCGCGAGCGCCGCGAACCCGACCCCGCAGAGGATCGCGAGGCCGACGAGCCCGCTCACGCCGAAGCGGCTCGGGACGCGGAAGGTCCCGAGGACGGGCATGGCCAGCTCCGCCCAGCCGAGCGGCATCCGGATGCGCGTCGTGCCGACCGTCGCGACCGGGGGCGACGCAAGCACGCCGCTCACGACGAGCCACAGCACTCCCTGACGCCACCCTGATGGCGACGCCGACGGCCCGCGGGTCCGGCGATTCCACAGCGCGGCGACCGCGCCCAGCGCGACGATCACGAGCGCCGGCGTTGAGAGCCGGAGCGGGACCACGGCCTCGAAGAAGCGCGACACCAGCGGCATTGGAAAGCTCGCCTCGGTGACCACCCAGCTGGTCTGCCGGGCCAGGTCGGGATTGCGGGAGCGGACGGCGACGTACGCTCCGTAGATCGGCGACAGCGCCACCACGGTCAGCCCGAGCGCGACGAGCAGCCGGAGGGCGGCGGCGCGCGTGCTGCGACGGGCCAGCCGGAGCGCGGCGAGGACGGCGAGCGGCGCCAGCACCGCGGGGGCGATGTACACGGGATCCGTCGCGCACTGCACGGCCAGCACCGGCACCAGGCGAAGCGCGGCCCACGTCGACGTGAACGGCGTCGCGGCCAGGAGCGCGATCACCGGCAGGAGCTCGAGCGTCGCCCAGTGCGGGGCCGTCGGGACGAAGTCCCAGATCAGCCATTGGTTCGCGAGCAGCGTGGCCGCGGCCACGGCGCCCGCGAGGTGCGACGCGGTCCAGCGCCGCACGACGAGGTGCAGCGCGGTGGCGGTGAGCGCGAGCCCCAGGAGGAAGGTCACGTTTCCCGCGAGCGCCGGGTTGCCGGTGGCGAGGAAGACCGGCGCGAACAGCGGCAGCGCGCCGATGCCGGTCTGCCCGTAGAACAGGGCCGACGTCGCCGGATGGAAGATGTTCGCGTCGGCGAAGCGCCCGGGCGCCGTCGCGAGCGCGTGGGTCTCGTACGCCAGCGCCCAGATCGCGTACGGCAGGTCGAAGCGACAGGCGAAGTGCGAGGAGGGCAATGCCGACCGGAGCGAGCCGGCGAGCGGCCACGTCAGCCAGACCATGACGCCGAGGTAGGCCGCGAGCACCGCGCCGCCGCACGCGAGCGTCCCAGCCCAGGGGCGGCCTTGCATCGCGTTGCGTGTGCCACAGGGCGGCGGCCCGCGCAAAACGCGCGCGGGTCCGCGTCGCGAACGGGCCCGAGCCGTCAGTCCGCGGCTGCCGCGAGGTCGAGGGGTGGGGGTTCCGTCGCGATCAGGTACGCGAACTGGTCCCGGAACTCCTGCAGGGTGATGCCGCACGTCGCCGCGAACTTGGCCAGCTCGTGCGGGTCGTCGAAGTCGTCGCGGCGGAGCCTGATCATGTAGCGACGCGCGATCGCGTAGCGGGTGGAGTGGATGTCGACCAGGCGCACCCGCGTGCGGCCGGTCTCCGCGTCCAGCATGTTCCGGAGCGGCACCGGCACGAACTGTCCCCCCTGCATCGACACCATCACGGCGTTGCCGCCCGACAGCAGGTACTTGGCCGCGCAGTAGCCGAGGTCCCGCGTGTACTCGATGTCGAAGGGAATCGGGTCGGCGCATCGCAGCTCGTACCCGATGTTCTTCGCGACGACCGTGCTCTTGACCCGGAACTGCCGCAGGCGCTCCTGCACCGCCTTCTTCAGGATCTCGCCGAAGTCGACCTCGGCGATCCGGACGTTCCCGTGGGCGTCGCGTTCGACGTCCTGGAGCTGCGCCAGGTCCTCGGGGTCGATCCCGAGCACGACGCCCTCCGCCACCACCGCCACGCCGTCGCGCCGGCCGCTCGCCAGCCGCTTGATGATGGCGCCGACGAGGGTGTCGATCACCGCCTTCATCCGGATCTTCCCCGGGCCGAACTCCTCTGGCACGAGCGTGAGCGTCGCCCCGGCCGCCTTGCCGATGCCGAGCGCGAGATGCCCCGCCTTCCGGCCCATCGCGATCACGAAATACCAGCGCGACGTGGTCTCGGCGTCGACCATCAGGTTCTCGACGATCTCGGTCCCGAAGTGGCGGGCGGTCTGGAACCCGAAGGTGTCGATGGCGGGGGGCAGGTCGAGGTCGTTGTCGATCGTCTTCGGCACGTGCACGACGCTGATCCGTCCGGCCGACTTCTCCTCGAGCTTGAGGCACGAGAACGCGGTGTCGTCGCCCCCGATGGTGATGAGCTGCGAGACGTTCAACCTGAGCAGCGACACTACCGTGTTCTCGAGGTGCTGCGGATCGAGCGTCGGGTTGGCGCGCGAGATGCCGATGTACGAGCCGCCCCGGAAGTGGATGCGGCTCACGTCCTCGATGCCGAGCGGGATCACGTGCTCGACGTTGCCGTGCATGATCCACTCGAAGCCGTCCCGGATCCCGATGACGTCGACGCCTTCCAGCTCCGCCCGGATCGTCGCGCTGCCGATCACGCTGTTGATGCCGGGGGCGGGCCCACCGCCGACGAGGATCGCGAGCTTCTTCCGGTGACTCATCGTGGGCCTACGTAGCGCAAGTGGGCCGCCACGTCAGCCCTCCAGGTTTTTGCGGCCTCCCGGTGCCGGTACGTCCTCGCCTTGGACGGGATGTCTCCAGGGCTGCGGTGGTCGCCTGCACGGGACACGCGTCCACGCGAGCGGACAGCATCGTCCGATCCCCCTCGGGTACGACCGGGGTCTTCTGAACGGGTTCCGGGAAGGCCGTCGGTCCGCGAGTCCGCCTCGATGGCGTGCGACTGCGAGGAGGAGGACTTGGTTCAACCCCGTTTGCCCCCCCAAGGGCTCATTCTTCCTAGCGGCGACGAGCTTCCCGTCCCCCCTGCTGGCTCCGGAACGCCGAATACGTCGTCGAGGAAGCGGACGATCTCCTGCGTGAGCCGATCGGGGTCGAACCGCAGCTCGAAGATGGACCGGGCGTGAACGAGGCGCGCATGAGGGATCTGCTTCGCGAGGTTCTCGGCGTCGCTGAAGGGATGGATCAGGTCGTGCTCGTGCCCGATGATCAGGGTCGGTGCAGCGATCGCGCAGCGCTCCTCGATCTCTGGCACGACGGGACCGACGAGGATCCCGTGCAGCACCGCCGCGATCGCCTCGGGTTCCATCGAGATCGTGCCGAGGACGCTGTCGACCAGGTCGATCCCGGTTCGCGGCAGGCGCCGGCCCAGGAAGGTCACGAAACGGAAGAGTCGTCGCCCGACGCTGACCGCAAGCAGCAGCGGGACGAACAGGCTCGCGGCTGCGGGCGTCGCCCACTCGAGCAGGGGCATTTCGACGAGGAGCGCGACGACGCGATCCGGCGCCTGCACCGCCACGTGCAGCGAGACGTTGGCGCCCAGCGACATGCCGCCCACCACTGCCCGCGCGACGCCAAGCGCGTCGAGCAGTGCCACCACCTGGCGCGCGTAGCGGTCCATGCGGTGCTGCGTCGCGTGATGCGGCTTGTCGCTCGTGCCGTGACCGAGCAGGTCGAGGAGCACGACGCGAAACCCGTGCGCGGCGAGGCTGCGCGCCAGCTGCCGATTCACGCCGGCGTCGAGGAGAAGGCCATTGGTGAGCACGATCACGCGGTCGCCCTCGCCGTGTAGCTCGTAGCCGAGCGCGTACCCCTGATAGCGGAACCTGCCGAGCGTCATGTCCTCCTTCCGTAGCACGTCCGTCTCGATCGGCGTCCCGACCCGCAACTGGCCCGGGGCTGCCCCAAACCGCTGTGCGGCTGACGGCAGAGTGTCGGACCGGACCGAGGCTCTTTCCGCGAGTCGCCGTGGCTCAGGAAAGCGGGGCAAGACCACAGAGGCGCTCCGTCGTCACGTCGCTGTCCCACGTGGAAGGGAGATTTGCGTTGACAACGCTGCGCCCGCGTGGCCAGACCCTCCGCTGGAGGTCATCGCATGCGCACCGTCCTGTTCGCAGGGATCGCCGCCGTCGCGGTCGCCACCGGATCGGCCTGGGCCGCCACCTTCCAGGTCGGCGCGTCGGTCGCCGACATCACGCCGCCGCTTTTCGCCACGGCGGCTACGAATCCCGCGAACTGCGACACGACCGGCACGTTCGACGGCCCCCACCTGTTCGCACTCGAGGAGCCCTACAAGGACCAGAATGGGAACGGGCGCTACGATGCCGGCGAGCCCTTCGTCGACTGCCCGACGCCGACCGCCAACGGCGGCGTCCGCCCCCCGGACGGACGCTGGGACGGCATCTATCTCGGTGGTGGCGACGGACCGAACCGGATCCCGACCGCGATCCTCGACCCGCTCACGGCCCGGACGATCGTGATCGGCAACGGCACCCGCAAGATTTCGATCACGGTCGCCGACAACGAGGGGGTGTTCCGCGAGATCTGGGACCTGGTCCGGAAGAAGGTCCGCGCCGACGGTGGCTTCGGGCTCGACGAGATGTTCATGAGCTCGACCCACGACGAGTCGGCGCCGGACACGATCGGCATCACCGGCCCCAGCGAGACGGTCTCGGGGGTCGACCCGTTCTACGTCGAGTTCCTGGTCGCGCAGACCGCGCAGGGCATCGAAGCCGCAGCGCAGCACCTCACGCCGGCGATCATCCGCTTCGGCCAGATCCATCCCGACGACCTGGTGCCGTGCTGGTCGTCGTATCCCTTCGTGGCCGACGAGAGCGTCGGGGTGATGCAGGCGCGCGACAAGGCGGGGCACGTGATCGCGACGCTGCTCAACTACGGCATCCACGCCGAGGAGCTGGGCTTCTCGGACGACGACCAGGACAGGCTGCATCTGTCGTCGGACTGGCCGCATTTCGCGCGTGCCGCGCTGGAGCAGCAGTTCGGCGGCGTGGCGCTGACGATGGCGGGCGCGGTCGGCTCGGTCGAGATGCCGAAGGTGTTCGACGCTGCCCGCTCGTTCGTCCCGACGGCGTTGCACAGCATCCAGGGCAACGGCGGGTGTCGCACGATCTACGACACCGACGGGGCCTACGCGCCGTACGGCTACACGATGTCGAACGAGATGCGCGGAGAGCGGCTGGCGTCGTGGGCGGCGCAGGCGCTGGCCGCCGGCGCCGACTCGCGGTCGACGCAGATCCTGTTCGCGCGGACGTCGCTCTTCCTGCCGCTCGACAACCTGCTGTTCCAGATCGGCGGCGTCCTCGGCGTCTTCCCCTACAAGGACGTCTACCAGAACGGCGTCCTCGTGCCGCACCAGCCGAACGGCAGCGCCAGCGGCAACCAATTCAGGACCGACATCGCCTGGTACACGATCGGCGACGGCCAGTTCGTCACCAGCCCGGGCGAGGTGTTTCCGTTCACCTACGTGCGCGACTTCGGCGGGCCGGACGATCTCGCGGTGCCGCAGTACGGGCCGGTGCACGGCTGGGTGATGGCGACGCTCAACCGCCGCTGGCGGTTCATCGAGGGACTCGGCGAGGACATGGTCGGCTACATCTTCCCGCGCTCCAACGCCGTCGACGTCCCGACCGCGGCGCACCTCGCCAACGACCCCGGCGACCATGACCGCTTCGCCTGCGGCCACTCGGACGACGGCGAGGCCGCGGCCGAAGGGGCGGGGGACCTCCTGAACGACGCCGTCCTCGGCATCCTGCCGCCGACGCGCCCGGGCGTGCAGCAGGTCCGCGTCGGTCGCTACGTCTGGACGGACGGCTCGCTGCACCGCAACCCGATCGGCGAGGGGCGCCTCGGCTGCGACTCGGCGTCGAGCGCGTTCATCGCGGCGCCAGGCGGCGGCGCGATCGGCATCTGGGTGCTGCCCGCTGGCGTCACGACCTTCACGCCGGGGGTGGGGAAGGTGTACCGGGTGCAGACCACCACCAGCTTCGGGAAGGCGCAACGCGGGATCCAGTGGATGGACCTTCGCGGTCGTCCCCAGACGGCGGCCGGGATCCAGACGCGGGGGGTGATCATATCGGGCCGGCGCCGGGTGTGGGTGGACGTCTTCCCGGATACGACGGGCCTCACGAGTCTCCCGCCCATGACCTGACCCCAAGGCCCGGTGTGAACCGACATCCGTGCGGCGCGAATGCCGTGACGATCCCTCGACAGGAGCAGAATGGCGGCTTTGTGTTTTGGACGACGCTTGGCGCCGCGACCTCGACAGGAGAGATGATGAGAGACAGGCACCCGGGGAACCGACGACCTCTTCGAGCGATCCGTACCGTGGTCGTTGCTGCCCTTCTCGTGGTGGGTGCATCCGGCTCGCCGGCGGCCTCGAATATCCAGAAGGGCACCCTGATCCACCTCGCCGACGGCGACGTGCAGGGGGCTGCCAGCGGGCAGGCGCGGCAGTTCCTCGGGATCCCGTACGCAGCCCCGCCGGTTGGTGCGTTGCGCTGGCGTCCGCCGGCCCCGGCCATCCCGTGGCACAGCGTGCTGCAGGCGACCGCCTTCGGGAATGCGTGTCCGCAGGTTGCGTCGTTCCAGGGACCGGCCAGCAACACCGAAGATTGCCTCTTTCTGAACGTGTTCACCCCCGACCCCGCGCCGGCCAAGCCGCGACCGGTGATGGTGTGGTTCCACGGCGGCTCGAACCAGCAGGGCTCGGCCGGCGACCCGGTCCCGTTCCCCGGTGTGCCCGGGCACTTCTACGACGCCCAGGTGCTCTCGCAGGAGCGCAACATCGTGGTGGTCACCGTGAACTACCGCCTCAACGCGTTCGGGTTCTTCGCGCACGCTGCGCTGGCGGGCGAGGATCCGCAAAACCCGCACGCGGGGAACCAGGGGCTGCTCGACCAGCAGGCCGCGCTGCGCTGGGTGCAGGCGAACATTCAGGCGTTCGGCGGCAACCCGAAGCGCGTCACGATCTTCGGCGAGTCGGCTGGCTCCGAGGACGTCTGCCTTCACATGGTGTCGCCCGGCAGCCGCGGAATGTTTCGTCGCGTCATCAGCGAGAGCGGCGGCTGCACGACGCATCTGCCGACGGCCGCGCGGGGCGCCGCCAACGCCGAGGCGCTCGCGGCGGCGGTCGGCTGCGGCGGGAGCGCCGACGAGCTTGCGTGTCTTCGCCAGGTCTCCGCCGACACGCTCCTGGCCAATCTCGGGAGCGGGGATTTCGGTCCGGTGGTCGACGGCGGGTTCCTGCCGGATCAGCCGCGCACGCTCTTCGACGCCAAGCAGTTCGCCAAGGTCCCGTACCTGCTCGGCTCCAACTCCGACGAGGGGACGCTGTTCTTCTTGGGCGTGCCCCCCGTGACGACCGAGCCGGAATACCAGGCCGCGCTCCAAGCGCGCTACGGCAGCCGTGCCTCCCAGGTCGAGGCGATCTATCCGGCCGCGAGCTTCGCCTCGCCGCAGGCTGCCCTGGTTCGGGCATTCGGCGACGATATCCTCGTCTGTCCGACCTACGATACCGCACGCCGGGCTGCTGCCGGTGGGGCGCCCACCTACCTGTACAACTTCTCGCGGGTCATCCCGATCCCGATCCTGCAGGCGCTCGGACTGGGGGCCTTCCACGGGTCGGAGATCGTCTACGTCTTCGGGTCGATCACGCCCCCCATGCCCGAGGACGCCACGATCGCGCTGGCGATGCGGGGATATTGGTCGCGCTTCGCCAAAGGGGGCAGTCCGAACGGCGGCGGCGCGGTTCGATGGCCGCGCTACCGCGACCGTTCCGACCTGCGGCTCGACCTCGACGTTCAGCCCACCGTGCTCACCGGCTTCCGCCACCACGAATGCGAGTTCTGGTGGGGGGTCTACGATTCCCAGTTCGGCGGTTCGCCGAGCGGCGCGTTCGTCGACTGAGCCGGGCGCGAGTCGCATCGTCCCCTTGACCTCGTGGACACCCGTCGAGCGCTCCGGGCTCGGCGCCGAGCTGGTCGTGGTCTCCGATACCGGCGTGTGGTCGGGGGCACGTCTCTTCGAACACACGACCGGAGCTCGCGCGTCTCCCGAGACCATCGTGTCGTCCGAGGCGCTCGAGGCGCCGCTCTGCGGCCCGTGTCGCGCCGGCGACGCCCGGCTGCTCCGGCTCCTTCCCGGCGCCTCGGCTTGCCGCTATCGTCCCGGTCCAGGAGGAAGACATGAGCCGACGAGAGTTCAAGGACGTTCGGGGCAGCGGGGCCGAATGCGCACGCGCCTTGCCGGTGGACGAGTTCATGGCCGGTCTCGAGGCGCTGCAAGCGGAGGTGGTCACCGCGAAGAACGAGCTGTGGCCGCGGGTCGCCGACGGGACGCTCTCCGACGGCCTGCTGAAGCGCCTGTGCAAGGAGTACTACTTCCTCGGCAAGTGGTACACGTGCGAGTTCGGGTCGCTCGTCGCCAACGCCCCGGACGTCGACGCGCTGACCCTGGCGTCGAGCGAGCATCTCGCCCACTGGGCCCAGAACCTGGCCGACGAGATGGGCTTCGCCGGCGACGCCAACCACGTCGACATGAAGGTCGACTGGGCGCGCATGCTGGGCATCTCCGACGACGCACTGCTCGCGTATCGTCCGATGCCGGAGACGATCGGTTCCGTGTTCACGACCCTGTACTACATGCGTCGAACCTACGAAGAGGGGCTGGCGGCGTTCGGCTGGGCCGGAGAACGGTTCGCCGCGTCCACGAACTACGCGAAGATGATGTACGAGGGCATGCGCGACCACTACGGAATCGAGGTCGAGAACTTCAAGGTGCACGCGTACGCCGAGGAGGACCACGGACGACAGGCGGACTTTCTGCTTCGCCAGGTCGCCACCACTGCCGGCCAGCAGCGGCGGATCCGGCGAGCGGTCGAGCACGTACTGGTGTGCCGGAATGCCCGGACCGCGGCCCTCAACCGATGGCTGGACGAGCCCGGCGCATTGCGTCGCCGGGTGGCGTGAGGGCGCTGCGCGCGACCCAGCCGACGCTCGATCAGGACGGCGACCGCCGCCCGTTCAGCCCCGGTCGAGGTCGGTGCTGGTGACGACCTCGTGCACCTCGAGGACGTTCGGGCCGGCGAACATCTCGCGCGCGGCCGCGCCCGCCGGGGTTGAGGCGTAGTCAGCCCTCTCTTGCAGACCACGCGAAACTGGACTCTCTCAGCCCGACGGGCAGCCGATCGAGCCGAAGGCGCTCGCGTCGCGCAACTGGTATGACTACCTGCGGGCGCTCAACATCCGCGTCCGCGGCATCTACTGCAGGAAGGACATCTTCGTGACGACGTGTCTCCACGTCGGCGTCCGCATCGTGTGGCTCGAGAGCCAGACGGGCGTCTCCTACGCGACGCTGCGGCGGCACTATGGGAAGTGGATGCCGCCTGAGGGGGAGGGCGAACTCAGGAAGTTCGAGACGATCGATCCGAGCCTTTTTTCGCCCAGTTTGGCCCCCAAACGCCGGCGAGCGTCGCAAGTGCGCGGAACTACAGCGCACAAAACATGCGAGGAGGGGGACTTGAACCCCCACGGGTGTTTAGCCCACTAGCCCCTCAAACTAGCGCGTCTGCCAATTCCGCCATCCTCGCAGATGGTGAGAGCCGGGACTCGTAACAGAGGCGTCGCGTGCTGTCGAGGGAGCGACGCCCCGAGGCTCACTGAGCGGGCGGTGTCGGTGCCTCCGCGGGCGGAGCCGTGTCGCTGGGCTCCGGCGCCGCGGGCGCGGACGGCTCGGCGCCGCCCTGCGGCGTGGCCGGCGCCGACGCCGACGGCGGCGGGAGCTGCTCGAGCAGCCGCGACGTCGTGCTGCGGCTCTGGCCCCAGGTGAGGAAGAGCGACGTCGCCAGGAACGCGATGAACGTCGCGGTGGTGAGCTTGGTGAGGAAGTTGCCGGCGCCGCTCGCGCCGAACAGCGTCTGGCTGCCGCCGCCGAAGACCGCGCCCATGTCGGCGCCCTTGCCGGTCTGGAGCAGGACCACCACGATCAGGAACAGACACGCGACCACGTGGATCGCGGGCACGACGTACGAGATCAGCGCGTTCATCAGTGCTTCTCCTGGAACTGGACGATTCTGGTGAAGGATGCGGCGTCGAGGCTGGCGCCGCCCACGAGCGCGCCGTCGATGTCGGGCTCCGCCATGAGCGCGTCGACGTTGTCGGGCTTCACGCTGCCACCGTACAGGATGCGGACGCCCGCGGCCACCGCGCCGCCGACCAGCTCGCCGATCAACTTCCGGATGGCGGCGTGCACCTCCTCGGCTTGCGCGGGCGTCGCCGTCCGGCCGGTGCCGATGGCCCACACGGGCTCGTAGGCGACGATCGAACGGCCGAACTCCGCCGCACCCATGCCGGCGAACGCGCCGCCCACCTGCCGGCGGATGATCGACAGCGTGGTGCCAGCGTCGCGCTCGGCGAGCGTCTCGCCGACGCAGACGATCGGCGTGAAGCCGGCGGCGATCGCGGCGTGCACCTTCAGGTTCACGGTGTCGTCGGTCTCGGCGTTGTACTGCCGCCGCTCCGAGTGCCCGATGATGACGTGCGTGCAGCCGGCTTCCTTGAGCATCGCGCACGAGACGTCGCCGGTGTACGCCCCCTTGGGCTCCCAGTGGACGTTCTGCGCCGAGAGCTTGATGACCGATCCCGCCAGCACCTCGCGCACGGCCTCGAGCGCCGTGTAGGCCGGCGCGACCACGACCTCGCGTCCGTTCGTCTGCCCGACGCCCTGCACGAGCGCGCGCGCGAGAGCGGTCGCCTCGGCGCGGGTGCCCCACATCTTCCAGTTGCCGGCGAGGACGGGAACGCGCGCCATCAATTGTGACCTTCCTCACGAGGGGACGCCCCCGTGCGCGCGGCGCCTTCGGCGCCGTGCTCCGATGGGCGTCGGCGGCTCACGCCGCCTCCAGCACCTTCACGCCCGGCAGCTCGCGGCCCTCGAGGAACTCGAGCGACGCGCCGCCACCGGTGGAGACGTGCGTCACCGCGTCGAGCTTGCCGGCCTTCGACAGCGCCGCGATCGAGTCGCCGCCGCCGACGACCGTCGTGCCCTTCGACGCGGCGAGCGCGTCGGCGATCGCCATCGTCCCT
>Ga0335069_10006360_pt1 | contig 17178 bp, 16 predicted proteins | sample Lox_Sample_11_FD_206714 | JGI IMG/M metagenome (GOLD analysis project Ga0335069, IMG submission 206714) | Soil microbial communities from Loxahatchee National Wildlife Refuge, Florida, United States - Lox_Sample_1.1 | ecosystem: Environmental > Terrestrial > Soil > Wetlands | place: USA... | reverse complement strand
GCACTCGCGCAGACGCTTTGAGAAAGTATTGGACTGTTTCCTCGTCTTTGGTGCGCAGGATCATGTTGGTGTTTGGAGCGGAGGAGACTTCATCCCGAAAGCCACGTCCTACATTCAGAAGCTGAGGAATAGCTTGCAGAGAGAACAGGAACGCAGTGTTGGTTCCGCGGGCTGTCTGTAGGATCTGGGCAAAATTGGAGTAGGCAAATGGTGCGAACTCGTCCAGTATCACGCTTACCAATGGCCGGAGATCGCGAGGTTCTCGCGCTGCATTTTCGTAGCGCTTGCCGATCATCAGTTGCATGTTCTGCAGCAGCATTCTCCCGAGGGCAGTGACCGCCTTTGAGTTCTTGTTAGTGTTCAAGGAAACAAACAGGATCAACTCCTGATCGATGACTTCGTCGAGTGAAAGCATCTCGTCGTAGGCCCCGGTGATGATGGAGAGTTCGTCATCGAGGAAGGTCATCAGTTCATTCAGGAGACCCTGAATCTTCGTTACGCGCTCGCGATCCTCGAACGACTTCTGCAACATCTTCACGGACATCTCGAAATTCAATCGGCGCTGATGGCTGACACCATGCAAGCTCTGCAATCGTGTTCGGGCAATGGCAATTTGGTCTCTTAGAACCTGCTGGTCGAGCGCCAGCACCATCACGTCGTAGATGTTGAATCGCTTTCCGGTATAGGTGAGCACTCGGGCCAGGTCGTTCAGATAGGTCGCTTGGTGACCGTGAAAGAAGTCCTCCTTCAAATCGAACGACTCGAAGACGAAGTTGGCGTGCTCCTGGTACAGACCTTCGTCTGCAACAAAAGGGTTGTAGCGCACGGAAATATCCGGACGGGACGGATTCAGGACGCGCAACTGGTGCATACGGCCGGCGGCTTCAATCGTCGGCAGGAGTTCGCCCAGGTATTCGCTGTCCGCCTTACCATCGAAGATCAACATGGGCATACGTCTGGGCCGTTCGGGTGGACCCCAAGTCCGGAATAGGTCCTGGGTGATGATGTTCCTCAACAAGGTGGTCTTTCCCGAACCGGTGGCGCCGCATACCACCGCCTGCATGATGCGAGTCGAGTCCGGCCAGAACCACGGCTTCCCATGGACGTCGTATCCAAGCACGATCGCGTTCTGCTCGAACGCCGTCTTCACAGCAGCACGGTCCTTGGCCTGTCCAACAAATAGAGGCGGATGTGGCCACTTTTCCTCGCGCCGTCTTTTACTGGTGAGCAAATACCATGTGACGGACAAACCCGCAGCGATGACAGAGAGGGCATACAACACAAACTCGATCAATTGAGATGGTCGAAAATGAAACCGAACAACGAGGATATAGGCCAGTGCGCCAGCAAGTGCCACTCCGATAGCCGTGGCAACCACCACCATGCTTTCGGGCTCGCGATAGTAAACGCGCTGGCCGTACCGGTATTCGTAATCGGGTGTCATTGGTAGAAGCTGAAGAACAAGCACGTGCCGGTTGCAAACAGTGTGATAGCAGCCAGGATCAGCAACAACGGATTGATCCGGAGGCGACCCTCGCTGGTGAGAGGCTTCAGGGGATCCTGGACGGTTCTGGCCAAGCACCGCGAGAGAGAGTCTTCCGAATCCGCCGCGAGGAAAGATCTGAGGCGTTCCGTCATCTCAGCAGGTTCGCGATCCCTGGCTTCGCTCATATCACAGCACCAGGATCGCCTTAACGCCGCCCTCGAATACGAGTTGCAGCACGGTTGGGGAACTCAGATCCTGGCGAATGGCAATTACTCCGCTTGAGGATTCGCCGGGCGACAGAACTTCTGGGTTGGCCTCAACGTGCGCAATTGGCAGAGCGAATTCTTTCGTGTCCCGCAACTTTCGGACCGTCTGCTCGTCCAACTGACGGCCTTTCAGTCCCGGCAAGGAAAGCGCTGGCCGACTCACCTCTAGCTGGTATGCGTTGGGAGCCTTGACCTGATAGGTATTCTTGCTTCCATTTTCGATCGAGTAGTGGACATAGAGACTGTTCCTGGTGCGAAACACCTGCTCGACGCGCAGAGTGACACGGTTCTTAGTCGCGGGAATCCTGGCGGAATCAATCGATTCGGAATCCAGGAAAGCCCGTGTGAGCATCATGTCGGCCAGCTGATCGAGTTGGGCTTGTGGGGCGACTGCTGGTTTCGGCGGTGTGCTGGCGTTGTCGATGGCAAAATTCATGTCCTTCACCTCCCCTGGAGGGTCGAGTTCATAGCTGAATCGGCGCGATGCCGTCCACACAAACAGATTGGTGGAAACACCAGACTTCAGAGGCTTGACGAAAACCTTGTTCTCCTGGCGTTCGATCTGAAAATCCGAGCCGCCGGCCGCTACCAAGGTCACCGGCTCCTGGAATTCCAGAACGGTCAGATGATTGAGAGCGGTTGCGACGCGAACCGCGCTGCTTTTGTTGTCTTGTGAGGCTGAGGTAGCAATGAGAACACCCCAGAGCGAGCAAATCAGAATCGGAATCAGGTATCGCCTCATGGTTGGCCTTCATGACCGCGGGCGGAATCACAAGGATTCCGCTCGCGGCAGTTGTTCCTCACACGACCCAAGGCCCGTCACTCAGGTCTCCATCCGGTGTGATGGGAGGAAACGACACGTCATCCATGTCGATCTCAGGAAGCGTGGTTCTCCCGGAAGGGTTGTGATCAGAAGTTCGGTTGTCAGCCTCTATGGCTGGGTTGTCATCGTCGAGGAGGATCTTGCCGTCCTTGTATTTCCACAAGAACGTTTGCTTCTCTCCTCCTCTGTCGAGGGGTTCCACTAGAAAGGTTCGGCCTTTGGAGTCTGTTTGAACGATGCCCTCCGCTAACCGTGGCAGATGGACCCGGACAAATCTGCCGCCCGTGCGCTCCGCCAGCTTGTCGATCAGCTCCTGCGGGAAGGAGAGAAAGAGGATTGATCCGCTGCCTTTGCCACCGCAGACAACGCGATTCAAAGCCTGCAACCAGGCTTTTCGATTCTCCGACTTGTTCTGTGCCCAGATGCGAATGTAGGCGAGGATCGCCTTCATCTCGTACTTGCCCCGGTCCTCATCGAAACGATAAGCACCCTGAGCCTGCGTCTTGGCAAAGAGTCTCTGTTTCCGCAGGTCGCGGTCCGGACTTTTTCGCACTGCGTCCCAATCGGCCCGGGCCATTTCCAGCTGTTGCTTGAGTTGTTCGTGTCGTTCAGCAATCTTGCCGACGATGGCAGCGTAGGCCCGATTGACGAAATGGCAGTCCTCGAGCATCTCGCGGGTGACTTCCTCTCCCACGACCAAACCCTTGAATGCCTCAATCGGCGCTTTGTTCGTAAGCAAGTCTTCGATGTCCTTGCGGACATGGTTGTAGAGTTTTCCGATTTTGTCGGTATCAGCCACATCGAGGTGTAAGGGCAGATCGGAAATGCGCCGCTCGTTCTTGTAACGAAGCCACGGCGCCTGGCTGACCTGCTGGCGGATGTCGGCGACTAGCGTGAGGTCGGGTTGAACTTGCCACTTGAGACTGTCGAGCGCGTTCTGAAGCTCCTTGGCTAGTAGATCAGCCAGGTCTTCTCGCCCGTCAGCCCGACACGAAGTCATCAAGTCGGTAATTGAACCGATCTGGTTTCCTCGGGCCTTCATGGCTACGTGCTCCAGGTTGAACCAGGGGTCTTTTGCCTTATTCAACTTGGTCTTGCCTTGCTGTTCGCCCATACCCTTACGGAATCGCGAGTCCACGAAGCGTGGAAAACGGTCGGATTCGATCACGCAGATCCAGTCGAAGTCGTAGTCGCCTCCATTTTTCTTAGCCGTTTCCGAATGGAGAACATAGGTGCCCTCCAACCGGAGTTGCCGTGCAATCAGGTGTTCCAGTTCCAAGGACGTCATCTCGCTCTTCTGCCGCTGAATGTCTTGCCGCAGATGAGTTTCGATTACACCGTCGGATAGATTCTCAAACGGCAAGAGATCGTCGAACATCCGTATCGGATAGCGGACGCACAGGCCCTGCTTGGAGTTCAGTGGCACGATTGCTTTGTGCTCCGGAATCCAATCGGAACCGTGGAGAACCTTGCGGTCTCTCAGGAACAGGTATCCGTCGTCGGCAAGCGCAAATGCCGGCAGACGGAATCCTCCTCCTGTCGCAACCCGGAAGGCCCACCTGGCGAGTAACTTGTTGAGCTGATTGTTGACGTAGGGGTGCCGGACGATATGCCCGCTGGCATCCGCAAGGAGCAGTCCTTCGATGACGTTGAGTTCGTCCTTGTCGGCCTGTTCCAAACCATCGCCCAGCGACTCCTCCTGCCGACGGCCCAGGATTTCCAGCAACTCCCCGTAGCGACCATCGCCGACTGCGCAACTCAACTTCCGTACCTGCTCCATGGCCTGCGGCAGGATCTCAAGTTGAATGGAATCATGTGGCGCATGTTCGACGAGGGTGTAGCTGGACTCGAACTCGAGTTGGCGGGAAAATTCGCGGATTCCTACGGCGGTACGTCCACGAAATCTTCTACCCGGCCCAAAGATCGAGTACATTGCGGTGGGCATTTTCAGTCCTGGTTTGACTGCGCTTTCCGGCAGGATGAAATCAGCCTCCAACACGTCGGCGACATCGTCCTCCATGATCTTGAAGGCGCCCTTCGCCTGCGTATCGTGAAAGGCCATGCGAAATTGATAAAACCGCTGCGCCCGCAGTGTCTTGCCAGCGATCTCGCGTTTCGCCTGCTCCTCCAATGCCAACATTTCTGGTCCATTCAGAAGAAGGCTCTTATCGGGAGATTGTTGCCTGACGAGTCTTCGCACTTGTTTATCCAGAAGGTCGGCATCGTGTTTCTGTTGCAGCCTTGCGAATACCGACCGCCTGATCCATCCGCGGCAATCATTTGTCCCAAGCGCATGGTCCGGAACTACCAGTACACGCGCATCCGGCTCCTCGATCATCACCCTGCAGGGCGACACGAGGATCCCGAAATAGACGATTGCCGCTTGCGGCCAGTGCTGAAACCGTTCGGCAATCGCTCGACTGTGCTCATGGTCGACAAAGTAGAACTTTCCCTTCTTTGCGGAACCACTTGCTCCGACCAGTTTGTAGTGAATGCCCCTCCAGACCAGCTTTGCCAACGCGTTCTCCACTTTCGACTCTTCGTACTCGTCGAGTGGCTCAACCGGCACGTTGACGCTGGCAACCTTGATACCCGGATAAAGCACGCTGAGCAGCGTGTTCTCCAGGGGATCGAGATCGTTCAGTCTTGGCATCACTCTTCCATTGCGGTCGATCTCCAGGTTTTGAATCTGATCGACCGAGAGTTTGTGATTCTTCGTGTTCATTTTGTTCTCCTTAACTTTTTGCCGGGGATACCCGTCGAGTTAAGGAGTTCGCGTGACCGCTGGCTTCTCTCTCGCCTGGCCCCCGTTGTTGTTCGGGTTTCTGGCCAAGCTTCGAGTGGTGAAAGCCGGGTCAGCACATATCCCCACGTAAAGCCGTGAGGTGCTCAAGAGACCAATTTTTGATTGGTCATTTGAGAACTGTCTGTGCCGACGGGGCATGCCACGAACTAGGTTCGGGCAAGCGCCTGCTTCACAATTACCGGACTACTACCTCCATTGACCTCAGGCACTGCCTTCCACGCGGTAAGCGTGTAAAAGGGCTGGCCGCTTTTGAATGCTTCAATCAGTGCTTCGCTCTCGCTTGCCATCTCCTGGCCAAGCTCCGGCTTCGCGGGAGAAGAACCCGCTTTCGGCAAGAAAAAGCGCGGGGCTCCGTTCTCCTGGCCACGCTTTTTCCGTCGCAATGGTGCGCCCGTTGGCTGCTCTCCGACTGTGTCTTGGGTTTTCGTTTCCATCACGTGTCCTTTTGTAGCTCTCACTGCTGCGCTGCCACGCTCGTCTGTTGCAAGACCCAATTTCGCTTCTCTCCCTCAATGATGCGTTCCCAGTACTCGCCAACTAAGAGCCCGCTCGGGTTTGCTTCCGACCTCTTCTCCTCGACCAGTCGCACGTGGAATTCGCTCACGACTTTGTCTATGGTCTCGTTCTGATTGTGCAGATGGTGGAGTTCCTTGACACCGAAGGCGATGTACGCCAGTGGATCGTCTTTGGCCGTTTCGAGCGATCGCAACTGAAACTCTGAGCTCGTTTGGTCCTCCTGTATCTTCCCGACCGTGTTCTCTTTCTGCATAGCCGCAAACGCCGTACGGCGCAGGTTGGCGGTCATCATGTTCAGCCCTTCTGCCCAGTTACGACTGACGTTCGAGGCGGAGAAATCGAGATACCTTTCGAGGAAACGGCGGACAAAGGCTCGCTTCTCAAACTCGCTCGGCTCCGAGTCCTGACCGCGCACTGCTGTGATCTCCGGCCTGACTCTTCCCACAACCGTCGCGTCCCCATTGGGATCGACGCGTACTACCGTGGGCGGCTGCAATCGAACGTAAACGGCAAAGCCCAGAGCAAGCAGAGTGGTTGGCACACACAAGAAGGCCAAAATCATGGCGCGGTTGGCGTATGCGCGAAGTGCTCCGTCATGCTCGTAGTACCGGCTGTAGCGGAGCTTCTCCGGCCCTTCTTTGACCTCTGACTCCCGCTTCCTGAACTGAAAATCCACGGTGGTCTCCTATCCGTCTTGCTGAGAATCGCTTGCTACGGCCATTGCGAGTCTTCGCCCTGCCATGTAGCTCAGAGCTTGAACTGAACCGTGAGGCCTATACACGAACCCGGAGGGTCTGCGTGGCGCACTCGATGACGAGGCTGGCGGGGTGGGCGGGCTTGCGTTGCTGCTCATCGCGCTGGTGACGCCGCCACGGATGAAATCCCCCATGCCAGTGGCCGTCGCAGGACCTGACGAACCTCCTGCTCCAGAGACGCCACCTGCAGCACCGACTGGCGCCGCAGCGCCGGCGCTCATGCCGACTGCTGCGGCAACGGTTGCTCCCGCCGCAAAGATCCCTGCACGGACAAGCGAATAGACAGTGGATCCCACGTCGCCAGAAATGATTCTCTTGGCGATGAATGGAATCAGTGCGACTGCCAGGGCATAGAAGATGCTCACCAAGCCGAGCAGCGTGGAATCTGGTAGTCCCTTCAGGTAGCCGAGAAATCCGTTACCCAGCACATCATCGACCCGATTGAACTGGATCGCGGTAATCAGGGCACCAAACACGGCATAGAGAATGCCCCAGGCATTCCATACCATGAGGTTAATGGCGTACGACCTCCCGAGTTGCCCAATGCCCGCGATCGGAATTAGGGCCAGTACGAGAGGGCCAAGAACATACAGCAACGATCCAAACAATACATAGAAGAAGCAGAACACGATGATCGCCAGCGCGTATACGACATACGCGACCAGCAGAAGCAGCACCGTGATGGTGCCGGCAGGATCTCCGGTGATGATGTCCCACAAAGTGAGGGATGGGTTATTTACAAACTGTTGTTGAAGCTGGCCCATCCAGCTCTGGAACATGTCGCCCGCGCCAGAGCTGTTTCCAATGAAATCCGCAACTGAGTTGAAGGAGCCGTTGACGTCTCGAAATACCGTTGCCCAGTTGGAGATAATCATGGCAACCACGACGTACTTGATCGCCGTTACTGCCAGTCCCTGCACATCCCCGCCGCGAAATGCCGCCTGGTAGAGCCCAATCAGGAAGCCGATCAGGAGGATGGCAAAGGCAAAACTAGTGACCGTCGAGATGATGGCCGTGCCATCGATCCCGGTCATTGCCATGTTCAGAAGTTGCTGGAAATAGAACACCGCTACTGGACCCCCTGCTGCAGGACCTGACCACCCGTGCTATGAAGCGTGCCCGTGTGGGAGGTACTGAACTTCAGTCGGGCACCTTCATTCGCCAGCTCAATCGAACGCACGCGAATGAGTTCCGCCATGGCGGATTGCGTGTAGGCGTTGGCCCTGACGAGCCATGCTGATGTCTGGGCTTCAAGGATGTCTGCGCTGCCAGGAGCGGCAGTCTGCAGTTGCTGGTTGATTTGCTCGGCAGCTTGGAGTTCAAGGTCCGCCAGCGCGTCGATTTCTACCGCTCTCTTCATCGCTGCCTGGGCCGCGGCATCGGTCATGTCCACGAGATCCCGGATCGGCTGAGGTGCATCCGTCTGGGCTGTAATCGGCCCGTAGAGCGCGGAGTAGTCATTGCTGATCTGTGCCACTGCTCCGGGATTGCGCGAAAGCAGGCTCTGTTCGAGTTGTTGCGGGGTCGGAAGGGTCGCGCTGGAGACCGGCAATTGAAAGACTTGGCGCATCTGTACGAACTGCCCCTCTGCTTGAACAGCCATGCTTCTGGCTTGATTAATCGCAGCGGCAGGCCACACCACTTGCCGTTCGAAGTCTGAGGCTTGTTGTTCGATCTGTTGGATGGACGCAAGCGGCTTGGCTACGACGCTCTTCAACAGACCGGAGATCGTATCCAGGCCCGCCGAGATGATGGCGCAGCAAGGATCGAGACCGAGCTGGCTGCGCGCCTTGCCGGGCAGAATCAAAACCACGACGGCCAGCGCAAGAGCGAGTAGGACTATATTCCTGAGAAGCGTCCACGAGTTTGCTGGTAGTTTCATCGCTGCTCCTAGGGATGCTTGAGTATCTGCTGCATCTGGTTCTGTAGATTTCGTGTGGCTGTCGCGCTCTGCTTGAGCAATGCGTTCTGGTGCGCCAGTTTTGCCGCCTCCTGGCGCAGTTCGGCAGCGAGCATCTTTGCCATCTGGGCTTGAGCAAGCAAGTCGGTGACGCGGGCCTGAGCAGCGAGAAGTGGGGCCGACCCCGGCGCAGCGCTCGCTGATTGCTGCTCAAGGGAATCAGCCAGGGTCAACAGCTGTGCCGTTGTCTGATCCGAAACAACGGTGGTCTTTAGCGCATCCATAGCCAGCGCATCGTCAATGTCCATCATGTCGCGGTGTATCGGCCGGGCGGCATTCGCCTCCGGTACGGCCGCGTACACCCGCGTGTAAAACTGCTGGAACTGAGGAATTCCACCCGCCTGTCCGCCACGGAGCAACGATTCCAATTGTTTGGGATTCACCAGGCTTGCGCTGTTGTTCTTGATGCTCTGGATTTGGGACATCAGGCCCGAGTATCGAGCCCGGGTTGCGCTGACAAATCCACGTGCCCGGTTCAGTTCATTGAGGGGCCAGATGATCTGCTGCCGGTAGTTGTTGATCGTCGTCTGTATGCCCTGAATCTCGCTCAGTACAGTGCCAACGGCATCCTGGAGGGTGCCGGTGATGGTTTTGATCAGCGACACTATGTCTCCAAGCCCGATGGCTTGCGCACTGACTGGAGCCAGTACAAGCACGATGGCCAGGACAGCGATGAACCGCTTGCCCGAAAGCTGGAGTCGCAGGCTCTTCAGGGCAGTTAAGAGCTTCGTCATATCGTTTTGGCTCCTTTCACAACTTCGCCGGTGATCTCTTCGGGGAGCGGATCAAGATCTGCCAAGCCTTGGGGGAACGCATCGGCGAGCCGCCTATAGGCTTCGATTCGGGCCAGACCCCGATTCCGCTCCAGCCACCAAGCCCGATAAACTCGCTCGCGCGCATACGTGGTCATGATCCAGTACTCGACGGGCGTGGGAGACAGTCGTATGGTGTGCGTAGTCTCCACTTTCTCTCCAATCGCCAGTAGCGCATCGGCACTCTTTCCTTTGACCGGGGCACTAAAGTGCTTGATTTCGTTCAGTGCCGTCTCATTCAGGTGCAGGTGATCCCGTAAGGCCGACATGTCACCGGGTTGCTGGCCGACGATCTTGGTATTGGAGTTCTTCACGATTCCCGCGCCGTGTACGCGTGGACTGGATTCCGTTCCCACAAAATCCTCGGCGGTCTGGGAAATGCCCCAGATGCTGGCGTTCCGCTTTCGCGCGGTGCGGAAAAGCTGAACAACTTCCGGCGCGAGTACGGGCGAGTCGAGCAGAAACCAGCACTCGTCCAAGACCGTGATGTTGCGCCTGCCGGCGTTTCCCGATGCTCGTTGCGCCGTAGCGTGGGCAATCAGCAGGCTCATCGCGGTCTCCAGGCGCGGATCGTCGCTGAGTTGCTCCACGTTGAAGAACAACCACGGGTTGTCGAGAGAAATGGTTGTTGGCCGGTCAAACAGTTTCGAGTACACGCCCTTCTCGCCCGTCCAGCTCCGCAGCTTGATGGCTGCCAATTGCGCTTCATCCATGACCCTCTGGTTCTTCTCCTCATCCCGCCACTGCGATAGCTCGTCACGCAGGTCAGAAAATGTGGGAATCGGGTTCGAGGGGCGGATGGCAGCGCGCTTGTACGTTCGGAGAATCGCCTCGGTGATCAGATTGTCGAGTAGCTCGGCATCCTGTGCGCCGCTGTCTCCCAACATGTGGCGGGTCAGGTTCTTTAGAAAGGCCACCTGGTCTTTGCTTGGTTCGCGTTGGCCCTGCGGCAAATCCCAGGGGTTGATTGTCTGGTCGGTGTCGAGGGACATTGTCACCATTCGTCCGCCCATGAGTTCTACCAGCGGCCGGTAGGAATCTCCGCGCTCGATGATCGAGATCAGCGGATTGTCCCGCGCTGCCATCAGCAGAAATTGCTGCACCATGAATGTCTTTCCTCCACCACTTTTCGCCATCACCAGCATGTTGGCGTCACTCAGAGACGGGTCGAACAGCGAGAATGGAATGAGCTGGCGATAGGGAGTTTCAAGAAGAAACAGCGGGGAGCGTGGCGTTCCCAGCCAGGGCATTTCGACTGGCAGGAGGTCCGCGGCGTTGGTGGTGAGAAGATCCTGATCACGTTTGTCTGCATCGCCCATTGCGGGCAGCGAACTGAAGAAAAGCCGCCTTTTTGCCAAAGTCTCCGCGACACCTTTGGCACCGTTCATTCGCGCGATGGCATACAGAAGCTGCTGACGGCGGTTCTCGATTGTTCGCTCTGCCTCTTCGAGGTCGGACGTTGTGACGGCAGGTTGCGAGGTCCGCGTGCCGACGATCACGCTCAACCGGGCAGTTTTCACCGAACTGGAAATGATGTCTTGCTGGACCTTAAACAGCTGGGTCTCGGCGACCTGGGCTTCGACATTCACTCTGAACGCGCCATGCGAATCCCGCTGTGCTGCCTGCATCTTGCGCAATCGGCTCTTGTAGGCCTTCAGAATCTTGGCCTGGTCGGGGATTGTCAGCTGGGCATTGACGATGATTGGGAAATCGAGAGCGGTCAACTCCCGGAGGGTTCCTGGGAACGTTGCGTCAGGCAGCTCCTTCAGGCTCACGAAGGTGTAAAGGATGCCATCAACGTTGAGATAGCTATCGGTCTCATCAACGATGCTCACATCGGCGACCTGCTCCCGGGCGCTACGGTGGTCCAGGAACTCTTCGCTTCTCCGATACGGCAATAGGTCCGGGCGCAGCGGATTGAGTGCCCGCTTCGTCTCAAGGAACATTTCGTCATCGCTCAGCCTTCTCGCCCCGAGTTCCGCTGCCTGCAGTGCGGTCTCTATTCCGTGCAGCAGGCTCTCAAACTCGGCCAGCAGATCCTGGTGCTGCTGCCAGCTGCGCTGGATGCACCTGCGCGCGGACAGGCTGAAGAGATCGCCACTCGGTTTCAAGGGTTTGCCCAAAATGCGGCGATGCAGGACGGGGTCCCAGATGAAGTACGCATGCAGAAGAGGGCGGCGGTAGTGATTGGCGGCCTGCTTGTCCTTCCATCTCTCAACACGTAGTTCATCCAACATGCATGTCTCAGCGTGTTGTGACCGCAGATTGGAGGCATATTGATCGAGCAAACCACCGAGGTCCTCCACTACTTCGTGGCGGAACTGCACTCGCATGCTCTGCTCGGGAATGGACCGCAGCAAAGCCTCCAGCGTCAGCTTGCCCCGGTTTCGTCCTTCGTCGGTGGCAAAGTAGGAAGTCAAGCCCTTCAGTTCGTAGCCTGCGGCAAAACTTCCATTCGTCCTCACGACCACGTTGTCGAGGTAGTCGCGGACAGGGAGTTGCTCGCACAGAGCGGGCTCCCGAACGTCAGTTTCCCGTTGATCGAGTGTGAGCGGCACTACGAATCCTCCCTGATATAGGCGACCGACAATTCGCGGTCTCTCGACGTCGCGGAATATTCGCGTGGCTTCAGGTACCAGAGCGCCAGGTCCCGGACGTAGCCACGTGGCCTTCCATACTTGAACAGCATCAAAAGCGGAACGATGGATATCGGCACGCCGTACTGCACCACCACGCTCAGAGGCAACCCAGCAATTTCGCCCGACACAAAATGGCCGACGACGTTTGTCACGGCTGCGATGCCGAGCACGACAAAAAGGTCCTCGAATTCGAGGTACATAAACGTCACGCGTGTCTGCAGGTTGCGGTTCACGGGTGTAGCGTTCAGCGCCATTGCATCTCCTTACGCTAGCGAACTCCAGCAGTCCCGTTCTGTATCCAGAACTCCGCCAGCCGCAGCAAGCCCGACAGACCGAAGCAGCACATGGCTGTAACGAGGTTGCGCACCCAGGCCTCGCCGATAGTCATGCGCTCCAGCAGTCCCGAGAAATGGACTACACTCAAGACCACTTGCAGCGCGCCGTAGACCGGCAAAAGCACGTTCCCCACCCAATTCACGAGCGTTAGAACAGCCAGCCAGTAGCGGTCGGGATCGTTCCATGCTGCTTGATTGCTGAAGCCTTCAAGAACCCGCAGCAACCCGGAGCACATAAGTGAGGCGAGACCTGCCCACGCAAGGTGCTGCCAAGGCTGCGCTTTGCCAAAACGGTAAACCGCGGCGGCGCCGAACAATCCGGCCAGGGTCGGCATGATGACGTTGCCGGCCCAGTTCGTCAGATTGAGGATTCCACCGTCGAGCGACACAATCACCTCCGCCTTGCGTTCACGCTGCCATCGCCTGCACAAGTCTCCAGAGAGCCGAGACACTCAGAAAGGCGAGACCCGATCCCACCAGCGGCATGAACGGCCGATGGCGTGCATAGTTGAGGATCGCGCCAACGACCGCCAGTCCCGCTGCTTCGGGCAGTATCGTTCCCGCCAGAAAATTCCAGATCGAGCTGAGCATGTCGGTCATGGCGAATGTCGACCCGCTGTTCCATGTCTGCATCAGCTGGACTGTGCTCGACGTCGCCAGCAGGAAGATTGCGGTCACAGCTGAGCCCAGAGGGTTGTGTCCCTGAGCTGCATCCAACGCAGCTTTCAGGACGAAGAAAGCGGCAAGCACCGGAACCAGGCGCGCAACCAGTACGTCGGTAACGAAGTTGTTGACGCTGGTCTCGACGCCGTTGACCCATGGACTATTGATATTTCCGCCCTGTGGAGGCAGCACGATCCCCTGAGCGGCCATCCACGACACAATCTGTGGCAATGTGAGGAAGATGACCGACCACAGCACCCACTTCGAGAATCCCCCGCCGGAGACAAAGTTCACTCCACCTTCCCGTCTCAGTGCGATCCCGGCCAGCACGAGAGCGCAAATCGCTGCCGGCACTGCTAGATCAAACAGCAGCTTCATCAAATCGACGATGATCTGTGGGAGAGTCATTGGAACCCTGCTATTGCACACCACCAGTGCCGTTCGCGATCCAGAACTCAATCAGACGCGTCAGTCCAGAAATGACCAGGAGCCCAGCAGCTGTCACCGACCAACGCATCACGCCGCGCCCCTGTGAATACGCGATGACGGCCATGACTACGGCCAGTGCCGCACCGACTGGCGCAATGACGTTGCCGACCCAATTCACGAGGTTTAGGACAGTGCCTTCCGGTTGGGCCGCAGTCTGTCCCTGCACGGCCTGACCGGTGGCTGGAGCCCCACCCAGGTTCTGCCCATAACAGATCGAAGCCAGATGAAGGCTCATGAGCATCAGCAGAACTGCGAAAGCCCGTCGCCGTCGTGTGCATTTCTCCTGCAGAAGTTCCATAGTGTCCCTCCCACGACAGCGATTCTTGGTTCACTCGCGTCGTCGGTTCCGGAACATTAGGTCGGATTGCATCCTCGGGCAAATCGGCACCTGAGAATGCGATTGCTCTTTCGATTGCTAGGTGTGGGTGAATCCGATTGCGCGTATGTGCGAAACGCAATTGTGCCGCTTTCGCAGCTCATAAGCGTCACGCTTTGGGTGCCCACACGATGAGAAATCAAATGAAAGAAGGTTGGGATCTTGCGCATCCAACAAAGCCAGGGACAGCCCAAGGTAGTAAAGGCCAAACGCGAACTACCCCGGTGGCGTTCGCTTGCCAGTGAGATGAATCTTCGTTGAAAAAATCGCTCAAGTGAGATCCGAGAAGCTTCGGCAGCAAGTGCGATGAGTCATTGATCGGCCTTCGGCTCCTGCAATTCTCGTTGGAGCTGAAGAAGCTGACGCAATTCATCAACGCTCGCGGAGTTCGATGGCCGCGACATGTTTGAGGAGGCTCCCGACGACTCTGAATTTGATTTTGCAGTCTGTTCCAGTACCACGTAGATCGAGGTTCCGGCTGGAATCGTGACTACCAGATGCTCGGTGAGAACCAGCCTCGATATTTGCTCGTCTGAGGCTCGGCCGATGTTGTTGCTTACGCGCTCGCGCAGCATGTCTCCTTCGCTCAATGGCTCACTGAGGCTACCGCGGCCAACCAGCAGCGCTCCAACCTGACCCACGCCAGACAGAGAACGCAGCAATACGTTCTTGCCGGTGTTCTTTCCTTCAACTCGTCCTTTGGGAGGCCTGAGGCTCAAGTCCGTTGCGACTCCCTGAATCGGAACGTTTGTGCCATCGGGCATCATGAGTGAATCGAACTGGATCGTGACGTGGCCGGAGCGATCAGCCTGTTGAACGCGACCCACGGCTTTGGCCCCGGCGGGTACGAGGATTTCTCCCTCGCGCTCATAGTTGTACTCAACGACAGCAACAACGGGCATTCGTAACGCCGTGCTGGCGGATGATTCAAGCCGCGCACGCAGCCGTGTGCCGGTCGGCAGACCGAGACTAACCACGGGCTCGTGACCGACTGCGACAGCGTGGTCTGTGGTGTTGCCTGGTGTGGACTGCACCGCCCGGGCATACACCACCGAGGCGACCTCAAGGGTTTGGTGTTCCACCTTGTCCTGGTTCGAGGTCTTTGCCTCGCCGTCGTCGCGGTATGGAGAGGGTTGCCACTGCTCCGGGAACGGTGGTATCGAAGCTAGAGAGGCGTCAGGGCCTACCTTGAGGGGTGGAATGGATCTTGCCGGTGTCGGCTTTTTCGTGGCCGTTCGCTGGACGTCATCCTCGCCGAGCATGCCGTCATGAGTTTTCTGGGGGACTGGTCTGCCGGAATCGATAATCGGCAAGAGGCTCTTGTCAGCCATAGGCGTAACCGGTTGTCCTGCGCTGGAGGTCGCATGGAAGCTGTCCCTAGTCGTGTTCGTTTTTGCCGGCGTTCGGTGGGGAACGGACACTGCGACAAACAGTAACAACGCAACGATCAATGCTCCCGCTCCGATGATTACGAACTTGTTTTGCTGAAAGCCCTGCTTCGCGCGCTGTTTGCTTCGCGTCGCAAGATCGCCAGGGACAGCGGTGCGCATTTGAACTTCAGATCTAGCAGGTTCGGGGTGCTCCTCAGCTACACCAGCTGATGACCGATTGTTCCCGTTTCCTTGAATCATTTCCCACCTCCCCCGTCTGGCGGAACAAACGCGATCGGTACCAGCACAGGCCGGTCCACCTCCTCCGCCTGAGCAATCTGCAGCAGCATTTGTTCGTTCGATTCCTTGAACGAGGGACGGTCAAACGTGGCGATTCCGTCCGCCCTAGCGCCGGGGCCCAATCGGCGACTGGTCACGGCAAAATCTTTGATTGCTATGGGTTCAGCTTTGAGTGCCTTCCCGTGCCCTCCCTTCGATCCTCCAGCCAGTTGCACTTGTGGAGGGAGAAGTTCAATCGTTCTGTCCGAAGCATTCATGACTGAGAAGGCTACCGCCATCTGCTGGTCCGACATTGTGACCGCTCCGACATCAACTCGCAGCTGTTTGCCTTGCCAGCGCGGTTTTCGGCTGCGCTGCTGCCTTAAGAGCAGCGCGGTCGGTACAGGGCTCGGGGCTTTCGTGGGGATCGGCAATGGCTGCGGTGTCAGGGTTTCGGTCTGACTGACTATGAAACTCGGACGCATGGCTTCGATAAGGAAGCTTCGCGGCCGGTCGTACTCCAGAACGAAGTCCACCGGCGCTGCATTGTCTGTGCTTCCGCCGCTCACCAGGTGAAGCGCAACCTCGCGGCCGGTCTTCGTCGTGATCAAGACGTTGGTTTCTGCGGGCCGGGGTGTTGTCGGCTTCAACGAAACCATGCGTGGTTCTGCATCGGAATGCTCAGCCCTGAATGCGCTGGGATTACCCAAGACAACGGTGCTGATGTCTTCTGGCAAACGCACACAGCTGACGAATCCCGGCCGCAGGTGCAGGACATTCACGCCTTGCGCATCAAGCGCCAGCCTGACGATCCGCCCCTCCGGAAGAACCTTGGGCCTGTCCACCTGGGCGAACGCATGTGGCAGCGTTATCACATACACAAGAAGCCAACGAATGTTCATCGGATTACTCTGCTCCTGAAGAGGCCGGAACGTACCCGTGTGCTTTCGCAATTTGCCGCCCGCAACTCTTTCTGATCCGAGACACATAGGCCACAACTTCCCGATTGCGGTAGAGAAGACCTCGTCTCGCGATCACCTCTTCGCCAGTCAGATACGCTGCCGCGACCAGTCTCAAATCGCCGGCAAACCTTGTTGCGAGCCACGCCAGGTAACGAACGCCACCTGCGACGTTCTCTCCCACGTTGCATCGGTCGCGAACTCCGAACTGCTCGGCCGTTAGAGGCATTAGCTGCATCAGGCCAGCGGCGCCTTTGGGAGAAATCGCACACGCCCGCCAGTTCGATTCCTGCTCAACGATTGCTCGCACGAATGGAACCGGCAGCCTGTAATGCCTGGCATATGCTGCAACGTAGTATTCGGCTTCTCGCCGAATCACGAGTTGTGGGGATTGGGCTTGGCAACTCGAGACCTGACATAGGAACAATGCCGCGACAAAGAACTTGTTCATGCAACGCTCCTCAGTGCTTCCTGCGTGTACTGCTGTGCGTCATAGATCAAACTGGCGAAGCCATCACGCAACAGAAGTTTCCTTCTGTCAGCTTCGGTCTTCGCCAGAAGAGGCAACAAGACATCGCGCATTTCTGAGGTCACCCGCTCTTCGCCGAGAACTTTGAGGGCCTGCGCCAGATCGAGAATCTCAG
>Ga0335069_10006359_pt1 | contig 17178 bp, 14 predicted proteins | sample Lox_Sample_11_FD_206714 | JGI IMG/M metagenome (GOLD analysis project Ga0335069, IMG submission 206714) | Soil microbial communities from Loxahatchee National Wildlife Refuge, Florida, United States - Lox_Sample_1.1 | ecosystem: Environmental > Terrestrial > Soil > Wetlands | place: USA... | reverse complement strand
AAATCCAGGCCAAAGTGCTGCTGGCGAGCGGTTCGATGACGGCAGCGGTGGATCGCGTCGAGCGAATGGGCCTCGTGGTGCGAAAGACCACGGAAAAGGACCGGCGCGCGCGTGTTCTCGAACTCACACCGAAGGGCCGCCGTCTGATCGAGCAAGCTTTCCAGAAGCACGCGAGGCATCTGGAAGAGGCGATGTCCGTTCTGAGCGCCGCCGAAAAGCGCGACCTGTACACGGGTTTGAAGAAATTGGGACGATTTGTGGCTGCAACGCTTGACCGGCCGCATCCCATCACAAAAGAGAAATAAACGGAGTGAACGCATATGAACAAACACGTACTGGGGATTCACCACGTCACCGCGATCGCCGGTGATCCTCAAACCAATTTGGATTTTTACGCAGGAGCGCTGGGATTGCGCCTCGTGAAGCTGACGGTGAATTTCGACGATCCCGGCACTTACCATCTCTATTACGGCGACGGCGTGGGGCACCCGGGAACCATCCTGACGTTCTTTCCCTGGCCGAACGCTCCGAAGGGCCGCCGCGGAACGGGACAGGTTACCGAAACATCGTTTGCGATTCCTGCGAACGCTGTGGACTACTGGGCCGTGCGCCTGGCGGAATATGGCGTACCGTTCCACGGTCCTTTCGACCGGTTCGGCGAGCAGGTCCTTGCGTTCTCCGATCCCGACGGGCTGGGAATTGAACTCGTTGGCACGAAGGCGACGCGCGAGGATCGAGCGTACCAGGCGGGACCGGTGCCCGTCGAATGCGCAATCCGCGGATTCCATAGCGCGACCCTCAAACAGGCGGCGCCTCTGGAGACAGCCGCGCTGCTGACGGACACCATGGGCTTCCAACTGGTGGCGCGCGATGGCAACCGCTTCCGATATGCGGTCGAGTCCAGTGAACCGTCGGCTATCGTGGATGTGCTCCACGCACCGGACGAGAGGCCTGGCCGCATCCTGGTCGGAACGGTTCATCACATCGCGTGGAGAACTGACAACGATGAAGAACAGTTGCGTTGGCAAGCCGATCTGACGCGTCTCGGTTACGGTGTCTCCCCGGTGATGGACCGCAAATATTTCCACTCCATCTACTACCGCGAGCCCGGCGGCATCCTTTTCGAGATCGCAACCGATCCGCCCGGATTCTCCGTGGACGAATCCACCGAAGACCTCGGCTCGAAACTCGTGCTTCCGAACTGGTTGGAGCCGAAGCGCGCGGCATTGCAAAAGGTTCTGCCACCGCTGGTGTTGCCGGTGCGCCAGGAGGTGAGGGTATGACGTCCGATCCCCATCGCAACCAACCCGCTTTGGCGGCTGGGCGCAAATTGCCGGAAGCCGCCGGAGCAGTTATTCTCATTCACGGGAGGGGCGCTTCCGCCGAAGACATTCTCACTCTCGCAGAGGAATTGGATCGGCCGGACCTCGCCTATCTCGCGCCTCAGGCGGCGGGGCACACTTGGTACCCCTATTCATTCCTGGCGCCGACCGAACAGAATGAACCATGGTTGACGTCGGCGCTCAATAAGGTCGGAAGAATCGTCGACGAAATCGTGGACGCGGGCATCGAGCGCGAGAAGACAGTGATCGCAGGATTCTCGCAAGGTGCGTGTCTGGCGTCGGAGTTTGTCGCCAGGAACGCCAGCCGCTACGGCGGGCTGATCGCGCTTAGCGGCGGATTGATTGGGCCTCCGGGAACCAAGTTCCGATACTCCGGCGAGCTTGGCGGTACGCCCGCATTCTTCGGTGGAGTCGATCCCGATGCTCACGTGCCGTGGCGGCGAGTGCAAGAGTCGGCTGCCGTTCTGTCCGGTTTGGGAGCGAACGTGCAATTAAGGCGATATCCCGAGATGCCCCACGCGGTCAACGAGCAGGAAATCGACGAAGCGAAAAAGCTGCTCGCCCAAGCCTTCAGCACCACTCATGCCGTGCAAACGTCCTCGCGCAAGTAGCAGCAGATCAATAACATAAGTCGCGCGCAGCAGAAGCATCACGAATTCCAGGAACCCAAACCAGCCCTTCGTTCATCAACTACCTAACACTTTTGAGTTACGGAGGGCTATTTCATGAGGACAACTCTGCTCGCGAGACGCCGGACAGAGCTGGCCGTTTGCGCAGTGTTATCGATTTTGTTGGCGGCGACCGGTTGCGCCCAAGGCACTTCGGCGGCGAATCCGGCACCGCTCGGTGTTGAAGTCGTGCAGGTTCAGCAAAAGGATGTTCCGATCTATGGCGAGTGGATCGGCACTTTGGACGGATTGGTGAACGCGGATATCAAAGCCCAGGTGTCCGGATATCTCTTGAAGCAAGGCTATACAGAGGGCTCATTCGTCCGCAAGGGTCAGTTATTGTTCGAGATCGACCCTCGCCCGTTCCAGGCTGCCGTGGATCAAGCCCAAGGCCAACTGGCGCAGGCAACCGGAGGATTGGCGCAGGCCAAGGCGCAACTCGCGCAAGCGGAAGCGCAGCTTGCCGTGGCCGAGGCCAACCAGCACCGTTCCCAGCTTGACGAGAACCGCTACATCCCGCTCGCCAAACAGGAAGCCATCACAACGCAGGATCTCGATAACGCGGTGCAGAATAATTTGGCGGCAAAGGCGCAGGTGCAGGCCGCCAAAGCCGGTGTAGAAACGGCGCGCGCCCAGATACAAGCGGCCAACGCTGCTGTCGAAGCTGCCAAGGCCGCAGTATCCACGGCCCAGCTCAATCTCGGCTTTACGCGGCTCACCTCGCCGATCGACGGCATCGCGGGAATGGCCCAGCAGCAGGTCGGCGCTCTCGTCAGTCCGTCGGGCGGTCCCGTCACAACGGTCTCGACGGTCGATCCTATCAAAGTCTATTTCACGATCAGCGAGCAGGAGTATCTCGATTTCAACCGCCGGTTCCCCACGCAAGCCAGTCGCGATGCGGAGAACGGCCGGCAGCCCCTCGAGCTGATACTGGCGGACGGCAGTGTGTACGGGCACACCGGCAAGTTCTTTTTCGCGGATCGCCAGGTGGACCAGACCACGGGCGCCATTCGGATCGCGGGCCTGTTTCCTAATCCGGGAAATATTCTGCGCCCCGGTCAGTACGGCCGCGTCCGCAGTTCGACCCGAACCCGCGCAGGAGCGCTCGAGGTTCCGCAGCGGGCCGTGACCGAGTTACAGGGCACGTATCAGGTTGCCGTGGTTGACACCGCTAATAAGGTCGAAATCCGAACCGTCAAGCCGGGCAATCGCGTGGGCGGCATGTGGATCATCGATGAGGGCCTGAAGCCTGGCGAGCGGGTCATCGCCGAAGGCGTACAAAAGGTCGGGCCGGGCATGCCCGTGAACCCCTTGCCATACTCGCAAACGAAAGGCCAGTAGGTCTCATGTCAAAATTCTTTATCAACCGGCCCATTGTGGCCATGGTGATCTCTATTCTTCTGGTCATCGTGGGCGCGGTTACCATTGCGAGTCTTCCGGTCGCTCAATTCCCTGCGATCGCGCCGCCTGAAGTGCAGATTCAGGCGAGCTACGTCGGCGCCGACGCGCAGACCGTCGAGCAGTCCGTTGCTACGCCGATCGAACAGCAGATGAGCGGCGTCGACAATCTGAACTACATGTACTCGCTGAACGCGGCGAACGGGCAGATGACGATGATCGTCGATTTCGACGTGAAGACCGACCCGAACACCGATCAGATCCTCACGCAGATGCGCGAGACGCAGGCCGCTTCGCAGCTCCCCACGGATGTGACGAATTACGGCGTCACCGTGCAGAAGTCCGTAACCGCTCCGCTCATGATCATCGGCCTGTACTCGCCACACGGCACCTATGACGCGCAGTTTCTGGCGAACTATTCCTACATCAATCTCAACGATCAATTCACGCGCGTTCCCGGCATCGGCAGTGTGCAGGTTTTCGGCGCCGGCCAATACGCCATGCGTCTGTGGGTCAAGCCGGATCAACTGGCCAAGCTCAAAATCACCGTGCCGGAAATCGTCAATGCCATTCAGGCGCAGAACACCGTCAATCCGGCCGGACAAGTGGGTGGCGCGCCAGTGCCGAAAGGTCAGGAATATACCTATTCGGTGCGCGCGCAGGGACGCCTGACTTCACCCGAGGAGTTCGGCGAGATCGTCATTCGTGAGACGCCCGATGGCGGCATCGTGCGCCTGAAAGACGTCGCACGCGCGGAATTGGGCGCCCAGGACTACACCATCATCGGCCGGCTGAACGGCAAGCCGAGCGCCATCATCGCTCTCTACCAGTTGCCGGGCAGCAATGCGGTTGCGGCCGCCGCCGGCGTTAAGAAGCTGTTGGGGGAAATGAAGAAGCGCTTCCCTCAGGATGTCGATTATGTGATTTCGCTCGACACCACGCGCGCCGTGACCGAAGGCATGCGCGAAATCGTCATCACTCTCGGCATCGCGATTCTGCTCGTGATTCTGGTGGTCTACATCTTCCTCCAAGGCTGGCGGGCCACGATGATTCCGCTCTTGGCCGTGCCGGTCTCATTGATTGGAACGTTCGTCTTCTTTCCTGCGTTCGGCTTTTCCATCAATACGCTCTCCCTATTTGGCCTGGTTCTGGCCATTGGACTTGTGGTGGATGACGCCATCGTGGTTGTGGAAGCAGTGGAGCGGCATATCGAGAACGGGCTTGAGCCGAAGCAAGCTGCGCTCAAGGCGATGGAAGAAATATCGGGACCCGTGATTGGTATCGCGCTGGTTCTGTCGGCCGTATTTGTGCCGACGGCGTTCATACCGGGCATCACGGGACGCCTCTACCAGCAATTCGCGGTGACCATCGCGATCTCGGTCATCCTTTCGGCGTTCAACGCGCTGACGCTCAGCCCCGCGCTGGCGGCCCTCATGCTCCGGCCGAAGCAGGAGAGCCATGGACTGCTGCGGCGGTTCTTCGACTGGTTCAATCGGGTTTTCGCGCGCGCGACCGATGGCTATGTTCACTGGTCCGGCGCACTGATTCGCAAGAGCGCGTTGGCTTTCGTCCTGCTCGTTGGCTTTGGAGTGGGTGCGGCATTTTTCGGAAATCGCGTCCCTTCGAGCTTCCTGCCCGATGAAGACCAGGGTTATCTCTTCATGCATCTCCAGTTGCCGAACGCGGCTTCGCTCGAGCGGACCGATGAGGCTTGCCGGAAAATTGAAAACATCCTGGCCAAGATGCCCGGCGTGAAATACACCACCACCGTCGCCGGCTTCAGCCTGTTGAGTTTTGTCCGCACCAGCTACAACGGGCTGTTCTTCATCACACTGGATGAATGGAACGACCGCAAGACCCGCGAGGAGCAGTATCACGAGATCTTGCAGCGCCTGAACGCGGAGCTGAGCCGCCTTCCCGATGGATTCGCCTTTAGCTTCTCGCCGCCGGCGATTCCTGGTGTCGGCACCTCCGGCGGATTCACTTTCGTTCTCGAAGATCGCGCGGGCAAGGATGTACAGTTCCTCGCCAACAACCTGGGCACATTCATGGCAGCGGCACGAAAGCGGCCGGAGATCGGTGGACTCGTCAGCACGTTCTTGCCGTCGGTTCCGCAGCAGTTTATCGACGTCGACCGGGACAAAGTAATCAAGCAGGGCGTGCCCCTGAACGATGTTTATCGAACCATCCAGGCGTTCATGGGCGGTCTGTTTGTGAACTACTTCAACCGCTTCGGGCGCCAATGGCAGGTCTACATCGAGGCCGAGGGTGATTACCGCACGCGCGCAGAAAACGTCGGCCAGTTTTACGTCCGCAATTCCGGCGGAGAAATGGTGCCCCTATCCGCGGTGACAAAATTCGAATCGCAGCCGGGGCCTGAGTTCACCATGCGGTACAACCTGTATCGCTCCGCGCAAATCATTGGTAGCTCGGCTCCCGGATACAGCTCGGAACAGGCAATGAAGGCGCTTGAAGAGGTGTTTGCACAGACTATGCCGCGTGAGATGGGCTACGACTACATGGGCATGTCGTTCCAGGAGAAGAAGGCACAGGAGGGTGTGTCGTCCACGGTGATTTTTGGGTTCTCGCTGCTCTTCGTATTTCTCATTTTGGCCGCGCTGTACGAAAGCTGGACCCTGCCGTTCAGCGTGCTGCTGAGCACGCCGGTCGCGGTGTTCGGCGCATTCGCGGTGTTGTGGCTGCGGCGCGTCGTCCAGGGATGGTTTCTACCGGCTTACATGGTGCAGACCGAGAGCGACGTCTTTTCGCAGATCGGCCTGGTCATGCTCATCGGGTTGGCGGCGAAGAACGCCATCCTGATCGTCGAGTTCGCGAAAGAGGAATACGAGAAAGGGAAGCCGCTGGTGGACGCGGCACTGGAGGGTGCGCGGCTTCGATTGCGGCCGATCCTGATGACATCGTTCGCATTTATTCTAGGTTGCGTGCCGTTGTGGACCGCAACCGGCGCAGGCTCGGTGGCCCGCCAGATCATGGGCACCACGGTGATTGGGGGCATGCTCGCGGCGAGCGTGGTCGGCATCTTCTTTGTTCCGGCGATTTTCTACGTAGTGGAACGGCTCTCCGGTGCCCGCAGCGAGGGCTCGCCTGCCGTTTTGCCGCCGAATTCGGCCCCGGCGGAGGGAGATTAACTTGAGAGCGCCGATTACTTTGGTCGCTGCGGCAGCGGTGGCGTTCACCGGATGTGCTGTCGGCCCGAACTATAGCCGTCCCGCAGTGCAGACACCTGCAACGTATCGTTCCCCCACGCCTCAGCTCGCGCCCGAAACGGCGTCGCTCGCGGACCTCAAGTGGTTCGAGGTCTTCAAAGACGAGAAATTGCAGGACTTGGTGCGGACAGCTCTAGTGGAAAACTACGATCTCCGCGATGCTGTCACCCGCGTGGAAGCCGCGCGAGCCAATCTGGGAATCACGCGTTCCCAACAGTTTCCGAATTTCGATGCCAGCGGGGCTCTGACAACCGTGCGGCTATCCAGAGACGGCTCGCTGCCCATCCCGGCGTCTTTTGCACCTTCGCAGAATCGGACCTATGGGCAGGCCATGCTCGATCTGCTTTCGTTTGAGCTGGATATCTGGGGCCGGTTGCGGCGCGCTACCGAAGCCGCCCGGGCCAATCTTTTGAGCGCGGAGGAGAACCGCAAGGCCGTCGTAACCACGCTCGTGAGCGACGTCGCGACTTCCTATTTCAGCCTGCGCGAGCTCGATTATGAGCTGGAAATCTCGAAAGAAACCCTGCGGACCCGAGAGGCATCGCTGAAACTGATCGAGAACCGCCAAGGCGGCGGCGTGGCCACGCGGCTCGATCGGCGGCAGGGTGAGCAGTTGGTCGATACTGCTGCCGAAACCATTCCGGAGATCCAGCAGCGGATTGAACAGACGGAAAACCAGATAAGCCTATTGTTAGGAAAGAATCCCGGCGAGGTGGCGCGCGGCCGCGCTTTGACCGAGCAGCAACTGCCGCCCGAAGTACCTACTGGGCTGCCATCGGCACTGCTCGAACGTCGGCCCGACATCCGGGCGGCCGAGGAGAATTTGATCGCCGCTAACGCGCAGATCGGCGTCGCTAAAGCCGCTTATTTTCCGCAGATTAGCCTTACTGGGTTTCTTGGCGGGCAAAGTACACAGCTTTCCAGTCTGTTCAGCGCGCCCAGCCGCGCCTGGAGTCTCGCGCCACAGGTTACGCAGCCGATCTTTACCGCCGGCCGGATCAAGAACAGCGTCCGGGCTGCAGAAGCTCAACAAAAGAGCGCACTTATCCAGTACCAGAAGGCGATCCAGACGGCGTTTACCGAGGTCTCCAACTCGCTCATCGCGCATCAAAGGGCTCGTGAAAGCCGCGTGCAGCAGGAATTGCTGGTCACTGCGTTGGAAGACCGGAAGCGATTGGCTTATGTGCGCTATCGCGGTGGTGTGGATACCCTGCTGAATGCCCTGGATGCCGACCGTGACCTATTCCAGTCGCAACTTGCTCTCTCGCAAATCCGCTTGAGCGAAGTACTTAGCGTTGTCCAGCTCTACAAGGCCCTGGGTGGCGGTTGGGACTAGCGCGTCTCAATCCGATGGAAATTCAGCTCGTGGAATGATGATCTCCCGCCGGCCGAAGACGCGGGCATCCACGGAAAAGGCCCCGGGTCCCAGTCCGGTGATCGCCACTAAGATGGTCGCCCCGAGAATGGCAGCGGTCTGAGAATCCCAAATGTTAGGTGTCGGTACGGGAACCACAGCAAGAGCTAAGCCTAGAGCCTCCAACGCCAAAAGGGTTCCCGCGATGGGAGTCAGAAAGCCGGCTATGAGCATCCCGCCGGCGATAACAGCCAGCAGGCCGGCCGCCCATGTCAGTGCGGTCGCAGCCGGTTGCTCGAGGTAGAATCGCCCCTCGATCAGCACAGCTATCCCGAACACTCCTCGCATGAGGAGCAAGCATATCCCTGCCCACCCGCCAGGGAACGCGGAGAATAGGCGCAGCAGCAGAACCTCCTCTGGCTATCCGGCGCTCTTCGGCGCTTACACAAAGGTTAGTTAAGTCCGCCTGTTATGCGAATCCCGCAGTATTAGTATGTTTTCTTACCACTTTTGAGGTATCGGATTGGTCAGAGTTCGATGATTCCGCGGCGTACGGCGATGGTGATTGCCTGTGTCCGGTCGCTAGCACCGAGCTTGTCCATGATGTGCTTGAGGTGGACTTTCACCGTCTCCTCGGAAATGCTCAGCAGTTCCGCGATGTCGCGGTTTCGATTTCCGCCGGCAACCTGCTTCAGAACTTCCACTTCGCGCGCCGTTAACTTCTCGTCGCTCATGTGTTCGGCAAGTTGGGCCGCCAGTTCGGCGGGGACACGTTTCTTGCCGGCATGCACCTGGCGGATGGTATCTACGAGCGTGCCGGGAGGCATATTTTTCAACAGGTACCCTCGTGCCCCCGCCTGAAGGGCGCGCTGAATCTCGACATCGCCTTCGAACGTAGTCAACATGATCACCCTGGCTTCGGGAAACTCGGCTCGGATCGCAATCAACGCGTCGATGCCGCTCAAGTCGGGTAATCGGAGGTCCATCAACGTGACGTCGGGGTGGTGTTTGCGATACTGCAGGATCGCTTCGTTTCCGCTGGAAGCCTGCGAAACAAGCTCCATGTCCGATTGGTTATTGATAATGGTCGCGATCCCCTCCCGAAGCAGCGGGTGATCATCGACGCTCAGTACCCGAATGCGGGTCGTGTCGCTCATTAGCGCTCCCCCTTGCCGGCCTTTGGTTGCGATAGGAACCGCTTACGGAACCATGAAAGTTCAGAGTAGTTTTGGAAGGCAACATGGCCGGGAACCAAGAGCTCCACTTCGGTACCGGCGGTGGCCCTGCTCATGACGTGGAGCCGGGCACCAATGCGATCCGCTCTTTCGCGCATCCCGGAAAGACCAAAATGTCCATCCCGTCCCGATTGCAAGACGCCGGAGTCAATCCCGCGACCGTCGTCCCGCACCAAGACAGAGAGCCGGTTGGGTGAATAATTGAGTTCCATTTCGATGGTTTTGGCGTGCGCGTGCCGAAACGCGTTCATGAGCGCTTCCCGGCCAATTCGATACACCTCGTCTCGAAGCACCGGGTTCAGTGGCTTCCGCTCACCCTCAACAATGACACGAAAGTTGATTCCCTCGCCAGTGTGTTCGCCCGTGACGAGTTCCTGTTGGATCCGGGAGAAGGCGTGTTCAAGATCCAGGGATGCGCTTTCGGTCGACCGCAGGCCCCGGACCGCGTTTCTGCCTTCTTCGACCACTTGCCGCATGAGCTCCAACGCGCGGGTCAGCGTCGGCTTCACCTTGGAATCGTCCGGCAAACTATCAGCCACTACATGCACCTGCATGGAAGCACTGAGAAAGCCCTGTAACAGAGTGTCGTGCAGTTCCTGCGCGATGCGCGTTCGCTCCGCGAGCCGCTCCTGGAATCTAAGATTGATCTGCGCGGTTGCCTGGCGCAGCCGCATTCGATAGAGAGCCAGCATGCAAGCCACAAAACCCGCAGCCAGGCTTAATCTGAACCACCAGGTCTGCCAAACCAGAGGGTCGACCTGAAACGACAGGGTAGCGTCTTCGGGCCCCCAGGCTCCGTTCGGGTTCGCCGCCACAACACGGAAACGATAGTGACCCGGCGGAACGTCCGTGTAGTCGGCCTCCCGCGCGGTCACTGGCTCCCGCCAGGCGTGATCGTAATTCTCGAGCTGGTATCGATAATAAACCCTGTCGGGGCGGGAGAGGCTCAAGCCGACATAACTAAAAGTGATCCGCTGGCGGCCGCCAGGAATGTGAACGGGACCCAGCATATCCATCGGCTGGCCATCCGCCGTAACGGCCTGGATGTGGGCGATGGCGGGGACCGAGTTTCTGGTCAGGCGGGCGGGATCGATCTCTGAGATGCCCCGGTTCATGGAAAACCAGATTCGACCGAAAGGATCCGTGGCCACGGACTTCTGCCGCTTTACGCCCTCGAGTCCGCGCAGACCATCGGCAAGCCCATACTCGCGTACGTCTCCATCCTGCAACGTTCCGCGTAAGAGTTTTTCGCGATTCACGCGCAACACGTGGCTGGATGTGGCGAGCCACAGCGATCCGAACCTGTCTTCGGCCATCCCAAAGATCTCTTCCCTGAGCGCCGCCGCGGTTCTTGCGGGGACGCCAAACCGATCGCGGTCCTGGAAGGCTATGCCCGAGATCGTTCCCACCCAGAGCGCTCCTGTTGAATCCACGAGCATGCAGTTCAGGTTATCGGAGGGCAAACCGTCGGTGGTCCGGTAGGTGTGCCAGCGGTCGTGCGAGAAAGCGCTTAAGCCGCTGGGGGTAGCGAACCACATTGTCCCGTCAGACCCTTCAGCAATCGACACAACAGTGTTGGAAGCCAGGCCGTTCGCCATCGTAAAGTTGGTGAACTTGCGGTTCCGCAGCACGCTCGCGCCGGCACTTAGAGTTCCCGCCCATACCGCACCGTCGTGGGCAAGATAGACCGCGTAGACACTGTTCTGCGCAAGCCCATCTGCCTGCGTATAACTCTTGGCGCTGAATGAACCACGTTCCTCGCGCAGATGCGTCAGTCCTCCGCTCTGCCGGCCGAGCCACAACTCCCCTTTTTTGCCGTCGATGGTGTAAACGACATCACGGTCCAGGCCATCATTGGAGAGGTGCCCGTGCTGCTCGCCCCGGACCCACCACAAACCGCCGGCAGTAGGCGGGAACCACATGCGATTTTCGTTGTCAACGAAGACCGGATTGCTACCGTTGGCTGGCAGCCCCTCCAGAGTCGAGTAGGTCACAAAGGCGCTGTCCCGAATCCTATCGAGGCCTTGGGAACCACCCGCCCAAATGTTTCCTTCGCGATCTTCAAACACGGCGGTGACAGCTTCGTGCGATGCCGTGTCGTTTCCCGGCAAAACGGCCAAGCCTCGGGAATTTAAACGCAACAGCCCTTGGGAATCAGTTCCTACCCAAAGGTTGCCGTCGCGATCCTCGACCATGGCCAAGGCTTGAAAGTGGCTGACAGACGCCGGGATGGCGGCGGGTACCAATTCGCTCCCATTCCAGCGCACCACTCCGTTATCGGTGCCTACCCACAGACCTCCATCACCGGCAGGAGTCAGGCAATTCACTTTCAGATCGGGCAGGCCTTTTCGCAGCGCCGCGGCCTTGCCGCCAGACAAACGGAACAGACCGGCGTCCCGCGTCCCCAACCAGAAATCGCCATTGGGTGTTTGCACGAGCGTGATCACGGGAGAACGAGGCAGCGCATCGCTGCCGGGGAGTCTTTGATACCGGCCATCATGCCGGATGAAGGTGCCGTTTTCCATTTTCGACACAAGAAGCTCCCCATTGCTCGACCGGCTGATGGCGGAAATAGTTCCCGCCGCTGTCTGGTCGAACCGCGGGTGCTCGAATTCGCCGTTCTTGAAATGCAGAAGCACCTGGTATTCCGAGAGGAGCCAAAGGCTGCCGGCGTCGTCAGGCGTTAGACCGTAAACTCCCGTGATGGAAAACGTACCTGAGGGATCCAGCATTGGGCTGAATTTCCATCCGTCGAAGCGAAGAAGACCGGATTGCGTGCCGATCCACAAGTAACCGTCGGCGGTTTGCGTGATGGCATATAAGGGTCCCTTCGGAAATCCTTGCTCGATCCCCCAATGATCCCGAACATATTGCGTCATCGCCCTGTTTGGATCCACAGCGTAAATGGACTGCGTCAAGAAGAAAGCTGCCAGACACACGAGCACTCGGCATAAAGTGCACGAAAACGCGAAATCACGGGCGGAATTCAAACTTTTCAATCACCACCTCTGACGCGTGCCGAAGCGGGTTTCGATGATCGTCGTAGACGTAGAGGTTCATGTGTATCCTCTCGTTGCCGGGAGATGGAACTCCCGAAGTGAAGACATGTTCCGCTACGTCGTTGCTCATTTTCGATGATGATCCATGGGCCGTCCGGAACGAAACCCGCCCGGTCTCCCAGACCATCCAGTGGGTGAGGGTTCCTCCAGGCGCCTCAAACCGCTTGGAATTCGCGGCCACAAAGTACGGCTGGATCAAATACTGCGCATTCCTGCCTTCCGGCTCGCCCCAGCGGCTGATTTCAATATCCATTTCCCGAATCGGTCCGCCATCATCCCACGTAAAGAACGAGAGTACCGCCGCCGGCTCCAGGTGCGATATGTCGCGGACCACGAACCGGTACGAACCATATCCCAAGCTGCGCGACAGCTTGACCTCGCCACTGGTCCAATGTCCCGGGGTACCGGAGATGCGGAGATGGAGCAATCCTGTTTCGTCGACCCAGGCGTTCGACGCATCGAAGGAATTGATGGTGCCCGCACGGTTGCTCGAGGAAGTGCGAACCTCCCACTGATATCCGCTGAACGTGAGTATCTTCAGGGGAACAGCCGACTTTGCCCCTTCCACCGTGGCAACGGCTAGTACTGCGCCGCCTATTCCGGGCAGCACGGAGGCCGTGGAGGAAGGGTGAAATTGCGAATCGACGAGCAGAGCCGCATACGCGGATCCGGGATGCGTCAAATTCTTCCATCTGGAATCCGGTTGAATCACCGTAAAAGGGTGATCGGCGAAAGGCTGTACCCACCATATTCCACTCCGGGCAAACAGGACGACGCGCTGGCCCGGCCGTGCACCCGAGACGTGGCCTTCGATTGCCTCAAGCTTGTCGGGACTGCCTTCGGCCGATGCGGGTATGTGAGTGAACTCGATGGAAGGCTCGCTGGCGCTTTGGGAAGGCCGGCATCCGGTGAGGCTCAGACACGCCAGAAACAAGACGATGACGTGAAAGACAAGTTGCGAGCGATGATCGAATCTTCGCATCGTCTCCTGTTCTGATAGTAGGCTGATCGTGGTAAGCCGCCAGGAGCCGCCCGCATCATTGCACCTCCAACAGGGGGCGGCCAATGTGTTTTCATTCTAACGTTTCAGCTATCAGCGCCGGGTGCATCCCCAGGATTCGGAATCCACCAGTACCTCCATCGTGTTAGATGCGTCTCGTTATGCAGTTGAGCTCACCCGAATGTGTTAGTTGGACGTCCCTTTTTCTGGGGTTTCGTCAACGCCTTCGCTGCCTAAGAATTATCAAAGCGGGGGATGACGATAAACCCGCGATCAACGAAAGGTGAAAACTGGATGAACGGCTCGCAGGAAACGGTAGTATTGATTCACGGATTATGGATGACGTCGCTCTGTTGGGAGCGCTGGGTCGAGCGCTACGCCTCCCAAGGTTACCGGGTGGTCGCAAGAAGCTGGCCTGGTATGGAGGGTGATATTGAGGATCTGCGGCGCGATCCGTCGGCTATCGCGGGGCTGGGTATTACGGAGGTGGTCAATCACTACGAAGGGATTATCCGCGGATTGGATCGTCCTCCGGTCATCATCGGCCATTCGTTTGGAGGGCTGATCGCACAAATCCTGCTTGACCGGGGCCTTGGTGCCGCCGGCGTCGCAATCGCTCCGGCGCCGGTAAAGGGGATCATATTCCTGCCCTTCTCCACGCTGAAGGTCACGTTTCCCGCGCTCAGCAACCCCGAAAACAACCACAGGGCCGCGCCCTTGACACCGGAGCAATTCCACTACGCGTTCACGAACACGCTTAGTGAAGAGGAATCCCTCGCGGTGTACAAGCGTTATGCGGTGCCTGGTCCCGATCACGTGCTGTTTCAGGCCGCGTTTGCGAATTTCAACCCGCATGCGGCCAGCGCGGTCGATTTCAACAACAGCACACGTGCTCCACTGCTTCTTTTGTCAGGCGGAAAGGACCACATCTCTCCGCCATCGGTGGTGAAGGCCAATTACCATCTTTACGAGAAATCGCACGCACTCACGGAGTACCAAGAGTTCCCCGAGCGCACGCACTACACGCTGGGGCAAGCAGGCTGGGAAGAGGTGGCGGATTCCGCGCTTTCTTGGGCGAAAGCCCATGCCCGGTGTGGATCGCAGGCGGCAGCGGCGGTTTGAACGGTTGCGTCAGCGGTACTTCTTGTGGGAGGAGATGGAAAGCCGATGATGGCTGGTGAAAGTGACGTGGAGTCGCACAATAGGCAACTCGTCCAGGCCGGGTTCGAAGCCTGGCGGAACGGTACGGGTGGCGTCTTCGACCTGCTCGCGGCGGATGCCAAATGGACAATCGTGGGAAACTGTCCCGTCTCGCGGACCTACACGAGCCGCCAGGAGTTTCTGGATGTTGTCATCACGCCGTTCAACGCGCGATTGTCGGCTCGGCTGATTCCGGCTGTCCAGGGCATCTACGCCGATGGCGACATGGTGATCGCGCTGTTCGACGCCGAAGGGACTGCTCGAGACGGCAAGCCATACCGGAATACGTACTCGTGGTACATGCAGATGCGGAACGGGAAAATCGTGAACGCGACGGCATTCTTCGATACGATCGAGTTCACCGACTTCTGGACAAGGATTAAGCCTCAGTAGAGGCCATTGCCCGCAACCGCGCCTCGTTCCTGCGCCCCCTCAATGAACTTGGATACCTTTTCCACTTCACGATCTGGAGTCTTGGGAGGTGACCAGCCATTTAGGCGATACCCCAAATGTGGTAGTTGTCCACAAGACGAATGAGTTAGCCCAAGAAGCCTCTATCTCGTGATGACGTTGAGGAATGGGTCGGCGATACTTTGACCATGGCACGCACCCAGGCTGAGTCTACCACCGAGATCGCAGTTCTCACGGCGGCCGCCGAGTCGAAGGCAAACATGCGGGCGTTTCGCCTGGCGGAATCGGGTCAACCCGTTGCGGCGATTAGACAGGATGTCCCTCTACCCGTTGCCGGACGCGGTGAGTTGTTGATTCGTGTACGCGCAGCAGGCTTCATTGCGGCGGAACTGTCCTGGTATCCGACCTTACACACCAAAACGGGTGCGACCCGCACGGGCGCGGTGCCTGGCCATGAGTTTTCGGGCGTCGTGGCAGCCGCAGGCCCGGAGGTTGGTTGTCTGGAGGTCGGGTTGGAAGTTTTTGGCATGAATGATTGGTATTCCGACGGGGCTATGGCGGATTATTGCGTGGCCCCATACTTCGCAGTGATCCCCAAGCCGCCGAGCTTGACGCATATAGACGCAGCCTCGGTGCCGATCAGTGGCCTCACCGCCTGGCAGGGGCTTTTCGATCATGGAAGGCTCCAGAGCGGAGAGCGCGTCTTGATTCACGGCGGCGCGGGGGCTGTCGGTCTTTTTGCCGTTCAATTAGCCAAGGTTCATGGCGCGCGAGTGATCGCCACTGCGTCCGCGGAGAATCGCGAGTTTGTATTGAGCCTGGGAGCGGATCAAGTGATCGACTATCGCGCGGAGCGCTTTGAGGAATCGGCCCGCGAGATCGACTTGGTGTTCGACACCGTCGGCGGTGAGACACTCGATCGCTCGTGGAGCGTGCTCAAAACCGAGGGTCGCGTGGTGACGGTAGCTTCCAACACGGAAGAATCGAGCGATCCGCGGAGTAAGAAAGCTTTCTTTATCATGGAGCCAAGTCAGAAGGAACTTGCCGAAATCACCAAGCTCCTGGTTAGCGGACAACTTCACACCGTGGTGGATGCCGTAATTCCTTTGTCGCAGGCGCCAGATGCCTATGCGGGCAAGGTAGTCAGAAAGGGACGCGGCAAGCTGGTGATCGCGATCGGGGATTCAAACTAAAAGGAAGAAGACAATATGACATCGGAAAACGCAATTGTGGCGAGCTTCGGCGCGAACGAATGGGCTAAGATGACTACCCAGCCGCTGGAAGGCTCCGTAATCGACAGAGCGTTCCTTGCCGCTCATCTCTTAACGGGAAGTCTCGAACAAGCGGAGAGCGCGGTTCTGGAAGCAATTGCGTCGTGGACGCCCAGCGCCGGTGAAGACGCACTACTCGAGCGCGTGTTGCATGCGGCGGTCCGCGGTACCGCCGAGGATGCCCACTCTCCCGCGAACGATGCGCCTGGCACCTATCTTCCCGCTGCGCTGCAAGCGGTCCTCCGTCTCGAGCCACTGCCTCGCCACTGTTACGTTTTGCGGGTTCTGGTAGGACTGCCTCGGCAGGTTTGCGCGTCTCTGCTCCGCCTGTCTTTCGAGCGGTTGGATCACTTTACGTGCGCGGCGCTCAAATGTCTACCGGTGGTGGCGGGAGCATCGGCGGGCACCGAATATACCGCCTAGCTGAAGGAGAATCCACATGTTACTGACTGCGTACACTTTCTTTCACGTGGTATTGAGTCTGGTAGGCATCGGTACCGGGTTCGTCGTGATGTATGGGCTGCTGGCTTCCAAGCGCCTCGACGGGTGGACGGCGATCTTTCTGAGCACCACTGTTGCCACGAGTGTTACGGGGTTCTTCTTCCCGTTTCATGGTTTCCTGCCGTCCTACGGGGTTGGCATTGTATCGCTGATCGTGCTGGCGATCGCGATTCTTGCCCGGTATCGTTTCGGTCTGGGCGGCGGTTGGCGGCGCAGCTACGCGATTACCGCCGTCGTCGCGCTCTACCTGAACTTCTTCGTCTTGATCGCACAACTTTTCATGAAGGTGCCGGCGCTCAAGGCGATCGCGCCCGACCAGTCCGATCCGCCGTTCCAAATCACGCAGCTCATCGGCCTGTTAATTTTTGCTGTGCTTGGTTTCCGGGCGGCCGTAAAGTTCCGCGTCGAGCCGACGCACGCTGCCTGATCACGCACTCGTGGCCGATCTAACAAATCAAGTAGTGCTGATCACGGGCGCGAAAGGCGGCCTCGGCACCCTTGTCACGGAGGC
>Ga0335069_10006356_pt1 | contig 17179 bp, 11 predicted proteins | sample Lox_Sample_11_FD_206714 | JGI IMG/M metagenome (GOLD analysis project Ga0335069, IMG submission 206714) | Soil microbial communities from Loxahatchee National Wildlife Refuge, Florida, United States - Lox_Sample_1.1 | ecosystem: Environmental > Terrestrial > Soil > Wetlands | place: USA... | reverse complement strand
GGTTTGTTGTTCAGCAACTTGCAAGGCGTATGCCTGTTAACCTAAGGCCGCTTTTCCTCATTCCTTCAAGCAGAAACCCAGTCACCTTCGGTCTTTGCCTTCAAGCTTCGACGGACCTAGCACTAGCATTCCCTGGTGAGGAGCGGCACTACCGACAAATTGCATGCAACTGCATCAACGAACTTGAAGCATGTCAATCTTTGGGATACGCTGGTTCGTGTTGGGGATATGACTTTGATTGGGAAGCGCGCTTCGCGAGCATTCCAGCTTATACGCCTACAATCGTGGCAACGGGATTCATCTCAAATGCTCTGTTTCAACACTACGTGGCTTCAGGGGAGAGACGCTGCTACGAGTTTTGCAAAAGCGCCGTGCAGTTTGTGATGAATGACCTCCACAAGACTTGGTGTAACGACACGTTCTGCTATTCATACTCACCGCGCGATCGCCAAAACGTCTTGAATGCGACCATGAATGGAGCGCGTCTACTGGCGCAAGTATCTGCGGTGACGCGAAATGATAACTTGGTGAAGGAGGCAAGGAGGACAGTGCGCTTTGTGATACACAATCAGAGGGCCAACGGAACCTGGCCATATGCGATTGGTGATCCTCGATCTTGGGTGGACAATTTTCATACGGGATACATTCTGGAATGTCTCGACGAATACATGCGCCTGTCAAATGATTGGGAGTTCAAACCCAATCTGCTCCGGGGTTGGCAATACTATCAATCACACTTTTTCCTAAATGCACAGATTCCAAGATACTATGACAATTCAACCTATCCAGTGGATTCAACGGCGGCCGCTCAATCCATCATAACGCTGTGCAGGTTTGGAAAGCCCGAAGTGGCCCTGCGCGTGGCATTGTGGATGATCGAGAATATGCAGGATCCGGCTGGCTTTTTCTATTATCAAAAGCATCGCTGCCACGTCATCAGAATTCCGTATATGCGATGGTCTAATGCTTGGATGTTTGCGGCGCTTGGTGTTCTGGCAAAGACCTTGACACAAAACATGCACCCTGACTTGGTGACAAATGGCGTGCAGGAACCTACGTGGCCCGCTAGTGAATAAGAAACCGCTAAGAATTCTCAATGTTGTTGGCGCACGACCGAATTTCGTGAAGATCGCGCCAATTATGGCCGCATACGCTAAGTTCCCGAATGACATTGATGCAGTGTTGCTTCACACGGGTCAGCACTACGATGATTCGATGTCGCGTTCCTTCTTTGCAGATCTTGAACTCCCTCAGCCGAGAATAAACCTTGGAGTCGGATCTGCATCTCATGCAAGACAGACCGCAGCAATAATGGTCAAATTCGAGGATCAACTTGCCATCATTAGGCCACAACTGGTAGTTGTAGTTGGCGACGTAAACTCAACGATGGCATGCGCGCTCGTTTGTGCCAAAGAGCACATTCGTGTGGCTCACGTTGAAGCAGGATTGCGAAGTTTTGACCGTAACATGCCTGAGGAGATTAACAGGATGGTCACTGATCGTCTTGCCGACTTGCTATTCACGACGTGTGAAGAAGCAAATGTTAACCTCGCTAGCGAAGGTATTGGTAGTGAAAAAATCTTCTTGGTGGGCAACACAATGATAGACGCTCTCGTTTCGCTCCGCCCGAAGTACGAGGCAGCCGGGGCCGCTGCGAGATTCGGGCTCAACAGCACGCCGTTCGCGTTTGTGACCATCCATCGGCCTTCCAATGTCGATGACAAGCCCATCCTTGCTGGGATCTGCGATGCGCTACAATGCCTTCAGCACGAACGAAAACTCTTTTGGCCGCTTCATCCAAGGACAAAGAGTAGATTGAAACAGCATGGCCTATGGCAGGCCGTAAACAGGATGACAAATCTCATCATTACAGATCCATTGGGCTACATCGATTCTATGTCGGTCATGGCGTCCTCGAGCTTGGTGCTTACTGACTCGGGTGGCATCCAAGAGGAGACTACTGCACTCGGGATCCCCTGCCTCACCTTACGCAACAACACAGAGAGAAACATTACTATCCTCGAAGGGACAAACGAGCTAGTGGGGAACAAACCAGAAGGAATTGTCCGAAGGGCAAAGGAGATCCTACAATCAGGGGGGAAAAGGGGCAGGATACCAAGATTGTGGGATGGTAAGGCGGCAACGAGAATAGTCGACTTGATACTTGGGCTGGTGCCCAACTAGGGTGGCAGCGCAGGCGATAGAACAAATATTTCGATTCTCACAAACCAGCCTTGTAGGTACCCGTGTCCAATAGGCAAGCACACCTAGATCAGAATGCGCTGCTCGGTGCGAACGATTCTGAAGCCAGCTTGGGAGAATTGTGTCCGAAGAATTAACGTGCGATATCAGAGTTGAAGTCGTCGACTCGGAGTGGGATTCGTTCGTTCAGGCCTCACCAGGAGGCTTGTCCATGCAATCCAGCCTTTGGTCAGCGTTCAAGGCTTTCGATCACTGGTCGCCTCTTCGCGTGATCCTGAGGCGCAATGGCTGCATTGTGGCAGGGGTGCAGGTGCTTGTACGTCAACTTGCATTTGGTTTTACAATTGCGCGTATCCCGCATGGCCTAGTAGTTGTTGACCATAATTCTGACATGGTTGAAAAAGTCGTGGTACAACTTCTGGAACTGATACGGGCTCGCAAAATACATTATCTCGCTCTTCAACTTGACTCTGATAAGAGCGTGGTCGGGGTGCTTAGGAAGTACGGATTTGAACCTAGTCGATACCTTGGAGATGAGCGCGCAACGGTGGTTATCGACTTGACAAAGGGCCTCGATGTCCTCCAAAAGGAAATGAGACGGACGACGAGGAACAACATCCGACTGGCACGCGATCGAGGAATCACGATTCGCGATGGAACAATTGCTGACCTCGGACAGTTTTGTCAACTTCTAGAAGCCACTGCTCGAAGACAACGATTCACCGCCCCTTCTTACTCGTACTTCGCGAGATTGTGGAACTGCCTTGATCCCGCGAAACATATTAAGCTCTTCGTAGCGGAGTGCCAAGGTGCGCCGATTTCGAGTCTCCTGACTATCCCGTTCGGCGACAGAGTGGTGGCGCTGGCATTTGGGTGGTCGGGTTCGATGGGTCGGCTGCGACCAAACGAATTGCTGATCTGGAAAGCGATCGAATGGTCAAAAGCAAATGGCTACACCATTTTTGACATGGACGGGATCCATATTGCGGCTGCGCACGCCCTTCTAAACGGCAAACCTCTTCCGGAGTTTCTAAGATCCGATCCTACTCGGTTCAAGCTGGGTTTTGGGGGATCGATCACAGTACTCCAGCCAACATTTGAGTACGCACCCAATTGGGCTGTACGAATGCTCCTCAGGAAACTGTCATTCATCCTTGGGGCGAGAAGACTAACATCGTTATTGGAGCGGATCCTGGCCGGCGAGAATGTGCTCGCTGAAGCGTTCGTCTTTGAGATTCTGAGTGTGAAGTCATGTGCACAATTCAGAAAGGCATTATGAGGATTCAAGAGATGACGGCTATAGCGTAGAAATGTGTGAAGTTCAGTTCACAACAAGTGTTGGGGAATGATCCGCAAGAGCGAACGGCTAGATAATATCCTCATGAGACTTTCATTGCGTGTGTGCGTCGCTCGATGAACTCCAGACAGTCGTAGATCCGAGCGGAAACTCAGACTTGCTGAAATCCACAATGCCCCAACGGAGAAACGCTGTCAAATCCCAGAACAGCGCGTGGCAGAAAGTGTAGAGGTTGATATTGGCGGAGTTTCTCCGGCAAGCGACGTGTCTACAAGTAGACCGGGACATCATTAGCCAACAGAATCGGCTCTGATAGATCCTGTTAGGCAGCGTAGACTCTTGGAGATCTTCTCCAGAGATCAAGTTTGAATTCGTTGATGGGGCCGGAGAGTCGTTGAATCCCGGGAGATGCTGCCCAAAGTCGTGTTGGTGCAACTAACGCCTGAGGGCAAGCCGATGGACACTGAGGATAATGTTTGTCACAATCAGCTACAATCGGTCTGCGATCGAGTGGTGTTCGTGCTGGCGCTGAACGACTAGGCCACGCTCGAAGGACCGGCAAGGATGAATTGCGGTGGAGATGTACTAGTGCTACTCCAACTAATATCGCCTATAAATAGAAAGACCACAGTGCCGATTCGCGTGTTCTCGGTTGCGCGCTGTGAGGTAGCGGTAGATTCTCCGCCGGCGGTCCAGGTGGCTTAGATCGTCCGAGTTCGACAGGCAGAAGCTCTTGAGCGCAGTGAACTGGGCTTCGATCAGGTTAAGCCAGCTCGCATATGTCGGTGTCGGCACCAATGTTATCTTGTGGATCCGGGCGAAACGCCTCAGGTCCTTCTTCCAGTGAGAGCTGAGGTTGTCGAGAATGAGGTGGATACGTTCCTTGCGCGGGTAGCACGCGCGAAGTCGTCTCCAGGCCTGAAGGAGATCCCGGGATGTCTTGCGCTTATGGACGACACCTTCCAGGACGTCCCCGTGTACATCGTAGAAGGCGAGGAACTGCTCCGTTCCTGCAGTTTTGTGATACGTCGCCCGTACGCGCTGGGGGTGCCGCTTCCTGGCCCAGGCCACTCCCCCTAAGGGGCGGAGTTCCATCGGTCCGAACTCGTCAAAGCAGATCGTGTGCGAACCCGGAGGAGCCTTTTCATAGAGTTTCAGAATGCGGTTTTTTTTACCTCGAAGTCTGGATCAGGCGATTCCTTCCAGGTCTTCGTTCGTTGCAGCGTGACGCCCTCTCTGCGCAGCAGGCGGCGGATCCACTCATCAGTGTAGTTCGGGAAGAGTCCCCGCTTGATGAGATAAGCACGGAGTTTTGCCACCGACCAGTGCGTGTAGGGCAGTCCGAGATCCGCCGGTCGGGAAAGAGCGATTTTGACCATCTCCCGGAGTTGCTTGCCACTGAGCGACGATGGGCGGCCGTTCGGGTTGGGAGGGTCGTCAAACCCCTCAAAACCCTGCTCGTTGAATCGCCCGATCCAGTCATAGATACTGGTGACGAACATTCCGGAGCGCTCAGCGATCTCGGGAACGGAGAATCCCTGCTGGGCGATATCGATCACCCGGTACCGTTCGTAGATGCGGGCAGAGACCGTCTTATCCCGGAGCTTGACCTTGAGCAGCTCCTTCTCAAACTTGCGAAGCTTCCGCAGGAACACCTTGCTGGTGCGTGCCATGGCGCATCCTCATAAGGGATGGCCCAAAGTACGCAGGAAAACCATAAATAGCAAATATTAGTTGGACAGGCACTAGTAGGTTTTACTGCATTCGGTCAGTCACAGCGCGGATGCTGTTGGACATAGTGCATGCATCAGAGGCATGGCGTGTGCTCCGGATCAATTGAACAGCTGATCTCCGAACAGAAATCCAATCCAGGTGCTATATTGCTTCAGGAGGGATTGGACATTGAACGCCGGAGAGATCTATCCATGAGAGGACGCTCCACGCGACTATGACCTGCGTGGATGAGATGCCAGAGTTTGACAGTGCGAGCTACGCGTATGTCCTCTCCAATGGTGTACTCTATCGCACCACCGAGCCTCAGATTCCCGATACTCTCGGATCAAGTGCTGTCGATGCGCAAATGACCGGAATTCCCTCTATGTATGTGTTGTACCAGAATTATCCGAATCCATTCAACCCGTCGACCATGATCCGCTACGCACCGCTCCAGCGATCACATGTGACGTTGACCATGTTTAATCCCCTCGGCCAACACGTGGCGTCCCTTGGGTGTGAGTATGAAGAGGCAGGGTATCACGACGCTAAATTCGATGGCTCACAACTCTCAAGTGGGATCTACTTCTATCGGCTCTTGGCTGGGACGATCGTCGAGACGAGGCGCATGGTGCTCGCCCGCTAACCTGACCGACCGAGGCGGTTATCGGGCAAACACGAACTAATTTCACGGAGATCACATGTATCGAGTCCTCGTTACTCTCTCCTGCACGCGCAAAACCGACGGATTCTCGGTAAGAACGAAGATCCGTCAGTGGTTGCTATCGCTTTGTGAGGCAGCCCTTCCTTGCCTTCTTGTGATGACGCCTGGTCAGTCGGCCAACGCCCAATCTCCCCACTGGAGCCAAGTACCGGGCTTGATCGGTGGATACATCGACGTGCTTGCAGTCGGCCCGAGTGCAGATATTTTTGCGACAAGCATGGGTGAGGGCAAGTTCCTGTATCGTTCCACGGACAATGGAGCCGTTTGGTCACCTGCAGGTGCATTGCCTGCTCCGAATCGTCTATTTGTCGACCCCGAAGGCGTGATTCTGGCGTACGAGGGGAATCTATGTCGCTCCACAGACAGGGGTGAAACATGGGCGGTCATTGATTCGGACTTCTACCATCAAGTCATTTCGTTTGCCCATGCCCCGAACGGGCATCTGTTCATCGGCACTACTGGCGGGATATATTCTTTTGTGCATAACGGGGGAGTCCGGCGGTCGACAGACGGGGGGAGCACTTGGCAGTCGATATCATTTGCAGATTGTTTTGAAGTCTATGCGCTCACAGTTACGCCGAACGGCCATATCTTCGCAGCCGTTGACGCAGGCTCCTACCCAACCCCGGCGTATGCCACAGGCATCTACCGGTCGACCGATGACGGAGATTCATGGACTTTGAGCAAGGAAGGGTGGTCCATGATGCTCGCGAGTGATAGTCGTGGGCAGATCTTTGCGGACGTGTACGGTTCACTGTATCGCTCTTCAGATGACGGGGCTGATTGGAATCCTGTCGCCGGATTGGATGAGCTTGGCAATGATCTAGAGATGTTCGTGACGCGGGGAGATCAGCTCTTTGCCTGTGGGACAAGCACAACGGGGACCTCCCGGCTTGTATTCCGTTCAAGCGACGGTGGAGGGCATTGGAATCGTTTTTCATCCGCGGATACGACAACCAGGCTTATTGCAGTCGATTCTACGGGTGCGATTCTTCTTGGGACCGGGGGCTTTGGGGTTCTTCGATCCAGCGATGATGGTGCCACATGGGATAAAATCGGCTTCCCTTTCGTCACTGTTACGGGAGTCGTACTCTCTCCAACCGGCAGTTGGCTAGTTGCAGTATCCATCCCCACATATGCGGGCAATGCGGCAAGTAGTGGCGTTTACCGATCTACCGATAGCGGGAAGAACTGGCAGTTCGTGATTCCGAATCAGACCATATCGTTGTTGAAGGTTCTTCCCAGTGGGACTGTCATTGCTTGCTCTGGTGAAGGCGGTTTGCGATCAACGGACGGTGGCACTTCCTGGATGAAAGCAGCCATTTGCCCACCCAATATTCTGGACATCAGTCCTATTCCGACAGGGAAGCTTCTTGCCGGCAGCTCGTCCGGCATGTTTACATCAACTGACGATGGTCAAACGTGGACCGGAGCACCGGGCACGGGCGCGAATTCAATCGTTGTGGATGCTGGTGGGCAAATATTCATAGGCAAGTCCGGCATCGATTTTTTTAGTTTCTATGGTGTACAGAGTTCCTACCGCGACGGACTTGTCTGGGGTGATGTCGGGTTGCTTAAGCAGAATGTCCCATCGCTCGCGAGAAACAGTATCGACGAGATTTTTGCAGCTACACAGGGGAACGGTGTCTACCGGACAACGGATGATGGCGCCGTCTGGAGCCAAATCGGTCTTGCAGGGAAAGAAGTGAGATGTCTCCGCCTCAATTCCTACAATCATCTCTTTGCAGGGACCTGGGGGCAAGGGGTGTTTTCCTCGACCGATGATGGGGTGAGTTGGCAAAATGTCAGCAGCGGTGCCGAGGACGTGAATGTGCAGTGCATCGCATTCGATCAATCCGATGTCGCGTACATCGGGACAGAATCCAGCGGCCTTTATCGCACTCTCGCTCCGACAACGCGGATAGGACGTGCGGATGAATCCGTACCGCGAACCATCTTACTTGAACAAAATTACCCAAACCCGTTCAACCCTGCCACGACAATTCGCTATGCTCTGCCGGCGAGAGCGCACGTTACGCTTTCCGTCTTTACCGCTCTCGGCCAACAAGTTGCCCGGCTGGTCAACGAAAACGAAGACGCTGGCTATCACGACGTGCGCTTTGACGGCACCGGCCTGGCGAGTGGACTCTACTTCTACAGACTGCAGGCAGGCGACTATGTGGCTACCAAGAAGCTCGTACTCTTGCGCTAAGGACAAACTCTTGCCGCTGTGCCTGTACAATCCACACATTTGAGTGCGCCTGGAGGGAGTCGAACCCCCAACCGTCAGATCCGAAGTCTGATGCTCTATCCAGTTGAGCTACAGGCGCGTCAAACTGACACAATTCCGCAAGATTGCATCTTTCCTACTTTGCAGATCTGTAGAAAGTATGGAATTCTCTCTACAGCCCAATCTACACAACCCCGGAACGGATGCAAAGAGGAGGGGCACTTGCAGCTTGCGTTAGGGAGAATATACTACTAAGTGCCCGAAAGAACAATGAGACCGCGATGCCACATTTCGCAACTGGTTGTCGAGATCTGATTCTGCCTTGAGGCTCTGCTTGCTTGAAATCGACACACCACCTCCGAAACACACTGTAATCGGAAATCTCATTGCCAATGCGCAGTGCGTTGCCCGAAGTTGGTTCTCATCCGAGGTAGGGGTGCACTACACGTAACATATCTGGGAGCTGACTTCAAGTGGGAGTCGGCGAGCCGCCGAGTGTTCAGTCCCCCGTCTTACCTGACGCCCCATCGAGTCCTCCGAGAGCCGCAAACGTTCCCAGAGGGTTTACGTTGCAGGGAAAACAAGATGAGAACTTGCACCATGTGTTCCGCACTCGCTTCAGTTACCCAGGAGATACTATCTGATCAGCAGTAGCTTCCTTGTCCCCACGAAATTCCCAGCCTGCAGCCTGTAGATATACACCACGCTTGCCATTCCTGATGCATCAAACTTTGCCACGTGAGTCCCTGATGCTTGCTGTCCTTGAACAAGGGTAGCAATCTTCTGCCCGAGGGTGTTGTAGACCGCTAGCATAACCGGTGACGCGTGCGGAAGGAAATAGCGGATCGTCGTCGAAGGGTTGAATGGACTCGCATGGTTCTGTTCGAACTGCACACTTGTCGGGAGAGGAGTGCTCTCTCCTCCCTTGCTTTCACTGTGATTGCTTCTTCCGGGCAGATGCTATGCCGCATCCGCCTCTGAAGAAGTACGTGAGAACACGATGAAAGATACCTACCTCTTTGGGGAGTGTCAACACGCTTTGCGCGCACATGATGGATGCCGGATGATTCGATACTGCAGACGTGGCGCAACACGTTGGTGACAGGACGTTATTGAAGTAATTGAAATTTGGTCTGCGAGGGACTACATTGCATATATGCGCACTGAGAGGCCTGCTCTGTGCGGTTGAGCAACAGGCGAGCTGAGGTAGCGTTAAGTGACAAAACCCGGACGGTGACAATGCAGGACAGAGAAGCAATAGAACGGATCGCGGAGCAATGGCCACGCAACCGCATTGCCGGCGCGCTCTTTCTACTCCGTACTTTGTTGGTACCCGATGCAGGAGTCCTCGGTCAGACAAGCCCCATGCCCGATGTCATCCCCGGACCGACGTTCGTAGAGTACCACGCCAACACCCGCGAGTATGTCTTCCACTGCGCTGGTGTTGATTACAAATACTCGATTGCGGGAGGGGGGTCCTTCAGGGCACTCACGGTACTGAGGAATGGTGAGGAATTCTACCCCGCTCTCGACGGCGGTGTTGAGGCCGAGTTGCAGGGAGCCATCCGGCAGCCCTGGTCGGCGGACGGTCAACGGAATCTCGTGTACAGGCTTCTCGACAGCTCGTTGGCGAACGGGACGGTAACGGTGAGCTGGTCCATGCGCTATGGAAATGACTCGACACGTTTTACCATCGGCATGCGGCCTGAGGGACAGATCCTCATACTGGATATCGCGGGTGACGAATCGGGTCGCACTTGCGGCATCGGATTTGCCCGGTCCTCCCCGGCTGAAAATACAAAGGTGGTTCATATTCCGTACCTGACGCTGTGCAGCGTCCTCTATCGGAAGTCCTCGGGGAGCTTTGTCTCGATCTTTGCCGACTGGGAACAGACGTCGGCTTCGAGCATCACGCCGTGGCTCGACCGGCAATCGACATCCAGCGGCTACTACAGCCAGAGGGTGGAATACGAGAGAACAACAGCCGGCAGAAGAAATGTGCTCAGGGAGCGGGTCTACCTTTCCGTCGCGGGAGATCTCCAGTACGTCCTCCCCAATGTCGTTGGTCCCACGGCCCCGTTCGTGAAGGAACTGGCAGGCCGGATCGTGCTCAGCTACGGGCGGTTTTTTCCCTGGATCCTCAGGGCGCCCCCCGAAGATCCTACGCCCCGTTACCTCGACGGCCTCACCGATGCCGGGGTTCGCGATCTTGCGATCATTGTCAAGGACTGGAGCAGAGGTCAGTTCGACCACAACTATCCGTGCACGTGGCCGCCCGACGACTATCAACGCAGCGCTTGCTGGGGAGGCGGTGTGGCGGGATCGGGGGAGGGGGGTGTGCAAGGCCTGAGGTTACTTCGTGATGCCGTTCGGTCAAAGGGATATTTCTTCGCTCTGCATGAAAACTACACGGACTACCACGCATCGGGCTGCGCGCTTGCTAGTGTGCTGGGCCCGGGTGAGTATCGAGGACTTCTGCCTGACGGAAGGCCGGCGAAGACCTTCTTTAACGACTGCCGGGATCATCCTTCCCAGGCCTGGCTGCTGAAACCTTCGAAAATTGACCGGGTGGCCCGATGGTCGATGGGTGAGATTGCCAGGGGGTTGGGGGGGACACGGCCGATCGATTGGAGTTACCTCGATGTGTCGTCTGCGGTGAATCCTTCGGGGCCGGTCTCTTGGGACCGGGATCGCAGCTATGTTGATTTTGACTCCGCGTCACCCGATGCGGGCAAGTTCACCGGCACAGTCAAATGGTACCGCTATCTCCCCTCCATCGCGCGCTCGGTCTACGGGGGCCCCGTGCAGGGAGAGGGGACGAACCACTTCCTGTATGCCGGATACTTTGATTCGTTCGAAGGAAGGCTTGTGACCGCCGCTGACGGTTTCGCGGGTGAAGAAGTGCCCCTGCTGCTGGACTTTGACCTCGTCAAATTGCACGGGAGATCAGTGTATCACGGGGTGGGTCATATCCAACAGTTTTTCGGATCAGGGAACTCCGCGCACGAACGGATATCGGAGGACGAGATTCTGGAGTACATAGCGACCGAACTTGCGTTCGGTCATGCGGGGCTCGTGACAAAGGCCGTCCTGAGGGATTACGACCACTCCACACTGCACGCATCACTGGAACAGCGTTTTGGCCTTCCGATCGAGAGGATGTGCGACACGTCCAGAGTGACTTCTCTCGGATACTTCGATGCGGGCGGCTCATGCAGCGCCAGCGAGTATATCGCCCGACATGTCGACGGATTTGACGACTTCCATTCGTCAGAGTTCATGGGCAAGATCAAGGTCGTCTATGCGAACGGAGTGGAAGTATTCGTGAATCGCACCGGTCAACCGTGGACCGTGACACTGGACACGCCCTCAGGCGGCTGGTACACGTATCACGTCTCTGTCAACGGCCGCCTGCTGCTCGGAACCGGTGCCATCCCGGGGGCCTCCGTCGTTCTCCCCGCGAAGAACGGATGGGCCGCCTTCCTTCCGCACAGTCCTTCTCAATGAAAGGAAACCCGTCGGCTCAGGTTTTCGTGAGCCGGATGGGCTCCCCGGGGTCTGTCACGGGAAACCCCTCTAGGGCCAGGAGCTGCCGGTAGACAGTGTCCACGCCCTCTACCATTGCGTTCACGGTCCATGCCTCGCGGACGAATTCACGGCCGGCCGCGCCCATCGCACGGGCTTGCGCGGGATTCTCCAGAAGATCGATCAACGCCCGTTCGAGTCGAGCCTGGTCGCATGCTGTGACGAGCCGGCCCGTGACCCCGTCACGAATCACTTCGTGGGCTCCGTCGAGATCAAACGACACCGCCGGTTTCCCTGCGGCCAGTGCCTGCGGAAGAACTCGTGCGAGGCCCTCCCTGAGCGAGGTGTGGACCAGGATATCCATCATGGCAATGTAGAGCGGAATCCTCTCCTGGTCAATTCTGCCGGTGAACACCACACGGTCTGAGACGCCCAGGGCCTTCGCGCGGGCCCTGAGTTCCGGGTCGCTCTCGCCGCTGCCCACGAGGACAAATCGCACGTTGGAGACCTTGCGTAGCACCGCGGGGATGGCGTCGAGAAGATACCCCTGGCCCTTCAGTGCATTGAAGCGGCCGATACTTCCCACCACGAATTCATCCGGTCCGATCCCAAGGGAGCCGCGGAGGTAGGCAGGGTCACCCGGGGGATGAAGGTAAGGTTCCATCTCAAACCCGCTTCGCACAGTCACAAACCTCTCAGGAGAGCCTATCCCGGCCGTGATACACTTGCGAATGATAGCATCAGTGACCGAAATGACGCGGCCGGAGAGCGCAGTACCCAGCCGTTCCGCGAGGATGAAGAGCCTGCGGGGTGCGGCAGACATGAAGTCATGAAACGGAAGGCCGTGAATTGTGTGTACAACGACAGGCACCCCGGCAAGCTTTGCGGCCAGTCTGCCGAGTATTCCCGCCTTGGAACTGTGGGTGTGCACAATGTGATAGTGCCCGTGACGGATGAGCCTGAGGACCTGCAGAAATGCGAGAGCGTCATTGAGCGGGTGAATTCTCCGCTTCATCGATGTGATTACCTTGACGCGCACCCCACGCGACTGCGCCTCGCTAAACATGTCTCCTTCGGAAGGTATCGGGGGACCGGTGATGATTTCGACGTCGTACCCGAGGCGCTGCAGACCGTCCACGGTCAGGAGTGTGTTTTCTGTGGCCCCGCCCAGACTGAAAAGGGTGATCAGGTGGAGGACCCGCACTCTGCTCGTCTTTTCGTTCATGGGCGCCCCGCAGCCGTCTTCATTTGTGGAGAGCCGTCAAGAAAAGTCCTGTGCCAGAGCTCCAGGTTCAGGAGCAGCCAGAGGGGGGTGTCATACACTTCTTTACCCTCCCGATGGAGCCTGTACAACCGCTCGACGTAGTTATTGTCAAAGTAGCCCCGTGATCGCGTGCGAGGATCCATGAGCGTTTCAAAAACGAAATCCTTGAGGGAACCCCGAAACCACGGATCGGTTGGCACGGCGAAGCCATGCTTGGGTTTGTGCAGCACTTCCGGTGGCAGGAGGTGAGCAACGGCCTTCTTGAAGATCCGCTTTGTCGACCGTCCTCTGATCTTGAGCCCGCCCGGGATCTGAAACGCCAGTTCGACCAGCCGGTGATCGAGAATGGGGAGCCGTCCCTCGAGGCTCACAGCCATGGTTGCCTTGTCCACTTTCTCCATGTAGGCATCTGCGAGCCATGTCTTGAGATCCACGTACATCATGCGGTTGAGGTGGTCAAGCGGAGGGCGATCAGCACGCGTGCGATTGTAGAACTGGTGGTACTGCCACAATGGGTCGTACCCTTGGACCGCCTCCTGGATGCCGGGAGCGAGCAGATCCTGGCGCATTGCGCGGGTAAATACTTCGAGCCAGGCGCCGGCGCGGGCCGCCGGGTCGCGCAACGGGAGCGCGGAGAGTATGCGCTTGGTTCTCCGGATGCGGGGAATGCGTGAGGCGAGCGCGGGTATGAGGCGATCTGTCAGGAGCCCGGGCAGCATCTGGTACGTGCGGGCGTACTGGTCGGCGACGAACCTGCGGTACCCTCCGAAGAGCTCGTCGCCGCCGTCCCCAGCGAGGACGACCTTGACGTGCCGGCGTGCGAATTCACTGACAAGATACAAGGGAAAATTCGCCGCGTCGCCGTACGGCTCATCGTAATGATAAACGAGCTTCATCAGGGTACCAATCATGTCCGCATGGTCGACCAGCAGCTCATGGTGTTCCGTGCCAAGATACTGTGCGACCCTGCGCGCATCCGTGAGCTCATTGTACGCACCGCCGATGGTGAAGCCGAGGGAGAATGTCTTTACCGGCCCCGTGGCATGTCGTTTCATCAGCGCGACGACGGCACTTGAGTCGACCCCACCGCTCAGGAATGCCCCCACCGGAACATCCGCGATCATTCGCCGTCTGACGGCATCGTCCAGAAGCGAAAGGACGGAATCCGCATATTCTCCTTCCGTGACACTGGGGCGGTCTGGTTCCTGGGGCTCGTCGCCGACGTCCCAGTATTGGTGCACCGTCACCCGTCCATCTTCAACGACCAGGAAGTGCCCGGGAGGGAGTTTGAAAATTCCCTCATACATGGTGTCCGGAAAGAGCGAATGCCCGAAACTCAAATAGTTGACCATGCCCCGCGGGCTGACGCGGCGGGGGATGGTCGGATCTGCGATGATCGCCTTGATTTCAGATGCAAAGACGAATCGATCCGGGCCCTGCCAGTAGTACAGGGGTTTCTCTCCGATGCGGTCGCGCGCCACCACGAGCTGCTGCCTGCGTGAATCCCAGATGGCAAACGCGAACATTCCGTTGAACCGCTTCAGCGACTCGACGCCCCACTCCTCGTAGGCATGCAGGACGACTTCAGTGTCCGTCCGGGTCGAAAACAGGTGGCCGAGTGATTGAAGCCGCGGGCGCAAGTCGAGGAAATTGTACAACTCGCCGTTGTACACGATGCAGCAGGAGCGATCCTCGTTAAAGATGGGCTGCTTTCCTCCCGCAAGATCGATAATGCTCAGTCGCCGGCTGCCGAGGAAGACCCCGTCACCCAGCCAGAACCCCTCCTCATCGGGGCCGCGGTGGGAAATGGTCCTGAGCTGCGCTTCCGCGCAGGAATAGTGCTCCGGATTGCGGGCACTGATGCCGAAAATGCCGCACATATGCTATCGCGAGGATCGTGAGTGTTCGAGTATTGCCGCGAGCCGAGGGGCTGCGTGTTGAAGGCTGTACTGGGCCTCCACCTTTGCGCGCCCGGCGAGACCACAGTTGCGCCGGAGCGAGTAATCCTGCCTGAAACGACTCAGCGCCTCCACCCACTGCCGGGAATTTTCCGCCAGAAAACCATTCACCCCTTCCTCCACGATCGATCTGTTGATCCCGACGGGAGACGCGACGACGGGGAGTGAACAACCCATGTATTTTACGAGTTTGAGCCCACACTTGCCACGCTCCCACGGGTTATCGGTGAGGGGCATGATGCCCACATCGCAGCGGGCCAATTCGTCGATTTCGGTCGCCTCGTTCCAGGTCACGGAGTCTACCGGCACTCCCTGGAGCAGGACATGGCTGTCACCGATAACCGTGAGCCGCGCGTCCGTCCCCGCGCAGACTTCCTGCAGTGCCGGTTCTATCTGCCTGAGGAAATGCGATGTCGACGGCGAACCGATCCACCCTATGCGGAATGGGTGGCGGTCAGCGGGGGGAATCCCGGGATATCGGGACACGTCAATCACGGTGGGGATGATCTCTGTCCGTTGCGCACCGGCGGCGATGGCTCGTTCGGCGAGATAGTCGTTTCCCGCAATGACCACTGCGGCGTCTCGCATCACCCGGTCGATTTTTGACCCGAGACTCCTGCGCACGAGACCGACCCGGTGCATGTCATAACGGTGGAACACCGCGTCGTCGTAGTCCACCACGTAGGGAATCCCGGCGGGTCGAATCAGCCGCTCAGCGACATAGGGAAACCATGGCAGGGCTTCGTACTCGATCCACAGGAGATCGAACCGTGATGACTGAAGCAGGGCGCGTATGCGGCGAACATACGACCTGCACAAGTCCCACAGGGGCGGCGCCTGCCGGGCATACAGTCGGCGAAGGTAGTTGTCGCTCAATAGCGGCGAGACGGTGATCGCGTGGCCGCGTGACCGAAGGTGAGGAAGGTACTGATACGAGCGGTACCTGCTGCTGGCGCCCAGTCTCTCATACCTGCTGAGCAGCAGAATGTTCACAGCGCCCCCGCACAAGCAAGGCCCGGGTCCATTGTGCGGTATGCCTCGATGGTCTTTGCTGTCATCGACTCCCAGGTGAAAGACCGTGCCTGAAGAACGGCTTTTCGGCTGAGCGATTGCCGGAGTTCTTCGTCGCGAAGGAGTGTGACAAGCCGGTCCGCCCAGAGAAGCTCATCGGCGGGATTCAGGAGGAGTCCCGCATCCCCAACGACCTCGGGGAAGGACGATGTGCTTGATGCGATGACCGGGGTGCCGCATGCCATTGCCTCAACGAGGGGAATTCCGAATCCTTCGTACAGGGAAGGCATTGCGAAACAGAGAGCTCCCCGGTACAGGGACGGGAGTTCTTCATCGGGCACATAGCCCAAAAGATGCACGCGATCGGCAAACGGCGGCGACTTTGCCTCCTCTTCAATCGGCTCCCACATCCATCCCCGTTGGCCGGCAATCAGAAGCTCAACGGGAGAGTCGCACTGCGCACAGGCGCGCTTGAATGCGCGGATCAGGAGGCGAAAATTCTTGCGCGGCTGGAGGGCTCCGACGGCAAGGACGTACGGTAAAGTGCGGCGATGCGGCGTGACGGCCGGGTGGTACACTCGCGGGTCTGCGCCCATCGGGGTAACATCGATCCTCTCCGGCGGCACACCCAGAATGTCGACAAGATCGTTCTTCGTTGAGACGGATATGGCGAGGAGGCGGCGCGCACGCCGGGCGACGTCCCGGGTGAACCACTCAAGCCTCCTGCGATGCATGGGCGTAAACATCTCCGGGAACTTGAAGACGGCGAGGTCGTACACCGTGGCAATAATGTTGCCCGCGCCCCAAAGGGGAATCTTGTGATCCGGCAGATGCACCAGCGCATACCTGTGCGCGGCAAGGTGGAGGGGGAGCCGGGCCTGTGTCCAGAATGTCCGGACCATCGGTGTCCGCAATCGCCGGAGCTGGCGTTCCGGGATAAACGTAGTATCGCCGTCCACACCGCGCATGCTGAGGACGATCAGGTCCTTGCCGATATTGCGGTCAAGCAGGTGGTGAAGGAGATGCCGAACGTACACGCCCGTGCCTGTACGTTGCGCGAGGAGGGCTTCCGTGCCGTCAATGGCGATCTGCATATCGCACGCCGCAGGTGGGGATCACGGTAGAAGGTTTCATAGGCTCTGGTCGCTCTCCTGTGCGGCGGGAATCCGCACGGTCAGGCGGAACACAGCCGCGGTGACCGCGAGGCTGTAGACAAACCACAGAAGGGTGAGGGGATTGTTGAAAAAGGAAAAAA
>Ga0335069_10006355_pt1 | contig 17181 bp, 14 predicted proteins | sample Lox_Sample_11_FD_206714 | JGI IMG/M metagenome (GOLD analysis project Ga0335069, IMG submission 206714) | Soil microbial communities from Loxahatchee National Wildlife Refuge, Florida, United States - Lox_Sample_1.1 | ecosystem: Environmental > Terrestrial > Soil > Wetlands | place: USA... | reverse complement strand
GGCCGCGCCGAGGTATACGCATTTCACTTCGCCGATCCGGCGGTATCCGGATCTGATCGTGCATCGCGTTACGAAGGCGCTGCTGCGGGCGGGGCTGAGCGGGCGGGGGGGCATTGCGCCGGGACGCCTCGAATCGCCGTGGACGCATCCGCACGAGGGATTGGCGGGCATCACGCTGAGCCGGCGCAAACCGGCCGCAGCGGGCGCATTCGCGGGCGAGCCGCCGATCCCCGGAGCGGAGCTGGCGCAGATTGCCGAAGAGACCAGCCAGACCGAGCGCCGTGCCGCCGACGCTGAGCGCGAACTGGTGGAATGGAAGAAGGTCCGCTTCATGCAGGACCGCGTGGGCGAGGACTTCGATGCGCTGGTCCTCAATCCCACCAAGTACGGGCTGTTTGTCGAGTTGACCGACTTGTTTGTCGAAGGACTGGTGCCCATCGACACGCTGCGCGACGATCGCTACACCTTCCGCGAGAATACCCACGAGATTGTGGGCGAGCGGTCGGGGCGCAAGTTCCGCGCCGGCGACCGCGTGCAAGTGGTTCTCGACCGCATCCTGGCGCAGGAGCGGCGGCTGCAGTTTTCAATTCTCGAAGAAGGGATCCGGCTCACCGGAAAGCGCAAGCCCAAGCCGCCTTCCAAGCCGAAGAAGGAGCGGCGGAAGGAGCCGCGCGGCAATCCGTCAAAGATGCGCAACAAGATTGGGCGCGGCAAGCGCCGCTGAATCCGGCGGCGCCGCAGCCATGCCTTATATTTGTGCGCCGGCCTGTTTCGCCGCGAAATCAGTGAGGATGGGAATCTTGATGGTCTTGCCGTTGAAGGCATTGATCGTCACGATGAGCCACAGCACGAAGAAGCCGAGCCCTACCAGGGGTTCGAGAAGAATGTTGATCAGGCCGACGCCGGGAATAGCCCAAAGGAAGCCCAGCAGGATCGAGACCGCCACCGCTGAGACGAATAGGCAGATCGACTGCCATGAGTGGAACCTCACCTTCGGGTTCTGGTTGTAGGGCGCGGTGGCAAGGAAGATGATCGCCGGAATGAAAGTGACGTAGGCGAGGCCGCAGGTGGCGTTCTCGCTCAGTCCGGCCTGTTGCGTTTGCGGTGTCTGAGGGGTCTGTTCAATCTGTTCCGGCATGGCAACTCCTTTGCGATCAAATCGGGTGTGTTGTCCGATGTTTCGCACCGCAGCCGGGTATTATCCACTGCGGGTCCGTTGGCGTCCAAGGCATGGCTCCCGCAATCGGGGAGGATTGAAATACCCACCAGAAAAGCCCCGCACGGAGCAAATGTCAAGGGAAATCCGCGATTCCGCGGACGGTTAGACGAAGTGCTGCCAGCCGCGGGGCTCCAGGGGGTTTTGTCCCTCGGGCGTGAGCAGCGTCATCATCGGCGCGCCGCGCCGTGCGCGAATCATGCGTCCGATGCGCGTGACCGCTACTCCCGCGACGCTGCGCGGCACGCGCCGGTCCGGGCGGGCCGTGAAGAGCAGCTCATAGTCTTCCCCGCCGTGCAGCGCGTGGTCGAGCGTGGCGCCGTCGGCCAGCGGCAGAGCCGCCGCATCCACTTCGGCGGCCACGCCCGATTCCTCGCAGAGGTGGGCGAGGTCGGTCGAGAGGCCGTCGCTGAGGTCGATGGCCGCAGCCGCCGTCCCGTGCCGACGCAGCCATGCGCCCGCGGCAAGCCGCGGCTGCGGATAGAGATGCCGCGCAAGTGTGGCCGCCCATCGCCGCGGCATGCGCAGCGTGCTGCCGGCCTTCGGTTTTGCCGCTGCCGCGATTTCGGCCAGCCGGGCCAGGCCCGCCGCCGAGCCGCCCAGCCGCCCGGTGACATAGATCTGGTCTCCCGGACGCGCCCCGGAGCGCAGCAGTGCCTGACCGCGCGGAACGGCGCCCACCAGCACAATGTCGGCCAGGGCGAGGGACGCCTGGGCCAGGTCGCCTCCCGCCAGGGGCGTATGGTGCGCGCGGGCCATGGCCAGCAGGCCGTCGTAAAAGCGCGACACCCAGGAGCGGGCGCGCCCCGATTCTTTTACCAGGTTTTGCGGCAGCCCCAGCGATACGAACGCCGCCAGCGGCCGCGCCCCCATGGCCGCCAGATCGCTGAGGCCGCGCGCCAGGGCGCGGTGTCCCACGGCCTCCGGCGGGTGCCAGCCGAGGCGGAAGTGGCGGCCGTCAATGCTGAGGTCCGTGGTGACGGCAATCTCCTCTTCGGGGCGCGCGCGCAGCAGTGCGCAGTCGTCGCCGATGCCCAGCACCACGGCGACGCCGTGCGGGGCGCGTTGCCGGATCTGCCGCAGCAGGTCGAGTTCGCCCTTCGGCTGCAGCGATGTCGATCGGGTTTTCATCCCGTTCCAAGCATAGGGTAACCGGTCCATTTTCCTCTTTTCTTCGCCTGAACCTTTTAAAACAAGAGACTTGCATCTAATCTGATTGACCCGTCGGTAGGCCGGTTGATAGCCTAATCGAACGATCCGGTGCATTGCGCGACTTTAGCGCCTTGTTTTCCTTTGAACGGCCACTTGGCCATCTACCTGCTTTTTGTCGAAAAGTAACGGCGAACTGCGATCCAGGCTGCCGCGGAGATTGCGCCCGCGAGAAGTCGAAAAGAGAGACGCATGCTACGCAAGCGCTATTACATTCTGTTTGTATCGAGGGATGAAGATGGGCGGGTGAAGAAGATCCCGCTGCCCCTCCACTACGCATACGGGTTTGTGGCCGCATCGATCATCGGCGCCTTCACCATCGTGGGGCTCGCCGGTTCCTATACACGCATGCTGCTCAAGACCGAACGATTCAACCAGGTCCGCGAGGAGCGCGAGGCGCTGCGCAAGAACTACCAGCAGATGGCGCAGACGGTGCACGACCGCGACGTCCAGGTGGCGTCGCTGGGAGCGCTGGCCGGCGAAGTGACCGCGCTCTACGGCATGCGCCAGAACCGCCTGGTGGCGACCCACGCAGCGGCGGGCAAGTCCGCGTCCTCCGCGGCAGGGAACCTCGTTAGCGCGGATGACGCGAGTCCGCAAAACGTGAAAGCTTCGATCGACTCCTTCGTGGCACTGCGCAACCAGGCCATGTCGGGCCGCGTGTCGCGCGCCCTGGAGAGCGGCCTGTCCTCGTCGTTCATGGGCGACTGGACGCAGCTTGCCGATGCGCCCTCGCTGTGGCCGGTGGAAGGCCGCCTGGGATCGGGCTTTGGCGACCGGCAGGACCCGATCAATGGCGAAGGCGCGTTTCATCCAGGCATCGACATCGAAGCGCCCAGCGGTACCCCCGTGCGCGCGGCGGGCGACGGCGACGTGGTCGCAGCCAGCATGGGCGCGGGCTACGGACGCGAGGTCACCATCAATCACGGCCACGATGTCATGACTCTCTATGGACATCTCTCCGTCATCGCCGTGTTGCCGGGCGAGCACGTCAGCCGTGGCCAGATCATCGGCTACGTGGGCCAGACGGGGCGCGCCACCGGACCGCACCTGCATTACGAAGTGCGCGTGCACAATGTGCCGGTGAACCCGCACAAGTATCTGCGCACCAGCTACGAGCAGTCCGCCGCGGAGGCCAGCCCAACATCGACCACTCCGGGCAGCTAGTCGCGCCCCTTTTTTCAAACGGCCAGCGGCTCCTCTAAGGGGAGCCGCTTCTGCTTGATCCGCGCGTAGTATCGTAGACGGTTGTCCTGATTCCATCCTAACGAGGACCATCGTCCATGCGTACTGCTCGCCTGCTGTCTCTTCTGCTTCTGGCTGCCTGTCCTCTCTTCGCGCAGGAACGCGCAGCCGGCCTCAAGACTGCCTCTGCCCGCGCGCAGCATCTCCGTCACGGCATCAACGCGTCGGAGTGGTTTGCGCAATCGGCCAGCGATTATTCCGCCGCGCGCACCGGCCGTTACACCGATGACGGCGACATCGCGCTGATGGCCAGGCTGGGTTTTGACAACGTGCGCCTCAGCATCGATCCCGTGCCGCTGGAGCAGGGGTTCGATGGTGAGGGGCAATACGCGGACTTTCTCAAACGCCTGGATCACGTGGTCGATGCCATGATCGGCAACGGCCTCGCCGTGCAGATCGACATCCATCCCGAATCCTCCTACAAGCAGCGCGTGCGCGATAGCAGCGACGGCGTGGAGCGCTTCACGATGCTGTGGCGCCGGCTGGCCGCGCACTACGCCACGCGCAATCCCAGCCTGGTGTTTTTCGAGATCATGAACGAGCCCGAGGTCAATGATCCGTACCGCTGGGCCGGCATCCAGGCGCGCGCGGCGGCGGCCATCCGCGAGGCCGCGCCGAACAACACCATCATCGCCACCGGCCCCAATTGGTCCGGCATCGCCGATCTGCTCACCCAGCATCCGCTGCCCGACGGCAACGTGATCTACACCTTCCACTTCTACGAGCCGCACGAGTTCACGCACCAGGGCGCAAGCTGGGGAGAGGCGTGGTGGATCGACACGCACGACATCCCCTACCCGGCAACGCTGAACTCGATGGACGCATCGTTAAAGCAGGTACCCGACCTGCGCAACCGCTACGACTTCGAGCACTACTGGCTCGACCGCTGGGACGCCGAGCGCATCCGGCTGCAGATGGATGCGGCCGCGGAATGGGCCAGGGAGAACGGTGGACTTCCCCTCATCTGTAATGAGTTCGGCGTATACCGCCGCGTGACGCCGGAGGCCTCGCGCATGCAGTGGATTCACGATGTGCGCACCGCGCTCGAGGCCGACGGCATCGGCTGGACCATGTGGGATTATCGCGGTGGCTTCGGCGTAGTGTGGAAGCAAGACAGCCAGCCCGCGCGCGTGGATGAGAAAGTGGCTGAGGCGCTGGGGCTTAAAGGGAAGTAGGGAAAGGAAGAACATGGAAGCCCCGGATCCAGAGCTGGAGATCGTGACTATCTTCGAGAGCGATGACCCTGTGGCGTTCAGCCTGGCCAAGGCGGCCCTGGACGAAGCGAGCGTGGAGTATGGCGCAGTCGAGGATGCTCCGGCCGGCTTCGGATTCAGCCCCATGCTCAACCCGATGCGCAGGATCCAGATTCCGGCCTATCGCAAGGACCAGGCACTCCACCTGATCGAGGGGCTGGCGGGGCCGGAGGAGCCAGAAGCAGACGACGACAGCGGCCCGGCCGAGTGATGTGCTCTGGACCGCGTGCGGCTGATCAGCTTGAATAAAGATTCGCTTCGATGAACTGATTGCGGAACTTGCCCTGCGCATCCTGCTGTTTGAGCAGCGCCTTGAACTCCGCCATACGCGGGTATTGGGCCTGCAGCTTCGCTGGCGGTATGGCGAACAGCTTGGCCCAGTGCGGCCGCGGATCAAACGGCGCGAGCTTTGCCTCGATCTGCGGCATCAGGTCGCGCACGGCTTGCTCTTCCGGCTTCCACGTGAAGTGAATCGCCAGCGAGTCGCGCTGGTAGGCCATGCTCATCCACAGGTCGTCCGCGGCGATGGTGCGCAATTCGGTGACGAACAGGTGCGGCGTGATCTTGTCGCGCAACTGCTCGACCGCGAGGATCGCTTCGTAGCCGCGGCTGCGCGGGACGAAGTATTCGGTCTGTAACTCGCGGCCGTTGGAAGGCGTGAAGTTCATGCGGAAGTGCGGCAGGCGCTCGTACCACGGGCCGGGGATGCCCTGCTGTTCGGTGCAGCTCTCGGCGGGATGGCCTTCGATGGGGTGCAGCTTTTCGCTGGCCAGCTTGGCGCCGAAGTAGTCAGGCTGAAACAGGTTCGATACGCCCTCCGTGACGCGGCGCTTGACCCACACCTGCGTGGCGCGATGGTTCTGCCAGTCGGTGAAGAGGCTCACGCTGTAACCGCCGCCGAAGATGTCGTCGAAGTGATTCTTCAGCTGATCGAAGGACAGACTGCGATAGACCGACTGCGCGACTTGATACGTCGGCTGCAGATCCAGCGTCACGCGCGTAACAATGCCGCAGGCGCCAAGCCCGGCCACAGCGGCGGCGAAGTGCTCGTCCTTGCCGCGCGAAATCCGGCTGACCTGTCCGTCGGCAGCCACGATTTCGAGGCCGGAGACGGCGGTGGCCAGGTTGCCGTTGTGAATGCCTGAGCCGTGCGTTGCCGTCGCAATCGCGCCCGCCACAGAGATGTGGGGCAGGGATGCCAGGTTGTGCAGCGCATAGCCGCGCGCGTCGATGACGGGGGCGAGCTGTCCGTATTTCACGCCCGCGCCCACCGTGACAGTGCGTGCCTTCGCATCGATGTCGATGGAGTCGAGGTGCTTGAGAGAGACCTGGTTCTCGGTGCTGTCGGCGATGGTGCTGAAGGAGTGACGCGAGCCGAGGGCGCGCAGCTTGGCGCACCGCTTCACCACCTGCTGCAGTTCTTCCACGTTCGCGGGCGTATACAGATTGTTTGTGCTGTAGGTCAGGTTGCCGGCCCAGTTCTCGCGCGGTTCTGCCGGCTCCTGGCCTGATATGAAATGCGAAAACATGCTGCCCGCCACCATCGTTCCAGATGTCTTGAGAAACTCCCGTTTGTCCATGAATGACCTCGCTGGCGGTGGCGGGACGAGGATCAGGAATTCCCGGCGTCGCGCGACAAGCATACGAAGTCGCGCCGGCCGCGGGCAAGCCGCGATTCGAGTTCTGCGGGATGTGTCTGCGCGATGTGTATTGACCACTGACGATTCCGAATGGATAATCGATGCCACCCTCAAACGCCTGGCGCTCGCCAACCTTTGGCGACCAGTGGGAGTCACCGCGCATGGCCGCCATGGAACGAAATGCATTCCTCAAGTCGGGCCTCGTCACTCTGCTGGCGGGCTTATCCGTCACGGCGGTCTTTGCCGCCATGGGTTTCATCGCCGCCTTCGGCAGAGAACAGTTTCTGGGCATCAATCTGAGTGACTGGAGCCTGCAGACTCTCACCATCCTGGCCGGCCGTTGCGCAGCCGATTCGTTCTTCATGGTGCTCAACCTGGCGGCGTCGCACTGGGTGGTCCTGACGGTCGGCGTGGTGGTGGCCGGCGCCGGCGCGGTGCTGTTCCGGCACGGCAAGCTGCCGCGCTGGGCGGGGCCCGCGATGGAGGGCCTGGCGGGCGCGCTTCTGCTGGTGTGGGTGCTGACATCGATTGTGAACTTCGAGGGCCCGACCATTCCGCTGCGCGGGTGGGTCGTCGCGCCCGACTTCGAATCGCCACTGGACAAGGCCATCTGCGAACTGTCTTCACCCTCGGACGCCTGCAACAAAAGGATCAGCAAGGCGGGCTCGGCCGGCGTGACCAGGATCAAAAACTACTACTACGCGAGGCACTCGGACAATCCCGGCGTGCTGCTGCTGGAAGCGACCTCATTGGAGGCGGGCAGAATGCTTTCCGCCAAGGGGTTCAAGGACCGCTTCCACTCGCCAGAGAACGCCCAGAAACTGCTCTACAGCCGGTACGCGACGGTGATTGTGGTCTGCGGCCTGGCGTTGCTTTATGTGGCGATTACGAGCCGGTTGCCCGAGTCAAGAATCGGGAGCGATTATCTCTCGGTTCTGCGCACTGCAATCATCATCGCCTCCGGGGTGAGCACCGTCATGCTGCCCTATGTCTATGGGAAGCTTATCGACCCTGCGCTGTTTCCCAACGCCTTCATCACGTACACCGAGCCCAACCAGGACACGGTGGATGCAAACGGAAACAAGAGCAAAGGCGGAGACCCGATCCTCAGGGGAGGTGGGTTTCCGGTGATCAGCCAAACGGACAGGTCGCTCTTTCTGCTCTGGGTGCAGTTCGGCGGCGGGCACACGAAGATCATCGAGGTCCCGCGGGACAGAATCGTCGCGATCAACTTTGTAGCCAGCGTAGACGCTCTGGCCAAGATTTCGGAGTGCCAGGCGGGCAACCAGGGAGCAGACTGCGAATGACGAAACGCCGTGCGGGTTCGCTGCTATTTATCGCGGCTCTTTGCCTTGGAGCCGGATGCGGAGCGCAGACCATCTCTCTGCTCCACGTGAACCTGAACGACCACAACCTGGTCTTCAACGTCGACGATGCGATCAGCCTTCATCCGGCGGGCTTCTTCCCTGAGAACCTGCGCGTGCGCGTTTTCTTTGCGTCCAAGGCCGTGCTGCTCAAGATGCGGAGCGACAAGGACGGTTGCATTCCGTACTTCGGGAAGGTTTTTCGCGGGGTCGCGCTCCCGAGCACCATCAAGATCGATCCCATTTCGAGTGTCGGGCATGTGGTTTCTCCGCGCGTGACCCTGGTGTTTGAATCTGGGAGCGAGCCGCAGTCGGAGACGTTCCGGCTGAAGAGTCGCGCCGAGGTGGAGAAGTACTTCAAGAATGCTGTCGAGATTCAGCTGAACCTGCCGCCCGAGGAAAGCGGTAAGGGGGTGGCGACAGTGCCAAATCAGGGTTGGCAGGGCACTGGGGTCACACTGACCCCTGCTCCCACGCCGGCTCCGCCCGCGCGCCCGTGCTTCAACGTGGAAGCGGGTCCGGGGGGCCTGGACACCAGCCACGAGTTCGACAGCGGCGCTGCCGTTGTGGCCACAATGGAGCCTGCCGGGTGCGGTCGCTTGCCCGCACCCGAAAGGCCGGCAGGTTTCTGACAGGATCGCGGGGCGCGCGCCCTCCGGTGCAGACTTCGCCCTCAGCGCGTCAAGCCTGGCCAGTGTAGGCCACGCGGCCTTCGCACACCGTCCACTTCACTCGACCCTGCAGGTTCCAGCCGTCGAACGGCGTGTTGTGTGCCTTCGATTTGCCTTCGCTGGCGCGGTAGACCCACTCGGCCTTCGGATTGAATACGACCACGTCGGCGCAACTGCCCACGGCAAGCGTTCCGCGGCCCTTGAGGCCCAGCACCGCGGCCGGTTGTGCGCTCAGCAGGCTCAGCACGCGGCCCAGGGGCATCTTCCACTCCTTGTGCAGGAAGCGCAGGCACAGTCCCAGAGCGGTCTCGAGGCCGGTGATGCCGTTGGGCGCGCGCTCGAACTCCACTTCCTTTTCGTGCGCGGCGTGTGGCGCGTGGTCGGTGGCAATCGCATCGACCAGGCCGTCGAGAATCGCCTCGATCATCGCGTCGCGGTCGGCGGCCGAGCGCAGCGGCGGATTCATTTTGAAACTGGTGTTGTAGAACCCCACGTGCTCGTCGGTTAACAGAAAGTGATGCGGGGCCACCTCGCAGGTCACGCGCAGTCCATTGCGCCGCGCCTGCCGCACCGCCGCAATCGCGCCGGCCGTGGACGTATGCGCAACATGCAGATGCGGGCGCGCCTCGCGCAACTCGGTCAGCAGGCGGATGTCGCGTTCCACCAGTCCCGACTCCGCCTCGGCCGGCATGCCGCGCAGCCCCAGCTTGAACGCCACCGGACCCGCGTTCATCGCCCCTCCGCTGGTCAGACGGGTGTCCTCCGCGTGCTGGATGACGGTCAGTCCCGCGCGCGCCGCCGCCACCAGCGTCTCGCGCATCACGCTGTCCTTCAGGATGGGATGCCCGTCGTCCGTCACCGCCACCGCGCCCGCGGACTTCAACGCGGCATAGTCGTTGACCGTTTCGCCCTTCGATCCGCGCGTGGCCGCGGCTATGGGAAACACCCGCACATGCGCCCCGCGTTCCGGGGATTGCATCCAGCGAGTGATGTCGACGGTGTCGTTGACAGGAATCGTGTTCGGCATGGCCGCCACGGCCGTGAATCCGCCCGCCGCCGCCGCCGCAGTGCCGGTCGCAATCGTCTCCTTGTAGCCCTGCCCCGGCTCGCGCAGGTGCACGTGGATATCGATCAACCCTGGCGCCACCACCAGCCCTGATGCGTCCAACACCTGGGCATCCGCCACGCCGTTCTGTTTCAGCTTGCCCGGCGAAGCAATCTCCGCCACCTTGCCGTCCTTGAGCAGAATGTCCTTGGCTGCATCCACGCCTGCGGCCGGGTCCACCAGGTGCCCGTTGCGAATCACCAGCGCGCTCATGCGCGGCCTCCGTTCCCTGCTGCGCTCAGCGCCCGCTCCACCACCGCCATGCGGATCGCCACGCCATTCCGGATCTGCTCCAGGATCTTCGACTGCGGCCCGTCGGCGACCTCCGCCGTAATCTCCAACCCGCGGATGATCGGCCCCGGATGGAGCACGATGGCCTGCGGCGCAAACGCCCGCAACCGGTCGCCGGTCAACTGATAGGCGGCCGTGTACTCCTCGAGATCCAGTTGCAGTCCCGCCAGCCGCTCGGCCTGGATGCGCAGCATCATGATCACCCGCGACTCCTTCAGCACCGCCTCGAAGTTGCGTTCCACGCGCACGCCCGGCGCCGCGCTCGCCGCCACGTCGGGCAGCAGTTCCCTCGGACCGCACAGCACGACTTCCGCGCCGAGCCGCGGCAGCAGCAGCATGTTCGAGCGCGCCACCCGGCTGTGGAGAATGTCGCCCGTAATCGCCACCGACACGCCCTTCAGCGTCTCCGGCCCCACCTCCGTCGTCCCGTCTCGCAAGTGCGCGAGCATGGTGCGCAGATCGAGCAGCGCCTGGGTAGGATGCTCGTGCATGCCGTCGCCCGCGTTCAGTACCGGCAGGTGCGTGTACTGCTCCAGCAGCCACGGCGCGCCGCTGGCGTTGTGCCGCAGGATGACCGCCTCCGCCCCCAGTGCGCGCAGCGTCAGGCCCGTATCCTTCAGGCTCTCGCCCTTCTCAATGCTCGACGACAGGCTGGAAACCAGCGTCGTGTCGCATCCCAGCGACTTCGCCGCCAGCTCGAAGCTCGTCCGGGTGCGTGTCGAGGATTCGTAGAACAGCAATGCCACGCGGCGCTTGGCCAGGATGTGCATGCGCTCCAGCGGATCCTGGTTCTCGAGCGCGGTTGCGCGCCGCAACACGTGATTCAGCGCATCGAGGCTCAGATCCTGCACCGAAAGCAGCGAACCTGGGTTGTAAGGAAAAGGCGATACCGGAGCAGGCGGAGACTGAAACGTGCGGCGTGCATTGGCTGGACTCATGGATTCAGCTTCTTGCTTCCAGCTCCCGGCTTCTAACCTGGAGCGTCGTGACTCTGATGTAGCCCTCATCCGCAGGACTTGGTGCAGCATGAGGACCTGGACCATGCAGCTAGTAGATCCAAACGAGCTGAGAGCTGAAAGCTGGGAGCTAGTGGCTAGTAGCTGCAGTTTTTCAGTCGATCCGCTCAACGAGCAACACCTGCTCGTCCCGATCGACTTCCTGAAACTTCACTTCAATGATCTCGCGGCTGCTGGTCGGCACATGCTTGCCCACATAGGTCGCCTGGATCGGCAGCTCGCGATGACCGCGATCGATCAGCACGGCCAGTTGCACGCGCCGCGGCCGCCCATGATCGAACAGCGCATCGAGCGCGGCGCGAATCGTGCGTCCCGTGTAGAGCACATCGTCGCACAGAACCACGTCTTTCCCTGAGATCTCGCATCCTAGCGCGCCCGGCGTCACGATGGGCCGCACATCCGCTGTTGACAAATCATCGCGGTAGAACTGGATGTCGAGAACGCCGGTCTCCACCGGTGACTTCTCAATGGTGGAGATGATCTTCGCCAGACGGTCGGCCAGCGGCACGCCGCGCCGCTTGATGCCCACCATCACCATGCCGTCGCAGCCATTGCTCTTTTCCACGATCTCGTGGGCCAGGCGCACCAGCGTGCGCTCGATTTCCGAGCCCGACATCAACCTGCCCTTCACGCGCAGGAGTTGCTTCGCTTCAGCTTCGCTCATGGACGCTCTCTCGTCGCTTGTCTCTCGACGGATGATACGAGGCGGGACCGCGTTGGAGCAAGTTGGGAAAAGCCAGGGAACAAGGGACAAGGAATAGGGAACAGGGACTTGTGCAAGGGGGGACATCTCGTTACGCGGCCTGGCGTATCAATAAATGAAATGGAAGCCTGCGCGCGATCAAAGGCGATGGTGGTTTCCGTTCCCTATCCCCTGCCACCTGGCCCTGATACTGTTCACTTAACAATCCTGAACGATCATCAGCAGCTTTGCGCCGATCCGCCGCTGGTCCTACTGAGCGGCAAGGGGGATCTCGACCAGCCGCTGGCAGGCAAGCGCACGCTGAGCCGGTTGGAGCGTTGGTTGCAGGCGTTGATGAGGGCGTTGAGCGAGAGCGGGTAGTCGTCGGGGGTGGTGATTTCCTTCTCGACGAGCGCGCCGAGGACGCGGGCCTGGGCGGCGGTGAGGACGATGGGGTCGTTGGGCATGGGTTTATTGTGAAGGGCACAGCGTGCGGTTGGGAAGCGGGGAAAGTGCCGGAGCGGACGAATCTGAGATTCTCTTAATCTAAGGGATTTCTCATCGGTCGTTAACCTGCACTGAAGCCTGAGGTATTGAGGTGGGAACCGAATGGTCAATAATGGACCCTCTTTTGCACAGGCGCTGTGGTCGGAAATTGAAGATACTGATGATATGCATGCGCAGCTTGAGTCCGAAGGCCAGCTCGTCTCAGTCGCGCTTCGGCTTGGTGCGCGGAGGGTGGGCAGGTGGTCTCGCGAGGAGACATCTCTTGCGGAGGCTGCGGAAGGCGTCCCTTCGCGGGTCGCCGAAGCACTGAGAAGGGAAATACTGGCCGGAGGGGACCCGCTCGGCGAGACCCTGTGCAGGTTGCGTTCGCCGGAAACCAGGAGGCGAACGGGGACGACCTACACTCCTGTTCCGGTGGTGGAAGCAATGGTCACCTGGGCAGCGAACCTGGCGATGAATCCTTGTCGTGTCATTGAGCCCGGGACGGGCTCTGCACGCTTTCTGGCCACCGCAGGCAGAGTCTTTCCAGGTGCTCAGCTCCTTGGAATCGAGGCTGATCCAGTTTCCGCCTTGCTCGGACGGGCAAACCTGGCGGTTCTCGGGTATTCAGAGCGCGCCGAAATAATCATGGGAGACTATCGGAGAATTGCCATCCCGATTGTCGAGGGTCCTACACTATACGTCGGAAATCCGCCCTACGTTCGCCATCACGACTTGGGTACGGAGGGCAAGTCCTGGCTTTCAGCGCAGGCGAAACGTCTTGGATTTCACGCGAGCCAACTTTCCGGTCTGCATGTTCACTTCTTTCTGGCAACTGCTGTCAAAGCGCACAAGGGCGACTTTGGTGCTTTCATTACGTCCGCCGAGTGGCTAGACGTGAATTACGGCAGACTGGTGCGAGAGTTGTTTCTAAACAACCTCGGCGGCCAAGGGATCACGGTCGTCGAACCAACATCGCGCACCTTTTCGGATGCGACGACTACTGCCGCCATTACTCAGTTTGTGATCGGTTCGATACCCGAGAAGATCAGGATAAGCCGATCCAAAGACGCTGCATGCAAAGAAGGCCTTGTCAGAGGCAAATGGCTGCCTCGCAGTCGTTTTGCCGCTGAGAATCGCTGGTCGATTCTCAGCCGGGCCCCGAGGCTAGCCAAGGAAGGATACGTTGAACTCGGAGAGATTTGCCGCGTTCATCGAGGCCAAGTCACTGGCGCGAATCGCGTATGGATTGCGGGCAAACACAGCGGATTGCTCCCAAAGTCTGTTCTGTTCGCGAGTATCACGCGTGCAAAGGAACTTTTCATGGCTGGCAATGTTCTGAAGGACATCTCCTGTTTACGAGATGTAATCGATATTCCCGCCGACCTCTCGGTCTTTGAAAAGCAAGAGCGCCTCGCTGTCGAGACCTTTCTCGCTCGCGCCACAGCCATGGGGGCGAACAAGGGGTACGTGGCCACAAACAGGAAAGCATGGTGGTCGGTAGGGCTCGGACCTGCGGCTCCAATTCTGGCAACTTATATGGCGCGACGAAAGCCAGCTTTTGTACGAAATCTAGCCGGCGCGCGACATATAAACATTGCGCACGGCATCTACCCGCGGGAGGCCCTGTTGCCGCCCGTACTCGATTGGCTCGCTCAAAGCTTGTCGGCTGCCGTTTGCATCACGGATGGACGCACGTATTCCGGGGGCCTGACCAAGTTCGAGCCCAAAGAGATGGAGCGAATCCTCATCCCGAATCCTTTGCAAATGGTCCCAGAGCAGGTGGCATGAACCAACCTCCCCGATGGACCGATGATCAACTGCGTGCAGGACTCGAAACGGCGAGGGCTCACTTTCGAAGAGAGCGCATTCAGGAGCCGTTGGAAGACTACACCCAGGCATTCGATCAGTACCAGATCGCGATGGTGAGCCTGCTGGACCTTACGAGTGCTCTGAATCAACTCGGCACAAAGGCCATCGAAGTACTCACCGATCCATTGCTTCTTGAGGCCTTCCGATATCTTGCCGGACCGCCCATCTCAAAAGACGACCTGGCCGTGCTGTCGGATGCGCAACTGAGTGCTACCCGCCTGCGGCGGGACGCCGAAATGTCGAGACGAGTTCTCGGCATAGTCCAGGCTACTCTGGATCCTCGAAGGTTCCCCTGGGTGGCGGAGGGCAGGGAGCCGAGCGAACAAGAGCGGCACGCAGCAATTACCGCGTCCGCCGCGCTGCTCGCCGTGAGCCGGGTTGGAACCGATCGACGCAACTCGGGAAAGGACCGTCAGGAGCTTGCCGTTTTGAATGCTCTGTCGGCTCACGGCTGGACCTTGGTTCCATCACGCACAGTTTCGACGTTCAATCAAGCGCCGGGGCCAGGCGAGTTCTGCCGCGAAAGCCTGCTGGGCGCAACGAAAGCCGATTTCCTGGTCGGACTCCGAGACCAGCGCACCATGCCGATCGAGTGCAAAGTATCGAACTCCTCCACGAACTCGGTGAAGCGCCTGAACCGCGAAGCATCCGGCAAAGCTGAGTATTGGATCAAGGAATTTGGCGCCAGGAACGTTGTGCCGGTCGCCGTGCTAAGCGGAGTATTCAAACTGCATAATCTGCAAAATGCTCAGGACAGGGGCCTTACTATCTACTGGGCACATCATCTCGAGGAACTGCTTGGATGGATTGAAGCGGCACGGTAACCCTATGATCGCCATCCCCATTCCCCCTCTCCGAATTACCGTTTGCTGATGAATATCGCCGTTCGCTGCACCTTGGTTGGGTTGACGAGCCCCGGCGGCTAGCCTAGAAATGAACTCTTGCCTTCAGACTCCCGGGACCGGGGGCAAAGGGGCGGCCGGGCGCGGAGGATGGACGCCGGTGATCAATTTTTTCAAGGAGATCGCAACAAGATGGGAAAAGCGATTAAGTACGCTGAGCAGGCCGCGGTTTACGCGGCAAAGGGCGCCTGGGTGGTGTTCGAACGGCTCAACCGCATCAGCCCCAACCCGTCCTTTACGCCCAAGTGGAGCAACAAGCCTCTTCTGAAGTCGTACGAAAAAGAGAAGCCGCCGTTGGGCTGGCCGCGTACCACCGATTCGCTGTGCCCCAAGTGCGTGCCCGAGATCCGCAAGCAGATTCTGGATGGCAAGCTGCCGCATGAAGTCCTTCTCAACGAGAAGGTGGGCGAGATAAAGGCGCAGATCATCGAGCGCGACGGCAAGATCCTGATGGTGAAGGACTGCCCCAAGCACGGCCACTTTGAAGACGTGATGTCGATCGATCCGGCGTTCTTCAAGCATCTGGAAGAGAGCTTCCCCGGCCGCGACATTCGCGCGCACAACGACAAGGACCTGCACAAGCACGGCACGTCGACGGTGACCCACGGGCGCGGCTCGGTGCTGACCATCGACCTGACCAACCGCTGCAACATGATGTGCGATCCGTGCTTCATGGACGCCAACCAGGTGGGCTTCGTCCACGAACTGACGTGGGACGAGATCAAGACCATGCTGGACAACGCCATCACCATCAAGCCCAAGCGGCAGATGAGCGTGCAGTTCTCCGGCGGCGAGCCGACGCTGAGCCCGTACTTCCTTGATGCCGTTGCGTACAGCCGCAAGGTGGGCTACAACTCGGTGCAGGCAGCTTCGAACGGCATCGAGTTCGCCAAGTCGAAGGAACTGTGCCGCGCGGCTGCTGAAGCAGGTTTGCGCTACGTCTATCTCCAGTTCGACGGCATCGGCAACGCCGCCAACTCGCACCGCAAGGTGGGCAACCTGTTCGATGTGAAGCTGCAGGCCATCAACAACCTGCATGAAGCCGGCGTGGAGATCGTGCCGGTGACGACGATCATCAACGGCATCAACAACGAGCAGGTGGGCCGCATCATCGAGTTCGCGCTCGACAATCCGAAGAAGATCAGCTTCCTCTCCTTCCAGCCCGTCAGCTTCACCGGCCGCGACGAGGAGATCACCGACGACCGCCGCATCGCCCAACGCTACACGCTCTCGCACATGGCGCACGACATCAAGAATCAGTGCGGCTTTGGCGAGCCGGAGCGCGACTGGTTCCCGATCTCGTTCATGAGCACCTTCTCCGACTGGGCCGACCTGATCCATGGGCCTCATGCCGAGTGGGGTCAGCTGAGCTGCGGCTGCCATCCCAACTGCGGCATCGGCATGGCCATGATGATCGACAAGGAGACCAAGGAAGCCGCTCCCGTCACCGCTTTCCTGCACATGGACCAGGTGGCCAAGGACCTGGCCAAGGTGAACGACGCGGCCCGCGGCAAGTGGCTTTCGGTGATCGGCTTCGGACTTGCGCTGCTGCGCAACTACGATCCGTTCCAGGCGCCCACGCACTTCAAGATTACGGACATGATGAAGAAGATGGACAAGACCTTCAACGCGACCGGCAAGAACTACGGCAGCGTGAAGGGCGACCGCACCATGGACGATATCCAGAAGCGGCGCGCGGATCGCTGGAACTTCCTGTTCATCGCGGGCATGTGGTTCCAGGATCTGTTCAACTACGATTTCCGCCGCACCGAACAGTGCATTATCCCGTATGCCACGCAGGAAGGCGAGATCAGCTTCTGCGCCTACAACACGGGCATCGGCTGGCGGAACATCATCGAGAAGATGCACATGACGGCCACCCTCACCAAGTGGTATGAGGAGCACGGACGGCATGAGATCTTCGCCGGCGGCAAGAAGGTGGGCATGACCGAGGTGGGCCACACGCTCAACCTCAACATGGAGCACGTGAACTCCGAAGCCAACCACACGCTGGACCAGCTGGGCATTGCCAAGAACGCACGCGAAGAGAAGCTGCGCGCGCGCAATCTCTCCGTCGCCGAAAAGGTCAAGACCGACGCAGAGAATGCACGCATGGCCAAGCTGTATCGCGAGCATGTGCTGGGCGAGAAGCCGGTCGAAGGCATGGTTCGCCTGGACTCGATTGCTCCGGCCAAGCCCGTGGCGAAGCAGGAAGCCGAGCCGGTCGCC
>Ga0335069_10006354_pt1 | contig 17185 bp, 16 predicted proteins | sample Lox_Sample_11_FD_206714 | JGI IMG/M metagenome (GOLD analysis project Ga0335069, IMG submission 206714) | Soil microbial communities from Loxahatchee National Wildlife Refuge, Florida, United States - Lox_Sample_1.1 | ecosystem: Environmental > Terrestrial > Soil > Wetlands | place: USA... | reverse complement strand
CTGGCGCCCGGCCCGGCGCCGTTCTCTCCCGGCGAGCAGATGGGCTTCACCCTCGACTACCTGGGGATGCGGATGGGCACGGCCACCATCAGCGTGGGGGCGCCGCAGGGCCGGAACCTGCCGGTGGGGCTCGAGGCCCACACCACCGGCGTGGCCGCGGTGCTGTTCGCCTTCCGCGAGCGGCTCACCAGCCTCCTGGACCCGCTGAGCGGCCTCCCCGCCACCAGCGTGCTCGACGCCGACGAGCGCGGGCGGCAGCGGCGGGACACGACCCGGTTCGACCGCGGGGCCGGCGCGGCGGTGGTGCGCGTGGGGGAGGGCTCCAATCCCGTCGAGGTGGCGGTGGGGCCGGAGACCCTCGACTTCGTGGCGCTGGTGTTCCTCCTGCGCCGCCTGCCCCTCGAGCCCGGCAGCCGCCGCACCTTCTCGGTGCTGGCCGGCACCAAGGTCCAGAGCGTGATGGCCGAGGTCCTGCAGCGCGAGCGGGTGCAGACCCCCGCCGGCACCTTCCCCGCCCTGAAGATCCGGATCCCCACCGCATTCTCCGGGAAGTTCAGCGAGCGACACCCCACCTACCTGTGGCTCTCCGACGACGAGCGGCGCATCGTGGTCCGCCTGGCCACCGACTTCTCCTTCGGGAGCGCCGCGGCACAGCTCGTCTCCTACCGGCCGGGGGAGGCGGGCGCCTCGGACGACCCCGGCGGCAGCGCACCCTAGAAGAGCCTGGCCCGCCGGGCCACCAGCTCCGTCGCCCGGCGGCGGGCGATCCGGTTCTCCGGCGCCCGGGCCGGGTCGCGGGCCGGGTCGAAGGCCTCCACCTCCCGGAGCAGGGCGTCGAAGCGGGCGCCGTCCTGGAGCAGCACGGCCAGGGTCTCGGCCTCGGCCACGCGCGCCAGCATGTCGTCGGGGTAGAGCGCGCGGGCGCGGTCGAAGTGGGCCCGCGAGGCCGCGGCCCCACCGCCGGCGGCGATGGGGAGCGCCGCCCGCCAGGCGCCCAGGGCCCGGTGCGGGCCGGCGGCGTCCACCCGCTCGTCCAGCTCCGCGGCGCGCGACATCATGGCCACGGCCGCATCCTTGGCCGACAGCACCGCTGCGTAGCCGGTGGCCTGCGCCACGCGCATGGTGCCCTGGGCCAGCAGGTAGAGCGCCTCGGCCCCGGAGGCGCCCACGCCGGCGGCGGCCGCCGCCGGGTCGTCCCCCCGGTCGATGGCCTCGGCGAAGCCGGGGGACAGCTGCCGGAGCGCCCGCTCCGCCGCCCGTGCCGAGGCCAGCCAGGCCTCCCGCGCCTGGCCCGGATCCTGCTCGGAGAGGCCGCGGAACGCCTCGGCCCGGGAAAGCCGAACCTCCGCCTCCGGCTCGCGGGGCTTCTCGGCGGCGGCCCGGCCGTAGGCGGCCAGGGCGGCCGAGAGCCGGGCCGGGTCGCCCCGCGCCGCGAAGGCGCTGTCGCCCTCGGCCACGGTGGCCTCGAATGGCTCCCCGGCCGCACCCGATGCGGCGGCGCCCGCCGCGGCGGCGTCCCGCGCGACGCGGCGGCAGCCCGGGACCGGCAGGCCCGGGGCCAGGGCGGCGAGCGCGACCAGCGCGCGTAAGATCCGCGATCGGCGCAGCATGCGGCGCTCGGGTCCTCCCCCGGCCAACCTTCCTACACCCGGGCTAGCGGCGCTTCTTCCCGCTCGGCCGCCGGGCGGAGCGGCCGGCGTGCGAGCGCGCTGCCTTCTCCTTGCGGACGGGGCGCTTGGCAGCGTGAGGGTGGGCCGCGGCCTTGCGGGCTCCCGCCCCGCCCCGCGGCGAGGCCGACCGGTGCGAGCGGGCCGGCTTGGGCCGGTGGGCCGGCCGGGCCTTGGGGCGCGAGGCGGGCGCCGGCGGCGCGGCGGCCGGACGGGCGGGCGGCGGCGGCGCGGCCGCGGGCTTGGGCGCGGCAGGCGCGGGGAGCGGCTTGGGCGGAGCCAGCGGTCGGCTCACCGGCGCGGGCCGCGCGGGCTGGGCGCGGGACAGCTTGGCCAGGCGCGCCTCCTCCTCCTCGCGGCTCACCACCAGCGGCGGCTGCCCGGCCCGCTGGCGGGCCTCGTCCTCCTGGCCGTAGTAGAGCTGGAAGGTGACCAGGCCTCGGACCACCAGCTCGCCCCGCTGGTTCTCGGCCCAGGCTTCGATGTCCACGATGTAGCGTCCCGGTGCCTCGAAGCGCCGGTCCACCACTCGGCCCCGGGCGGTGAGCACGTCGCCAGGCCAGACGATCTTCACGAAGCGCGCCTGGAACCGCCGCAGCCGGGCCCCGCGGACCCAGTCGACCACCAGCTCGCCCAGGAAGCCCATGGAGATCATCGCCGGCACCAGGGCGCTGGGGAAGCCGGCGTTGCGCGCGTGCTGCTCGTCCACCGACAGCGGGTTCCAGTCCTGGGCGGCGCCGGCGTAGCGTGCGATCTGCAGCCGGTCGACGGGCGGCTTCACCAGCGGGGGGAGCTCGTCCCCCACCTTGACCGCCTCGAAGTAGAGCTGCCGTGCGGTGAGCATCTCGGGTCCCTAGCCGCGGCGCAGGATGAGCGTCGCGCGAGTGCGGAAGACCAGCTCCCCCTTCTCGTCCTTCCCCTCGTCCTCCAGCACCAGCACGTCCGAGGGCCCGCTGGCCCCTGCCCTCTCCTGCACGTCCGCCACCTTGGTCACCACCGTGATGCGCTCGCCGGCCACGACGGGGCGGGTGAACTCGATCTGCTGCTCGCCGAGCAGGATGGAGCGCGTGCCCAGGTCGAGCGAGTGACGGAACCGCTCGTTGTTGGTGAGCGAGGTGGCGAAGGTGGGCGGCGCCACCAGGCCCGGGTAGCCGGCGGCGCGAGCCGCCGCCTCGTCCTGGTAGATGGGGTTGGGGTCGCCCAGCGCGTCGGCGAAGCGGCGGATCTGCCCCTTCTCGATCTCGTGGACGACGGGCTCGCTCTCCTGGCCGATGAGGGATCTCTCGAGCATGCGCTCCTCGCTCACCGCCCCGTGGGCAGGTCCAGCACCGTGACCAGCCCGCGCAGCTCCGTCACCGGAACCACCGCGTTCACCACCGCCGCCACCGTGGCCGCCTCGCCCGGCACGCCGCCCGGCACCACGAGCCGCAGGGGCGGGTCCGCGTCCAGCTCCACCTCGTCGCGCGGGTCCTCGGCCCCGATGGCGATGGTCAGCTCCAGCCGCACCACCTCGCGCTCCTCGGCGAACACGCGAGCGGTCTGCTGCACGCCTGCCACCTGGCCGCGCCGCACCCGCACCACCGCGCCCGGGCTGGCGTCGTCCTCCTGGGCCACCAGCGGGACGACCTCCTCCTCCACCTCGTCCAGGGGCAACCCCAGCCCGGCGGAGAGGAGCGCCGCCGACTCGGCCAGGCCCACGTGGCCCACCTGGCCGCGCTCGGCGGCCTCGTGGAACGCCTCCTCGCTGAGCCCGGCCCCGATCTTCCGCTGCAGGGCGGGCCGGCGGCCGGAGGCGTCCACCACCCGCAGCGCCCGGGCATGGCGCACCGCGGTGGCCGCCTGCCCGAGGAGCGCCGGGAGCCGGTCGAGGACGAAGCCCGGATTCACGCCCGTGCCCAGCACCGCCACGTTCTGCTCCTCGCACAGGCGATCGAGCTCCTCGGCCGCCTCCTCCCCGCGGAGCCAGGGCCAGGCCAGCTCCTCGCAGGTGGACACGACCGACATGCCGGCGCGGACGGCGCGCGCGAGCTCGGGAAGCACCTCCTCCAGGCGACTCCGGGTCGCGTGCAGGACCACGCCGCCCCGCCCCGCCTTGAGGAGCGCCTCCGGGTCCCGGGCGACGGCCGCGTCGGGCGCCGGCACGCCGAGCACCTCGGCGAGCGGCCGACCCGCGAGCGCGGGATCCTCGTCGATCGCCCCGAGGACCCGGAAGTCGGGGCGCGCGAGCGCGGCCCTGGCGATGGCCCGGCCCACCTCGCCGAGGCCCATCACCACGACGGGGACACCGCTCGACGCCACGCGCCCTCCGGTCTGCTCGCCGGGAAGCCCGTCGAGGGCGCTCCGCGGCCGGATCCTATGAATTCACGGGCCTTTATAGTGCAGGCGTCTTCCCGCCATCAAGGATTCCAGGCCGCACGCCCCGCTAGCGCGCCTGTGCCCGGGCTCGCGACACCCGCATGACGCGAGGCGTCAAGCCATACACCACGAGGGGTTAGCGCGCGTCACGGCGAGGTGCGCCCTCGTCACTCGATGAGGGACTCGAGGTAGGTCCGGGCCCGGGGATCCGACCAGTCCCGGGGCCCCACCACGTAGGCGACCAGCCGGCCGCGCCGATCGACGATGTAGGACTCCGGGAACTTGTACTCGCCCGGGCAGCCGCCCCGGGCGGCGCAGTAGTAGGCCACGGTAGTCGCCTGGTCTGGCCGGTCGAGGGCCACCGTCAGCCCCGGGGTCTTGCCGCCGTAGGGCGGCGCGGCCAGGAAGGCCCGGACCGGGTCCCAGCCGTCGTCCACGGAGATGGCCAGCATCTTGAACTTCCCGGGGTGGCGAGCCTCCAGCTCCCTGCCCAGGGCCAACATGCTGGGCAGCTCCTCGCGGCAGGGCGGGCACCAGGTCGCCCAGAAGTTCACGAACACAACCTGGCCCCTGAGGCTCGCCAGCGACACGTGCGAGCCGTCCGGCGCGGTGAGCTCCACGGCCGGGGCCTCCTCGCCGGGGGCCCTGTCGATCCCGAAATCGCCCGCGGCGCGGACGTCGGGCGCGGGCGCGCCTCGGCAGGAGGCACCGGCCAGCAGCGAGGCCAGGAGCGGGGCGGCGAGGGCGAACCTCTGGAGGGGCATGATCGGGCGGGGCGCGGCGGACCCGGGCGCTGGCCAGTCTTCTACAACGACCTCCCGGCTTGCCGCCAGCGGGTCCGCCGTACGACACTCGCTGGCGATGCGCGGTCTCATGGGCAGCTTCGCGGTGCTGCCGCTCGGCGACCTGGTCGAGCTCTTGGCCCGGCTGGAGAAGACCGGGACCCTCTCCTGCGAGCGCGGGACCGTGCGGAAGACGGTGAGCCTGAAGGGCGGGGCGGCGATCGCGGCCGCGTCCAACGACCCGCGGGAGTACCTGGGCCAGCTCCTCATCAACTACGGCAACCTCACCGAGGAGCAGCTCACCAAGGCGTTCCAGGTCCAGGAGGAGACCAAGATCCGCCTGGGCAAGGTGCTCACCATGGTGGGCCTGGTCGCTTCCGACGTCATCCGCGAGGTCCTGGCCATCAAGATCCGCGAGACGCTCCTCGACGTCTTCCTCTGGGACTCGGGGGTCTTCACCTTCGACGACGGGCACGTGGAGGGGGTCGACGAGCTGGACGCCCGGGTGCCGCTCGGGGAGATCGCCCGCGAGGCCGAGTTCCGCGCCACCGCCTGGAGCGCCTTCCGCGGCGAGTTCCCCTCCGGCGCGGTGGCGCTCGCGGTGGTGGAGGACAAGGTCCCCGCCGAGCTGTCGCCCACCACCGTGGACGGCCGGCTGCTCTCCCTGGCGCGCGAGGGGAAGACCATCGACGAGATCGGCCTCATCCTCCACGTCACCGACTTCCACCTCTACCAGCGCCTCTACTCGCTCGCCCGCCAGGGATGGCTCCGGGGCGCCACCTCTCCGCCGCCGGCCCCGCCCGCGGGTGAGGACGCCGCCCCGCTCCAGCTGCTCGACCGCGCCCGGGGCCTCCTCGCAGACGGCAACGCCGACGAGGCAGAGCTGGCGGCGGCGCGGGCGGTGGAGCTGGCGCCGGGGCTGGAGCCGGCCCGCGTGCTCCTCGGCGAGATCGAGCGGAGCTTGGCCGACCGCCTCCGCACCGAGCTCCTCGAGACCCCCCGGGTCCCGCGGCTCCGGGTGGCCGCCGGCGAGCTGGCCAGGCTCCGCCTCCCCTCGGCCGATCGCTACCTGCTCTCGCGCTGTGACGGTCGCCGCAGCGTGCGCGACCTGGCCCGGCTGGCCCCCCTGCGCGAGCTGGACGTGCTGAAGGCCGTCCGGCGCTTCGCGGACTCGGGGCTGGTGGGGTACTAGCTGCGGGAAGGGTGCTCTTGACCGGACCCTGGGACACGGGCGGAGCCGGACCGGACGAGACGCCCCTGCCGGCGTGGATGGGCCAGCGCTTCGTGCGCGTCCAGGACTACCTGGACGCGCTGCCCTCCGGGCTCGACTCCTACCCCGACTGCCTGGCGCGCTCCGGGCTGGCGCAGAGCTTCGTCGAGGCGGCGCCCCGGGGGCGCGAGTGGCTCGACCCTGTGGTGGCCGAGCTGGTCCCGGCGCCGGTGCGCGGCTGGGTGCCGGAGGTCCGCTTCCTCTCCGCGCTGCTGGCCGTCGGCGACGCCGCCGGAATGACCGACGACCAGCTCCTCTCCTGGAACCGCGAGACCAACCACGCCCTCTACCGCGGGCTACTCTACCGGGCCCTCATGGCCATGTTCTCGCCGGCGGCGCTGATCGAGCGCGCCCCGGGCCGCTGGGCCTCCTTCCACCGCGGCACCTCGCTGTCGGTGGTGCCGGACGGGCCCGGGCGAGCCGTGGGCGTGCTCTCCTACCCGCCGCGGCTCTTCACGCCGCTCCTCCTGCAGTGCTACGTCGGGGCCTTCGCGGCCGGCTTCGAGCACGCCCGCGGCCACGACGTCACCGTCGAGCTCTCCTCGACCGGGGAGCGCGAGGCGCGGTTTCTTGCGCGCTGGAGGTAGCGGCTACTCCAGGGTCGCCCGCGCCGTGCGGACCCTGTCGGCGCCGACCGCTCCCTGCGCCACCTGGCCGCGGAAGTAGGCCTCCAGCGCCTCGCGGGCGACCGCCGGGGCGTGGACCCGCCAGTGCCGGTCGTTGGCGATGACCGTGGCCACCGCCACCTCGGGATCGTCGGCCGGGGCGTAGCCCACGAACCAGGTGTAGTCGCGATACGGATCCTTGTCGGAGAGGGTCCCGGTCTTTCCCGCCACCGTCACGTTGCGGAGCGCCGAGGTGGCGCGCCGGAAGGTGCGGCGAGCGGTCCCCTCGGTCACCGTGGAGCGCATCATCTCCGCCAGGGCCGAGGCCACCTCCTCGTCGATCACGCGCCAGGGCTCGGCCGCGGGCGGTGCCGGGGCACCCTCCACCTCGTCCACCAGCACCGGCGGCACGAACACCCCACCGTTGGCCACGATGGCGGCGAGCAGCGCTGCGTGCATGGGCGAGAGCCGGACCGGCCCGAAGCCCGCTGCGGTGTTGGCCAGCTGGAAGGCGTCGTCGTCGATGCGCGCGGTGGAGGGTTCGACCGCCCGCGGGAAGGGGATGGCGGTGTTGAACAGGAACCGGGAGGCGGCGCTGCGGAGCGCCGCCGCGTCGAGGCCACGCCCGGCCAGCTTGGCGAACACCACGTTGGTGCTCTTGCCGAAGGCGGTCTCCAGGGTGAGGCAGCGCCGGTCCCGGCGGGGGTCGTCGGCGAGGAGGCGCGGGTCGAGGCGGTGGTGGCCGCCGTGGAAGCAGACCTGTTCGCCCGGCGAGATGCCCTGCTCCAGCAGGGCGGCGGCGGTGACCAGCTTGAACACGCTGGCCGCCGGGGCGATGGCCCGGAGCGCCAGGTCCCCGGCGCCGGCACCGGCGCCGGGCTGGGCCCGGGCGTGCTCGGCCATGGCCAGCACCCGGCCGGTGGCCGGCTCGATGAGGACGGTCACGCCCCAGGGCACCGCGTACTGGGCCAGGGTCTGGGTGAGCCGCTCCTGGAGCGGCGCGGAGAGGGTGAGGAGGGCGCGCCCGGAGCCGTACGGCGCCACGTAGCGGCCCAGCGCCGGGTCGAGCCGCGCCACCCCGAGCTGCGGGGCCGGCGCCTCGGCCGCCTCCGGCTCCGGGACGGCATCGGCCGGATCGGCGGAGGCGGTCGCCGGGGCGGCGGCGCCGAGCTCGGGCTGCACCTCCTCGGCGCGGGAGACCGCGACCATCGCCAGGAGGAGCGCGCCGACGGAGAGGGCGAGGGCGAGCGGGCGAGGCAGGTTCATGGAACGGGATCGATGCGACCGGCGAATCCGTGATCAGTGTGCCCGACGTTCACTCGGAGGTCAAAGGACCGGTCGCGAAAAGGCCATCGCGCCGCCAGCGGGCGGGGCGGCCGGGTCAGAAGATGTGCGGGGCCCTCGGCGCAGGACCCACTGCGCCCCCGGAATCGGAGGAACCCCAGGGGCGGACCTCCGCAAGAAGAGGGGGCCGGGTCACCCCGGCCCCCTGGGCAGCTCCTGCCGGACCCGCGCTACCGCCGCGCCCGGGCCTTCTTGGCCTTGGCCGGCTTCTTGACCGCCTTCTTGGCCGGCGCCTTCTTCACCTTGAGCACGGCCTGCGCCGCCGCCAGCCGCGCGATGGGCAGGCGGTAGGGCGAGCAGGAGACGTAGTCGAGGCCGATCTCGTCGCAGAACTCGACCGAGCTCGGATCGCCTCCGTGCTCTCCGCAGATCCCCAGCTTCATGCCGGGCCGGGTGGCGCGGCCGCGCTCCGCCGCGATCTTCATCAGCTCGCCCACGCCGTCCCGGTCGATGGAGACGAAGGGGTCGACCGGGTAGATGTCCTTCTCCAGGTAGTAGCGCAGCACCGCGCCGACGTCGTCCCGGGACAGGCCGAAGGTGGTCTGGGTGAGGTCGTTGGTGCCGAAGGAGAAGAACTCCGCGGTCTTGGCGATCTCGCCGGCCTGCAGGGCGCCGCGCGGGATCTCGATCATGGTCCCGACCACCACCTTCATCTTCACCTTGCGGGACTCGATGACCTCGGCGGCCACCCGCTTCACGATGGCGGCCTGGTCGTCGAGCTCCTTCTTGGAGCCGACCAGCGGGATCATCACCTCGGGCTCGGCCTTGCCGCCCTTCTCGATCACGTCGGCCGCGGCCTCGTAGATGGCCCGCGCCTGCATCTCGGTGATCTCCGGGTAGGCGATGCCGAGGCGGCAGCCGCGGTGGCCGAGCATGGGGTTCGACTCGTGGAGCTCCTCCACCCGGGCCTCGACGAAGTCGACGGACTTGCCGGTGGCGCGCGCCAGATCGGCGATGCCGGCCTTGTCGTGGGGCAGGAACTCGTGGAGGGGCGGGTCGATGGTCCGGACGGTCACCGGGAGCCCCTTCATGGCCTCGAAGATGCCGCGGAAGTCCTCGCGCTGGAACGGCAGGAGCTTGGCCAGGGCGCGGCGGCGGTCCTCGACGTTGTCGGCGACGATCATCTCGCGCATCGGGCCGATCTTGCCCTCGCCGAAGAACATGTGCTCGGTGCGGCACAGGCCGATGCCCTGGGCGCCGAAGGCCACGGCGGTGGTGGCCTGGTCGGGCTGGTCGGCGTTGGCGCGGACCTTGAGCCGGCGGGCGCCGTCGGCCCAGCCCATCACCGCGGCGAACTCGCGGTAGACGGGGGCGTCCTTGGCGTCGCGGCTCTTCTCCACCAGCACCTGGACCACCTCGGAGGGGCTGGTCTCCAGGCGGCCCTCGATCACCTCGCCGGCCGAGCCGTCGATGGAGACCCAGTCGCCTTCCTTGAAGACCCGGTTCCCCTTCTCCGAGGCAACGGTCATGGTGCGCGCGTGGTAGTCGAAGGAGAGCGCCTCGCAGCCGACGATGGCCACCTTGCCCATCTGGCGGGCCACCAGGGCCGCGTGGGAGGTCATGCCGCCGAAGGCGGTGAGGAAGCCCTCGGAGGCGGCCATGCCGCGGATGTCCTCGGGGGAGGTCTCGTGGCGGGCGAGCAGCACCATCTCGCCCCGCGCCTTCCAGGCCTCGGCGTCCTCGGCGAAGAACACCAGCCGGCCGCTGGCCGCGCCCGGCCCGGCCGGCAGGCCCTTGGACAGCAGCTTGCCGCCCTTGAGCGCCGCCTTCTTCGCCTCGGAGTTGAAGATGGGGCGGAGCAGGTGGTTCAGCGCCTCGGGCTCGACCCGGAGGAGCGCCTCCTCCCGGGAGATCACCTTGGCCGAGCACAGGTCGACGGCGATGCGGACGGCGGCCAGGCCGGTCCGCTTCCCGTTGCGGGTCTGCAGGACGTAGAGCTTGCCCTGCTCGATGGTGAACTCGATGTCCTGCATGTCGCGGTAGTGCTTCTCCAGCTTGGCGCGGACGGCCAGGAGCTGCTGGTGGATGTCCGGCCACTTCTGCGACATCTCCGCGATCTTCTGCGGCGTGCGGATGCCGGCCACCACGTCCTCGCCCTGGGCGTTCACCAGGAACTCGCCGTAGAACTCGTTGTCGCCGGTGGCCGGGTTGCGGGTGAAGGCCACGCCGGTGCCCGAGTCGTCGCCCATGTTGCCGAACACCATCGACTGCACGTTGACGGCGGTACCCCACTCCGACGGGTAGCCGTGCATGCGCCGGTAGGTGATGGCGCGGTCGTTCTCCCAGGAGCGGAAGACGGCCATGACCGCCTCGAGCAGCTGGCCGTAGGGGTCGGCCGGGAACTCGATGCCCATGCGCTTCTGGATCTCGCCCTTGAACTCGGCCACCAGCTCCTGGAGCGCGTCCACCGGCAGCTCGGAGTCGTACTTCACGCCCCGGGCGTGCTTCTTGTGCTCCAGGATGGTGTCGAACGGGTCGCGGTCCTCCTTCCTCTCCGGCTTCATCCCCAGGACCACGTCGCCGAACATGGCCACGAAGCGCCGGTAGCTGTCCCAGGCGAAGCGGGGGTTGCCCGACTTCATGGCCAGGGCCTCGACCGTCTGATCGTTGAGCCCGAGGTTCAGCACCGTGTCCATCATCCCGGGCATGGAGACGCGGGCGCCGGATCGAACCGAGACGAGCAGCGGGTCCTTCTCGTCACCGAACCGCTTGCCGGTGAGGGCTTCCACCTTCTTCATGGCCGCCCGGATCTCGCCCTCGAGCCCCTTGGGCAGCTTCTTGCCGGACTTGTAGTACTCGGTGCAGACCTCGGTGGTGATGGTGAACCCCGGGGGGACGGGGATGCCGATGCTGGACATCTCCGCGAGGCCGGCGCCCTTGCCGCCGAGGAGCTCCTTCATGTCCTTGTCCCCGTCGGCCTTGCCGCCGCCGAACGAGTAGATCCGCTTCGTCGCCATGTATTGTGACCTCGCGTGTGCTGTGGCCCGGGTCGTTCTCCCCGGGTGAAGCAACGGGTGAAGCCAGGTGAAGAGCTCCGGCCCGCACGGCTCACCGCCGCCGGCGCGGCAGGGGCCGGCCGTCTCGAAGCGGAACGCCTACCCCCGAGACGCCATCACGTCAATGCGCCAGCGCGCGATGTCTCCGCCGCGGGGCGGCGCCGGGGCCACCCCTCGACGGGCGGTGCACCCCGGCCGTGCTCACAGGCGCAGCGCCTCGATGCGCGCCTCGTCGCGCTCTGGCTCAACCTCGTAGAATTCCTGGAGATCTTCCTCCCGCCACCCGATTACCACCTTCGGGGCGTCCTTCCCCCGGCCGTAGCGCGCCACGATCCGTGCGGCGACAAGCCGCTCCTCCCAGGTCGGGGCGCCCTCGACCAGGGCCACCGGCCCGACCACGTCCCGCGCCTCGAGCCGCGCGCGCCCCGCGACGTGGTGCTCGAGCAGCGCGTTCTCGACCTCGTTGCGCGCCACCACCAGCTTGGCCCGCGGCGAGAGGCGGAAGTGCCGTCCGGTGGAGAGCAGAATCACGTCGTCCTTCTCGATGGCGCGCTCGCCCCCGGCCGCCTCGCGCGCGTCCAGGATGTCGAAGAACTTGCGGGCGAAGCTCTCGTCGGTGAGGTAGCAGCACCCGCCCGCGGGCTGCGGCCAGCCCGAGAGGCCCAGCTCCGCCGCCAGCGCCATCTGCCGCTGGCGCGACCGCCCGCTGATGTCGAGGAGCCGCGATCGGTCCACCTTGCCCTCCCGCTCGGGGAGGGTCGGCTCGAGCAGCTGCGCCGAGAGCGGCCGGAGCAGCCGGCCCTCGAGGCCCGACTCCCGCTCGATGATCCGCAGCGTGTCCCGGCGCTGGCTCTTGGGGCGCTGGCCCAGCACCTCTCCGGTGAAGACGAACTCCGCCCCCTCCGCCACCATGATCTCCCGGGCCCGGCGCATCATGAACACGCGGCAGTCGACGCAGGGATTGGCGTTGGCGCCGTAGCCCCAGCGCGGGTGGACCAGCATGTGGAAGTAGTCCTTGCCGGAGATGTCCACGTACTCGACGTCGACCTCCAGGTCGGCGGCGGCCCGCAGGGCCTCGTTCTGCGGCATGGTCCCGTCGGCCCGCCCGCCCTTGCGGCGCTGGGTCTCGGTGATGCAGAGGCCGGTGTAGAAGTTGACCGCCTTGACCTCGATGCCCTGCCGGCGGACGAGCGCCACCGCCAGCGTCGAGTCCAGCCCGCCGGAGATGAGCCCGATGGCCTTGGTTGCCCCCACGGTCACCGCCCGCCCTTCCGCACGAAGCTCCGGAACCTGCCTCCCTCGCGGAACGTCCCCAGGTGCTCGTTCCGGGTGGCCTTGCACCACATGGGCATGTCCAGCTCGATCCCCGGATCGGTGGCGATGACGCACAGCACCGCGCCCCTCTCCAGCCCCTTCACCGCCCGGGCCGCCTCCACGATGGGGAAAGGGCACAGCTTTCCCGACGTGTCGATGGTGCGGGCCGGCGGCGGCAGCGGAGCGCTCACCGGGCTTCCCTTTAGTCGCTCCTTCGGTGTCGGGCAACGGCCCACCGCCCACGGTGGGGTCCCTGCGCTTGCGACCCACCGCAAGCGGACGCTTTTTTCGCGGCGGCGCTTCGCCCCGCGGCCAAAGGAATGTAGAAGGAGGGCGGACGGTTGCCCTCTCCGAGCGGGGCGGGCCGCCGCCCCGCCCGCTTTCGTTGACGCCGGCCCGCTTCGATGAATGATGGAGGGCCGGCCGTCCAGGCCCAGAGTCTCTTCCCTTCGGGAGTGGTGACAGATGAAGCACGTGAGCTGGCTCGTCGCGCTGGTGGTCGGGTTCGTCTTGGGCGTGTTCACCTCGGGTTCGCTGGGCCTCGGCGCCAGGCGCGCCCCGGCGGCGCCGCCGCCCTCGCTGGCGGCCGCGCCCCGGCCGCGCCCGGCCGCCCCCCCTCCCGCCGCCTACCGGAAGGTGCCCATCCGCGCCGACGACCCGGTCCGCGGGCCGGCCCAGGCGCCCGTCACGGTGGTGGTCTTCTCCGACTTCCAGTGCCCGTTCTGCGGGCGGGTCGAGCCCACCCTCAAGCAGGTGGCGGAGACCTACGGAAGCAAGGTCCGGTTCGTGTGGAAGCACCAGCCCCTGCCCATGCACCCCAACGCCATGCCCGCCGCCCTCGCCTCTGAGGCCGCCCGCGAGCAGGGGAAGTTCTGGGACATGCACGACAAGCTGTTCGCGGCCCAGGCCGACCTCTCCCCGGCCACCTACGAGCGCTACGCCGGCGAGCTGGGGCTCGACCTCGCGAAGTTCCGGGCCGCCCTGACCGGGAAGGACGGGCAGGACCGGATCGCCGCCGACCAGCAGCTGGCCGGGACCGTGGGGGCCAACGGCACGCCCACGCTGTTCTTCAACTGCCGCCAGGTGGTGGGGGCGCAGCCCTTCGAGTCCATGCGCACGGTCGTCGACGAGGAGCTCAAGAAGGCCGACGCCCTGCTCAAGGGCGGCGCGCCCGGGCCCGAATTCTACGACAAGGCCTGCGACGCCAACATGGCGCTGGCCGCGGCCGCCCCGGCCCCGGCCCCGGCCCAGCCGGCCCCGGCGCCAGTGGTCGACGCCGGCGCCCTGGGGCTGCGGGCCGACGACCCCATCCGCGGCAGCCCCCAGGCTCCGGTGACGGTGGTGCTCTTCTCCGACTTCCAGTGCCCGTTCTGCGGGCGCGTCGAGCCCACCCTGGCGGAGGTGGAGCGGACCTACGGCGACAAGGTCCGGCTGGTCTGGAAGCACCAGCCGCTGCCCATGCACCCTCAGGCCATCCCCGCGGCCGAGGCCGCCGAGGCGGCCCGCGAGCAGGGCAAGTTCTGGGAGATGCACGACAAGCTCTTCCAGAACCAGCAGGCCCTCTCCCCCGCCGTCTACGCCCAGTACGCCAAGGAGATCGGCCTGGACGTGGCCCGGTTCGACGAGGCCCGGCAGTCGGAGCGCGCGCTGGCGCGGATCCGGGAGGATCAGGCCCTGGCCAACCGCATCGGGGTGAACGGCACCCCCACCATGTTCGTGAACGGGGAGCGGATCGTGGGCGCGGTGCAGTTCACGGAGCTGAAGTCGGTCATCGACCGACAGCTGGCCAAGAAATAGGCTCAAGCCGGGCTTGGCCCCGGCCCCGGGCTTTGCGAGAATGGTTGGTCGGGGGTGGGCCGCCATGAGCGCCGGCACGCGCAAGGTCGCCGTCGTCCCGCACATGCTGCGGGACCAACCGTTCGGCGCCCGGTTCCGAGAGGACCTGGTGGCGGCCCTGGCCGACCACCCCGAGGTGGAGCTGGAGATCGCCGACCCGGAGGCCGACCCGGTGGTGCAGGTGCGCCTCCTCGAGTCCTTCCTCCAGCAGCGGGTGAGCGCCCTGATCGTCGACCCCCTCGACGCGGCGCTGCTCAGGGAGCCCCTGCAGGCCTATCGCGACGCCGGCATCCCGGTCATCGTCATGGACAGCGACCCCGGCGACCCGTCGCTCTACCGCTCGCTCATCCTCGCCGACAATCGCCACTTCGGCCGGAAGATGGGCGAGTTCTTCGCCGAGGTCACCGGGGGGCGTGCCAACCTGGTCGAGATCCGGGGCATGCCCACCACCAGCGCCGCCCAGGACCGGTCCACCGGTTTCCGCGAGGCCATCGCCGGCCACCCCGGCGTCCGCGTGGTCGAGTCCCTGGTCGGCAACTGGCTCTACGCCCGCGCCCGCCAGGCGTTCGGGGAGGCGCTGGCTCGCCTCCCCCAGCTGGACGGCGTCTTCGCCCAGAACGACGAGATGGCCCGCGGAGCCTGGGATGCCGCCGCGGCGGCCGGCCGGGCCGAGGAGCTGCTCATCACCGGCGTCGACGCGCTGCGGGGCGAGCATGGCCTGCAGCTGGTCATCCAGGGGAAGCTCGCCGCCACGCTCATCAACCCGCCCCCGGGCCGGGCCACCGCCCAGGCGCTCCTGGCCATCCTGAACGGGGAACCGGTCATGAAGCGGACGCTCCTTCAGACTTCGATGTTCCGCTCCAACGAGCGGATCCGGGCCTGGCAGGCGGCCCGCCGCCGCTGAGCGCCCCGCCCGCCTGGGGCGGCTCCTGGCCGGCGCGGAGCGAGTCCCAGGTGTAGAGTCCCAGCGCGCTCCAGATGAGCCCGAAGGCCAGGGCGTGGGTCGCGCCGAATGGCTCCCGGTAGAGCCCCACCGCCAGGAGGAACTGCAGGGTGGGGGTGAGGTACTGCAGGAGCCCGACGGTGGAGAGCCGCAGGCGCTGCACCCCCATGGCGAAGAGGACCAGGGGGATGGCGGTGATGGGACCGGCCGCCGCGAGGAGCAAGCTCATCCCCAGGCCGTGGCCGAAGGCGCCCACCCCGGCCCGCTCCCTGAGCAGCGCCACCGCCAGTGCCAGCGGCGCGAGCAACGCCGTCTCGGCCAGCAGGCCCCCCACCGCGTCCACCCCGGCGCGCTTGCGCACCAGCCCGTAGAGGCCGAAGCTGAGCGCCAGCGTGAAGGGCAGCCAGGGGACGGTCCCGAGCCGCACCACCAGCACCACCACCCCCAGCGCCGCCACCAGGATGGCCTGCACCTGCCGCCGCCTCATCCGCTCCCCCAGGAACACCACCCCGAGCAGAACGCTCACCAGCGGGTTCACGAAGTAGCCGGCGCTGGCCTCGAGGACGCGCCCCGCCTGCACCGCCCAGATGTAGGTGAGCCAGTTGACGGCGATGAGGCAGGTGCTGGCCAGGATGGCCAGGCGCTTCCCCGGCCCGAGCGCCTCGAGCACGGTGCGGCTGCGCCCGAGGAGCGGCGCGGCCACCGAGAGGAGCACCACCGACCAGAGGATCCGGTGGGCCAGCACCTCCAGCGCCGGCACGCCGGAGAGCACCTTGAAGTAGACGGGCAGGCACCCCCAGGCCAGGTAGGCGAGGACCGCCGGGACGAGCCCGGGCGCGGGGCCCCGGCCCTGTCTCACAGGTACTCGCACAGGTAGGCTGCCGGCGCCTCGGCCTTCACGTCGAAGCCGCTCCCGGCCGGGATCTCGAAGGCGGTGCCGGCCGGGAAGGGCCGGAAGGCTGCGGCGGCGGGCGTCCGCACCCACAGCTCGCCCGAGACCACCGTCATCCGCTCCGGGGCCTCGGTGCCGAAGTGGAACTCGCCCACGTCGACGACGCCCACGGTGGCGCGGCGGCCGTTCCGCTCGAACCCGACGCTCTGGACCTTCCCCTCGAAGTACCCGCTGTGCTTGAGCATGGGCGGGTTTTATCACGGGGGGGCGGGAAGGCGGGCCGCCAGGCCGTCCCCGCCGAGCAGCTCCTCGAGCGCCCGGAGCCCGGCCGCGTCCGGCCCGCGCCAGCGGAGCTCGTCGAGGCCGGCCGCCACCTCGGCATCGGTGCGGAGCGTGGCCAGGGTGCGGAAGAGCCGCGCCTCGTCCCGGTGCTGCGCCAGGGAGGCGGAGAGCGCCGCCGCCCCACGCACCGGCACCTCCCACGCCGCCGCCAGGGCGGGGATGTCCTCGAGGTGAGGGTAACGTCCCAGCACCGCCGAGGCCGAGCGCTCTCCCCATCGCGGCACGCCCGGGTAGCCGTCGGCGGCGTCGCCCACCAGCGACAGCCAGTCGGGGATCGAGGCCGGGGAGACCCCGAACCGCTCCCTCACGCCGTCCTCGTCCAGGACCTTCCCGCGCAGCCGGTCGAGCCGCACCACCCGCCGGCCGCGCACGCACTGGGCCAGGTCCTTGTCCGGCGTGCACAGGAGGACCCGGCCCACCTCGGGGAGCCGCGCGAGCCGGTCCGCCCCCGTGGCCAGGGCGTCGTCGGCCTCGAGCTCGACCATGGGCCAGACCGCGAGCCCCAGGGCCCGCGCCGCCTCCTCCGCCGGCCCGAACTGGGCCAGGAGGTCGGCGGGTACCCCTTCCGAGGTCTTGTAGCCGGCGTAGAGGTCGTTCCGGAACGACTCGATCACGTGATCGAAGGCCACCGCCACGTGGGTGGCCCGCTCGCCGCGCAGGAGCGCGGCCAGGGACCGGACCAGCCCCCGCACCGCGCCCACCTCGCGGCCAGAGGCCCCGGTGGCACGGGGCGCGCCGTGATAGGCTCGGAAGAGCTCCCACGTGCCGTCGACCAGGTGGACGTCGAGGAGCGGAGGCACGCGCCCCATATCCTAACGACCGGCGGCGATCGCTTCACG
>Ga0335069_10006353_pt1 | contig 17185 bp, 31 predicted proteins | sample Lox_Sample_11_FD_206714 | JGI IMG/M metagenome (GOLD analysis project Ga0335069, IMG submission 206714) | Soil microbial communities from Loxahatchee National Wildlife Refuge, Florida, United States - Lox_Sample_1.1 | ecosystem: Environmental > Terrestrial > Soil > Wetlands | place: USA... | reverse complement strand
ATTGAATCTGGCGGGAAAGGCGGCGGGGTTGCACTAATTAGATTTTGATGTTAGACTTGTTTTACGCGTGATGGACGCGGATGATAGTGGAGAGGAAGATGCGAATACTTAATGGGATGTGGGTATCGTTGGCTGATGTGCGCAACGGTCGAATTTTATTTCAAGTTGCGAGCGACGCCGTAACAGAAAAAGAGTTTGCTGAATTGTGGATGCTTACGGGAAATGCTGTTGTTCAGGAAATCAGTAAAGCAAAAGAAGGTAGCATGTGTGAATTTCAGATACGCGCTGTTAAAGCGTAGGGGCGCTGACATGACTACATCCAACTTAGTAATCCGGCACCGCCGCACGCGCGGCGCGTGGACGATGTTATCGAACCGCAATTGGCGGGGTTTGGAGGTATCGAATGAATACCGACATCGATAACATTGTCCGGGCGCAGTTGTTGAGCGCCAAGTTAATAATCGACGAATGTCGAAAGGCGTGTGATAAAGTTGCGGTGCAATGCCATAAAAATATGATGGCGCAGAAACCGGGGAGTAAGGCCGCGTTAAGATTTGCCGATAATGAAAATGGGGCCATTGCTTGTTCGTTGATGATAGGCGGCATGATTTCAGTCCTTGAGGATCGAATAAAATGACCCTCTATCAACGCCTCGCGCACCGCATCGCCCGCTTATCCGCGCTCTGCCCGGTATCCGGCTGTCATTTATGGATGGGTGCGGTCAATAATGACGGCTATGCGCGGATCAACTACCGGGATAACGGCCAGCACCGGCAAGCATTGGTTCACAGGATCGTGATGGACGCGCCACGCAATCGTGAAGTCGATCACCTGTGCGGTGTGCGTTGTTGTGTCAATCCGGCGCACCTGATGCTGGTCACGCACCGCGAGAATTGCAGCAGTCGGGAAAATCGTCGGCGGTTTCAATGGCGCAATTACACAGCAGAGATTTTATGATCCAGCACCATATATCCGACCGCCGCCTATTCGATCTCGCCAACTTCGCGTTGGACAACCAATGGCGTTTTGGCATGGGTTGGTATGAAACATTGGTTGGGCGGCGTTTCGATCATGCTTTAACGTGGGCACATAATGGGATAACGATAGGCGGTTGCCTAGAGAGGGTTCGCAATGCCAAATATTAATTTAGGTCGCGCGCGTTTTAAATCGCCTAGCGCTACGCCGCTGCCGCGCGTCGCCTATCCCGATGTCGTGTTTCAAGCCCCGACGGGCGACGCCAGCTCCGAGGGCATGATCGACGCCGTGATCGAAGCGTTGCGCGTGCAGGGGCGCGGGCGTATCGGCATCGATGATCGTTACGAAGCAGAAAAATATTTGCGCGGGGCGCAGTCTTACGATGAGTTGCGGGCGCGTATCTATCAACTGGTTTCGATCCGCGCACCGAAGATTTAAATATTTTCTAATGGAGATAAAAATGAGAATTAATGTCTACAGCCAAGAGTTGACCAATATCACCAAGTTAATTCGTAAGAGGTCAAATACGGGGCTTATTTACAGCGCAGTCCAATTGATTCTACATTCATCCGAGAAACTGCACCATCCGCCAATGGATGATGATAGGAGCGCGGTTACTATATGGTTGCCAAGGTCAGAGGCTCGGAGAAAAACACTAGCAAAAACTTTACGACGAATGGCGAAGCTGGTAACGGAAGCGCCGGTCGAAACTGGACTCGATTAACCCCTTCCGACTAGACGAGGTGGAAGATGATTAAAAAATTATTGAATACTTTATACGGATATTGGTGGCGCTGGAATCTTAAAAGAGCGTGTCGATTAGCTAAATGAAACACATCTTTATCTGCCGCCACTGCGGCCACCGCCAACCCCGCTTCACGTTCGAGTGCGAGAATTGCGGCCGCATCGATTCCTTCCGCATTTTCGAAGAACGCGCGGCGGAGCCGGTGCCTATGCAACTATTAGGCCTGCCGACGTTGCAGGCGCTTTTCTCGATGGACGGCGGTTTGGAGCCGGGCCAGACGGTGCTGTTAGCCGGTGAGCCGGGCATTGGCAAGTCGACTGCGTTGACCCAATTATTGAACGGGCAGGGCGTCTATTGCAGTGCCGAGGAAGCATACGAGCAATACATGACGCGTTGCCGGCGTTTGTATCTGCCGCCGTCGACGTGGTTTGATGGCAACGAAGATTTCGGTGCGTTGCAGTGGCAGGGGGCCGACATCGTCGTGATCGATTCGATCCAGACCATGCATTTTAACAACATTCGCGGCTTTCCCGGCGATCCGCTGCAAATGCGCAGCATCGGCCGCGCCTGTGTCGAAAACGCGCGTTTTTACCGGGTGCCGGTGATCCTGATTAGTCAATTGCAGAAAGACGGCGACTTTGCCGGCCGCATGGAGCTGGCGCATTTGGTCGACACGACCTTGTATCTGGAACGCGACGAAAACAGGAATATCCGGGCGCGGTTGGGCAAGAACCGTTACGGGCCCATCGACAAGACCGCAATCTTTAGTATGGGGCCGACTGGATTACTACCATTAGAGGGAAAATCAATGTAAGCGGTTGCTTACCTGTCCGACAGTTTGATACTGTCGGCGGGTGCGTCGCTCTCTCGCAGAAAACATACAGGCGTTACTGGCCGACAAAAGCGTTGCGGCATTGGCGCGCGAATTGCGCGTTGCGCCGTCGACCGTGCGGCGCTGGCGTAACGGCGAAGTCAAAATGCCGCGCATATCGGAGCGCCGGCAGAAAACGATCTCAAAGCGTGCCGCCGGCATCCGGCGTTCGATCAGCGCCGGCAATCGGCGCAAGTATAAAAAATTTCCGGCGGTCGAATCGAAGATTGAAATATTCGGAAAAACCGGATACTGGCGGCGGATGAATGTCAAAAATTTATCATTTAATCGTATCATCGATGCGTTGCGCTGGTTTCAGGTGCGCCGCTGGTTCATGTTCTATATCGTGTATGAAGTGTTTGTTGTCGGCACTTCGACGCAGATTTATGGGAGTCTTGCCGGAGCGCGCGTCGCCGCGGAAATGGAGGGTGAAGATGATTACGGCGGAGAGGTGACGATCTCGCGTCAAGTGCGTTCGACGCGTCCACCGTTCGATTTTAATTCACATCGTGACTGGCTTATCAAGTGCATGTTGCCGTATCGCCGGCCCGAACAAGGCGGATTCCGGCATGGGCGCGAAGGCAATGCCATCGGCATTGCGATGCTGAAAAAGGAAATCCCGCCGGACTATTGGGAAAAGCAGCAACGCGCCGCCAAGAAAAAAGCGAAAAAGAAAGCGCGCAAAAAATGAAAAATATACCGATGGTGCGCCGTCAATACAAGACGCAGGCGCGCCCGATGGTCGCTTACGACCTCGAAACTACGCGGATCAAAAAAGGGACGCCGAAACCCGTTTATTTGACCGCTTTCGGCAATGATTTCCGTGTGTCGATTCGGGTTGAATCGTTCAAGCATTTGGGCGAAGTGCTGGAACAGCGTTTCCTTTGGCCGCAATACAGCCGGATGCGCTTCGTCGCGTGGAACGGCAACAATTTCGACGCTTATCTGATCGCGCTTGCGTTGCTTGAACTGGATCGTTATTTGTTGCGTCCGTATCTCGCGCGTAACGGCAAATTGCGCGGATTGAAAGTGTGCTCGCAGGACAAGCACCAAGGTCGCGCGGTGTGGTGGGAATTTCTCGATGGTATCAGCATGACCGGGATAGAGGCATCGCTTGAAAAATTTCTGAAGGTGTTCGCGCCCGAATACCCGAAGTTGCACAATATTAATTTCGACCGTGAAAGTTTCAATCCGCGCAACCCGGATCACGTCAAATATGCCGAGCGCGACAGCGAGGGATTGTTCTACGGCATGATGAACGCCGAGGGCATTATGCTCGAAAAATTCGGGCATCATTTCAAGCCGACTATAGGCAATTTGGGCATCAAGCTCTTTCAGGAAAACATGCCGCCTAAAGTGACGGTCTGGCCGCTGCGCGATAAAGAACGTGCAATCGTGCGCGATCATGTCTATCGCGGTGGATTCTGTTACCTGCATAAGCGATATTCGGGGCCGGTGTGGAAATACGACCTCAATCAGGCTTACGCGGCGGCGATGCGCGACGCCAAACTGCCGTGCGGGGCATTGCGGCGCGTCAATCGGCGCGGCAAACATGGCGAGCCGGAAATCTGGTGTGTTAACGCGCGCAACGTCAAAAACACGATCCCGTTGTATCTGCGCGATGAAAAAATGCTTGGGATTTTTCCCGTCAAGGAAATTACCGATGCGTGGTTGACTTCCATCGAACTTGACCAACTGGAACGCGAAGGGTGGAAGATCGAGCGCTTGGCCGGCTGGCGCTGGTCGCAATCGTTCACGATGTCCGATTTCGTCGGGCGGCTGGAAACCTTGCGGATCAATGCGCCGGGCGGCGTCAACGGTGCGTTGGGTTTGATGTGCAAATATGTCGGCAACAATTGCTACGGGAAATTTCTGGAACAGGAAACCGACCAAGAAATCGTGATCGCAAAGGACGCGCCGCCCGGCTATTACGAATACGATCCGGAGCAGGATTTCGCCGGCGTGTTGTGGGCGCGCAAGACGGAAGCGCGGGCGCGCGCCTACCATCATCCGCAGATCGCGGCGTTCATAACCGCGCACGTCCGCATGTTGGTGCGCGCGGCGGCGTTGCGCGATCCCGGCGCGTTCATCTATGCCGATACTGACTGCGTGGTGTTTTCGCGTGCGGTTAAACTGCCGTGCGATCCGGTGCGCTATGGCAAATGGAAGATCGAAGTGGCGGGCGACCGTTACATTTTCGTCGGCAAGAAAATTTACGCGGCGGCGGACGGCTCATTGATGAAAGCGAAGGGACTGCGCCGCGACGCCGAGAAAGTCGGCGGCGGCAAGATCACGGTCGCCGACTATTCGCGCTGGTATGCCGGCCAGTCGCCGAAAGTCACGCAATTGCAGCGTAAATCATTTATGGCGGTTGTCGGCAAAGGCGGGCAAATGTTCGACAATATCGAAAAAGTCGGTAGTATTGCAATTCCGGCGAAAAGGGCGTAAATTACGCGTTGCGGCAATTTCGCCGTGCAACCGATGGAGTATTACAACATGGCAAAAGCAACGAAAGCGCCCGGCGTCAAGAGCAATCTGCCGCCGGGATTCAAACAGGTCAAGGCGGTCACTTTGCCGGCGCTGGTGCTGCAATTGAACGAGCCCCGCATCCTGCAATTCGACGCCGCGATCCGGCAGAGCACGATTACGGCCGATCCAAAGAAACAGCGCGAGAAACCGGCCGACATTGCGCCAGTAACCGACTTGGAAACCGGCGAGCAGTTTACCTTGTTGGTGCCAAGCATCGTCAAGTCGGAACTGTCGGAAAAATACCCGAAAGATACCTACGTCGGGAAAGCGTTTCGTATCGTGAAGCTGGAAAAGCGCAAAGGCAAGCGCTATCACGATATGAACATCAACGAAGTCGCTATCGAGAAGTAAGCGATGGACGGGCAATGTAAAAACTGCCGTTACTGGACGCCGTTGCCTAACCGTAGCGATGCAGGACAGTGCCGGCGGTTTCCACCGTCCAATATGTTGATGGCGCAGGGGTTGCAGCGACAGGCCGCGCCGATGTTCATTTTTCCGGCGATGCTTGGCACCGAGTTTTGCGGCGAATACGCGCCGCTGAAACCTAAACTGGCGTCGTAACAACGCTTTATTTTTCTATTCCAAGCGCCCTTTACCGGGCGCTTTTTTTATGTTTAAATGCCTTTACTATGGCTAAAATCAAGAATCCGCCGGTGGGTAGTCCCGATCCCGGCATTGAACTGACCGAAGTCGAAACCGACTACAGCGCCGACGCGTTGCTTGACGAAGTTTTCGGGCTCGACGAAACCGAAAATACCACGATCCGCGTTTACAAATTGCTGGAACCGCCGCGCGTGGACAAGATTGAATATTGTTTCGATTGCACCGTCGCGGATTTTGTCGAACACGGACTCGCCACGGCGCGCGACGGTTACGGCGGCGGCTTTTATCTCATTCGGGCATGGCGGCGCGGCGTCAAGGGTTTTCGCATGTCGAAGATCGTGCGCGTCGCCGCACCGTTGCAGGGGGCGAAAGCGGCGGACGGCAAGCCGGAAAATTCCGAATTGGAGCGGTTGCGCTTGCAAGTCGAACAAGCGCGCACTGAACAAATGACATTCATGCGCGACACGTTGCAAGCGGCGCTGGGTCGCCCGCAGCCGGCGGTCGCGGCGGAGCCGGTCACCCATGCAACGGTGCTGGCGATGATCAAGGACTTGCGCGAGTTTGACCGGCGCAGCGAAACGAAACCGGCGTCGCCGCTAACATCGCTCAAGGAATTATTGCAACTTAAGGAATTGCTGGCCGACGAATTGCCGCAAGGCGAATCGGCACTGGAAAAGATCGCGCGGCGCGTGTTGCCGATGCTGGCCGGCGGCGATAAACCCGCCGACGCGCCGGCCTTGCCCGCCGTCGTGGACAATCCCGTAAAAGAGGATACCGACATGATGAAGGATTACGTTTCGGAATTGTGCGACATGGCCGACATGGGCGCCGATCCCGCGAAAGTCGCGCAACGCATTGTCACCGCCGCCAGCGTGATCGAGAAGAAAGTGTTGGGCGGCATGGTGGAAAATCCGGCATGGGGGTCGGTGCTGGCCGGCTATGACGTGCGCGTCAATAATTTCATGCCGTGGTTCGAATCGTTGCGGGCGAACATTCAAGCGCTGTTGACCGCGCCGGCTCAAAAAGCGCATACTGCTGCCAATGAGCGCCCCGGCGATTTATCAGTATCAAATTCCTGACGGTCTGGACGGCATTTATCTGACGTTGGCGCTAATGGCGGAATTGGCGCGGTCGGCATCGCTTGATTCCGACATACGCGCCCGCGCCGTGACCATCATATCCGACGTGCCGGCGCGCGACACCTTGCACGAAGCGGTCGCCATTTTTAATTTTGTGCAAGCGCGTATTCGTTATACCGGCGACGCCGAGGATGCCGAATTATTGTCGCACCCGGCGGCGACGTTGCAATCCGGGGTCGGCGACTGCGACGATATGGCGACCTTACTGGCCGCGTTGTTGTTGTCCGTCGGCATTTCCTGTCAATTTGTGGCGGTCGGCTTTCATGCCGGCGAATTACAACACGTTTACGTGGCGGCGCTCATCAATGGTCAATGGGTTTCGCTTGATCCGACCGAACCTTATCCGGCGGGCTGGACGCCGCCGAACATCGTGGAAATGCAGACATGGCCGGTGTAACCAACTTATTGCCGCAATTCGCGGCCTCGTTCATTACCAACGAATCAAGCTACCCGCCCGCGCTGTATTCCGAAGCGGACGCGCAAACCTTGTTGGCGCAATACCCGGACATATTCGCCGGCTTTGTGCCGTTCACGGTCGGCGACGCGTTGGCGAACATGGGGCAATCCGTTGACGCCGGCACCGCCGCCGAATTTTTTAATGCCGGCGTCAATGACGCGCTAGCCTATGCAATGACGTTGCAACCGGGCATCGTGCCGGTGGTTACGCAAACCTTTTATACGTGGCCGAATTTTCCGGGCGCTCCGGTCATTGACGCGACCGGCATGCCGCAATTTCCGCCGACGGCCTACAAGATCACGCCGCAACAGCAAGTCATGGATCAAGGCGAATTGTTCAATCTCGACGGTTACGGTTATCTGACTTACGCGTCGAACCTCAACGGCGCGGCGCAGACCGCCGCCGCGACGGAAACCGCGCAAGCCGATCAGATCAATCTAGTGCAGCAATACAGTCAACAGATACTCGAAGCGCGCCGTGAAAATCCCGGTTTTTGGGGAAGCGCGGAAGGATTTTTTCTTATTGCGGGTGCCGTAATCGGACTCGCCGCGTTGGCGAATTACGCCGGTATCGGCGCGGTCGCCGGCAATACCGCCAACGTCGGCGCGGCGGGCGGCGCGGCGGACGTGGCCGGTAATGTCGGTTACGCCAACGGCGTAATCTATGCGCCGGGTGTCGGCGGCGCCAATGGCGCGTTCTTTATTCCCGATGCGGCGGCAGGCGGCATCGGTTCCGGCGGCGCATGGGTCGCTGTTGACGAGGGCGTAACGATCACGGCCAACGCGACCACGGCGGCACTTGAAACCTTGTCCGCCGCGATCACCAACGGCGAAGCGACGGTCAGCGCCGTGACCGGCATCACCGTAACGGATACCGGCGAATCCATCAATACGCTGGCCGATATCGGCAATTTGGTCGCCGCCAATACCAGCGGCACGTCATTGTTGCCGACAACAACCGACGTGACAGCGCTTGAAGATACCGGCGCAAGTCTGTCACAATTGCCGCAAGCGACGATCAGCACATTAAATGCGGCAGGTTACAACAACGCGTCAATCCTTGAAATGCTGGGCGACGGCACCGAAGGAGAAGTCGCCACAGTCCAAGAGATCGCCGACAGCTTCACGGTCGCCAACAGCGGACTGTCGCAAAGCGCGTTGACCACGCTCGCCAATCAGGGTTATAGCTCGACCAATATTGCCGATATGCTGTCTAGCTCGGATGTCAATACGGTCGAAGAAATCGCATCGAATTTTGAAACATCGGGCGGCAACAGCGCGTGGAATTACGTGACCAAACTCGCCAACCAAGCCGTGCAACAGATTACGAGCGATCCGGTGAAAGCGGCGAAAGACGCCGCCGGTATTCTGGCGACCGGGGCAACCGTGCTCGCCAAACTCGGCATCTTGGGCAGTAGCCCTGCGAACACGTTGACCGACGCGCAGCGCGCGGCGTTGAACGCGGCCTTGCAGCAAGCGGTCGCCCAGCGCGCAAATCTCACCGCCGCGTCTGCCGGCACATCGTCGTCCATGCTGGGGAAACTCGCGGCGCTGGCCGGTATCAGCATGTTTTTGCTGGCACTTCCCGACCGTTTCGGCAAAAAAAGCAAGCGCTAACTTGCTTTTTCGATTCGCCGGGTTTATTCTGGCGGCACTTATTACGGGAATCATTATGGCGACGGTTGCCGATCTGCCGGCGGTCTATCACACGATCTTGAACAACGCGGGCTACACCGACGCCGTGATCAATTCGATGTTGGCAAGCGGCGGCGGCGACGATGCGACACAATTGACGACCGTTGAAAATATCGCCGCCAATCTCGCCGTCGTTAGCGCCGGACAATCGGCGACCATTGTTTCGACGGTTTCGGCGCTGCAAAAATACTTGCCGTGGCTGGTCGGCGGCGGCGTTTTCCTGATCTTTATTGGAGCGATGAAAAAATGAACCGATCCTCTGTAAGCGAAAGCGGTGTCATCCGCTTCAAGCGTGCCAGCGGCGCAAAATTGAACGGTATGAATTTGGGCGCGCTGGGCGATACTTCCGCCGATCTGTCGCCGACGGTAATCTCGATCCTAACGAGTTACGGTTATTCGTCAAGCGACATTGAAACGATGGTCGAATCAACCGACGCCGCGACGGTCACGGCCATTGCCGCCAGCATTGCGTCAACCGGCTCGACTTATCAAACGGACAGCGGCGCGACCTCGACTAACACTTGGCTTGACACGCTGCAATCCATTACGTCAAGCATCGGACAGGTCTATACGACCTATCTGACCGCGCAGGGTCAGGCCAATATCGCGCAATTGAACCAAGCGTTGATCGCCGCCGGCAAGCCGCCGTTGACTTCGGCGCAAATTGCATCGTTGACGCCCGGCGTCAATTTCGGGCTATCGCCGCAGACGCAACAATTGGTGATGTATGGCGGCATCGCGGCGCTGGGCATTTATCTCTTTTCCTCAATGCGGCGCGGGCGGCGGTAAACATGGCCGTCTATAACGGCGTTTTTCGTGATGTGACGCCGCGCAAATTTCCGAATGTGCGCGAACATTCGCGCCTTGCTTTTCAGGGTTTGGGCGATGCGACCTTCGACTCCGCCGTGTCGCAGTATCAAGCGGCCTTGCAACAACTCTATCAGGCGGAAACCGATCTGTTGAATGTGCGCAGCGACGCACAGGGAAACAGCGATCTGGCTTCACAATGGCAGACGCAATACGACAAGGTGGACGCGTTAATTGTAATTACCGACATGATCAACAGCGGCGCGTCGGACGTGGCGGTCGCTTTCGCCCGCGCGGAAAATTTTGTTACCAGCTTGTTCGGTCGGCAACAGCTTGGCTTGGTGCCGCTCGTCATTGGCGCGCTTGAAGTCTCCGCCGGAACCTTGCTGGCAATCGTCGCCGGCATCGCGGCGGCGGTCGCTTCCGTCTATGCGCTCATCGCAATCGTCAACCAATACGTTGCCAGCAAACAGTCGGCGCAATTTCAAAGCACCGTCAGCGCTTACGAAGCGCAGGGCTACAGCGCGCAGGATGCGCTCAACTTGGCGACGCAACAACTGGACGCTACGACCGCCGCCCAGCTTTCGACGAGTTTTGGCACTCAGGTCAAACAAGTTATTTTGTGGGGCATCGCCGGCTTGGTCGCCGTGATGGTGCTCCCGAAGATGCTTGAGAAAAAATAATGAACAGCGGATTCGGGCTTACGATAATGCTGACCACGCCGCATTTTTGCCGGCCGGTTTCTTATACCGACATCGAACAGGAAGTTGGCGGTAATCAGGTTCGTGTTATTTCCCTGACTCTTGATATGAGTGTTATTGTATTTTCCGTTTTGCTGGCACGCGTAAATAGCGGCGGACGCGGAAAATTCATTGCCGGTTTCGGGCATTGATCCATGCGCGATCCCGCCGACCATATCACGCCCGATTTATTCGACCAGCGACAACGCGCGCCGATTGTCAAGCGAATCCGAAAACGCCGCGTAGGCGTGTTCGCATCCCGTCCTTATTTGCGGCAACTCGCCACATTCAAGACGTGGAAAGAGGCGCAGGACTACGCGAAACGCGTTGCAACAGCCTGATTTAAATCTGTTAATCGGCAATATGTAAGTAAACGCTTGCTTTTTAATTTTCGACGGAGTAAATTTCCATCATGGCCTCAAAACTTACCGCAACGATTTCACTGGGCATTGCGCCGCTCGACGGCGAAACGCTTGCCGATGCCGACATCGCCGCCGCATCGCTGACCGTCACGATCAACGGCAAGGACACGGTATTGAACGCCGACGCCGCCGCGACCGTGATCGAATTAAATCCCGGCGATAAAGTAACCGTTACCGCCCCGGCGGCAAAATAATTGCATCACTTATTTTTGGAGAGCACGCACATGGCAAAGTCACTTTTCAAGCACAAAATGGTCGCCGGTTCAATGGAAGCGGCAATCGGCGCAGTCGGCGCGCTGGGGATCAATTACCTTTCCAGCAAGATGCCGGCCACTTGGTTGACCGGCAACGGCGTTTACTTGACCAAAGCCGGCCTTGCGCTGGCCGTCATGTTTGCCGCGCCGCATGTCGGTCGCGGCGAAACCGCAAAGATCGTCGAAGATGCCGGGGTCGGTGCCTTGACTGTCGTATTCGCCGACTATCTGCGCGCGCAAGCGCTTGCCGCCGGTAACCCATCCTTCGCCGGGTTGGGCGTGATCATGAACAGCCCGCGCTTGCCGATGAACGCCACTGTGCGCGGCGCGCGCGGCAATGCCAACGCCAATGTTGTGTCTCTTTCCGGCTTGGCCGGTCGCATGGGCGTGATCCTGCCGCCCGGCATGCGCCCGCAACCGCAAGGTCAAAATCAAATCATGCGCGGCGCGCGGTTCAAGTAATTCCGACCGCCCGCGAACCCCTTAACTTGACCGACTAAAGGAAACTGCCATGTCACAATTCGATTATCTGTCGCTTGCCACGCTTAGCGACAATTTCCAGAACCTCAATGCGTTTTCGGTGTTCGATCCGTCGAATGTCCGCGTCTATCGCCAAGCGCTTTACGATTCGGTGCTCTATCCGACGGCGGGCGGGCTGGCTTTCGCGCTGTTCTCGGTGCCAAAAGGGCAGGGTGCCGGCGTGACCGGCACGACCGCCCCCGGCGCAGTCGCCGGCACCGCCAAGACGATTGACGACACCAACATGCAACTGGCCGGCCAGATGCCGACCGGGTTAATGCAGTTGGTCACCAGCATCGAACTGGAATTTATCCCCGGCTCGGTGTCGACCGCAAATACCTATACGCCGCAGACGCCATACTCGTTTGTCGCGGTGCCTACCGCGCAAGTGCCGATCTCGGCGGGCGCGGTCAACGATTTCAACGCGGTCACGCAGTCGGGCGTTGTGACGCTGGTAATCAATCAAATCACCGTGGTTCAGGAAAACGGCCTCTTTCGCTTTCCCTGTCGCAATCGTCGCGGCATGGGCGAAGCGGCACTGGCGTCGAACTCGGCGACCACGTCATCGCTCGCAATGGCAAGCCCGTATGCGGACGGCGATCCTTACGATCTGCCGGCACCGATCCGGATTGCGCCCAACGTCGCCTTCGGCCTGACCGTCTCTTACAACGCGGTAGTTGCAACGCCGACCGGCTTTAACGGCCGTCTGCGCGCTTGGTTGAACGGTCTACAATTCCAGAACGTGTAAGGTTCCATCGGCGACCACGCCAGCGCCCCGGTATCCATCCCTATGCCGGGGCGCACTTTTTAAAGGATATAGAAAATGGCCGCAATACCCTATACCCGATACGAATTTGCCGCATACCCTTTTCCGGTGTTCGCCAATATCGCGGTCGCCGGCAATCAGCAACAGACGTTGCAGATCGCAAGCGACGCCGACTTCGAGATCATGCAGATCGCGCAACACACGATGATCGCGTATGCGGCCTACACGCAGAATACGCGACCGGTCCCGAATTACCTGATCCAGCTTGCCGATTCGACCAACAAATATATTTTCGGGAACAACCAGCCGATCCCGTTGACCGCGGTCTGCGGACAGGCCGACCAAATGCCCTACTTCCTGCCGCAATCGTATATCCTGAAAGCGTCGGCCACGCTCAATTGCACGTTGTATAACATTGACGCGGCGGTCGCCACTTACGACGTCTATATCACGCTGGTCGGCCGCAAGTGCTATTTGAATTAAGGGCGCACACATGGCGCTCGGCGATACTCCCCAAGTTAAAGGGCTCGAATATCCGTATGCGATAGCGCGGCGCTTTGTCCATACCGGCACCGCCGCGCCGGATGCCATGCCCGGCAGCGCGCAGCAGGCCTATGCCGCACTCTACGCCTTGCCGCCGCAACAACTGGCCGCGCTTCTTGACGGTCTCTATCGCCGCGCTTCGCTTCGCCAACTGACCTTGACCGTGTTGCCGTGGGCAGATGCCGGCGGCAATATCGTGCAGCGCCCGTATTGTCTCGGCGAGGACATTAACCGCACTTACTTTTTTGTCAAGAACCTCGACGCGAACTATATCATCTACGTCGGCTTGGATTTTTCGCCGTGGCCGGCCAATCAGGGTGTTGCGGTCAATACCGCACCAAACGGTTTTTGGGAACCGCTGTGTGCGCCGACCAATGCGATCTACATTACCACGACCAACCCCGCCGGCAGTCAAGTGCAATTGATTTACGCGTCGCGCGATGCGGCCTATAATGCGGGCGTGTCCGAATGATATGAAAACGCATGGACTGGCAAAAATTTTTTGTATTGATGCTTGGCGGCGGCGTCCTGCTGTTCGCATGGAACGAAACCAACGCCGCGTGGCAGATCATTACGACGCAGGGCGATACCGTTAACGATCCCGACGCCGCGACAACTTCCTACGATCCAGATATGACAACCGTTACGCCGAACAATCTGACCGAAGGGGAGAGCAACAACAACCCCGGCAACCTGCGCTACAGCCCAAATAACAATTGGGTGGGACAGGTCGGACAGGATTCGCGCGGCTTTATCATATTCGATAACTGGCAGCACGGCATCCGCGCGATGACGCTCCTATTGCAGAATTACAGCGAACGCTATGGACTTAACACGGTGCGCGGCCTGATCTCCCGTTACGCGCCGTCAAGCGAAAATCCGACCAACAACTACGTGGCATTTGTCGCCGAACAAATGGGCGTCGATCCCGATGCGGCGCTTGACATGAGTAACCCCGCAACCTATCAGTCATTAGTCGCGGCACAAATCCAGTTCGAGCAAGGGCGCAACGTCTATACCCTCGGCGCGGTCGCCGAGGTTATCAACGATGCGCTGACGGTGGCGTAATGCCTTACGGAACCAACGATGCATTGCAGTTTTTAAAATCCGGAAAATTTACGGCGCAACCATTCGTCAATTTTACCGGATTGATCCCTCTATACAGCCGGAATATTTTAAAACTTTTCAATTTGTATTCCAGCGTCAATTACGATACGCTGCGTATACAATTTTCATCCAACAATGGCGTTACTTACGATACCGGCGCCAATTATAATTATGTCGGATATCAAGTGCAACCCGGAACGGGCGTAGAACCTGTCGGCCAATCGCTCGATAATTCGGCCTACATTATCTACCAAGCACTGAACAATGACAGCGCCATTTCAACCAGCGGGATTGTGATAGAATTATTCCAACCCACAGTTACCGGTCAATATATGAATTTTACCGGCGGCGGATTCGGCCTCAATTCAGGATTGTCTTTCGTTTCCCAACGCATTGACGGTCAATATGTCGGCGCGCCATCATTGGGCGTTAACGCTTTTCGAATTTTCGGCCAAGCCGGCAACCTTACCGGAAATTACGTTCTATTAGGGGAAATCTGAATGTGGCGACACTATTGCCCAGTTGAAAGATGCGTGTTGCTGGTTGCACCCAATTGCCATTGTAATTGGTGCGGGCGCTGGCAGATCAAACTCGTCCACAATGTCGCCCGATCCTGATAACCGCGCAATCCCTGATCGCCGCGTCGCCGCACGGCGGGCGTGCCTGATCGTCGAAGATGTCCATAACTTTTTCAAGTGGGCGTCGACATGGGTTACGGCGGCGTGGACAGCGTTGCTGACGTGGTTAATCAGCGACGCAGAAAACATACCCCACTATCTCAATCAGGCATGGGCGGCGGTGCCGGTCGAAATCAAGTCTATCGTGCCGCATAAATTCATGGCAATATTGTTTGCGCTGATCTTCGCCGGGAGTTTCTACGGCGCGCGCTTAGTCAATCAGAAAAAGAAAACATCGCCATGACGACCGGCTGGAAAATCGTTTTCGTCGTGTTGTTCCTGCTGGCGGTCGCCGGCGGGGGGTTGTATGTCGGCAAGCGCCTTGAGCTAACTACAACGCTCGCCGCCAAGAATAAGGAACTGGCAAACGCAAACCAAGCGATCACCGCACTGGAAACTAAATACCGCGCGCAGGAAACCGCATGGGCAGACGCTTTCGCTACCGTGTCAAAGGAGTATCAAAATGCCGCCGATAAAATCGCGAATCAGAAAAATGCCGATATTGCTGACGCTCGTAACGGCACTTTGCGGCTGTCAGTCTTTGCCGACCACAACGCCGGCGGAAATTCCGCCCCCACGTCTGCCCCCGCCGCCGGCGGCAGCGATGAAGGTGATACCAGCTACCTTTCGCCAACGGTTACAGACGATCTTTTTGCGCTCGCCGATGACGCCGACGATGCCGCTAACACCCTAGCATTGTGTCAGGCAACCTTGATTGCGGAAAGGAAACAACCATGAATTGGCCGAACATCATTTCGCATACGCTGTTTTTCGCGCTGGGCGGGTTTGCAGTGTGGTATTGGCGCGAGAAGATCGCGCCGGATTATCTCAAAATACACGCCGAAGTCATTGAAGCATGGGCGCAAGAGGTCGCGCGACTGCGCGCGGATATTCGGACGATACTGGACGCACTCAAAAAATGACGCCCGAATTCATCAACAGCGCATGGTTGATCGCGTTATTGTCGGCGATTGTTAACGCCGCCGTGGTCTATGGCGTTATCACTACCAAGCTGTCGTATATGGCCCGCGATCTGACGCGGGTCGACGAGAAGGCGACGGCGGCGCATATACGACTGGACAAAATACATGCGCCGGGAGTTTGGGGGGAAATACATCCGCACCGGCGAGAGGATGATTAAGCAGGGAAGATCAAGAACCACGCACAGCCCTTGATCTTGTCGCCGTCAAGCGCCCAAACATTACTGCAACAGGGGCGTACCCATCGATCGCCGATTTCGTGGCCGGCGCGGTCGGGCGGTTGGCATTTGCATTTGTGCATAAATTAACCGAGCTTAACGCCAAGTGTTACGGCGATCTTTTCGACCTCGACGTTGATCTCCCGCAATTGTTTTTCCAATTCGGCGATGCGCGCATCCTTCGCTACGGGGACGGCGTAGAGTTCAACTATTTCTTCATCTTCTCTTTTACTAGCTATTCGCTCCGCAATAACTTTATCTTTCCAGATACCGACCCAATAGGCGCCAGTCCTGACACCATATGCTACCGGCTCCGCAGCACAGTCCGACGCGGCGGCGAGCATGGCGCTAAATACGCGCCGCAAATCATCGGCCGTTACCCAATTACAACGTGGCAAAATTTCATTGCCGCCGGCAACCAGCATCTCATCCGTGATGTTGTTCTCGTCGATTAGTTTCATTTGCATCACCAAAATTTAATAACAAAGTGAATGACAATAAAAATTGGCACCACCCATACAGCAACAACAGATAGAACCGCCAAGCTAGCAATCAACATCGCCAGAAAATCGCCTTTAGTCATTTCGCCCCCTTTGCTTTGGCGATGGCGGCTTTAATCTTTGCCCCAGTTTCAGCACATTTATTTATCGCCTGCCATACTTTATCCGCGTATTGTTGGCCTTCGTGTCTAGCGATTAGAGAATGATTATTGTGTAAAAAATTTACGCATTCTCCACCAGTAATTTGTATTTCCTCAAGCGCCGCCAGCAGATCAGGCGCGGCGGCGATCAACGCGGCATTTGCCGGGTTCCGAACAAAGCACGCGATACTCGTATCAACACCTCCCCAAATGTCCCAAGCAACAACGCATCCATTTGAATCTTTTACAGCATCGGAGCGCCACGGCCCCGGTGTATATTTCTTTTCCATCTCGATCTCCACTAAGTCTCCGCGTCCATCACGCGTAAAACAAGTCTAACATCAAAATCTAATTAGTGCAACCCCGCCGCCTTTCCCGCCAGATTCAATACCAAATGCAACAGCAAGTCGGTAGTTAGCACTCACTAACCATTTCGCCGCCATTCCCGCCAACGCCCCATCCCGCCTTTCCCGCCCGGCCACGCCCGGCTTTTTGTTCA
>Ga0335069_10006352_pt1 | contig 17186 bp, 12 predicted proteins | sample Lox_Sample_11_FD_206714 | JGI IMG/M metagenome (GOLD analysis project Ga0335069, IMG submission 206714) | Soil microbial communities from Loxahatchee National Wildlife Refuge, Florida, United States - Lox_Sample_1.1 | ecosystem: Environmental > Terrestrial > Soil > Wetlands | place: USA... | reverse complement strand
GCCATCTGCTCAACAGTAAAATGCGCCAGGGGCAGGCGACCGGAAGGCAATGGGACGACGCCGTAGACTGCAACGTCGCGAGGCATGCGTATGGCCAGGTTGCGGTAGAGCAGTACCTCTCCGTCGGCATCGTGGACTAGAAACATGGCGCGTCTTCCGTGCCCTTCCTTGAGCTGAACAAGACAACCCTTCGCATTTTCAGCCTGCGCCGGCTGCCTGATCTGGGTTGCAAGTGCGGCGACAGTAGGGGACTTGAAGAACACGCGCAGCGGCAACTCGACTCCAAACTCTCGCTCGAAGCGCTCCCGCGCTTTGATGACGAGAGCCGACGTGCCCCCCAGCTCAAAAAAGTCCTGATCGATGCCGATCTCTGAAACGCCGAGCACTTCGCTGAAGATCCTGGCTACACGCGCCTCGCTTTCGTTGCTTGGTAGGCACACGGTGGCTGGTGCACTCTTGATCGTCTCGGGGGATGGCAGCGCCTTACGGTCGATCTTGCCGTTTGTGTTGAGAGGAAAGGCAGGCAATGGCACGTAGGCCGACGGAACCATGTAGAGCGGCAGCTTGCTGCGTGCTCTATGGTAGAGGGCATCACGCGACGCATCGCCGACCCAGTAGGCGCACAGGATTGGATCGTTCTCGCCACGCGCGGTGGCGACGACCAACACCTCCCTTACACCTGGCACTCCACGCAGCACGGATTCGATCTCCCCAAGCTCGATACGAAGGCCGCGGATCTTTATCTGGTGGTCGAGCCGGCCAAGGCATTCGAAACGATTGTCGTCGAGTAGACGACCAAGATCGCCGGTGCGGTACAGGCGCGCGTCAAGTGGGCCGAAGGGATCGGGCAAAAATCGCTCCTGGGTCAGGTCAGGCCGACCTCGATAGCCACGCGCAAGGCCGCGACCACCGATGACGATCTCACCCACCACGCCTGGCGAGACCATCTTGCCGTGGCCATCGAGAACGTAAATCTGCGTGTGGTCAATGGGGCGTCCGATCGTGATCGGCAGGCAGCCGCGCTCAATGCGCTCAAAACTCGACCACACGGTGGTCTCGGTAGGGCCGTACGCGTTCCACAATTCCCCGCCGTGCGATAGAAGCCGATCAGCAAGTTCCGGGCTCAGGGGCTCCCCACCGGAAATCATGCGCAGATGGTTGCTGGAGCAGAAGCCAGCCTCAAGCAACAGTCGCCAGGTCGCTGGCGTAGCTTGGAGTACGGTGATCTGGTCCTTCGCAAGCCGCTCCCTCATGAGCCGTGCGTCCATCGTGGTTTCACGATCCGCAATCACGACAACTGCCCCAACATAGAGAGGAAGGAAGAGCTCTAGGCCGGCGATGTCGAATGTCGTGGTGGTAATGGCAAGCAGACGATCTGTGGCGGCGAGCCCCGGTGTCTGCCTGGTGGCACGCAATAGATTGGCCAGAGCGCCGCGCGGGATCTCGACACCCTTGGGGCGGCCTGTGGAACCGGAGGTAAACAAGATGTAGGCAAGTTGATTCTCGTCTGGCGCTGCATCCACAAAGGCGTGAGTGGATTCCGCCGCTGTCTCGCGAATATTATCGAGTGCAAGAAACTTCGACCCAGGCGCCATGGCTGTCTTGATTGGCGAATCGGCAGTCGCCATGAGGACCTCGGGTGCGGCATCCTCGAGAATCACGCGCAAGCGATCGACGGGGTGTCCCAGATCCAAGGGAACATAGCAACCACCAGCCTTAAGTGTGGCGATGAGCGCCGAGATCTCACGGAGCCCGCGCGGCAAGGCAACGCTCACGCGGGATTCGCGGCCCACGCCCAGAGCCTGAAGTCGTCCGGCCAGAGCGTCGGTGAACCGGTTGAGTTCTTGGTAGGTGCACGTTCCCTCTGAGCCAATGACGGCAATCGCGTCGGGTTGTTCCGCCACCCGCCGCCGGAACTCATCGACAAAGTCGGGCGCGGCTCCTGCGGGTTCTGGCCCACGCGCGGCGCTCAGTACCAGCTGCCGGTCCGCCTCGTCGAGAAGTTCGACGTCGTCGATCTTTGCCATTGGATCAGCGACGAGACCATCGAGTACGCGCACAAACTGAGTAAGGCACCGATGCTGCGACGCCGAATCGAAGGTGGCCGCGTGAAACTCCCACGTCAGTCGAAACGGGACTTCCGCAAAGTCAAAAAGACGCAGACCGAGGGTATCCCGAAGATCTCCCTTGGCCGCGATCCGAACCCCTGGGATAGCTGCAGCCGGGCGAATGCCGAACTTGGCTTCGAGGCCAGCGAAATGCGTAGGTAGCGGTGGTAGCATGTTGAGCAAAACATAGCTGACATCCCGAGTCCCCACGCAGGCCCGGCCATGGCGAAGTCCCTGAAGTAGGTCGCGCCGAACCTTGCTGGCGAGGGTGGCGTAGGTTTCACTTTCCTCGATCTCCAGGCGAAGGAATATCTGCTCCATGAAGAGACCGCAGGTGCGGGCAAAGAGCGCGCTACGGTTCGCTATCGGTATGCTGATCAAGACCTCGCGTTGGCCGCTGGCCCGATAAAGGAATGCCGCCAGGGCCGTGGCGACAATTCCGAGACGAGATAGGGGTGCGCTTGCGGAGCGAAACAACGGATGATCGGCCAGCGCGCGCAGGGCGCTTATGGGCTTGCCCTGGAGATCCATCTGCGAAGAGCCCATGGCCAACGAGTGATCGGTCCGTGACCTGCCATACAGCCGAAGCGGCGCAGGGGGGGCCGCCAGCCGGGTACTCCAATAGTCTTGGCTGACTTTTGCCCTAGGGCTGGCTTGGTACTCGGCTTCCGCCACGACATAGTCAGCGAACGGGGGGCCCAGTTTCGGCTCCAGACCCTGGTAGCGATCCGCTAGATTCCCCAGCAGAAGGGCAGCCGACAACCCGTCGGTGAGCATGTGATCCTGGCAAAGGAAGAAGATGTGCCTCTCGCTGGAGAGACGGAGCAAAGCTGCCCTCCAGCGCACACCGGACGTGAAGACACCCACGCTCTGTTCCGCAATCCATTCCGCCATCGCACCAGGCCCAGGAAACTCCAGGTACGGAAAGTCGGCTTTCGGGGCGATGACTTCCTGGCGGGGCTCTTGCATATCAACAGCGATGCGCAGCGAATCTCGATCGGCGACGGTTTGCGCCCATGCGGCACTCAGACGGCCAGGATCGAGCGCACCCTTTATGTCGACAGTTGTGACCACATTGTGGAAGGGGGCGCCAGGGAACAGCTGCGCGTCCAACCACATGAGGGTCTGGCGTCGGGTAAGTGGCAAGCTCACAGAGTCAGCCCTCCGCCCGTGACCGAAACGCGCTCCGTCAGAGTAGACGGCGCCGCGAGGGCAGCCGAGCCCGCCAAAGCGGCAAGCTCGTCAGCCCGGGCAAAGCTCATCATAGACACGCTGGCTTGCGCCTCCTTGCCTTGTGCGGCGTCGCATCCGAAATCGACCGTGGACTTGCAGGCAGTCGCAAGGCAGCTGTCACCGCACTGCGCCTATTCGCACAAGGCAACACTTGGTGATCTGATTCATCCACGTCGCGACCTTGAAAACAGCCGGGAAGATAACGCCGATTGCAAACCAGCTCAAGCGAGCAACAAGAACTGAAAGCGGGCTGCACAGATTTCCCTTGAGACGGCCGCCCTGTCGAGCGCCGGCACAGTGGTCGGGCCTGCTGCGTGGGCCGCTGTTGCAGCGTTTGCCCGTAAATCCCTCGTCGCCTTCAGCGAGGCCAATGGTTCGGATTCGCGATACCTGCGCCGCGCCGATTCAAGAGTTGGCGCCAGTCCTTGCGGTTGCCGCCTACCGGCCCTGCACCTCTCCCAGCCCCCGCGCCGCCCGGCTCCGCAGACAGACGAATCCCGTTGCGGCCTGGAACACCAACCCCACGGTCTGGGCCGTGAGGCTGGCCCCGAGCACCACCGCCTGCGGATCGGCGACGGAGGATGGAACGTAGCCCGAAATGAGCAGCACCATCGCGGCCTGGGTGGTGCCGAGGCCTTGCACCGAGATAGGCAGCGCCGAGACCAGCACGACCATGGGTATTGCGCCCAAGGCCGCACTCCAAGGTAGAGGCACGCCGAAGCCTCGCAGCGCTGCGAGCTCGACGGTGACGAGGGCGGCCACGTGAGGCAGGCGCGCGAGCACCGCCTTGAGGTGTCCAGCGAAGCCTGCACCCAGCAAGACGTCGAAAATGGGGCGGGACGCCAGCCAGCGCGGCCGCGCAGCCACCAGTGCGACGTAGACGGCAAGTGCGGCCCAGAACAGCCCTACCACGGATATCAGCCCCGGCGGGCGTGTACCCGAGAGGGTGAGTCCGACCGTCACGACCAGGAGCAACGCCAGCAGGTTCGTGCCCATGATCAACAAGACGGTGGCCACGCCCCGGATGACCGGCACGCCCCGTGCGCGATGAATGAAGTACACGATGGCGCCCTGACCGATGCTGTAGTTGATGACGGCCAGCAGATAACTGGCGCCGCGGACGATGAGAACCTCGCGAAAGGGCAGCTTGGCCAGAAACCAGCCGAAGGTCTTCCACATCGCGAATGCGTCGGCGAGGTAGACCAGCGCCGCTGCCACCAAAACCATCGGCACGGTCCACGGCGCTGCATGCGACAGCGCCGACCAGACATCCGATATCGGCGTCCGCCAAAACAGCCAGCCCAGGGCCGTCGCGGTTACCATCCAAGCCACGATCCGACCCAAACGTGCTCGCATGGCGCGCAGGTTTATACACGAATGTGCAAGCCTCAGGAAGACGCCCGCGCATGATGCGATCGGCCAGACTGCTTCGGCCAAGCCGACCAGACCGAACTTTACCAGTGTGGCCTTCCAGGCTAGGTTCCCAGCATGTTCGTCCATGCAACGGCAGAGGTCGAAGAAGGCGCGCTGGTCGGCGAGGGCACCAAGGTTTGGCACCTCTGCCAGATCAGGCGTGGGGCGCGGCTCGGTCGCAACTGTGTCCTCGGTCGCGGGGTTTTCGTGGACTTCGAGGTTGTCATAGGCGACGGGGTCAAGATTCAGAACTATGTCCTCATCTACCATGGGGTCACCATCGAGGACGGGGTGTTCATCGGACCGCACGCCTGCTTCACTAACGACATGCTTCCGCGCGCCGTGAACGCGGACATGTCGCCCAAAGGAGCCGATGATTGGGTGCTGTCGCGCACTTTGGTTCGCGCGGGCGCCTCGGTGGGGGCGAATGCTACCATCGTGTGCGGCACCACCATCGGGAAATGGGCCATGGTCGGGGCGGGAAGCGTGGTGACCCGGGACGTACCCGACCACGGGCTGGTGGTCGGCAGCCCGGCGCGCTTGATCGGCTATGTGACGGCCTCGGGCCGTCGGGTGGCGACGCAAGAAGAGGCTCGTAGCGGCTAGCGCGTGTGCAAGAAGGGCGGGCTGAGTGATGGCGGGAAGACGAGAGGCGGTTGATCGGCGGTTGACGTACGAGCCGGTATGGCGGAGCATCAGCCTCATATGCCGATTCCCATAGCGAGACCCTTCATCGGCCAAGAGGAGCGGCAAGCCGTCCTCGATGTCCTCGCGGGAGGCCAGCTTTCGCAAGGCCCCAAGGTAGAGGAATTCGAGCACGCCTTTGCCTCCTACCAGGGCGCGCGCCACGGCATCGCCACCAACAACGGCACCACGGCCCTGACCGCGGCCCTGATGGCCCACGACATCGGCCCGGGCGACGAGGTGATCGTGCCTTCGTTCAGTTTCTTCGCCAGCGCCTCTTGCGTGCTGAGCGTTGGCGCGACTCCGATCTTCGCCGATATCGAGCCGACCACGTTCTGCCTTTCGCCTGAGGCGGCCGAGGCTGCCATCACGTCGCGCACCAAGGCGGTGATGCCGGTTCATCTCTACGGCCAGCCGGCCGACATGCCCCGGTTCGAGGCGCTGTGCCGTCGACGAGGTCTCATCTTGCTCGAGGATGCGGCCCAGGCACACGGCGCGGCCATCGGCGCCCGGCGGGTGGGGACTTGGGGGACCGCCTCGTTCAGCTTTTACCCAACCAAGAACATGACGACCACGGAGGGTGGGATGGTGTTGACCAACGACGATCAGATCGCGAGAAGGCTGCGTATGATCCGGAACCAAGGCATGGGCAGCCAGTACCATCACGAGGTGGTGGGCTACAACTTTCGCATGACCGATGTCGCGGCGGCCATCGGATGCGTCCAACTCAAGCGCTTGCCGGCGTGGACCGAAACCCGTATCGCTAATGCAGGCTTTTTCGATCGGTCTCTCAACCGCGTGGTGGTTCCCGCGCGCGCATCGGGGGTGACACACGTGTATCACCAGTACACGGTTCGCATCCCAGCCGGTGTCGACCGTGACCAGGTGCTGGCCCGATTGAACCAGCGCGGTATCGGGGCGCGGGTGTACTACCCACGGCCGATCCACAAGCAGCCGGTGTTCGAGGCGCGCCCCAACTATCGAGGCGTGCGCCTGCCGGAGACCGATCGAGCGGCGCGCGAGGCGCTGAGCTTGCCGGTTCATCCCGCTTTGACCGCGGAAGAGCGCGAACAGGTTGCGCAGGAAGTGAATGCCGCATGTTGAAGGCCGCCGTCATAGGCACGGGCAGCATTGGCCGTAACCATGCCCGCCTGTACCGAACCATTCAGGGGGTGCGCCTGGTCGGCATCGCCGACGCGAATCCGCAGGTCGCGGCGCAGGTTGGCGCCCGGGAAAACGTCCCGCACTACACCGACGTCGTCGCTCTGCTGGACGAACAGAAGCCGGACCTGGTCTCGATAGCCGTACCTACCGGCCTGCACTACGAGGTCGGTGCGCAGGTGATCGAACGAGGTGTCCATGTGATGGTGGAGAAGCCCATCACCAAGACGGTCGAACAGGGCGAGGCGCTCTTGCAACTGGCGAAGCGCAAGGGCGTCATTCTGGCGGTGGGCCAGATCGAGCGCTTCAATCCGGCGGTGATGGAGCTGCGCCGCCGGCTGATCGAGGGAATGGCTGGGCGAATCTACAAGATCGTGGCCCAGCGCCTTAGCCCCTATCCCACGCGCATCAGCGACGCGGGCGTGGTGATCGATCTCGCATCACACGACATCGATCTGATGCGCTACTTGATGCCCGAGCCGATCGTGCGCATCTACGGCGAAACTCTCCAGAGCATCAACTCGGATCGGGAAGACCTATTCAACGGGCTGATTCGTTTTGCCAGCGGGGCCATCGGGGTTCTGGATACGAACTGGATGACACCAACCAAGGTGCGCCGTTTGAGCGTGACTGGAGCACGCGGCTTCCTGGAATGCGATCTGTTGTCCCAGCAGCTCTTCTTCTACGAGAACGACAATGCCCCCAGCCAGTGGGACACCTTGAGTGTCCTGCGTGGCGTCTCGGAAGGGAACATCTTGGGAATTCGGATTCAGCGTCACGAGCCGCTCGATGCGGAGCTCACCGACTTCGTGGCGGCCGTGCGCGATGGGCGACCGCCCATGGTGACCGGGGAGGACGGCCTCGAAACCCTGCGCTTGGCCCTTCATTTCGTGCGTTCGGGGGCGGCGGGCCATCCAGTCGCCATCGCCGGGGAACGGACATGACGTGGGTGCGGGTCGAGACCGCATGAAGGTCGTGACCATAGCGGGCACGCGCCCCGAGTTCATCCAGACCTCGCGGGTTTCGCACGCGATTCGCCGGCGCCACGTCGAGGTATTCGTCAACACGGGACAACACTACGACGACGCCATGTCGCGGGTTTTCTTTCGCGAGCTCGACATTCCTCGGCCCGATGTCGATCTCAACGTCGGGGCCGAAGGCGCGACTCACGCGGTGCAGACCGCGCACATCCTGATGGGGCTCGAGCCGGTCTTGCAGCGCGAGCGGCCCGACTGGGTCATCGTGTATGGCGACACCAACTCCACCATCGCGGGGGCCCTGGTGGCCGCCAAGTTGAACCTGCGTATCGCGCACATCGAGGCGGGGCTGCGTAGTTTCGATCGCACCATGCCGGAGGAGATCAACCGCATCCTCACCGACCACATCAGCGATCTCCTGCTGGCCCCCACGGCGGTGGCGGTGGCCAATCTCGCTCGCGAGGGTATCACCCACGGCGTTTCCAACGTGGGGGATGTGCGTGTCGACGTGCTGGCAGCCTTCGTGGAAAAGGCTCGGGATCGTCAGCCCGATCTGCTCCGGCGCTGTGGCCTGGCCGCCGGCGAGCCCTTCGCTCTGGCCACCATCCATCGCGCCTCGAACACGGACGATCCCGCACGCCTGGGTGCCATCGCAGCCGCCTTCGCGCAGCTTGACGTGCCCATGGTCATTCCCGTCCATCCGCGCCTCGGCAAGATGCTTCGGTTGGCCGGAATCACCTTCGGCAAGTCGGTGCGCATGGTGGAACCACTAGGCTTTCTCGAGATGCTCGCGCTGCTCGACGCGTGTCAGGTCGTGGTCACCGACAGTGGCGGCCTGCAGAAAGAGGCGTACATGTTGCGCCGACCCTGTGTCACCGTGCGGGACACGACCGAATGGACCGAAACCGTGGAAGCGGGATGGAACCGTCTGACCACCGCCGCCGGGCTGTTTGCCGCGGTGGCCGGTGCGCGCCAATGCCTGCCCGAACATCATCCGGACCTCTATGGCGCCGCGGGAGTCAGCGAGCGCGTGGTCGACGCCATCGAGCGGTGACGGCTTCACCGCCGGGTCAGGGCGGTCAGGGCGGCGAGACGCGCCTCGCCCCGAGATCGGCGAAGGCCACTGCTTCGCTGGCCACGAAACGATTGACCAGCCCCACAACCTCGTTGTTGTTCAGAGTCGCGCACTCGAGCATGCTGGTGTTCAAGATCGTGAAGGGGCGCTTGAGGGTGGGCGGCGCGGCTCCGATTGTGCCGTGGCGTACCAGGGGCAGCGGCTGCACGAAGCGCGCCCGGTGGACCTGCCGGTCGACGATGTCCGCATCCGCCAGATCCGGATAGAGCCGTTGTATTCCTCGTCCAAGAAGGCTCTCGGTCAAGGCTCGGTCATCGCTGTCGAAGGCGGGATCCGCGCTGTCGAGATAGCGAGGCAGGTAGAGCAGGCTGAGACCTCCAGTCTCCGCGTTACGGTCGATCAGGTTGGTCATCTCGATCAAGCCGGTCAGCTCGATGCTGGGGTCGGCGATGTTCAGCACATAGAACTGGGTGAGCGGCCGGCGCAGAACCAGGGTCAGGCACGCGACGCCCAGGTACGCGCCCGAGGTGGGATAGCGTTGCTCGGCATCTTCGACCACCGGCAGAAGGTCGGGCGTCACCGCACGGCGGGCCAGCCGGGTGGGCCCGGTGAAAACGACCTGATCGAACTCTCCACCCGGTGCCGCGGCGCCGCCGCAGCTCACCCGCACTGTTCCCTGGCTCGTGGTTTCGATCTTCTGCACGGGGCTTCCTGCGTGCAGAAGCGCGCCACGCGCCTCCAGCCTCTGGCGAAAGGCACGCAAGATGCTGGCGTATCCCCCGCGCACGTAGCCGAGCTGTTCGCGGTTGCTGGTTCCTTTGCGGGCTCCCTGCAGGCGCGTAAGCGTGGCCCAGATGAAGACCGCGGCAATCTGATCGTAGTAGGGACCAAACTTCGCACGCAGCAGGGGGCGCCAGAAAATTTCGTAACCACGCTGCCCACACCAGCGGATGAGCCACTCCTGGGCCGTGATGCGGTACAGGCCGTGCGGCCGTGCCGTGTGCGTGGCGTGCATGACGAGAAAGCCGAGGCGTGCCTTGTCGGCCACCGAGAGCAGCGGAAAGCGCAGGAAATCGGCATTGCCACTCATCGAATAGGACCGCCCATCGGCGTAGTAGCCGGTTCCCGTGCGCGTCCAGCGCAGCTCATCCTTGAGGCCCAGCTCGGCGATGAGCGCGATCAGGTTGGAATCCTGGGGCAGAATGCAGTGGTAGAAGCGATCCCAGACAAAGGGGCCAAACTGTTGCGGCGCCACCAGTCCACCCAGCTCCGGCGCGGCCTCGAAGAGGCGAACCCCGTGCCCGAGCGCCACCAGTCGGTGCGCCAGGGTCAACCCCAAAACCCCGCCGCCAATTACCGCGACGTTCATGCGGCGTCCTGGATGCGCAAGTCCCCGGAGGCCAGCAGGCGCTGCGCGTGGGTTTGCACGTCGACCAGGTCGAAATGACGAGCGAGCTCGTCGAGCAACCGATCGAATAGCGCCAGTTTGCGTTCGGTGGGCAGGGACATCGCGGGAAAGAAGCTCAGCCGATGCTCCACGTCCCCACCGAGAAAATCGAGCGGGTGCAGCAGGAACGAGGGCTGCACGCCTCGGGCCTTGCACAAGGTCACCGCGGTCCGTAGATAGGCCAAGGCCAGGGCCGCAGATCGCATGCCGAGGTAGAGCAGGTAGCTCATGTGGATGGGGACGCGGGCCAACGGCATGGTGGTGACCGGGATCTCCAGGATGGTGGGTCCGCCCCCCGTCGGACGCCAAAGATAGGGCTTGATCGGCCGAAAGCCCTCGCTGGCCTTGCCGAAGAGCACCTTGCGATCCTTCCGCTCGGTCTGCGAAAGATTCCGGCTCTGAAAGAAGTAGTAGGCGCGGGCTAGAGGACCGAGAAAGGTGGGGAAAGTGGAACAGTCGACCACGTAGCCGCGTCCGGCCAGGACGCGCACGGTTTCCGGGGTCAGGCTGAACCCGGGCGCGCGATAAGCCCTTGGCCGGTGCCCGGTCACCCGCTCGATGTGCTCCTCCGCGACGCGAATCTCTTGCTCGACCTTCTCGGGAGAGTAGAGGTGAAACCAGGGCTCGTGCGAGAAGGAATGGTTGCCGATATCGTGGCCCGCGCTCGCGATGCGGGCCAGCGCGGCCGCGTTCTTGTCGAGAGCGGCGTCCTGGCCCACGATGAAGACGGTGATGCGCAACCCCCGCTGCTTCATCTTGTCCAGCACGATGTCGAGCAGCGGCTCGATGTAGCTCGGGTAGTCCTGCCAGCCTTCATCGCCGTGGGTCTTCATGTATGACCACACGTTGTCTAAGTCCAAAGACACACTCGCCGCGGGGCGGCTGGTTTCGGAAGTCATGACCTGAGTCTCGCGGAGGCCTCGCGCGAATCTTCGACGCTGGCGGAAGACGTTGCTTCTTGGCCGGGAGCCGCCGCGGATGGGGCGGCCGCGGGGCGAAATAAGGTTCCACGGGCACGCTCCATGGCCAGCGACGATAGCAGGGCGAGGTGTCGCGTGATGGTCCGGGCGATCTTCATCTTCGACTCGCCCAACAAGCGCGACTCCAGGGTCGCCGGGTACTCCACCACGCGCCCGCCCCGGCGCTTGCACTCGATGAGCGTTTCGGCGACACCCAGAAAGCCGCCATTCGATAGCTCGATTTCGGCGAACTTGCTCTTGCGATAGATGCGGCAACAACTGGTGTACGTGTAGGCCCGCTCCTTCAGGACCACGCTGTACAGGCGCGACAGGGTCTTGGAGAGAAACAGGCGCCACGGGGGGACGTGCAGCACGCTGCCCTGCGGGTGATAGGGCGAGGCGGTCACCAGATCGGCGCCCTCGATGAGCGGCAACATGGAAGCGATGTCTTCGGGATCGTAGGAACAGTCGCAGTCGATGGAGCACACGATCTCGGTCGACGCGGCCCGCAGGCCGGTGAGCAGCGCCGCCGCCACGCCACGGTTGTGCTCGTGGCGAATCAGCTTGGTATCCCGTTCCGATCCGAATATCTCGCCCAGCCGGCGCCAGGTGTTGTCGGAGCTCCCGTCGTCCACCAGAAGCAGGTGCAAGCGGTAGCGCTTGGCCAGCCGCGTGCGGAACCCCTTGAGGCTCCGGTACAGGTAGTGGACGTTCTGCTCCTCGTTGTACAGCGGGATGACCAGCGTCGCCTCAGGTCGGTTGTCGGGGGCCTTGGGTGTGAATTCTGCGACGACCTCTGGCGTGCGCACCGGACGCTCGCCGCATGGGATCGGGGTGTGCTTGAGCTTGAGCTCATCGGCGATTCCGTGAAAGGAGTACTTGGCCAGGTACTGCTCGAGCACCCAGCGCGTCTTGGCCAGATTGCGGTACTGTCGGATGCGACTGAGCAGCGACAGACCGGCGATGTGCGGCTGGCCTGGATCGAGCTCCCAGGGCATGAAATAGAAGACCACGGGCTCTTGGCCCGCGTCCACCCTGCGTGCCACAGCGGCTGAAAGCACGTTGTGGGGAAGTTGCCGGACGTAGTTGCCGCCGGAGATGGCGATGCGTATCCCGGCCAAGGAGCCCGTCGTGATCGGGAACTCCCAGATTCGCCCGTTCCCGGCCTGCACCCGTCCGATGTGGCGATACTCGGGGTGGCTTACGAATCGGCGCCAGAATGGATTGATGCTGGCATCGTAGACGTACCCTGCATCCGCCAGCGAGTCGAGCAGCCACACATCCCGGTCCGCCAGCCACACCGGCGAGCGATACCCGATGACCCGGTTGGCTCCTGCGCGCTCGAGGGCCAGTTTCGCGCGCCCCAGGTCATCCACGAATTCCTGCTGGCTGAGCCCCTGCAGGCTGCGCGGCCAATAACCCCGGCTGGCGACCTCATGACCGTCGGCCATGATGCTGCCGACGATGTCTGGATCCGAATCGGCGATGCACCCGAAAACGAAGAACGTCGCCTTGGCTTCGCGGTTCCGCAAAAGCCGAAGCAACGTCCCGAGGCTGGAGGAGAGGCGAGGATCCAGCCGGTCCCAGTGCTTTCGCCGCACCGCATTCGAGTTCCGAATCGCCCACACGTGGAAGTAATCCTCCACGTTGATGGTCAAGATCTGCGGTTGCGACGAGGGCCGATCCATAATTCGAGGCTCAGCGCGCAGTATATCATCAAAAGATCGGATGGCCCGAATGGATGGCGGGGTCGGTCTCAGTGCCAGCGAGGGGGGCTCTGCACCGTAGTGTCCATGGGGCTCTGGCGAGGTTCGCGAATACGTGAGAATCTCCGACGATACTTCCCGAAGCACGGTTCCGCTGACATGACGATACTCTCTCAGACCGCATCCCGCCTAGCGTCCCTGCGGTGCCCCTCTCTGCGCCCCAAGCACGATACTAGAGGCATCCGTGACCCATGCGCTTCGGCTCCATCAGCGCCGCGCTCACCGCGCGCCTTGAGACTGTACCTGTGTTCAGTCCGGAAATGCGGGGCCTACGGCCCGTCAGTTGGGATGCGCCTCGGTGCGAGTCCCTGTTGCGTGCCGAATACCCCTGTTGCCTGCCACACCAGGTTGCCGCCGACGGTATCTCCCCAGGCACCAGGTCCTCATCAGGACTGTCACCAAGACCCTGCCAGAAGCTTCGTGACGCCTTGAAAGTCCTGCCGATTTTCTTCACCATGATTCAAAACAAGGGCTGACCCAATGAACGTGAAAGCAGGCGCACCATCGGTTGCCGATCCACATTCAGCGCTAAGCGTGGTTGAAGTTATCATCGTCAGCTACAAAACCTCGACGCTGGTCACCAAGCTGCTCAATAGTCTCGCTCTCGAACGGATTGCCGCAGCCAAGCATGGGATCGCGATTCGAGCTCTTGTCGTGGACAACGCGTCCGGCGATGCCCAAACCTTAAATCGCACGGTGGTAGAATCAGGATGGCTAGATTGGGTTGAAATTGCCGAATCCCCCAGGAACGGCGGTTTTGCCTACGGCAACAATCTTGGCTTTCGCCATGGTTTTGCCTCAGCGAGGGTGCCAGACTATTTTTTCTTGCTCAATCCGGATACGGAAGTTCGCCTGGGTGCTGTCAGTTCTCTCGTAGGCTTCATCGCGCAGCATCGCCGTGCGGGAATCGCGGCCAGCAGTCTGGAGGGACGCGACGGCACTCTCTGGCCATTCGCGTTTCGCTTCCCTAGTCTGTGTAGCGAACTTGACCAAGGTCTGAGGGTGGGCGTCGTCACCTGGTGACGCGCCGAATGGGGACAGCGCCTGAGCAGGTCGATTGGTTTCCGGGGGCGTCCATGATGATCCGTCGGGAAGTGATCGAACAGGTTGGCGGCATGGATGAACGCTTCTTCCTCTATTACGAGGAGACTGACTACTGTCGCAAAGTGAAAAACGCTGGCTGGGAGTTGTGGTACGTCCCCCAGAGTCGGGTCATGCACCTCGCCGGCCAGAGCACAGGCGTCACCGATCGACAGGAGGAAGCTCAGCGCCTGCCTGACTACTGGTTCGAGTCGCGGCGCCGCTATTTTCTGAAGAATCACGGTCTACTCTACGCGATGGCCACAGACGCAGTTCTGTTAGTTTCCTACGCAATCGGTCAGGCGAAAGAAAGAATCAAACTTCGGCCGGACCGCGGAACTCCATATCTTCTTTCTGACATCCTCAGACACAGCCCGCTTCGGAAGGCCAACCGCACGATTCTCCCAGCCGAGGAATTTCGGCCTGCGCGAGCCTCGTGAGAAAACGCGATCACCTCATCGCTGAGGAAACAAGACCCCTAGCGCGAACGAATCACGGCGAAGATCTCGAAACCATCGCCGACAAACACCTCTCGCATTCGCCTCCGAATCTCTGGGAGGAACGTTGGCTCCGCCCGATCATTGAATCTGTCGAAGTTTACATACCATCTGGGCCCATAGGAGAGGCCCTGCTCAAGGCCCTCGTGGGTCTGCCGATCCCTCGGCAGCAGGCGGCCCCGTCGCCGAGCGTGGAAGAATACGTCCGGCTGTTCAAAATTGTTTGGGGCTTCCGGCCTCCCGGCCACATCCTCTGAGAGCACAAGTACTATGTCGTCCTGACTCGACAATTCCGCGAGTTTCGCCCCCGCCTCCCTAAACAGTCTGTGCGGCTTCTTGGTCACGATCAAACCTGCAGCAAGTCCCTCATAACCAAGCACAAGTGCCATGACGACAACGAGCCCCGCAAAACGGATTCGACGACACCTTTCAACCAGCGCAACGAGCCCCCCTCCTGCGAGGAGGGCGATCGGAGCAGCCGCGAACAGATGGTAGTGGAGGCCGAGCTGCTCGTTGCCGGCGTAGCGAGCAACGATCAAGTAGTATATCAAGAGCGTCCCCACCCACGAACAACCTAAGAGTCGCCAACCCTCGCTGCGATATGCGATGAGGCCAGCCAATGCCAGTAGCCACCCAACAGGTCCCGCTGCCCACTGAATGTCAATTCTAAGCAACCGCGGCACCAGCAGAGGATCGAGACAATCCGACAGTTTGCCAAACTTCGAATCTCCACCTGAGATCACACCGAACGTGTTTCCGTATGCAAAGTGGATCTCCGCTGCGTGAAGGTAGTAGGCGAATGGCGGGAGGAGTGAGATGGCGGCAAAGACTAGGAGTTGCGGTCGAAGCAAACCGCCCCAACCCATTCGCGCCACGGCGACGATAGCCAAGACGAGCCCAAGATGGATACTCGTTGGCTTCACGAGTATGGCGAGTCCCATAGCCGCTGCAGACGCAATGAGGCTTGTCCAGCCGCGATCATCCAGGTACGCGAGGAAGCGTTCAAGCGCAACCAGGTAGAAACAAAGCATCGTTGGATCAGGGATGAAGTCACGCGAGTAGCGAAACAGGAGAGGGGACATGGCGAAAAACGTGAGCGCAACAAGCGCCGCCCACGGGTCAAAAAAACGATGCGCCAGACGGTGAAACGTCAGGCACGTCAAACAGGTCATGACCAGTGACAACAGACGACCAAAAAGGGCGTTCTCGCCGAAGAGCCGGTAGACCAGGCTTGCTGCATATGGAACGAGTTGGAACTCGGCCTCGACGTAGCCAGGACCTGGAGCGGCCCAGTTCACGCGGGGCCACAGAATATTCCCGTCGGCGACAAAGTTCCGGGCGATAGTTGCCGTGTCGGTCTGTCTCCAGGTGTCGTGGTCGGTCAGATCTCCCCTCATAAAGGGCAGTCGGAGAAGCATGGCCGCAACGATGATGGCCAACACGTAGAGCCGCGGAATGGACCGTCTGCCAGGCCATTCTGAATTCCCGCACGCGTCGCTTGCCATGAACTTCACCTCACACACAGGTGGGCTGGTTTGGGCCTCGCCAGGCTCAGGAAGAACTGCCCCCGGGGCACCGCGCCGCATCGGACACTCCGGCAGAGATCGGGCCTCCAGTTTTCGCCCGGGAACTGAGACGAGTGAACGGAACCCAAAGAGCGGCGATCACAAAAGACGGCTCATACGCACTACGGTACCGCCAGGATCCATAGAATAGAACGGTCGTGACGAGGAAGCACAGTGGGTGAAGCAGCAACAAACAATGCACGCCCCGTCGTCTAATCATCCACCACCAGCCGGGCGCCGCTCCAACGAACAACAATGTAAACAGCAAACCAACTATGAGTTTTTCGTACGACCCGGGCCATAGCGGCCAGATCCCGATGCCGTAACCGATCTTCTTTGCCGCCAGAACCAACCATGTCCCGGGATTCTCAGTCATCCAGGCAATTGCTTTCGTCCGGTATACCGCGGCACGTGCCACGGGGTTCAGTTCCTCGACTCGTTCGACTTCCTCTGGGGAAATCAGTCCGCCACCTGTCGTACGAGCAAGGGAATGTCCCGGCCCGCTCCACGTCACGCGGTTCCCAACACGGGTATAACTCGGCTTCATATGCGCGAGCATTGGATTGTTACATTCGAAAAGCGTGGCATCGCCCGCCGTTGAAAACGCTACAAAGTGTCCCGTTAAATGGATGTTCCGAATCCACCACGGTGCCATTACCAAGGAGAATCCAGCGGCAGTGACCATTGCAATTGCGCACAAGCGTGGCAGTGCATGTCGCCAGCAAAAAACACCCACGAGCACAAGTGCCGCAAGCCACAGGACGTAGGCAGGTTTCACCAGGTTGACAAGTGCCATCCACGCTCCAAACGCGGCGCAGTCAGACAGGCGCAATTCGCTCGCTTTGTTGCGTGCGCGATGGAGTGCGCGCAACAGGAATACGTTACCCAGCAAGAAGCCCAGAGTGGCTATGGTTTCGGAATATAGGGACGCGTTCAGGAAGACTCCGGCCGGGAGAACGGCGACAATGGCCGCCGAGAGGAGCGCCCACCGCCAAGGCAGCCAGGATCGAGCAAGAAAGAAGACGGCTACCGGGATTGTTGCGCCTGCCACTACGTTGAGCAGTTTGCCGGCAAGAATTGAAGGCCCTGCAATCCTGAGAACGATGGCCAATAGAAAGGGCCAACCGGGCGTGCGGTCCACTGAATCGAAGCCTCCGCCGCGCAGTAGCTGCTGTGCGCGATCAAAATACTCAACCTCATCGCTGTGGGGCTCGACCCTGT
>Ga0335069_10006351_pt1 | contig 17187 bp, 16 predicted proteins | sample Lox_Sample_11_FD_206714 | JGI IMG/M metagenome (GOLD analysis project Ga0335069, IMG submission 206714) | Soil microbial communities from Loxahatchee National Wildlife Refuge, Florida, United States - Lox_Sample_1.1 | ecosystem: Environmental > Terrestrial > Soil > Wetlands | place: USA... | reverse complement strand
ATCGAGGCTGCAGCGCATCGACGCGAGCGGCAGATGCTTGTAGAAGGCCGCCACGGTTTCCTCGTATCCTGTCTGCGCACGCACCTTCCCGCCAGGGCGACGGAGCACGCGCTCGACCTCCGGTTTCATCTTTTCGTCGACGCGCTGGATCCCCCGCCGATGCCGCTCGCCGTCCGGCCGGCACCATCGCCCACGCAGTGGCACCCCGTGCTCGCGTCGCGGCTCGCGCCGCGCTCTGCCGACGCCGCGAGATGGCACGCAGGCTGCAATACCGCCGTTGAAACCCGGAGGTATTGACTATGCAACCCGTGCCCCCCGCGACCGCTTCGCTTCGCACCCGCCTCCGCGCGTGCCGCAGCTTCCTGCTCACACCGGGCTCGCATCCCGAGCGCTTCGCTGCCGCCCGGGCGGGCGACGCGATCATCGTGGACCTCGAGTCCACCGTCGCCGTCGCCGACAAGGGACGAGCCCAGCACGCCGCGCTCGAGTTCTTCCGGGAGAAGCCGGAAGTGGACTTCGTGCGCATCCTCCGCATCAACAGCCCGCACTCGGTCGAAGGGCTTCGCGACCTGCTCGTGCTCCACGAAGCCGAAGGGCGCCCCGACGCGATCATCATTCCGAAGTGTCAGTCCGCGGACGAGATCCGGATCGTGGCCGACATCCTCGATGGCACACGCTCCGCGATCGGCGTCCTCCCGATGGTCGAGCTGGCGCGGGCGGTCTTCGTCGCCCATTTCATGGCCGACGCGCACGAGCGGGTCTGCGGGCTCTTCCTCGGCGGCGGTGATCTGGCCGCCGACCTCGGTGCCGAAGGCTCCTGGGAGAACCTGCTGTTCGCGCGCTCCCGCCTCGTCGCGGCTGCGGCCACGACCGGCATCGCAGCCATCGACGTGCCCTACTTCAAGCCCGACGATGCCGGCTTCAAGCAGGAAGCCAGCGCGAGCCGCAGGCTGGGCATGACGGGCAAGGCGGCTCTCCACGCCGAACAGCTCCCCGAGATCAATGCGATCTTTTCGCCCTCGGCGGACACCGTGGCGCACGCGCGCTCGGTGCTGGCTGCCTGCGCCGCAGCCGGCACGGGTACGCCCGTGCTGAACGGCCATGTCGTCGAGCCGGCCATGGTCCGCGAGGCCGAGCGCGTGGTCGCGATCGCAGACCGGCTGCGCAACCACTGAAGGCGTTCGTGTGCTGAACACGATTGCCACGACGCTCGTTCCCGTCGCCTTCGTCATGTTCCTCGGCTACTGGGCGGGGTACCGCGAAATCTTCGGGGCCACCGACCGGACGCAGCTGACGAAGCTCGTTCTCACCTGGCTCCTGCCCCCGCTGCTCATCGCGGGGATGCTGAAGACGCCGCGCGCGGACCTGATGGACTACAGGATTCCGCTGCTCTTCGTCGTCGGGCTCCTGCTTCCCTACCTCGTCGTGCTGCTCGGATGCCGGTACGTGCTGAAGTGGGACCTGAGCACGTCGACGTTGAGGACGGACCTCCTCATCTTCCCGGACATGGTCTTCATGGGCGTCCCCATCCTCGGCCAGCTGTTCGGTCCTTCGAGTCTCTACCCAATTCTCATCGCGAATCTGGTCCCGGTTCTCTTCATCCTTCCTATCACCAACGTCATCGTGCTCGTCGACACCGGCGCGATCAAGATGTGGATGGCGCGCCTCTATCCGACGTACGCGCCGCTGACGTGCCTCGTCTCCAACGGCCTCTCGACGATGGCCTTCGCCTTGCCGGGCGCACTCGCCGCCCGGCTCGCGAAGCCGCATGCCAGGGTCCTCGCCGCCATGGGAGATGGCGCGTTCCTGATGAACTCACAGGAGATCGAGACCGCCGTTCGTGAGGAAATTCCGCTCGTCGCTCTCGTCTGGGTCGACGACGCCTACGGGCTGATCAAGTGGAAGATGGACCTCGAGATGGGTCACCACCGCCACGTCGATTTCGGCAATCCGGACTTCGTCAAATATGCCGACAGCTTCGGGGCGCGCGGCTACCGGATCGAGGCAGCGGCCGACCTGCTCCCGACCCTGCGCAAGGCGCTCGACGACGAAGGTGTCTCCGTCATCGCCTGTCCCGCGGACTACAGCGAGAACATGAAGCTGACGGCCAGGCTCGGCGCGTTGACCGACCCATTGTGAGCGCTGCTCCGCGGGGCCCCATGAATCTGCCCGCTCAAAAGACCAAGATCGTAGGCACCATCGGGCCGGCAACGAGTTCGCCGGAGGTGATGCAACGCCTGATCGAAGCCGGGTTGAATGTCGCGCGGCTGAATTTCTCCCACGGCGACTTCGAGAGCCACCGCTCGGCCGTCCAGAACCTGCGCGCCGCGGCCGCGGCCGTAGGCCGCGACATCGCGATCATGGCCGACTTACCCGGGCCAAAGATCCGGATCGGCAAGCTCGAGACGGAGCCCATCGAACTGCAAGCTGGCGAGTCCTTCACACTGACCACCGAGGAAATCGTCGGCAATCGCCAGCGCGCGAGCATGTCCTTTCTCAGGCTGCCGGAGGTCGTGAAGCCGGGGGACGAACTCTATCTCAACGACGGCATCATCCGGCTCGTGGTGAAAGAGGTCGCGCCCGGCGAAGTGCGCTGCCGGATTGCGGTCGGGGGCGAACTGCGCGCGCGCAAAGGGCTCAACCTGCCGGGCATCGATCTCGGCGCGAGCGCTTTCACGGCGCGGGATCGCGAGTGCCTCGAGTTCGCGCTCGAGAACGGCGTGGACGCGGTCAGCCAGTCGTTCGTCGATTCGGCGGCGGATGTCGTGGCGGTGCGCCAGGCGGCGCGCGAGCTGGGTTTCGCGCCGTTCATCATCGCCAAGGTGGAGCGCGCGCGGGCGCTGGAGCGGATCGACGAAATCCTCGACGCCGCCGACGGCATGATGATCGCGCGCGGCGATCTCGGCGTGGAGGTGCCGATCGAACGGATCGCCGTGATCCAGAAGCAGCTCATGTGGGAAGCGGTGAAACGCGCCAAGCCGGTGATCACCGCGACCCAGATGCTCGAATCGATGACAGCCTCGCGCCAGCCGACGCGCGCCGAAGCGACGGATGTCGCGAACGCCATCCTCGACGGCACCGATTGCGTGATGCTCTCGGCGGAATCGGCGACGGGCAGATATCCCGTCGATGCCGTGGAAACGCTCGCACGCATCGCCGCCTATACCGAACCGCATCGCACGAGCAACGCGATCCTGAACGAGCTGAGGCAACGGCCACGGGATCGCGAATACGACACGCGCGATCTCGCCGCGCTGAGCCTGGAGGCCACCCTTTCGATCACTCCGGCCGTAGCCGTGGTGGCGCCCACGGATCGCGGCGCCACAGCGCGGAGCATCGCCCGCTTTCGGCTCCCCGTCTGGGTCGCAGCGATCAGCTCCAACCTGGCGACTGCCCGGCATCTGCACTTCTCCTACGGCATCAGTCCGCGGCATCACGCAGCGCCCATCGAAAACTGGGACGCATTTGCGCGCGGCTGGGTCGAGGAGCACGGTCTTTCCGGCAAACTCGCGCTCCTCGTGCAAGGCCCGTCGCCGCGGCATCCCGAGATCAACCGGCGGATCGAGTTTCTCGACCTCGATCGCTGAAACTCGAGATTGGCCACCACCGACTCGTGGACTCCGGCGGTGCCTATAATCGCGCGGACCCGAGCCATCCGATCGGGGGCCGATGAGCGTGCTGCAAGCGCGAGCCCTTCCGCGAGCCATTGGCAGCTTCTGGCTGGGTCTGTGTGCCCTGGCCCTGGTGACGCTGCTGTGTTTCCAGCTCGGGTTCGACGCCACCGCGACCGCCTTCGTCTACCTGGTCGTCATCGTCGCGCTGTCCCTCGTCGGCAGCTTCATCCCGCTCGCCGCACTCTCGGTCCTCGGCGTCGCGTCCCTGAGCTACTTCTTCGCCCCGCCGCGCTTTTCGTTTATGGTCGGGAATCGACAGGACGTCGTGGTGTTGGGCGCCTTCCTGATCGCCGCGCTCGTGACCACCCGGCTCGTAAACCGCTCGACACGAGCCGCACGGCTCTCGGAGGAGCGCGCTCGACTCCTCGATCTCACACACGACGCGGTCATCATCCGCGACATGCAAAGCCGAATCGTCTACTGGAATCGCGGCGCCGAGCGGCTGTACGGATGGTCGGCCACCGAGACGCTCGGACGGTTCATGCACGAGTTCAGGATGGGGCCCGAGTCGGCCGCCGACCGGGAGGCCAAGGCGCAGTTGCTGCAAACGGGCTCGTTGCAACGCGAGCTATGGCACACGACGCGCGACGGGAAGCGCCTGATGGTCGAGGTCAGCGGCGCGCTCGAGCGCGACGAATCGGGGCGTCCCGTCGCGGTGCTCCTGACGTTGAACGACATCACCGAGCGCAAGCGCGCAGAAGATGCACTACGGAAGAGCGAGGAGCGCTGGCGAGCCGTCTTCGAGCACAACCCGACCATGTACTTCATGCTCGATCCCGCCGGGACGGTGATCTCCGTCAACCCGTTCGGCGCCGAGCAGCTCGGCTACACCGTCGAGGAGCTGGTCGGTCGTTCCGTGCTGGACGTGTTCATCGAGAGCCATCGAGAGGCGGCCCGCCGGCACGTCGCCGACTGCCTCGCGCATCCCGGTCAGGCCCTGAGCTGGGAGCTGCGCAAGCTGCGCCGCGATGGGACGATGCTCTGGGTGCGCGAGACGGCGAGAGCGATGCGAACGGCGGACGACGAGGTCGTCGTCCTCGTCGTGTGCGAGGACATCACGCAGCGCAAGCGCGCCGAAGACGAGCTGCGCGCGAGCGAGACCCGCTTCCGCACTTTGGTGGATCACGCGAGCGACGCGTTCTTCATGCACGACGAGCGAGGCACCCTGATCGACGTGAACCGCCAGGCCTGTGAGGGCCTCGGCTACACCCGCGACGAGCTCGTCGGGATGTCCCGGGCCGATTTCATCTCGCGCCTCACAACCACCGACGACGAGGACGCGAAGGGGATCCGGGAGCGTTACGCGACGAGCGACATCGCCACGCTCGAAAGTCGCCACCGCCGAAAGGACGGGACCCTGTTCCCCGTCGAAGCTCGGATGCGCCAATTCCGCTCCGAGGACGGCCATCAGTTCGGCATCGCGCTCGTCCGGGACATTACGGATCGCAAGCAGGCGGAGCAGTCACTGCGGGAGGCGCAGGCGGCGTTGGCGCACGTGACGCGCGTGACCACGCTCGGCGAAGTGACGGCCTCCTTCGCGCACGAGCTGAACCAGCCGCTGGCCGCCATCGCCAACAACGCGAATGCGTGTCATGCGTTGCTCGCGGAGGGGATTTGGGAGGCGGACGAGCTGCGAGAAGCCCTGGCCGACATCGTGAGCGACGCCGAGCGGGCGAGCGCCATCATCGAGCGCGTGCGCGCCCTGGCGAAGCGCTCGGCGCCCGAGCGCACGGAGCTGCGGCTCGGCGAGGTCGTGCGGGACGTCCTGGCCCTGGCCGCGGCAGAGTCCGCGGCGCGCCAAGTGACGATTCGTACGGACTTGGCCGCGGACCTCCCCGTCGTGATGGGCGACCGCGTGCAGCTCCAGCAGGTGCTGTTGAATCTGGTCGTGAACGCCATGGATGCGATGGCCGGCGTCGACGAGTCGGAGCGGCGGCTCGAGATTCGCGGGCAGCTCGACATGCAGGACGGACGCCCGGCGGTGACGATTCGCGTCGAGGACTGCGGTATTGGCCTGAAGGCGGAAGAGGCGGATCGGCTCTTCGAGCCGTTCTACACCACCAAGCCGCACGGCATGGGGCTCGGCCTCGCGATCAGCCGCTCGATCCTCGAGGCGCACGGCGGCCGTCTGTGGGCCGAATCGAATCCCGGCCGCGGGGCCGTCTTCTCCTTCCTTCTTCCGGCTCGAGGCCGCTCGCCGCTGGACGTCGGTCCTGGACCCGATCGCTGACTCGCAACCTGTCCTTTAGGACAGGTGCTCGTGCTGTCCCAAAGGACAGCTGGGCACGCACGCCTGCACCAGTAGGATGTTCCCCATGAGCCAAGCCGGACCGAAGAACGAAGGACGCGAGATGGCAGAGCCGCACGGAGCGCTGGTAGCCGTCGTCGACGACGACACTTCCGTGCGGCTGTCGACCTGCCGGCTGATTCGCTCGTTCGGTCATCGCTGCGAGTCGTTCGGCTCGGGCGAGGAGTTCTTCGCCTCCGGCTTCGCCGAGCAGATCGCCTGCCTGGTGCTCGACGTGCGCATGCCGGACATGGACGGGCTGGAAGTCCAGCGCCGCCTCTTCGAGCGAGGCGCGCGCATTCCCATCCTCTTCGTCACCGGCAGGGCCAGCGAGCAGGAAGAGGCGCGGGCGCGTGCGGCCGGAGCCGCCGCGTTCCTGCGCAAGCCGGTCAGTCAGGTGAGTCTGCGCGAGGCCCTCGATCACGCGTTGTCCGCATCCGGACGCGTTCAAGGAGACCGCGATGGCGAGTGAACTCTACGACCTGCAGGACCCGCGGGACCTCTACGGTTTCACGCGAGAGCCCTGGCGGCTGACCGCCGTCCTGGGCGGCGGCGCCGCGAGCCGGCGCGAGGACGCAGACGGCGCCCTCGATCCGCCGCCCGCCATCGCGAGGAGCCCCGTGCTCGAAGGGGTGGTCGGCCGCTCGCCCAGTCTGCGCGCAGCGCTGAACCGCGCGAGGAAGGTCGCGCCGACGGATTCGACGGTGCTCGTGACGGGTGAGACGGGAACCGGCAAGGAGCTGCTGGCACGCGCCCTCCACAAGTGGTCGCGGCGAGCCAACGGACCGTTCGTCAGCATCAATTGCGCGGCGACTCCGCCCACACTGATCGCGTCGGAGCTCTTCGGGCACGAGCGCGGCGCGTTCACGGGGGCACTCCAGCGGAGGCGGGGCGTCTTCGAGCTGGCGGCGGGTGGGACGTTGTTCCTCGACGAGGTGGGCGAGCTGCCGGCAGAGACGCAGGTGGCGCTGCTGCGCGTGCTGCAGGAGCGCGAGTTCCAGCGAGTCGGAGGCACGGCGTCGCTGCGTGCCGACGTGCGCGTGATCGCGGCCACGCATCGCGATCTCGAGCAGGCCGTTCTGGAGGGGAACTTCCGCAGCGACCTCTACTACCGGCTCCACGTCTTCCCGCTCGAGATGCCGCCGCTGCGCGAGCGCTCCGGCGACATCCGCCTGCTCGTGGAGCACTTCGTCGAGAGTTACGCTCTGAGCGTTGGCAAGACCATCCGCGGCATCGAGCCGCGCACGCTCGAGCAGCTCGAGACGCATACGTGGCCCGGCAACGTGCGCGAGCTCCAGAACGTCGTGGAGCGCTCGCTGATCGTGTGCGACTCGGAGCTCTTCACGCTCGACGAGAGCTGGCTGCCGGCCGAAGCTCCGTCGTTCGCGCCGTCGCCTGCGAACGGGACAGCGGCTGCGCAGGCGGCGCCGACGACGATGCAGCGCACGCCCCTGCGCGCGACGCTCGACGAGATCCAGCGTGCCGCGATCCTCGAGGCGCTGCAGGCGTGCAACTGGGTCATCGGCGGGCCGCAGGGCGCCGCCGCGCTGCTGGGAATCAAGCGGACCACGCTCCAGGCCCGCATGCGGAAGCTCGGCATGTCACCGCTGCGAGCCGCCGCCAGCGCCGAAGCGCAGTCCACATCGATTCCTGACTGCGCCGGTCTCGCCCCGTTGCACGCGCATCCCCGGTGAGCCCGTCCTCCCAGTCGCCAGCCCGCAGTGAAGCCGATGTCATCGCGATGCCTCGTAGTGTTCCTCGTCCTGAACCCGTTCGTCGTGTCGGGCTGCGCGACCATTCGACACGAGCGGGCACTCCAGCGGGAAGAGCTGCTCGCGCAGGCGGGCTTCGAGAAGAAGCTCGCCGAGAGCGAGGAGCAACGCCGAGAGCTGCGGCGTCTGCCGCCTCGCAAGCTCGTGCGCGTACCGCTCGGGACCGAGACACGGTACGTCTACGCTGACGCGGAGTACTGTCGGTGCTTGCATGCGGGGACAGAGGCGGCCTATGAGCAATTCCTCCACGCGTTGACCCGCGAGTTCATCAACAACGAGTACCTGGACACCGCCACGCCGGATCCCGTCGTGTCGGCGCAGGAGATGACATGCTACGAGCATCTCGCGCGGGAGTCAGTCCCGGCCCCGTATGCCGATGCGTCGCTCGACTGGGAAGCCTGGGATCGATGACGTCCGCGACCTCTCCACCAGCACGGCACGCTGACGCGAAGGGAGCTGCGCCGGTGAACCAGGTCGTCTTCCTGCTCGACGTCGACAACACGCTCCTCGACAACGATCGAGTCTCCCGGGATCTCGAACGCCACCTCGCGTGCGAGGTCGGGCCCGAGCGAGAACGACGTTACTGGGCCCTCTTCGAGGAGCTGCGCGCCGAGCTCGGCTACGCGGACTACCTCGGCGCGCTACAGCGCTACCGGGTCGAATACCCGCGCGACGTGCACCTGCTCGCGCTTTCGTCGTTCCTGGTCGACTACCCATTCGCGAACCGTCTGTTTCCGGAGTCGCTCGACGTGATCGAGCATCTCCACACCTGGGGCCCGACGGTCATCCTCTCCGACGGCGATGCTGTGTTCCAGCCGCGCAAGATCGAACGCTCCGGTCTGTCCGACGCTGTCGATGGCCGCGTGCTGATCTACATCCACAAGGAGCGCGAGCTCGACGACGTCGCGCGGCGCTACCCGGCCCGTCACTACGTGGTGGTAGAGGACAAGCTCCGCATCCTGACCGCCGCGAAGGCGCACTGGGGCTCGCGCCTCACCAGCGTCTTCGTCCGTCAAGGTCACTACGCGCGCGACCCCGGTGTGGCGAGCTACCCGCCGGCGGACCTGACCGTCGATCGGATCGGCGAGTTGCTCGGCTACGACCTGCCGGCGCTGCTGCGCGCAGGCAGTCCGAAGGCGACACCCTGAAACGACGGATTTCCGCCGAGCGGATGCGGGCCGCACATCCGCGACCCTCCCGGGCTCAAGGAGCGGGAGCCGGTACGGGACCCGCGACCTGCCATCCGCCACCGAGCGCCTTGTAGAGCGCGATCAGCTCGAGCGAGACGTCGCGCTCGCTCTGTGCAAGAGAGTCCTGCGCGGTGAAGAGCGTCTCCTCGGCAGTGAGCACGTTCAAGAAGTCGGTCAGGCCCTGCGTGTAGCTGCCGCGCGAGCTCGGCGGCGCGCTCGTCCGCGCGGACGGCTTCCTCGAGACGGATGCGCGTCACCTGCTGGCGCTCGAATGCGACGAGCGCGTCTTCCACTTCGCGGAATGCCCCTAGGACCGCGGCTTCATACAGGGAGCGATCCGCGCGAACATCGCTCTCCAGAATGCTACGCAACAGGAGCTGCTCGCGGCGTGACGTACTAGAAGCCGACGTCACCGAACAAGCTGATGAGCGTCGCATCGCGATCCGCCTCGGTGGCCTCGAGACTCGCGTCGGCCGACTGGACCTCGCGGCGGATGCCGCCGAAGACATCGAGCTCCCAGCTGGCGTCGAAGCCCGCCGTGAAGACGTCCTCCCAGCGGTTGCCTGGGGTGCTGTCGTTCGAGCCGCGTTTGCTCTGCCGCTGCACGGCCACCGAGCCCGACGCATCGAGCGTCGGGTACAAGCCCGCCTCTGAGATGCGTCGAGACGCGCGCGCCGCCAGCACGCGCGCCTCCGCCTGCCGCACATCGAGGTTTGCCCGCATCGCGCGCTCGATCAGCGAGGCGAGCTGCGTGTCGCCGAAGGTCGTCCACCAGGTTGCCGCGACCGGCTGCGGCATGGCCTCGGAGGTCTGGTCCGCGTCGGATCGCGTCTCGAGCTCGCCCCACGACGGCGACTCCGGTTCCCTGGGCCGGAGATAGTCCGGCCCGACCATGCACCCCGACGCGCAGAGCAGCGCGAGAGCCGCGAACGCGGGTGCGCACCTCTTCACGGCCGCCTCGCTGCGCGGAAGTCGACCGCACACGCGGTGCGCGTCACGCTGGCTCCGCCGCGCGTTCACGCGCGCTCCTCCAATGCCGACGCGGAGCGCGGACATCTCGACGCCGGCTGGATCGAGCGGCTACCGAAGGGCGCCGCGCGAGCCGCCCCCATCCGCGTCGCCCTTTGCGTTGACGTGGTAGTTCTAGTCCGAGTTCTCCCTTTGGACGAGCCGCTCGTACGCCGAGTGCTCCTCGGGCCCACCGACGTAGACACATACGCACTCGTCGGGATCCGCGTAGCTGCAGACGAGCTGCCCATCCCGCGCCTGCGACACAAGCTTGCGAGGGGGCATCGCCTTCAGGTCCGCCAGCTCTTCGGCGTGTCGGCCGGTCTGGCCCGGAAGCCAGCTTCAAAGAGAAGCTCTTCTGTTCTCTGCGCCTCATCCCGCTGCAGCGCCGCGCAGCCCCCGAGCAGGCAAGACCGCGGCGAGCACGAGGACGCTCGGCGCAAGAACCATTCCAGCCATCGCATTCGCCTCGCGCACCAGACCCCGCCGGCGGCCTCTTTCGTCCCTGTCCTGCCGACGTTTCGGCACATACGCCCGAGCATCGGCGCCGTCCGGTCGTCAGCGTTGTGCTCGTGCGTCTCTATTCGAGGACGAGGCTCTCCGCTGGACTGCGATCGTGCCCGGGGGCGGCGTTCTCCAGCGCGCCAGCTGGCGCCGGAAGGCAGAAGAAGAAGATTGCGCCGCGCCCGGAGTGGGATTCGGCCCCCAGCGTTCCGCCGTGCGCCTCGAGGATCGAGCGGCTGATCGCCAGGCCGAGGCCCATGCCGTGCGGCTTGGTGGTGTAGAAGGCCTCGAAGAGCCGCTGTGCATCCTCGGCACGCACGCCGACCCCGTGGTCGCGCACGCTGATCCGCACGGCGGCGCGCCCCTCCAGCTCGGCGGGGCTCCCTCGGATCTCGACGGTGCGTTCCGGGTCGTCGATGTCGCTCATCGCGTCCATCGCGTTCACGACCAGGTTCAAGAGCACCTGCTGAAGCTGCACGCGATCGGCGAGCACGAGCGACAGATGGTCCGGCACGTCGGTCCGGATCGTGATGCTTCGGGTATCCGCTTCCGCGGCCACTAGCGCCACGACCTCGCGCGCCACCTCCGAGAGCCGCACCGGCATGCGTTCCGGCTTCGACCGCTTTGCCAGCGCGCGCACGCGCTCGATGATGGCACTCGCCCGCTCGGCGTCGGCCACGATGTCGGAAAGCGCTCGTCGCCCCTCGTCCGCGCCGGGCTTCTCGCGGGGTAGCAGAGCCAGACACGCGTTCGCGTTGTTCGAGATCGCACCCAGCGGTTGATTCAGCTCGTGAGCCAACGAAGCGGTCACTTCCCCCACCGTCGCCACCCGCGTCACATGCGTAAGAGCCGCCTGTGTCTGCCGCAACGCCTCCTCGGCCTGCTTGCGCTCGGTGATGTCCATCATCGTCCCAACGGTCTCGATAGGTCGGCCGACCGCATCGAGGGCCGCATTGCTCACGATCTCGACGTGCCGGAGCGTCCCGTCCGGAAGAACGATCCGGAGCTCGCGAGCGTAGTTCGCTTCCTTGCGCTCGATGGCGTCGATGATCACGGCTCGATCCTCCGGGTGGATCCGCTCGAGCACCGCCTCGGTCGACGGAATTCCCTCGTCAGGATCGAATCCGTACATCCGGAACATCTCCGGAGACCAGTTCTTCAGCACCTCGGTCTCGAGGTCGAACACCCAGCTGCCCGTGCGACTGACGCGCTGCGCCTCCGACAGCCAGAACTCGTTTCGCCGCAGGGCTTCCTCCGCCTCGCGCCGGTCGTGGATGTCGACGGCGATGCCCATCCAGCGAACGATGCGCTCCTCGGTGTCGCGGACCGGCCGGGCCCGAATCAGGTGCCAGCGGTACTGGCCGTCTGCAGCCCGGCGCAGCGGCGCCTCGGCGTTCCATTCGCCACCCGACGCGACGGTCTGCTGCCACGACTCCGTGAGCCGGTCGCGGTGTTCCGGAGCGACGGCCGCGAACTCGGGTTCGCTCTCGTCCAGCGTGAGCCCCGTGTAGTCGCACCACCACTGGTTGACGAAGACGAGCTTTCCGTCGGCGTCCGCCATCCAGACCATCTGCGGCGACACTTCGATCAGCGCGCGATAGCGCTCCTCACTCTCCCGCAGCGCCATCTCGGCGCGCTTGCGCTCGGTGATGTCGCGCGCGAGCGTGAGACCGAGCGGACGCCCGTCGGGCGACGTGAATCCACGCGTGCGGACCTCGACTGGGACGGTCGTTCCGTCCTTGCGACGGTTGCGGCTCTCGAACGTGACGATCGGTTCGCCCGCCTCGAAACGCTTGCCGATCGCCACGGGATCGAGATCCGGATCGATGTCGAATGCCGACATCCCGATCAGCTCGTCGCGCGTGTAGCCGAGGCTGTCGCAGGCCTGGCGGTTCACATCGATCAAGACGCCGTCCTCGCCGTGGAGGTAGATCCCGTCGGTCGCGTGGTCCACCAGCGTGCGGAAGCGGGTCTCGCTCGCCCGCAGCTCGTCCTCGGCGCGCTTGCGCGCGGTGATGTCCTCGCACGCGACGAGGACGATCGGACCGCCATCCGTCCCCTGCATCGCCCGGGCCGTCTCGCGCACCCAGAGCGGGGTGCCGTCCTTGCGGGCCTTGCGCAGCTCCCAGCTCACGGCCTCCCCGGGATGTGCGAGGCAGGCGGCGACGTGGTCCTTCGCGGCCTGCCCGTCGTCTTCGTGGAAGACGCCGACAACTGAACGGCCGATCAGTTCCTCGACGGTGTAGCCGAGCTGCTCCGCGCCGTAGCGGTTCACCGAGAGCACGGTGCCCGCCGGATCGAGCATGAAGTACATGGTCGGGTTGTGCTCGAAGACGGCCCGCCACTGCTCCTCGCTCCTCCGTAGCGCTTCCTCCGCTCGCTTGCGCTGCGTGATGTCGTTGGCCACCACGAGATGCGCGACGGGATTCCCCTCAGCGTCTCGCTGGAGCACGCTGCGAGCGGCGACCACGATCCGCTCCCCCGCGCGCGTCACATTGAAGAGCTCGCCCTGCCAGGAGCCGGTTCGGAGCAGCTGCCCTGCGACGTTCGCGATTGGCTCGTGAGACGTCGTCTGGAGGAGCTCGTGCGCCATGCGGCCGATCGCTTCGTCGGCGCTCCAGCCGTACAGCTCCTCGGCGCCGCGATTCCAATAGATGAGGCGATCGTCCATGCTGGTGATGCAGACCGCGTCGTGCGTCAGGTCGAGGAGCCCGGCGCGCTCGGCTACGCCCTGGTCCGAGCGCCGCGCGCGATCCACGACCCGGGTGATCACGAACGCGGTGAGGAGAAACGCGACCAGCTCGATCGTGTCGATCGGCGTCCCGCTCGTCCAACCGTTGGAAGGATGGAAGAAGGAGTTCAGACACGCGACCGCGAGGAGCGAGAGCGCTGCGAGCACAGCAAACGACACGGTCGACGACAGCAGCAGGATCGCGATCAGATACAAGAACGCGGTGGGCGTCGAGTCGAATCGCAACGCGAAACACACCACGGTGACGAGTGCCAGAGCGGCGAGGCCCAGCGCGAGCTGCTTCGCCACCTGCCAGACCCGGGCGGCGGTATCTACCTTCATCGGACGTCCGGACGAATCGATTCTCGATGTGTCAAACGCGGGCCATGTTAACACCCGAAAGCTCGAGGACGCGGTCTGCCACGCGCGGGGTGTCGAAGCGAGCGCGCCGCGACGGCGCTCGGAGACGACAAGCTGCGACGTCGTCGGCACCGAGCAGCTTGCCGATCAGCTCGAGCGCGTCGCGATGGAAGAGGATCTGCATGTGTCCGATGCCGCGGAGCCGCAGCGCGCGCTGCCGCACCGCCGTCGCGATGCACGAGGAGCGTTCCGGCACAACGGCGTCACCGTCGCCCGTGATCGCGACGAGCTCCGATCCGCGTGGCACCGGACGCGCCGCGAGCCGGGCGAGGAAACGAGAGCCCGGGCGCAGCTGTCGCATGCACGGCGACAGCCCGAGGGTGGCGAGCGCGGCATAGCGCGCGAGCGGCACCCGCGGTGCGGTGTCCCCAACGTGATCACACGTCGGACTCGGGATCCGCGATCGATGTGCTTCAGGAGCACCGTCGCGACCAGGCCGCCGAGCGAGTGCCCGACGACGTCGACCGCGCCGAACCCCGCCGCTGCGATGGCGGCGTCGACGCACGTCGCAACGTTCAGGACGTCGCCCCAGCCGAAGCCGAGCGCCGGTCGCAGGACGGGACACTCGAGGCGGACGCGGATCTGCCGCGCGAGGAACGCGAGCATGCGCGGCGTGCTCGCGAAGCCGTGGAGCAGCACGACTGGCCGCGGCGGCATCTGCGGAAGGGCAGCGGTTCGAAGGATCGAGTCGAGCGCGACCGCGGCCATCTCGATTTCCTCCTTCGGCGGCGCGTTGCAGCTTGCGTGCCATGCCCGGGAGCGGGCCCCATCGAGCGACGGCGCCCGCGCGCCGTTTCTCTGGCTCGATTGCCATTCGGTCGGCAGCGCACAAGGGCCGCACCTGTCCTTCGGGACAGGTTCACGTTCTGTCGAGTCCAGATGGGCTGAAGCGCTCGGATCGGTAGGAGGTGCGTATGCAGAAGCTCGGCTTTGCGGCGTAGCGGGCCGCAGGCATCGCCACCTCCTGAACGGAGCGGCGCGCGACGTGCATCGGCCTCTCTAGCCGGTCTCTGCGGGCGACGGGGCTCCCGGCCGCGGCAGCGGGATGCGGAGCTGTCCCGCCATCCTCACGAGTTCTGCGATCGACTCGGCCTCCATCTTCTTCATCAGGTGCGCGCGGTGGAACTTGATCGTGCGCTCGCTCGTGGACAGCTCGGCTGCAATCTGCTTGTTGAGGAGGCCTGCGACGGCGAACGCCATGACCTCCCGCTCTCGCGGCGTGAGGCTCTCGTAGCGCTCACGCAGCGCTTCGTCGGCGAGGCGCGCGGCGATCCGCGAGCGTTCCCGCTCGATCGCAGCACGGATCGCCGGCAGCAGCTCCTGCGAGCGGACCGGCTTCGTGAGGAACTCCGCCGCGCCCGCCTTCATCGCACGCACCGACATCGGGATGTCCCCGTGCCCGGTCACGAAGATGATCGGGATCTCGACCCCGGAGCGCGCGAGCTCGCGCTGGAGGTCGAGACCGCTCTGCCCGGGCAGCCGCACATCGAGGACGAGACAGGCGGGGCCGTCGATGGGCGCGCTGTCGAGAAATGCCTGCGCGGACTCGAAGGTCCGCACCGCGAAACCCATCGAGCGCACCAGGCGCTCGGTCGACTTGCGGACCGATGCGTCGTCGTCGACGACGAAGACCGTGGGGGCCCTCTCGCTCACGATGGTCCGAGGCTACCACCGCCGCCGTGCCAGCGTCCTCTGAGGCGCGCCGCGTTCGCAGTCAGATCCATTCTGTGCCGCTTGCCCTCTGACTCGCAGCCGGAGCTCGTGATGATCGTCATGATGCCGTCAACGCGAGCTCTTACGTGCGAAGCGCACAAGGGCGTTGCGCGCGGCGCGAATCTCGACCGCCTTCCGCTGGGCGAGTTCGCGAAGCTCCTCGCCCAGTACCTGGCCGGGGTCGTACTGCTTCATGCGCGCCCGGAACGCCCGCTCGATCTCTCGGTGTGAAGCGCGAGGAGGCACACCCAGCACCTCTCGCGTCCCACACCTTCGTCGGCTCCGCCGGACACTCGGGATCCGCAGTCGCTCTCGACGACGCCACAGTGTGTCGCTCGGCGCCGCGCAGACGCTCGCGCTCCGCCCGATCGGGGCGCTCTCTCTTCGACACCCCCGAGAAGAGAAACGCGTTGCCCGCGAGTCCCAGGGTCAGCCCCCCGATTCCGAGACCAATCGCCAAGAGGAAGTCCCCATCCTAGAGGTTGCCTTCGTTCGCGGCGATCGGGCGTGATCGTCGACAAGCGCCGGTAGAACGCGGGACGCGAAACCCTTCAGGGCCTCTTCATCAGGAAGTACGCCACCTCATCCCGCGAAGGGCGTGCATAGCAAGGACCACGCTTCTCGGGATGCAGCACGTGCGTGAACCCACGCGCTAGGTGGTCGACGACTTCGTGGTCCGGCACCCAGACACAAGACGTGGGGGCGATGCCAGGGACTGTGAAGTTCATCGGCACAAGCTCGGGCTGAGGAGGCGGCGGGTTGAGCTTCTTCTTCAGCCAGGCCCATGCATCGCTTCCCGCAGCACGGCCGAAGCCTGTGAGGAAGACAGTGGCAGCACCGAGTAGATAGGCCAGTACGATTTTCACTTGCGACCCTCCGCAGACGGACTCGCGCCGCTGTGAGGTCACCCCCAAGCGAACACCTCGCCTGGACGCCCGAGCTTGAACCGATCGCGACTATCGGCTCTGTAGATGACGATCTCGTCCGAGTGCACCAGTACCCTCGCTCCCTCGTACTCGCGGCTATAGGGCGCGAAGATCGAGAGAACCTTCAGGTACGCTGCAACGAAGACGTCACTGTTGATCGACTCACCGGGCAGGACGAACACGCCATGGCAGCGGTGGAACGGGAAGCGCCGGCGATCGAGAAAATCCCGGTCCTGGGTGAGGATGAAGCGGCGCTCGCGCCATGCGGCCATGAACACGTCGTGATCGTCGTGCCCACCGAGGCCCGCATCCGCCACGGTCTTCGCGTTCCATCCTCGCCTCCGCAGCGCGGCGGCCACTGACTCGCCTAGCGTCTCGTCGACGAGGAAGCGGACCTTCTTCCGGATCACGCGCATGAGGCGGTTGACCTCGCGAGCGTCGGGCACTTCGAGGCGCTCCCAGCCCATCTTCATGGCCTCGGCGTAGTCGACGGCGGCTTCGACTTGTCGGGTCGAGGCACATGGCCTCGGGTCGATCCTCGCCGCATCCGCATCGCGAACCGAGCTTCTTCGAGCCGCGCTCGGCGGGTCGCCTGGTCCTCACTCGCCATGTCGGGAACTCCCCCTCCGCGCCGCTTGGGGGGCGCCGGGTGGCAAGGGCGCGGCCGGAGGGGGGAGGCCGACCGTTGGCTAGTTCCGGGGAAGTTTATCGACGGCAACGACACGGGCAAGCGTGGCGCTCCGTCGGTGACCGACGCGATTCGGCGTGTTCCGACGCGATCCGACACGGTCGACGGCGGGGCCGGGCCCCGACGGCGATCACGTCATCGACGACGAGCTGCCACCGCGAGCCCGAGCAGCCCGACGCCGAGCAGCGCGGCGGTCGTCGGCTCGCGCGTCACTTGCAGCTCGGTCGTTACCGGAATCGTGACATCCGGCGGCGTCGCGAATGGCGAGGGTCGG
>Ga0335069_10006349_pt1 | contig 17190 bp, 16 predicted proteins | sample Lox_Sample_11_FD_206714 | JGI IMG/M metagenome (GOLD analysis project Ga0335069, IMG submission 206714) | Soil microbial communities from Loxahatchee National Wildlife Refuge, Florida, United States - Lox_Sample_1.1 | ecosystem: Environmental > Terrestrial > Soil > Wetlands | place: USA... | reverse complement strand
TCGAAAGTGGCCTGAATACGGCGGCTAACAGGCTGCGCCTGACCTTGGGGGATTCTGCCGAGAATCCACGCTTCATTGAAACCGTCGCGCGGACGGGATATCGTTTCATCGGACCCATCCTCGATGTGTCGGCATACTCGCCGGAGACACTGCCCGCAGCGGAATCGCCGGAAGCAGAGACAACCATCCCCGCTCCCCTCGCTCCTGTATGGCGAACTCGCCCCCTCTTCCTGGTGGGTGTGGGTCTATTCCTGACGATCGCGCTTCTCGGTGCACTCGCGTTCTGGACCAATCGCCGGACTCCAGTTCCTCCGACGTTTCGGCAGATTACATTCCGCACCGGTATCGTGAGTAGCGCTCGCTTCGGGCCCGACGGAGAAACGATCCTCTATAGCGCGAAATGGGACAACGCGGGCACGATGATGTTTCAAGCGAACACGGTGAGTCCGGAGTCGCGTGCGCTCGACTTTCAACACGCCCTACTGGCAGGGGTCTCGCGATCATCCGAACTGGCTATGCTGCAATATGACCCGTTGAAATACCGCAAGACGTTGATGCGTGTCCCCTTGAACGGCGGCTCTCCGCTTCCTGTCGCCAATGGTGTCGCAGGCGCCGACTGGAGCCCGGATGGCAAGAATCTCGCGATCTACCGGACGCAGACCAACGAGTCGGTGGTGGAGTATCCGATTGGCAAGATAATCTATCGCACGGCCGGGGGCATCAGCGATCTTCGGGTGGCGCCCACTGGTGAGGGCATCGCCTTTCTCGAACATCCATTGCGAGGAGACGATGGCGGCTCTGTGAAGTTCATCGATATCCACGGAAACTCCAAGAACCTGACCACGAGTTGGGCGAGCGCCGGCGGTTTGGCTTGGTCTCCATCGGGAAAGGAAATCTGGTTTTCTGCCGGACCTGTGGGTCTCCGCCGTGGAATTTATGCGGTTGACCTCTCAGGCAGGTTGCGGCAGGTCGCGAGCATTCCCGGGACAGTATCGCTGTTCGACATCTCTAAATCCGGCCGCGCTCTTGTGCGCATCGATAGAAGCCGCCTCATGATGGCTGGTTCGGATGGCGATTCTTCTGAACAGGACCTCTCGTGGTTCGACTGGTCTCACGCGACGGATTTTTCCGCCGACGGAAAGTATCTGCTCTTCGATGAAACTGGAGACGGCGGTGGATCGAACCACAGTGTCTACCTGCGAGAGTTGGAGACCGGGAATACGGTTCGGCTGGGTGACGGACAAGCCGTTGCTTTGTCGCCCGATCACCAATGGGCTTTGGCGCTGAACATTCACAAGCCAACGGTTCTCTCGTTAATTCCAGTAGGTCCGGATTCGCCGCGGACGATTTCCGGGGAGGGGCTCGAATACAATTGGGCCCGCTACTTCCCGGATGGAAAACGGCTTCTTGTGGGAGGAAATTTCCCAGGCAAACCCTTGCGCATGTATATTCAGCCGGTCGGCGGAGGTTCGCCGGTCCCCTTGAACCCCGAGATCTACATGCCAGGCGCTGTAATATCTCCCGATGGGCGACAGATTGCGGGAGTCAATCAGCAAGGAAAGACAGTGATCGTGTCCGCATCTGGAGGGGAGCCAAAAGAGATTCCGTTGCCGTTTGCCGCTCATCCACTACAGTGGAGCGTGGATGGCCGGGCTTTGCTGCTGAGGCAGTCGGACGCAGATTCTACAGTGCGGATCTGCCGGTTCGATCTGGCCTCGGCGCAATGTGAGCCGTGGAAAGAGATCTCCCCGGCCGACAGCGTCGGATTGTCGGATCTTTTGCAGGTCATCGTCGCGCGGAATGAACGCGCTTACGCATACTCGTACATGCGTGTGCTATCGGAACTCTTCGTAGTGGATGGATGGTACTGAGCGCGGATTTCTGCGGTCTTCACAAGATTCCGGTATTCGGCCGGGGTCAGCCCTGACATTTTTTTGAATTGCTTCGAGAAGTGGCTCTGATCGACGAAACGGCAAATGGAGGCGATGTCGCGCAGTAAAAGATCGGAGCGAGCCAGCAGGTTGCAGGCGTGCTCGATCCGCAGCTTGCGGATGTGCTGCCCGATCGTCATCCCGTAGTGGCGGCGGAATTCCCGGACGAGATGGACTCGGTGTACGCCGGCCATCCCGGCGAGTTCCGACAACCGGAAATCCCGAAGATACTCCGCATCCAGGTAAGTTCGAACCTTCTTTAACCAGAACGATTCTGCGGCTACGCGCGTATGCTGCGATCGCACCACCAGGGCCAGCAACTGCAGAAGTGCGGCTTCCATTACCAACTCGCGCCCCGAGTTTTGTTTTGCAAACTCCGCTTGAAGCCTTTTAGCCAGCCAGGTTGCTTCCCAGCCCTGCAGACAGACAACTCTGGTGAACAATTCGCGGTTCATTTCGAATCGCCGGAGTAACTCCGGGCCAATTCGCACGATAAGACAGCGGCTGGTTTTTTCAAACTCAACCAGGTACGCACGGCCCAAAGGAAAGAAAAGCAGTTTGCCGGCGTGATGCGTTACCGTCCGGTCACCTGAAGCCTCGAATACGGAACCTTCGAGAACGAAGCAAAAGTACGCATCGTCCTCGGTGCTGAACTTGAGCCTCAAGCCCCCAGGGTAGACTCCTTCGGTCAAGTCAAACGCGGAGCGAACGCTCTCGAATTTCATTTTGGTTGCAGGTAGCACGGCGGGAAACCCGGGAGAAGTGTGACACAGGGTCACAGCACATTCCATGGACCGGTACTAATTTGTACACAACGATCTAACTTGCTGCTGACACGACGATTGTCTGTCTGTCTAACCTGCGTTTTGCACGCTCGTCCAAAGGGGTGCGCGCTTGTCACAAATCAATGGTGATTAATTCTGTTTCGGGCGACGCTCATGTCAGGAGAAGCTGGATGAAGAAACATTTAACGACGGCGTTCGCCCTGATGACGCTCGTCTCAGGATTCTCGCAAACGAACAGTTCTGCCCGATTCGACATGAAGGTGCGGGATGATTTCTTTGCCGGATTCGCCGGAGACGCAGCGAGGTTTGAGCGAGCGATGAAAACTTGCGAAGAAGCTCTGGCGGCAAACCCAAAGGATCCTGCCGCCTTAGTTTGGCACGGCGGGGGTATATTCTTTGAATCTGGCCAGCAATTCCGGAAAGGCGACGCGGGGAAGGGAATCGAATTGCAACAGAGAGGGCTCAAGGAAATGAATGAGGCAGTTTCTCTGGCGCCAGGCAGCCTCACAACCCGGATACCGCGCGGTGCGATTCTAATTGCCAGTGGAAGATTCATGGACGATATTTATGCTAAGCCGCTGGTCGAGACGGGTGTCACCGACTTCGAGAAGGCGCTGGAGATTCAGGCGCCTAACGCGGCGAATCTCGGGACTCACAGTCTAGGGGAACTCCTGGGTGGGCTCGCGGACGGCTACCGGCGGTTGGGAAATGCCGAGAAATCGAAGGAGTACTTGGAGCGGATGGTGAAGGATCTTCCCGGTACGCCCTACGAAAGGCAGGCCCGCCGGTGGCTGTCGGACCTGTCCGCTGTCGGCAGGCAAGAGCGCTTCTGTCTGGGGTGCCATTCAGGGCCAACCGCAAGGTAGGATAGGCGGCATGACGCGCGGCCTACAGCGATCGACAATATCTGCAAGTCCCCGGGCGCGACAGTGGGCTGTGTGGATTGGTCTCGTTGCCGCCTGCTCGTTGTTTGCGATTTGCAGCGTATTTACCTGGTATCCGGCTCGCCGATCGGTGTCTGGTTACGGACCGGATTGGAATCAGGCGCTGGCGTGGGAACTGCTGCGCTGGAATCTGTGGGTGCCGCTTGCCGCGCTGATTTTATGGTGCGAACGGCGTTGGCCATCCAGCCGCGCTGGCCGCTCGCAGTTGCCGATTCTTTACGTTGCTTCGTTGGTTGTGTTTCCAGCTATGCATACTCTGCTGCTTGCTGGGATCTATTTCCCGATCGCTTCCGTGAACGTCGCTGGCTTTCTGCGCTACCGGTCGTTCGTTCTGATCACGGATCTATTGACCGGCGTCGTGGTCTGCGCACTTGTACTTGGCCTGGCACACGCGCGAAGTTATTATGTGCGCCTCCGCGACGAAGAACTGCGAGCATCCAGGCTGGAAGCTCAATTGGCGCAGGCCGAATTGGAAGCTCTTAAGATGCAGCTTCATCCGCATTTCCTATTCAACACCTTGAACGCGATATCGGCTCTACAGACGGACGATGCCGAGGGTGCGCAAAGGATGATGGCTCGGCTGGCTGATTTTCTGCGGCTGACCTTGGAGAATTCCGGCGTCCAGGAGGTGGCGCTGCGGCGTGAAGTGGACTTTCTGACGCGCTACCTGGAGATCGAACGGATCCGTTTTCCTCATCGCTTAACGGTGCGCATGGATGTAGATCCGGTTGCATTGGACGCTCGAGTTCCGAATCTGATTCTGCAGCCGATCGTGGAGAATGCGATTCGTCACGGCATTGCAGCGTCCGCTGCTCCTGGACAGGTAGAAATCCGTGCAACTCGACAGAACCAGTCGTTGATCCTTCGCGTGCGGGACACCGGGCCGGGTCTCGTTCAGAATGGCAACTCATCAGAAGGAATCGGACTTCGAAATACGCGCGCGCGCCTGGACCGATTGTACGGAAGCGAGTCCGATCTGTCGTTTGAAAACTGCGCCAGCGGAGGCCTAGAAGTGAAGATCACAATCCCATTCTCCACATACGCATGAAACCGGCAGAAAAGATTCGGGCGCTGATCGTGGATGACGAGCCGTTGGCACGGACGGCCATTCGCAACATACTCAAGCATCATTCCGAGGTCGAAATCGCCGCCGAATGCGAAGGGGGCGCGGAGGCGATCGCGGCGGTGGAGGCATTAGCGCCGGATCTCGTCTTTCTCGACATTCAAATGCCCGAACTGGATGGCTTCGCAGTGATGGAAGCGATCGGCAGGGAGCGCATGCCGCGCGTGATATTCGTGACCGCCTACGATCAATACGCCGTGCGCGCCTTCGAAGTGCACGCTCTCGATTACCTGCTGAAGCCGTTCGATCTGGAACGCTTTGATGAAGCGCTCGATCGGGCTAAGCGAGAATTGCAATCGCCCGCCTGGACCGAACGTGTGCTGGCGCTGCTTCAGGAATCGCGAGCCAGCGATTATCTGCAACGCGTAATCATCCGCCAGCAGGGCCGCGTGTTCTTTGTCGCGGCCGGCGAGATCGACTGGATCGAAGCACAAGGAAACTATGTGAATCTCCATGGCCTAGGAAAGGCTTATCTGTTTCGCGAAGCTATGGGTAGCCTTGAAGCTAAACTCGATCCGCGAAAGTTCCGGCGCATCCATCGCTCGGCGATTGTGAACATCGATTCCATTCGCGAGCTGCGCCCGTGTTTTCACGGCGACTATGACGTTGTGTTGCATGACGGCACCGAGCTGAAACTGAGTTACCGTTTCCGCGGTAATTTCGAGAAAGATTTCCTGGGAGCTCTGTAACGGCGACGAACAATGGCAGAATTGTCTGAGTGAACCAACTCGCCCGGCGTCTGGGCCTCTTCGACGCCACCATGATCGTCATGGGAGGCATCATCGGCTCGGGCATCTTCATCAATCCTTATATCGTCGCGCGCCAGCTTCATACGCCCTGGCTGATTCTGGCGGCTTGGGGATTGGGCGGCTGGATCGCGCTCAGCGGAGGATTCATCTGGGCCGAGCTTGCAGCACGGCGGCCGCTGCTGGGCGGCCAGTATGCTTACTTGCGAGAAGCCTACCATCCCGCGGTCGCGTTCATGTACGGCTGGACGCTCCTGGCTGTGATTCAAACGGGCGGGATGGCGGCGGTTGCGGTCACCTTCGCTCGATATTTCTTGGAGATTACGCACCTGCCGGTCGCCGACGCAGTGATTGCAGTGTTGGTGCTTGCAATCTTGACCCTGATCAACTGCATTGGCGTTCGGGCCGGTACAACGGCGCAGAACATCCTGATGGCTACCAAGATCGGTGCGATCGCCGCGTTGGTCGTATGCGGCCTGGTGTTCAGCGCGAGCCCACAAGAATCGGTGAGCGCGCCGGCATTGTCTTGGAAAGCTGCGGGTGCGGCGCTCACTCCGATCGCCTTTTCTTATGGCGGCTGGCAGACGGCGAGCTTTATGACCGCTGAGCTGCGCGATCCACGGCGCGATCTGACGCGCGGTCTGCTGATCGGCGTGCTGGGCGTCGTGGTCCTGTATCTATCGGTGAACTTCGTCTACCTGCGCGTGCTCGGGACGGAAGGTCTGGCTGCGACAACCACTCCGGCATCGACAGCCATGCAGGTGGCGATCGGCTCGAAAGGTGCAAGTCTGACCGCGGTAGCAATCGCGATTTCGACGTTGGGCTTCCTGAGCCAGGGAATGCTGACGGCGCCACGAGTGTACTTCGCCATGGCGGAGGATCGGTTGTTCTTCCGCAGTGTCGGAATAGTCTCGGAACGAACGAAGGCGCCTGTCGTTGCTATCGCACTTCAGGGCGTACTGGCGAGCATTATTGCTCTGTCCGGTCGCTACGATCAGATTTTGAGCTACGTGACGTCGTCGGATTTCATCTTCTTCGGGCTGACGGCCGCGTCGTTGTTCGTATTTCGAAAGCGGGAGAGGGGCGAGAGCCCGGGGTATGTGGTGCCAGGCCATCCCTGGACTACGTTGTTGTTCGTCATTGCCAGCGCCCTTATCGTTGCAGGAACTGTGTACAGTCACCCAAAGGAGAGCCTGATAGGGTGGATGATTCTGGCATCGGGAGTTCCCGTATATCTTTTCTGGAGGACCGCGGGTCAATGAGTCGAGTGATGAGTTCGCCGTACATGCAGTGGGCTAAACAGCGGTCCGCTTCCCGATACAACTTGGCGACGAGTGGGATGGTCAGCTATCCGCTGTCGGGGCTTCCCGTGAAGCTGGAGGACCTGGATCCGCTCACGCGGCCGGGCGCCTATGGGTATTCATTACTGCAGGAATCGCTGGCAGTGCATTGCGGTGTACCGTCTGAGAGCGTGGTAGCGGCGGCGGGGACGTCGATGGCCAATTACCTTGCCATGGCGGCGATTCTCGAGCCTGGCGACGAGGTTCTGGTAGAACATCCGACCTATGAATTGTTGTTGGCAGTGCTGAGCCATCTGCAGGCGAACATAAGACGCTTTCCGCGGCGAGCGGCGGCCAAGTTTGCGATCGAACCGGAAGAGATCGAAAGAGCGATGACACCGCGTACGCGGCTGATCGTCATTACCAACTTGCATAATCCGTCGAGTGCCTACATGCAAGAACAGACGGTACGTGAAATCGGCGAAATCGCGCAACGCGCGGGCGCACGAGTGCTGGTCGATGAGGTTTATCTGGAAGCCGCTTTCGATATGATGCCGCGCTCGGCGTACCTGCTGGGCCCTGAATTTGTCACGACCAATAGCCTGACCAAGGTCTACGGCTTGGCCGGACTGCGCTGCGGCTGGATCCTGGCCGAGCCTGAACTGGCTCGGCGAATCTGGATGCTGAACGACCTGTTCGATGTGAATATGGCTCATCCGGCCGAGCGGTTGAGCGTGATCGCTTTGCGAAATCTCGATCGGGTGCGGGCTCGCTCGCGAGAACTGCTCGATACGAACCGGCCGCTACTGAACCAGTTCCTCGCCTCGCGCTCAGATCTGGAATCATCGCCGCTCGAATATGGAACCGTGACTTTCCCGAAACTGCTAACCGGTTCGGTGGACCGGTTCTGTGAGCTGTTCCGTGAAAAATACGAGGGCACCGTAGTTCCTGGTTCGTTCTTCGAGATGCCCGGGCACTTCCGCATTGGAATCGCTTGCGACTCCGAGCGGCTGGCGCAGAGCTTAGAACGGCTGGGCACGGCGCTCGACGAATTTGCTCAGCGCTGAATGCGAGCGCTGCCACCTTTAGCGAAGGCTCGAACCTGATCGACAGTTGCCATGGTTGTATCGCCCGGGAAAGTAGTTAACAATGCGCCGTGCGCCCAGCCTAGTTTGAGCGCCTCTTCAGGAGACTCGCCGGTTAGTATTCCATAGAAGAAGCCTGACGCGAAACCATCGCCGCCGCCCACCCGATCGTAGATATGCAACTCGCAAGTGGGCGACACATGGGTGTAACCATTGATCCAAGCGACGGCGCCCCAATGATGTCTCTGCGTGGAATAAACCTCGCGCAGCGTTGTGGCGAGGACTTTGATTTGCGGATGCTGGTGCACAACTCGGTCGATCATGCCGAGGAAGGCCCCCGGGTCGAGTTTTGACTCCGAGGCAACTTCGGGTCCTTGAATTCCGAGTCCCTTCTGGAGGTCTTCCTCGTTGCCGACCAGGACGTCGACGTTTTTCACGATGCGCGCGATGGTCTGCTTGGCGCGATCCTGCCCACCAAACACCTTCCAGAGCTTCTCGCGGAAGTTGAGGTCGAACGAGACGACAGCGCCGGCGGCTTTGGCTGCCTGCATACCTTCGATGATCACTTCGGGGGTTGTTTCCGATAGCGCCGCGAAGATGCCGCCGCTGTGGAACCAGCGGACACCCCCGGCGAAAATCGCCTTCCAATCGAAATCGCCTGGTTTCAGACGCGCCGCAGCTTCGTTGGACCGATTGTAGAAAACGACCGGAGCGCGAACGCCATGCCCGAGGTCGCTGTATACCGTTGCGATGTTGGGCCCCGTGACGCCGTCGTGCTCGAAGCGCTTATAAAAGGGACGAACGCCCATGGCTTTCACACGTTCGGCAACCAGATCGCCGATGGGATAGTTCACCATCGCGCTCACGATTCCGGTCTGGAGGCCGAAGCAGTCCGCAAGGTTCGCGGCAACGTTGAATTCCCCGCCGCTTACGTGGATCTTGCATTCCGTGGCCTTGCGGAAGGGGATGACGCCCGGATCGAGCCGATGAACCAGAGCGCCCAGTGAAACAAAATCCAAGGCGCCGTGCGAAGGGACGTGCAAGCCGTATTTCATGCCGTTGCGAGCGTTAACTCTCAACGATAGCAAAAGGCTTCAGCGGCACTGCAGCGAAGACTTACCGAGGAAAGTTCCGTTCTTGTCGAGCGCGAAGGTGAAGGTGCAGGTGGTCAGAGCCGGGGCAAGATCTGAAAACAGGACTACGGAAGTATCGTGGTAGCGGCATCGCAGGAACAGGTTCATGGAGCGATAGTCCTTGAGATTCCAGGTCTGCACGATCTTACCGGCATTCTTCTTCTCGTCGTCGGGCGCGAGTTCGTATTCCTGGCCACCGGCTTTCCCGTTGAATATGGACACGCGCTCGAACTTGTGCTCGACCTTGCCGCCACCGCTGATGCTCCAACCTTTGACCGGAGTCACTGACTCAGTAGCCTCGACTGTTTCAGGGCAACTCAATGTTGTTTGCGCGAACGCGGCCGATACAAACACGAAGACAAGGACGATCGAACGGATCATCTGTCCACTTTATCGCGGAGCGGGCTCGTCGAGAATCAGGATTTCGACACGGCGGTTTTCGGCGCGAGCGTCCGCTGTATCTCCTGCGTTCTTCGGACTGTACGAGCCATCGCCTTGAACGGATAGACGTGCTTCGGGGATGCCGTATTCGGTAGTTAATAATTCGAGCAGGGTCAGACTGCGCGCGGTGGAGAGTTCCCAATTGTTCTTGAAACGCCGATTGTGAATCGGGACGGAATCGGCGTGGCCTACCAGGGCAACACGGTTCGGAATGTCCTGTAGGACGGCAGCGATCTGAGATATCACAGCACGGGCCTCGGGCTTCAGTTGATCGTCTCCGGAAGCGAACAGAATCGCTTGGGGAAGGCTGATGACCAGTCCTCGCGGTTCCAGGTGAAGATCCAGCGCGTGTTTCTTGAGTTCCTGTTCGGCGCGAATTAGCGACTCATGTGGACGGGGCTTTTCGACTTCCAGAGGTACGGGAACAGGAACCGGGCGAGCAACGTCGACATGAGCTTTCATTTCATTGGCCGCTACGGCCACGAAGAGGATCAGGAGAATGGTCACGATGTCGGTGTAGCTGATCAGCCACCGCTCCCGTCCGCCGTGCTCGGATTCGAGATATCTGGGTTTACGCGACAGCATGCGGTTCGACATCTCGCGGTTTATTGGACCCGCGCAGGAAACAGTTCAAGCGGGCCCGAACCAGGGACGGGTGAATGGAATCGACGATCGCGAGGACACCTTCCATTACAAGCTCCTGAGTTTCGAAGTTTTCAGCCACTCTGGCGCGAATGCGATGTGCGGCAGGCAAGAGCAGCAGATTGGCCAGCGCCAGCCCGTAAATGGTGGAGACGAAAGCCGTGCCGATTCCGAATCCGACGGATTGCAAGTTGGAAAACTGCCGCAGCACCTCGATCAGGCCGACGACGGTTCCCATAATTCCGATCGTTGGAGCGAAGCCTCCCGCGACTTCGAGGGCTTTGGCGTCGGCTTCGCCTTGCCGCTCGGCCAATCTGATTTCCATTTCCAGGACTGTCCGGAGTTCTTCCCGTTCGCGGACATCGACAGCGAGCTGAAGGGCGTCGCGCAGAAACTCATGTTTTGCCCTGGGGAGCATAGGCTCGATGGAGAGAATTCCGCTGCGCCGGCATGCGCGCGAGTAGAAGACGATCTCTTCGATCATCGCCTCGCGGTTAATTTCGCGCGTCGCGATGAGATTGCGGACGCGACGCAGGGAATGCAGCAGCGAATGTCCGGGTGTCGTGATGAGAATGACGCCCAGAGTTCCCCCTAAAACGATGGCTGCTCCGGTCGGCTGCAGGAAGTACAAGAGGCCGACTCCAGTGCAGGAAATTCCAGCGATGATCGCGGCGGCGGCGATGATGATGCCGGCGATAAGGCAAAGATCGAGGCGTTTTCGCGGCGCGGAGTCTGGATTCGACTCTTGCGCCGCGAGACGCCTGGGGAGAACCGATTCAGTGGTCGCCACAAATATCCTCTGTGATGCGAGAGCACGCGATACGCCAAGGGGGAAGTGGCGTGGAATGAGTGTCTGTACGAGTCGGAGCGTTGATAAAAAGACGGCGGTGACGAGAAAATGGCGGAGATAGCCGGACCTGGGGGTCCGACGCGGACGAGTGCGTCCGCCCCACGGTGACGCATAAGGCATTGTTCTTGTGTTCGCGGTGTGTTTTTCGGAAGCCGTCCATTTTCTTGGTGTTAGAAGCTAGTCCCAGCCGGAGTCGCGCAATCTTTTGGGGTGATGCGTCACTCGCTTGGTCCAGCGCTCAGGTTCATGATTAAGCTAGCAGGCGATCGATGATTGACGGCGACTCAGGCAGCGTAAGTCGATATCGGGAAACAGAAGAAAGGCGGTGACGTCGTGTGATTCTTAGAGTTTCAATACCGCGTCTACCAAAGGAGTGACGTATCCACCAACATCGATGCCATCGGCGCCGTGGTCGCCTCGAACGAGCATATAAAGGATGCTGCGGCGGCCCATTTTCGTTCCTTGTTCACTGAGGAAACGTGTTCCGTCCTTTGAGGATGCGAGCTGATGGCGCATCATGTATGCGGCGAGCGGGCCGGTGGCACTGCCGGTCGCGGGATCTTCGACCACGCCGTGCTCGGGTGCGAACATGCGCGAGTATGCGCCTTCCGGTGTGGGCGTGAAGACGAAGACGCAGAATGCGTCGTCGCCGTGCTGCTTCACCTTCGCGAGACGGGCGAGGTCGCACCAGGAACGGTCGACCGCGTCTTTGCTCTTGACCGCGATGTAGAGATTTGGATTTCCGGCGCTCACGACTTGGGGTTCGACGTCGAGAAGATCGGCGGTGTCGAGTCCGATCGCATCGGCGCATGCGCCGCGCTGATAAGTCTTGCCGAACTGAATCGGTGGCGTAGTGAGCCAGATCATGGGGCAATCTCCCGGATCCACTCGCACCGGAACAGGACCAACCCCTTCTTCTAGTGCAAAGCGGCCAGTCTCCGGTGTTTTTCCTTCGTCGAACATGACGTAGGCAGTGCCAATCGTCGGATGACCCGCAAAGACCATTTCGCGCATCGGAGTGAAGATCCGAACGTGAGCGGTGCAATCGGCGCGCGTGGACGGAAAGACGAAGGTCGTTTCCGAGAGGTTCATTTCCTTGGCGATCTTTTGCATCGTGATGGAGTCCATGCCGGACGCTTCGGGGAAAACAGCGAGGGGATTTCCCTCGAGGGGCTTCTCGGTGAAGACATCGACGACGCGGTAGCGATAGGAAGGCATTATTTTGCTCCGTTGTTGAAGTTGACGGCTGTGGTATTGCCGCCGCAGAGCAGCACGCCGACACGCTCGCCTGATGCCGGACGGTATGTTCCGAAAAGTAATGCGGCGAATGCGGCTGCGCCGCCCGGTTCCGCTGCGATGCGCAGCGTGCTCCAGAGAGCCTGTTGAGCTTCTCGGATCGAGTTGTCGGAGACCAGTAGGACACGGTCGACGTATTTCTGTGCGATCGGGAACATTAGCTCTCCCACACGTTTCGGAGCGAGTGAATCGGCGGCGATCCCGCCGGCTTCGGCGTCTACAGGCTTGCCCGCTTCGAGCGCGCGAGTCAGCGTGGGCGCGGTTTCCGGCTCGACGCCGATGACTTTGATCCGGCCCGAATACCATGCTGCGATTCCGCCGAGCAGCCCTCCGCCACCGATGGCTACGAGTACGGTATCTAGATCGGGCACCTGTTGTTCGTACTCCAGACCGACGGTCGCTTGACCAAGCAGCGTTTCAACTTGATCGTAGGCATGCACCTTGAGCGCGCCCGATTGTTCGCGCCAAGCCTCGCTGGCCACGAGCGCATCATTGTAGCGGTCGCCGGTGACGACAAGGTCCGCACCGTAGCTGCGAATACGATCGAGTTTAGTTTGCGGCGTCACCACAGGGACGAAAATCCTTGCAGGCTTGGCGAGCTTCATCGCGGCATAGGCGACGGCGATTCCGTGGTTGCCTCCGGAAGCGGCCACGACACCGGCGGCGGGAACATCGTGGGTCAGCAGATTGGTGAACGCGCCGCGGGGCTTGAACGAGCCTGTATGCTGCAGGAACTCCAGCTTGAACGCGATGCGAATGGAATCGAGATTGAAGTCTGCGCCGTCGATCTCCAGCACGGGCGTCCGGCGGATGTACGGGCGGATGAGCTGCTCGGTTTTTTCGATGCACTCGCGCGTCAGGTTCATTCAGATAGTATACTTAGGAAGTTAGCTAAGTGTCTATATTAAGAATAGAGCACATTTTGCGCGCGTTAGCCAACGAGCGCAGGCTGCAGATCCTTACCTGGCTCAAGGCTCCGCGTTCTCACTTCCCCAGGCAAGTGGACGGGGATCTTGTGAAAGACGGAGTGTGCGGAGTACTGATCGCGCGGAAGCTGCGCGTGACTCAACCGACGGCGAGCGAACACCTGAATATTCTAGTGGACGCGGGGCTGATACGCCCGAAGCGGGTCAAGCAATGGATTTTCTATAAAAGGGACGAAGCCGCGATCGGACGAATTAAGAAAACTCTGAAGGCACGGATTTAGCCCAAGCGTTCGTTGGCAGTCAGAACGGTCCCGCGGCATTCTCCCAGCCCAATCCTGCGGAATCTGGGAGCTTCGCACCAGCCGCGGAAGATTACTTCATCGCCGTCTTCCAGGAATTTGCGGGTTTCGCCGGAGGGCAAGGCGATCGGCTCGGTGCCGCGCCAGGTCAATTCCAGCAGACAGCCGCGGTTCAGCTTTTCCGGGCCGGAGACAGTTCCGCTGCCAATCAGGTCGCCGGGGCGTAACGGGCAGCCGTTGGAGGCGTGGTGGGCGACCATTTGGGCGAGCGTCCAGTACATGGTGGAGAAGTCGCTGTGGCTCAGGCGCACCGGCTCGGACATCTTTGCCGTGCGAAGCCAGACTTCGAGTTGGATACGAAATGCGCCGTTGCCTGGAGCCGAAAGATGCGGAAGCGGCTGCGGATCGGTTTCCGGCCGCGCGTCGGCAGGGCAGCGAAACGGCTCTAGTGCATCGATCGTGACAACCCATGGAGAGATCGAGGTTGCGAAATTCTTGGCGAGAAACGGACCGAGCGGCTGATATTCCCAGGTTTGAATGTCACGCGCCGACCAATCGTTGAGTAAACATACGCCTACGATGTGATCTTCGGCTTCGGCGACCGGAATTGGTTCGCCCATCTTGTTGCCGGGGCCGAGGAAGGCGCCGAGCTCTAGTTCATAGTCGAGCAATCTGCAGGGCGAGAAGGCTGGCGGCCCAGCGGGATTGGAGACGATTTCGCCCGATGGCCGCCCCACTGCAGTGCCGCTGACCACGACCGATGACGCGCGGCCGTGATAGGCCACGGGTAACCATTTATAGTTGGGCAGCAACGGATTGTCGGGGCGAAACATGCTGCCGACATTGGTCGCGTGATGGATGGATGCGTAGAAATCGGTGTAGTCGGGGATCTGGCAAGGAAGCAATAACTGAGCTTCCGAAATTGGGGTGAGCAGTTTTTCCGCACCGCGGGAGGACTTGCTAAGGAACTCGCTCGCCTGATGCCGCAAATCTCTACGGGCTGACCGCGGCATGGCCATTAACTGTTCCATCGAGCGGCATCCGAACGCCTCACCGGCATCGAGGATTATGTCTCCGATACCGATGCCTAAACGCGTTCGGTCATCACCTTTGCGTGCGAATGTTGCGAAGGGGAGATTTTGAATCGGGAAGTCCGTGTCGGATTTATTGGCCGACGCTACCCAACTTTGGAGTGCGGGATCGTGAGTCGTATCGATCATGGCTGCAGTGCGTGAAGGTCGGCAACAGGTTCTTCGAAAGAACACGAGCCGAAGCTATGGGCGAAGTCGCGGCGGGCGGCGGCGATCTGTGATGTCGTAAGAACATTTCCGCGCCAGCGCATTTCGTCTTCGCGAAACTCGAATGCGGATTCGTTGTCTTCCTGCAAGACGTCCAGGATCAATGCGCGGTCCGCATCGTACCAGGCGAAGGCAGCGGCGACGAAGACATTGATAAATCCGTGCATGACGCCGCAGGGGCTGTCGGCCGCATAAGTCAGCTTGCGTTGCGCGCGGATGGCGTGATGCAGGCCGGCAGTGGCTTTGAACGGCAGCCGCCTGGCCGCGGCCTGTATCAGGAAATCGGCTATTTGCGCCGCTGGCGGGATGACATCCGGCGTGAGACCGCCAGTCCGAACCTTGGCGAATCCGCTCTCGATTTGATCCAGTGGAACTTCGCAATAGGTGGGCAGCGAGAGTTTATGACCGCCTTTGTATTCCAAGGTCTCGACCTGCGGAGCAAGGGGCCCGGGGTCTTGCTCGACGAGCAGCGTGACCCGCCAATTGTCACCGGGTCTTACTTCGCCGAGTTTCGCCGCGGGAAGCACCAGCCGGCTTAGAATCCAGCCGTCTTCCGACGCGAGATATCGACGATAGTTATCGAGGACCTCCGGCAAGCTGAGCGCCGCGGGCGGATACAATCCGGCATAATCGACCAGCCTGCTCACCAGCGCTCGCAGAGGACTTGTCACCTCTTATAAATTACCCCGCCCTTCATGACGAACGTCACTTTCTGAACAGCGGAGATGTCGCGCAAAGGGTCGCCGTCGATAGCAATGACGTCAGCGAAATAATGCGGTTTGAGCGCGCCGATCTGGCCCTCCCAGCCAAGGACTTTCGCACCGTTGACGGTGCCGGCCTGCAAGGCAGCAAGCGGCGTCATTCCGAATTTCACCAGCAGCACGAACTCGCGCGCTTGCGTGCCGTGCGGAAAAGGACCCACGTCAGAGCCCACGGCGATCGGGATTCCGGCTGCGAGCTGCTTGCGGAATTCCGCGATGTGATAGTCGAAGGTTGCTTTGGGGCTGGTCACCTGGGACGATTCGGTGGAGTGTTCGGCGAAGTACTCGAAGATCGTGAACGTGGGCACGGCGAAAATGTGCTTCTCCTTCATGATGCGCATGGTCTCGTCGCTGAGCTGAAACGCGTGGTCGATGGAAACGACACCGGTGCGGGCGGCAAAGCCTGTACCTGGTTCCGTGGTGGCATGAACCGCCACGCGCTTGCCGACTCGTGCTGCTTCGTCCACCGCCGCGCGAAGTTGGACTTCATCGAATTGGTAGGGCGCGACGAGCTTACCGTCGCGGAACTCGTCGGGTCCCGTCTCGTAGATTTTAATGAAATCGGCGCCTTCCTTGAACTGCTGTCGGATGACGGTCACCAGCTCGGCAGCGCTGTTCGCCGCAGTCGCGTTCGGAAGCACGTGCTGCGCAGGATTGAATCCGATGGCATCTTCGTGGCCGCCTAAGATGTCGACAGCATTTCCACTGATGCGCAGGCGAGGACCGGGGATAAGCCCCTGATTGATCGCGTTCCGCACCGCGGTATCGGCGGATCCAGCGCCTTCGGTTCCCATATCGCGTTCGGCCGTGAAACCAGCCATCAAGTCGTCTCGAGCTGCGAGTGTCGCCAGGATGGTCCGCTGCGGGACGGACTCCTGTACGGTCTGCAAATCTTCCGCGCCGGGGTGCAGGAACAAATGTACGTGGGCGTCGATCAGGCCGGGCATTAATGTTCGATCGCCGAGGTCGACTGTTTCCGCGCCTTGCGGCGGCGCGACCTTTTGGCCGACGGCCGCGATTCGCTCGCCTTGAACCAGCACTTCACCTGGCGTGAGCATCTTGCCGGATTCGATGTCCAGAAGTCTTGCGGCGTGCAGGACGATCGGGCGAGGCGGTTTTTCTTGGGCCGAGGCGAATGCCAGCAGGGCCACCGCCAAGGAGACAGATCTGATCATGTTTCATAGTATGGCCTGTGATCCGGCATACCTTGCGCTTCTACTCGTCTTGCGGTACAAATAGGTAGAAGTACGAGGTATCGTATCGTGAGCTGGTGGCAACGGCTCTGGCATCGAAAGGAACTCGATCAACAGCTCGACAGAGAGCTGCAATTTCACATCGCGGAGCGAACCTCGGCGCTAAAGAAGACAGGGCTGTCAGAACAAGAAGCGCGGCGTTTGGCGCTCGCGGAATTCGGCGGGATGGAACAGTCCATGGAGGCGTGCCGTGAGGCGCGCGGCACGGTGTGGCTGGAATCGACACTGCAGGACATTCGATACAACGCGCGGGTTCTCCGTGAGGCGCCGGCGTTTACGTTGGCCGCGATCGCTACACTCGCACTGGGGATCGGCGCGAACACCGCCATCTTTCAGCTTCTCGATGCTGTGCGGTTGCGGAGTCTTCCCGTCGTCTACCCGGGCAAATTGGCGCAAA
>Ga0335069_10006347_pt1 | contig 17192 bp, 17 predicted proteins | sample Lox_Sample_11_FD_206714 | JGI IMG/M metagenome (GOLD analysis project Ga0335069, IMG submission 206714) | Soil microbial communities from Loxahatchee National Wildlife Refuge, Florida, United States - Lox_Sample_1.1 | ecosystem: Environmental > Terrestrial > Soil > Wetlands | place: USA... | reverse complement strand
GCTCCATCCATAGGCGTACTGGAAGTGGAGAACCAGCCCGAACATCACGCTGGCCATCGCGATCGACGTCCCGATCTGGGCGACGGCCGCACCACGGATGGTGCCATCGGAGAACACAGTGAGGTCCAGCATCGGTGCCCTGCTGCGGCGCTCATGCCAGACGAACGCGACGCCGGCCAGGACCGCACCGACGATCGAGCCCAAAGTGATCGCGGAGACCCAGCCGTGCAGCACGCCGCTGGTCAACGACCAGGAGGCGAGGCCGATCGTGGCGATGCTCAGCGCGGCGCCCGGCAGGTCAAGCACGTCACGTGTCAGATCCTCGGGCCGGTCGGCCGGCACTCCGCGGCGGACGCCGATGCACGCGATCAGCGCAATCGGGGCATTCACGGCCAGCAGCCACTCCCAGCGCACGTGGGCCAGCGCGGTACCGCCGAGCAGCGGCCCAAGGATGAAGCCGGACATGCCGACAACCATCATCACGGTGATGGCGCGCATGCGCGGCGCGTCGTCGTCGAAGAGGCGGAATACCAGCGAGTTGGTGATCGGCGCCGTGGCCGCCGCGGCGATGCCGAGCGCGGCCCGAAGAGCGATCAACTCCCCCACCGTTGTGACGACGATCACGCACAGGCTGAGCAGTCCGAACACCGCGAGCCCGGCCAACAGCACGCGTCGGCGCCCGAACCGGTCGGCAATCGATCCAGCGGTCAGCAACAGGCCGCCGAAGGTCAGCGAGTAGGCGGCTACGACCCACTGCAGCCCCGTCGTCCCGGCGCCGAGATCGCGGCCGATCGTCGGCAGCGCAATCGACATCAGGGAGTTGTCGACCATCTCGACGAAGAACGCCATGCAGAGCGCAGTCAGCGGAATCCAGGCCGCCCGCAACGACACATAGGTGCGGGGCGCGGCTTCGGTCCTCACGCTCGTCCTCGACCTGTTCTGCTGTTCGATGAACCAGCTGGCCGAGTGGCCCTGGCGAGTGCCTGGGGTTCCGATGAGCGCTTCGCCCCGGCGAGGAACGCACGAAGAGACCACTCGAGCCGGCCGGCGCCGGATTCCGCCGCCAGCGCCTTCCTCGCAGCCGCCAGATACGGGCGCGGCGTCGACTCAGCCTCCAAAGCCTCCTCATACAATCCCGGGATCGAACGAGCCGGACCATCGGCCGCACGCGCCTCCTGCTCAGCAAGGCTCGCCGTCACCAGCAAGAACAGCGCATCACATGCACGCTCGGCCGCTGTAATCGAGAACCCGACACCCACAAGGTGTTGCAATGCTGTCTCGAGCAGATCGAGGAACGCGGTACCCGTCGGCGGTGTCAGCAGCGCCAACCGTGCGGCGCCCGGGTAAGCGTGGAGCCGGCGCGCATAGTCGAGCAGCAACTCCACCACCGCGTCCTCGCCACCCGCGCCCGCCTGAACGGCCGAGCGAGGAACCTCTGCAGCGATCGAGTCGAGAACCAGAACCTGAAGCTCACGCTGATCGCGCACAAACGTATAGAGCGACGCGGGCCCCGTCTCCAAACGCCCGGCGACCATCCGCATCGTCAAACGCTTCGGCCCGCCCTCCCGCAGACACGCAAGCGCCGCCGCGACAACCGCATCACGGCTCAAGGGCGGCTTCAGGCCCCGATGTCGTAAGCGCGGAAGGTGCGCGGGCTCGGTCATCTCACCAGTCTATACGAACGTTGTTCGTAAGTCGAACAACGTTCGTCACGTTCCCACACGATTGGGCCGTGCTGGACTCGAACCAGCGACCTTGGGATTAAAAGTCCAGAAGTCCGAATTGAAATGTGCCGAGGTAACGTGAAAAGTGCCGCAAATCATCCGATTGTGGCCGCAACCTAGTGAACCCGATAGAGGTCTTTCGCAGCAAGCCCGTACGCGCATTCGTACGCGCGGCGCAGGTCTCAGGAGGCCACGCCTAGACCGCGGACGGCGTCGACCTCGGTCTCGATCGCTCCCGCGGGCACGTGCGACGCAGGATGATGCTTCTACTACTCGTCGCCGCCCGTCGCTGTGTTGGACGAGCCGGAAGTCTTGGCCCCGGTCATCGCAGGGCGACAAGCACCGCGTCGCTGAGGTGACGCCAGACCTCACCGGCCTCGGCGAGCCCCGCGACGCGAAGTGCTGCTGTGTGGAACCCGATCGGCAAGGTGCCACCGACCCTAGCAGATACTAAGACTCAATCTTACTTGTTGATAATCCCCGGTTCGACCTATGCGAGTTCAGGGCGAGTTCAAGGAGCGTCGTGTGGGTCGTCCCTTCGGGTCGAAGCTGGTGCCGGCGAACAGGACCAGGAGGGCCCCCGCACTGGCCGTGAGTGCAGTGAGTGCTGTGAGTCGTTCGAGAGGTGGCGGTAGAGCTCCGATGGTGTGACCTTTGTAGAGGGTTGGGAGCAGCGTTAGTCCTTCTGCGAGTGCATAGCCAGCGATGGCGAGGATCGCGACGGCGCGCCAGCGTGGGCGGAGGATGAGCAGTACGAGGACGAGTGCGACCGCACTGCTGGCGGCGAGCCAGGCAAGCTGCGAGGCGGGGACAGTGGGTCGGCCGTGGAGGTCGCGGAGGGCGTGGGTGGCGATGATTGCGGCGAGTTCGGTGAGTGTGAGGATCGCGATCATGATCGCGTCGAGCCGGGGTCGGCGAAGTCGGAGCAGGCCGACCAGGCATACGAGGGCGACCGGGATCGGCCAGAACCAGAGTCGGGTCGGCGGTGGGGTGTACCAGAGGCCGCCGGCGATCCGGGCCGGTCGGCCGTTGATGCGCAGGGGGATCAGCCAGCGGCCGAGGTATCGGCTCGTCGGCCGGCGGGCGGTGAACGCGAGGGCGTGCAGTCGGTCCTCGTGCCAGCGGTAGCTGCGCCCGGTTTGTATTCGCTGCCAGAGCGGCGGTTCGCGTGGGTTCGCGGTCGTGGGGACGGTGGCCGGCTGGGCGCGGTTCAGGTACGTGGCGGGCGAGTGCTTGTTGATCTCGACACCGCGGGCGGAGAAGCGCAGGTAGGGCTCGCCTGCCAGGCCGAGCACGACGAGAGTGGTCGTCGGTGGAACGTGGAGCCAGAGCTGCTGGTCGGCATCGACGATTCGCGCCTGGACACCCAGCGGGGTGGAGGCGATGCGGGCGATGAAGCTCGTCGCGACCGGTGGGGTCGGGCCGGCGTGGGCAAACGCCGCCCCCGGGGTGAGGCATGCGGCGGTGAGCGCGAGCGCGAGGCAGATCGCGCGTTGTCTCATCCGCCGTGGGTCTCCGCTTCCAGTTGGCGGAGGCCGGCTGCGACTGCGGCGGTCTTGAACGGCCACAGGTAGAGGGCTCGCTGGAAGCCGTGCCGGTCGATCAGGTAGGTGGCCTCGGTGTGGACGATCTTCTGGATGGTGATCCCGAGGGTGTGCTGCGGCACGACCTGGACGGTGATGCCGTAGGTATGCCAGATGCGGGCGAGTGCTGTCGGCTCACCGATCGCCCAGCGCCACTGTGGCGACAGACGCCATTTGCGCTGATCGAGGGCGAGATTCGCTCGCGTGTCGGCGGCCGGGTTGACGCTGACCGCGACGATCTGCGGACGGCTTCCTGCCGGTAGCTGGTTGATCGTTCGGTCGAGAACTCGCGCTTCGAGCGGGCAGTAGTTGCGGCAGAGCGGGTCGATGAAGGTGAGGATCGTCGTGCGGCCGCTCGGAACCGAGACAGGCCTGGCGTGCTGGTCGATGAGCGTGAACGCGGCCGCTGGCCTGGCTCCGGCGCTCCATGTCACGTCGGGTGCGAGCGCGTGAGCGCTTGCAGCGCCCGCATGCGACGTCTTCCTCTCGGCGAGGGCGAACGCGACGTTGGCGATCAGCACCAGGGTGCCGAGGAGAGCGATCAGCGGCCAGACGGGCCTGATCCGGCCCGGAAGCCGGAGCGCGCGCCGTGTCGATCGAGTCCTGTGTCTGCGACCTTCTCTTCCGCCGGTCGAGGGGCGCCTGAGCGGTCGGAGCCTGAGGCTGATGGCCCAGACGAGGAGCATCAACATGACCCCGGCGGCTATCACCAGCAGGTTGCGGAGCGTGTGCGAGGCCGCTGTGACCGCGGGCACCTTGGTGGGCTGCGGCTGTGGCAGCGTCAGTGGGTGGCCGGCGGCGGCGGCCAGCTGCCGTACGGCGATGATCGCGGCGCGGGCGAGGCCGCCCCCGCCGGGAGCGATCTTGACCTTGTCGAGCGATCGCTGTTCGAGAGCTACGGGGTTCCCGCCGCGGTAGAGGCCAAAGCCGTTCGGCATCACGATTAGCAGGCGACCGTGATAGACGAGCGAGAGTTCCGTGCCGAGGAACCGAGCGTAGAGCTGGGGTTTGCCCCAGAGCTCGCCGATCGAGCCGAGGTCGTAGGCCGTGGCGATCACAGCGACTCTGATCGGGTAGCCCGACCGAGCGCCGGCTGCCAGCAGCTGCCGCAGCTGCGCCTGAAGACGTGGAGGAAACGGGACGTCGTATGGCAGAAACAGCTGCTCGCTGTAGAGGACGTCGCTAGCGGGGTCGCCGTCGGCGCGGGCCGGTGGCGCGCAGGCCGCGATCGTCGCGGCCGCGAGGGTCACCGCTGCCAGCCCCACGACCAACGCGTTCCAGGTCCACCCGTTCCGTCCGGTGGTCCGGAGAGGGACAGGCCTTGCCGCCGCGAGCGGCGCGCGCGTCCCGGCGCCGGCGGCGAGCAGGTGGCGTCTCATCCGGCCCCGGCCCGCGTGCGGGCTGGTGCATCGGTCCCGGCGGAGCCGGGCCTCGGTCGATCTGTTGCGAGAAGGTCCTCGTACAGGAGCTTCAGCGTCCGCGCCAAACGCGGCCAGGCGTAGTCGCGCTCGGCGATGCCGCGGGCGCCAGCGGCGAAGGTTCGCCGCTTTGTCTCGTCGTCGATCAAGCGGATCACCGCGCCCGCGAGTGCGTCCTCGTCTCCGGGCGAGACGAGAATTCCTGCGCCCTGGTCGACCAGCTCGCGGTACCCGTCGATGTCGGAGGCGACGACGGGCGTGGCGGCGGCGAAGGCGCGGGTGATGACCATGCCGAAGCTCTCGCGGCCCAGTGACGGCGCGACGAGCAGCTTGGCCTGTCCAAGCTCCCGGTCGAGGTCGAGGGCGGGGACGATGCCTAGGAGGTCGACGCCGTCGGCCGGGAGGCGCGCGCGGCTGAGCAGGTAGCGCACCGCGAGCGGGTCGGCGCCGACGACCCGAAGCCGGGCACCCGTGCGCCGGTGGATGGTGGGCCAGGCCCGTAGGAGCACGTCGAGCCCCTTCCGTGGCTCCGGGCGGCCGACGAAGACGACGTGCTGCTTTCGTCCGTCGAGTTCGAACTCTTCCGGCACTCGCACGCCGTTTGGGATCAGCCGATAGTCGCCGGGCCAATGCTCCCGGGCCGTCTCGCGTGCCGCCTCGGAGACGGCGATCCGGATGTCGATTCGCTCGAGCAGGAATCCCCAGAGGGAGGTGGCGGGCCGCCGCCAGCGGGATGGGCCGGCGGCGTGGAAGGTCGCGACGACAGGGATCGCTGCGGAGGCGAGGGCGGCGACGCCGAGCGCCGGCGTCAGCGGCTCGTGGATGTGGAGCAGATCGAAGCGCTCGCGGGCGAGCGCGCGTCTGAGTCGGACGACCGCCGCCGGACTGATCACGATGTTGGCGAGCGAGTGGTTGGCGGGGGTGATCACCGATCGTCCGAGCGGGAGCACGTGGGCGGGTGGCTTCTCGAAGCGCCCGCCGCTGGGATGAAGGGCGCGAGAGAGGCGGCCGGGCGGGTCGTGTCCGATCAGGATCCGCGCGTCGATGCCGAGATCCCGCAGAGCGCGGGCTTGCTCCTCGGCGTGCTCCACGACGCCGCCCCAGAACGAGAAGCTGTACGGAACGACGATCCCGACCTTCATTCGCCGATGAACCCGATCGAGCGCAGGCGAAGGTCGACCAGGCGCATGACCTCCGCGTAGAAGCCTTCCGGATCGACGCCGTAACCCGAGATCACGAGGTCGGACATGCTGTCCTTGGCGGTCGCCAACAGCTCGGTCGCGACGGCGAGCATGTCGTCGATCACCTCGCCGACCAGGCGGCGGGTGCGCTCTGGATCGGTCTGCATCCGTCCGCGCAGGTAGGAGACGCCGATGCCGATGTGGCGGGCCTCGTCGCGGGCGACCAGGCGCTGGCCTTCGACGAGTCCGGGAAAGCCGCGCAGGCGCTCGTACTGTCCGGCGGCGAGGTTCTGGCCGGTACGCGCGATCACACCCTCCCCGAGGACGTGGTAGACGAGCACCGCCTGCAGGAACGTGTCGGCGTCGTGACGCTCGGTCAGCGGCAGCACCCACTGTTCGAGCTTGTCGTAGAGGAGCGTCTTCGAGACGGGGTCGAGGTCACGGTCGGCGCGCTCGCGCACGGCGTCGATTCCGCCCGCAATGCCGAACACCTCCTCGTAGATGCGCAACACGACCTGCAGGTGTCGGTGCTCGTCCGCCACCTGGGTGGCCAGCAGGAGCTGCATGCCGTAGTCGGGTGCTGCGAGCAGGAACGGCGCCAGGAGCCGCGCGACGTTGAACTCGGCGTGGAATCGGTTCGCGAAGATCCAGACCAGGCTCTCCCTCTCGATGAGGTCGAGCTCCCGGAAGGTCGCGGCGTCGGCGCCGAAGTCGAGCGCCAGCGCCGACCACTGGTGTCGCTCCCAGTGCGCATACAGCGCCGGGTACGCGCTCGCGTTCCGCTCTAGCTCGTCGTTGGCCCGCGCCTCGTCGTTGCGCGGCAGTTCCTCGATGCTCACGAAGCAGGCTCCTTTCTCGGAGGGATCGGTTCGAACCTTCGATCGGTCCTGATGGACGGTCGAAAGTCCGGTCGGCGTCTTGTGGTCATGCCGGCCTCTCGCGCGTGACCGGAAGGCGACGCTGACCCGCGCCGTGGCGAACCATCGGCAACAGCAGGACCAGCACACAGGTGCCGAGCGAGAGCACTTGCTCGCTCATCATCACGAGTCCTGCGAACTGCTGGTCGCGTACGGGTGAGAGTCCGAGCAGCCGGTCGGGCTGGGCGGCGTAGGCCGGGTAGAGCGGGTGGAAGCTGAAGATGAGCAGATCCGAGAGCACGGTGCCCATCCCGAACAGGAGAACCGCGAACCCGAGCCGCTCCCCGCGACTCAGCCGATGGCGCCGGGTCGGGTCGATCAGCTGTGCCCAGACGAGTAGGCCGGCGGCGAAGAAGCAGACGTGCTCGAGGTCGTGAACCGTCTGATGTGTGAGCGTGTAGTCGTAGGCGCGCGGGAGGTGCCAGATAGCGATCACCGCAGCCCACACCGCCAGCGACACCTGTGGTCTGAGCAGGAACGAGAGCGCGCGCCGCAGCGGGCCGAGTGACGCGAGCGGAACCAGCACCGATGCGGGCAGGCAGAAGTACAGCAAGGGGCCGCGGAGTGCGAGCAGGAGCAGCGCCGGTGCCACGTCGCCGACGAGCACGTGCTCGAACATGTGGGCGGAGAGCAGGTAGCGATCGGCGAGCGGGTCGAGGGGCGAAACGAGGGGAAGCACGGCCGCCGCGAGGCCCGCCGCGAACAGGACGAGCCGAGACCAGGGCGCGAGGTCCGAACGGCCGCGACTGCGAAGCCGGGCGAACCCGCGAAGGAAGAGCAGAATCGCGACCGTTGCCGCGGCGACGAGCACGGGCTCGAGCGTCCAGACGAACTGCGCCGCGCTGCCCGGAGGTCTAGGCAAGGGCGCTCCTCCTTCCCGGCAGCAGCGGGAAAGAGCGCTGCGCGCGCGGCGGGATCAGGTAGTTGGCGCGGTGGGTGACGAAGATGAACTCGTTGATGCCGTTGTTGACGGTGGCCGTGACGGACGGGTTCAGATAGCTCGCGTTTGCGGCGTTCATTGCGTTGCGCGTGGAGACGAAGTCGGCGATCGCGCGCTGCAACGAGACGAAGTGGAGGCCCGCCTCGTCACCGTCGTTGCTGTCGAAGTCCCGGCGGAGGATCAGCGGGCTGCCACGGCGGCGGGCTCGTGCGGATGCCTGCGCGTGCCCGACCACGCCGTAGCGGCTTGCCGCCTCGGTCAGCCGATCCGGCCGGCTCGGGGCATCGGTCGTGAAGCGATCGACCTCGGCCGGTGTGAGCTGCGGTGCGAACATCCGGGCGACCCGCTCGCGCTCGTCGAGCAGTCCGTACCAGTCGTCAAGGCTCAGCCGCATTCGGCTGACGTGCATGGTCGTGCCGCCTGCGAGCAGGCCCTCGCGGATCGTGACAGCGTCCTCCGACGCCTGATTCCGGAGGTAACCGGACTTGAATCCCATGTAGAGCGGCGCGTTCTCCGAGACCGGCTCGCCGGGCGGGATGCCGCCGACACGCTGGCGGCTCGCCGGCAGCCGAGCACCGACGAAGCCTGTTCGCGTCGCCCTCCACGACAGCGCCCCACCGAGCTCGATCGTCGTATCTGCGCCCGGGATCGGCCTGCCGCGCACGAGCGCCGCCTCGACCGCGGCAAGCCTTCGCTCGTGGTCGCAGGCCAAGTGAATGCAGAGGTCGTAGTCATCCAGCGTCGGCAGCTCGAACGACGAGAGCGGGCGTGGCCACTCGATCGGCGAGCGGACGTTGAGCACCCGCTCGAAGTAACCGGGGCCCCAGCCGACGGTGAACAACAGGCCCCGAGGGCTCCACGGGTAGCGACGCTCCAGCGCGCGCAGGGCCGCTTCGAGCCGACGCACATCCTCGGCCGAGGGCCGCCGCTCGAGCGTGAAGAGGAGCAGCCGCTGGAAGCGCGGCGCGACCGGATTGCCGTGCTCGTCGCGCGCGAGCGTCGCGTTCCAGGCGTGCTGGCGCACCGGGAGTCCCAGGGGCTGAGCTCCGAGCGGAACTTCCGCCTCGGTCCGTCCACGCAGCAACCGCTCGAGCGCAGCCACGCCGCCGCCGCCGAGCGCGAGCGCGGCGGCGGCGGTCACGGCCAGGAAGCGGCCGCGGCTGAGCACGGAGCTAGCCCTTCCCCGTCCAGGCGAACGTCATCGTGACCCGGTGAGGCTTCAGCCACACGTTCGCGTACTCCATGTGCCGAGCCGCCTGCGGGGGACTGATCAGCAGGGTCAGCTGGTAGCTGCCCGCGCCCGGCAACGTGACGTCGTTGCCGTAGTGCGGTCCCATGTAGCGCGAGAGCATCGGCCACTGGCGCTCGTCGTACACCACCTTCCCGGCTTTGCTGATCGTCGCCCACACCGAGGCGTACGGGATCGGCACACCGCCTTGCTGGTCGGACAACATCACCATCAGGTGCATCGAGGCCTTCTTGGACGGCTTCACCGTCCGCTCGCTCGTGCCCGAGAACACGACGAACGGCAACGGCGTCGCCGCGACCGCCGTGATCTTCATCCCCTGCCAGGTGGCCGTCCCCAACGTCTGCATCGGCACCGGCATCGGCATCCCGCCGTACCTCGCGGCGATAGCGCCGAGATTCTCCTGCCGGTTTCCGTTTGTTTCACGCGAGCCCGCCACGGCCGCGCTGGCCAACGCGCCCGCGACCACCGCCACGAGCAGAACGAAAAGCCAGACGGCAGCGCGACGCCGGGATGCGCCTCTTCCACCGTCCGGTCTATCGGATTCCTGATCGAGATCCACCACTCTTCACGACTCCTTGTCTGGTCGTAGAGCACGGACGCAACCGAGCCGCCGCCTACGGCCGCCGCTCGCTGCGCTGATGCCCACGAGGTGTTCTGCGTTTGTGATGCCAAAGACCGGCCGACCAGCGCATCCACCTGATCCGGCTCTTCGCGATCGGCCTCGGTCAGGCGCTCGAGCTCGAGCGCCCGCCCTCGCTAGAGGGCCGAGAGGAGAGTCGGCGGCGCCCGCCCGGCGCCTGGGACCGTCAAGGCCCCGAGTCGGCGGGGCGGCTCCTCGACTGGGCGCTGACGCCGGACAGAAACGACCCGACGTCGAGGAGGATGCGCGCGAGCGGCGAGTGCGCCGCCGAGCCGCTCGGCGATTCGAAGCAGGAAGCGGGCGACGAGGTAGGCGGCCAGCCCGAAGGGAAGTTGAAGTAGCACGCCGATCCGGAAGGTCGGCTGGAGCACCATCCACCACGCGAAGCCGGCCCCATGGAGGTAGCGCTCGAGGAACTCCTGGAAGGTGAAGCCGAGAACGGGAAGCGCAGCGAACAGGCCAGCCGGCACGGGCCGAGGCTCACCACCGCGTGCGGCGTCGACCACGGTCCAGGCGAGCAACACGGCAATCACGGCGCCCACGAGGCCTAGCACGAGCGGCATATAGCCCATGTAGCCGTGTCCGCTGAGCGCGAGCATCCGGACTCGCACGTGAAGCTCCGGGTAGGCGAGCCGGTAGGCGAGAGCGTGCGCAACCTGGGAGCCCGCGAACATGAGCGCGATCGCGAATACGAGTGCAGCAGAGCGCCTCACAAGAGAAGGATCCTTACACACCCACTCGATGACAGAACAGTGGGGACAATGCAGTGTGTCCTGCCTCGTGATGAGCGGGAGTGCCGCGAGCATCGCACCTCCGCGGCGAAACAGCACCGGGATTTGCGTAAGCCAGAGCAAGAGCCAACCAAACTGAGGTGCGCCTACTAGGGCGCGAGCCGTAGCGCCTTTCCCGGCGTGTCGGTACGATGCGGGAGCAGCCGAACTGAGAGGGACGTCACGTGAAAGTCGGAGGGATAACTCTGCAGCGTCGGGTGCGACTGATCGTCTGTCTCCTTGCCGCCATCGTGGCAGGAGCGGTGACAGCCGTCGCGGCGGTCGGTGGAAGCACGCTCGCCCATGCGAAGGTGCCCGGCAACGCCGCCGCCGGCAAGAAGATCTTCACATCGGTCGGCTGTGCAACCTGCCACACGCTGAAGGCAGCCAATGCCACCGGCAAAGTCGGTCCGAACCTCGATAAGCTCAAGCCGGCCTACACCAAGATCGTCAAGCAGGTGACGAACGGTGGCGCCGTGATGCCGCCCTTCAAGGGCCGTCTCTCGAAGACGCAGATCCAGAACGTCGCGGCCTTCGTCTATACGTCGACACACAAGTAGACCAGAGATCACTCGTGTGGCGGTCGTGATCCGATCGTCCCCCGCGGCACCGAGAGCGCGATGAGCTTGCCGAGCCCTTCCAGGTGAACGCCATCGTCATCCGATGCGACTTCAGCCACACCGTGTCGCGATGACCTTCACCTGGAAGGGGAAGGGATAGCCGGCACGGTCGACCGCCGGCATCGAGCGGCTGCTCGGCCACGACTCAGGCCGGGAGCGGCCGCTCGGCACGCAGCCGCCCGGCCTTCCCGCGCGCCAGCACGCCTGGGAGGCGACCCTCACGCTGGACGGACACGGGAATCCCGTGGCGCCGTGCTTCCACCGGCTGCTCCTCGCCGACCTCGAGCGGCGCCCGCGCGTGGGCGACGTTCGGCGGCTCGAGTCTGCGCTCCGCTCGCTGGAGCCGCACGTACCCGTGGGGGCCATCGGGCCTCCTGTTCACCGTGGGCTGGGGGCCCCGGTACTTCGAGCGAACGCTCGGCGTCGCCTCCCCGGTCGAGCGGCTGAGGCCGCTGTCGGCGTTCGCGCTACCGACGCTCGACGACCACGACCTCTGCATCCACCTTGCCTGCGACGACGAGGCTCGCCTTGACGCTGCCGAGGCGACGCTCCGCAGCCGGGAGACCGGCGTCGGTAGCGCGTTCCGCTGGCGGGAGAGGCGCACCGGCTTCGTCGGTGCGAACCTGCCGGCCGCCCACCAGGAGGTCGCGGGCATTCCCTCCGGCAGGCCGGTGCCGCAAAGCGCCCCGCTCTACATGGGCTTCAAGTCAGGCTACCGGCACAATCCAGGCGTCCGAGGACGCTGTCACGATCCCGAACGGGACGCTCGCCGGCGGCACGACCATGCACGTCAGCCGGACGCGGCTGAGCCTGGACGACTGGTATGGCCTGCTCGACGAGGACGACCAGGTGAGCCGGATGTTTGCGCACGATCGCCGACTTCGTCGAGACCCGCACGGCGATGAACGCGGCGCGCAGCTCCTACCTGAACCCCGCGATCACCGACACCGTCAACAACGGGATCAACGAATTGATCTTCGTGACTAATCGCGCCAACTACGCGGTCCCCTCGCGCGCCGAGCGCGCCTTCCCTCTGCTTCCCGGGAGAGAGGCCGCGCTGACTTAGCGGGCCGACCCGCAGGCCGTAACCTAGCGAGGCCCGCGGGACGCGGCCAGGAAGGCGGCCAGACTCGCGAGCTGCGTTGCCGAGAGGTCGGCGTAGGACGGCATCAGCGTGTTTCCGAACGCGTACGGCCGAGCGACGTAGCTGCGGAACCAGGTGCCGCTTCTCCCTTTGCGACCTACGAGCGAGAGGTCGGGAGCGCCGCGCCTGAGCGTCCCGCTCCCGAGGTACCTGTGACAGCTCAGGCAGCCGACCTTCGCGAACACCGCGGCACCCTGCACCGCGCTCTTCGACAGGCGCGCGACCCTCGTCCAGCCTGAGACAGTCCGGGCAGAAGCCGTGACGAGGGGCGGCGGAGGCGGCAGCGACGGGACAGGCGCCACCCCCCCGGCCGGCGCCGAGAAGGGGCGACCCGCAACGAACGAGACGAGATCGTCGAGCTCCTCCGCGCTCAGTGTCGAACCGTAGGCGACCATCCCCCGACCGCCGAACAGGATGCGGCGATAGGCGAAGAGATCGACGGGAAGGCCCAAACGGACCGCGTCTGGCGCGAGCCAGCGGTCGAGGTTCGGTGCGTTGCCCGCCTTCCGCGCGGAGTCCGCCTTCGCGAAGGCATGGCAGCTCCCGCATCCGGCGTCGACCCACACGACCCCGCCGCGCGTCGGGTCGCCGGTGGCGGGGTTCGTGCCGGGCCGCGCCGACCGGCTGCAAGTGAGGACAAGGAGAGCCGCTGCGATCGCCAGCGCGGCGCCCACACGAGCCGGACGCTTGCTCACGAGCTCCCGGCCGAAGCGTCTATAGCCCGCCATCGTAGGGCCGACACCGGATGGAAACGCATCCGACAGCTGTCGAGAAGCCCGCTCGCCTCGCTGTCACGCGTTCCGTCCGACCCCAGGGCGGACCTGCGTCCGGATCTCTCGCTTCGCCTCAGCGGCGGTTGGCCCCTTGAGAAGGGCCGTGACGCTGCCATCGTCCGCGCCGGGAGCTGGCGCTTCACGAGCTTCAGACCCTGGCTTTGCAGCAGGTACACATCGACCGGCGTCGCAGCGGCGGTCGACGCTCCTCCAGGAGTCGATGCCGCAGCGTGTCGCGAGCCGCCGCAGCCGGCGATCACAACAGCTGGGGCAAGCCCGACGACGCCGATTCGCCGTGCCATGTATGCGAGCATAGATCCCACAGAGGACGCGAGCGGCGGTTCCGCTGCTCGCCATACCTCTACGGTGCGGCTGCCCTCGGCCGCTACGCGGACGTCGCCCGCCTCGGTGCCAAGGGCGTCGTGGTGAGGATTCTGATAGCCACGAATAGCAGGGGCTTCAACCAACCTGTAACGCTCGTTCCGACGCGTTGGCATCTCCTTCCCCGAGTGTCCCGCCCCCGTCTTGGGGTAGTTCCTAGGCCCCATCGCTTCGTTCTCGGAGAGATAAACGTCGCCCTCCGACGGAAGGTCGAGAGCGACCTGGCGCCTATGGGACGGGCCGAGTCTTCTGTAAGGTGCACCTTACAATGGCTCGACGTTGTCCGACAGCTCAGGATCTCGCGCGCCGGAGACTGGTGCTTCGGCGCCTAGCCTGGAGCGTGGTCGCGCTCGCCGCGATCGGCGCGTTGGCCTGGAAGGCCGTCACGGCTCCCGACGGGGTCCCCGACCCGACCGCGCCCGGGGCGCACCTAGGCCACGGCGCGGTCGTCGTGGACAGCGCGCTGCTCGTCTTCCGGGAGGGGCTGGAGGCGGTGCTGGTGCTGGCGGCGTTCACGGCGAGCTTCACCGGTGCGAATCGCGCTCTCCGGAGGCCGGTTGCCGCCGGCGGCGGCTTCGCGCTTGCCGCGTCGGTTGCGACCTGGTTCCTCGCGATCTGGGTGATCGGGATGCTCGGCGGCCCGGGGCTCGACGTGCAGGCGGGCACGGGCCTGCTCGCGGTTGCGGTGCTGCTCGTGGTGATGAACTGGTTCTTCCACAAGATCTACTGGACCGGATGGATCTCGGCCCACAACCGTAAGCGTCGGCGGCTGACCGGCGACGGCTCGGCAGGGCGGGGGGTGCTGATCGGACTGGCGCTCCTCGGCTTCACCGCGGTCTACCGGGAGGGGTTCGAGGTCGTGCTCTTCCTGCAGAACCTGCGCATCACGGCGGGGTCGGTGACGGTGCTCGAGGGGGTGGGGATCGGTCTCGCGCTCACGGTCGCCGTCGGGGTGGTCACGTTTGCCGCACAGCACCGGCTCCCGTACAAGCGGATGCTGGTCGCGACCGGCATCCTGCTCGGGTTCGTGCTGCTCGTGATGGTCGGCGAGAGCGTGCAGGAACTCCAGCTGGCCGGCTGGTTGCCCACGCACTCCCTCGGCGTCTCGTTCCCCGGCTCGCTCGGCCTCTGGCTCGCGCTGTTCCCGACGGTCGAAGGCATCGTCGCCCAAGTACTCGCCGCGATGCTCGTGATCGGGTCGTACCTGATCGCCGAGCACGTACGGATCCGGCGCCCTCTCGCGCGCGAAGACGCACTGGCTGCGCAGCGCGTCTCGCCTCTCGCGCGCGCGGCAGGCTCCAGCCAGACACGCGCACGTCCGATTCGTACCCGCGAAGATTGACTGTCTCAAAGACGCCGGTCTCGGACCTTACCTATATGGGAGGCGGCTTCGCTTCGATCTCGAGCGTCGCGCCACTCGTTCGCGTGTAGGCCCGAAATCAGGCCTGTGTAGACCTCGTCCCTTGCGATGTCGCTTCCTTCGCAGGCCGGCGGGGCTCGCCCGGGCGGCGCTGACCAGACATCCGCCGCCGGGCGAGCCCGAGCCGTGAGAGGCGCTCTCCCAGGATCGAATCCGGTTGTGGTGTTCGGCCTGGCAAGCGGGCTGTCATCCGGGTTGGGTCGCGCTGCCAGCCTGCTTGCCAGCAGATCGGCACCTGGCCGCTGCCCCCGCTCCCGCTCAACCGTCGCGTTTCCGGGCTGCACTGCCCTCTCGTCGCCTGTGGCGTCTCGTTCATGACCACCCGCCCTCAGCCGTTGGCATTCGTGTGGGTGGTCATGAATCGGGCAGTGCATCAAGTTCGAGTGAAGAGAGCGGGAGCGGGGGCACCAAGTGAAAAGAGAGTTCAAAGAAGAGAAAGAGGTGAAGGGAGGAGGATGAGTTCAAGGACTGTTCAGGATCAGCGGGTTGTTGGCGGGGCGACGGCGACGGCGAGATCTCGGCAGCGTTTCGGCTTTCGGAACGAGACAGGGAGTTGCTGTTGCTGATCGCGGAGCAGTATGCGATCGGCGTCGATCAGCTCGCGTGTCACCAGGCGTCGGGGCTAGAGCTTTGCAATGCTGCCGGCCGCGCGCCGGCCGTCAAGCCGCCAAGTGGCGGCTTCCCTCGCTGCGCTCGTGACTGCCGGCTCACCCGCGCCCGGCGGAACCCACTGACAAGCCCCGCCGCGCCAGCGCGCCGCCAGCGGGCCATCTTCTGAAAGGAGCCTCATGTCAGAGTCCGAGACCGACGTCTTCGACCAGGGGATCGCGAGTGGCAGTCCGTATTTGCTGGTCGAGGACGTCGCCGAGCGCCTACGCTGCTCGACGCGGACGGTGCACGAGTTGACGCGTACGAGTTCGATCCCGCACCGGCGGCTGCCCGGCTCGCGCCGCTGCCTCTTCCGCCGCGAGGAGCTGGAAGCCTGGGAGGACGGCAGCCCGCTCGAGGTCACACCGCTCCCCCGTGGCGGCCGCGTCGTCAGCCCGCGACGCACTAGACGGTGAAGGCGCCGTCGAGTCGCTTGGCTTCCAGCTTCTCCGCCTTGCGCGACCAGGCGCCATAGACATCGCGGGTGAGGGTGATCGAGGAGTGCCCAAGCTGTGCCTGCACCCAGGTCAGCTGCGCGCCACCCTCCAGTGCGATCCTGGCGAAGGTGTTGCGGAAGGAGTGGAACGTGCGCTTGCCGCCGCGCTCACCGATCCGTGGCACGCCGGCGCGCTCCATCGCCGCGTAGAGGACATGGAGGACGCGGCCGCCGTCGAGGTGGCCTCCGGCCTCGCGCTCGAACACAAGCCCCTGGCCAGTGGTCTGTGGATACCACTGCTCGAGCAGCTGTTTCGCTTGGGAAGTGAGGTCGATCGTGCGTGGCTCGCCGCTCTTTGTCGCCTTCACCCCGACCCCGGGGGTGTAGCTGTGCGAGACGAGGACCTCCTCATCGAGCAGGTTGACGTCCTCCCAGCGGAGCGCCGCCAGCTCGCCGAAGCGCATCCCCGTCGCCACCGCGACCCGGCACAGGTACGAGACGAGCGGCCGCTCAGTGAGTTCCGGCCACAGCCGCGCGAGCTCGTCATTGGTGAAGTAGCTCGGCCGCTTCTTCTGCGCCCGCGGCCTCGAACTCGCCGCCAACAGCCGCACCGGGTTCTCCGCGATCAGCCGCTCCGCCTTCGCCGCCTGCAAACACGCACCGAGGTGGCGAAGGTGCTTTGCCAGCGTCGTCGGCGACACCTCCCGCGGACGCTTCCGCTCCCGGTTCACCCGCTCAACGTGATCGAGGAACGCGGCGACATCAGTGGTCGTCAGCTTCCGCAACGGCTTCTTCCCGATCGCCTGCTTCGCATACTCCAATGACGAGCGGTACGTCCGCCGCGTCGTCTCCTCCCGCCGCAGCCCCAATAGCCAGCGGTCGACCCACTCCGAGAAGCCGACGTTCTCCGGCGGCGCGTAGGCGTCCTGGTCGATCTGCACCTGAATCGCCCGCAGCTGCCGCTCCGCCTCCCGGCGATTGTGACCCACCGGCTCCCGCACCAACCGCGCATCGACACGCGATACCACGTGATACATCGGCCTGCAGGTACACCCGCCCCCGGGGGCCGCGGCCTCGAACGTCGTCCAAGGACGACTCAGCGCGCAACCTCGAGTATGCCGAGCCTGCAAAGACGCCGTCGCTGGCCTCCATCGCCTAGTAGAGCCATCCGAGTGTACGTCAATCCGTACGCACACGCCACTGCCAGCCGTTCTTACTCAAATCATAAATAGACAATTAGCGGGTAATTTTCTATGGGCCGTGCTGGACTCGAACCAGCGACCTTGGGATTAAAAGTCCCCTGCTCTACCAGCTGAGCTAACGGCCCTCCAGTCGAGTCTAGCCCTGG
>Ga0335069_10006346_pt1 | contig 17192 bp, 14 predicted proteins | sample Lox_Sample_11_FD_206714 | JGI IMG/M metagenome (GOLD analysis project Ga0335069, IMG submission 206714) | Soil microbial communities from Loxahatchee National Wildlife Refuge, Florida, United States - Lox_Sample_1.1 | ecosystem: Environmental > Terrestrial > Soil > Wetlands | place: USA... | reverse complement strand
GACGAAGGTCAATGTGAACGGCGGCGCAATCGCCCTGGGACATCCGCTGGGATGCACCGGCGCCAAGCTCACGGCAACGATTCTGAGCGAATTGAGGCGCCGGAACGCCAGGTATGGAATGGTCACCATGTGTGTGGGCGGCGGAATGGGCGCCGCCGGTATTTTTGAGAACCTGAATTGAGGGAGTCTAAATGGCAACAGTAAACGTACCAGCAAAAACCCGGCCCTTCAAGGGCGGCAGCTTTCTCCTGGAAGAGCGCCATGCGCAGGACATCTTCACGCCGGAAGACTTCTCCGAAGAACACCGGCAAATCGCCAAGACCGCGATCGACTTTGTCACGAACGAGGTCTTGCCGGCTGCCGCCGAGATCGAGGCCAAAAACTTCGAGGTCACCCGCAACCTGCTCCGCAAGACGGGCGAACTCGGTTTGATGAGCGTGGATGTGCCCGAGGCCTACGGCGGCATGGAAATGGACAAGGTCACTTCCGCGGTGATCGCCGAATCCATCAGCAAGCTGGGCAGCTTTTCGGTGGCCTTCAGCGCGCACGTCGGCATCGGCACGCTGCCGATCGTCTGGTACGGCACTGCGGAGCAGAAGCAGAAATATCTGCCGAAGCTGGCGACAGGCGAGTGGATCGCGGCGTATGCGCTCTCCGAATCCTCCTCCGGCTCCGACGCACTCAATTGCCGCGCCCGCGCCAGCCTCTCCGCCGACGGCAAGAGCTGGGTGCTGAACGGCGAGAAGATGTGGATCAGCAACTCGGGTTTCGCCGATCTGTTTACCGTATTCGCCAAAGTGGACGGCGAGAAGTTCTCGGCCTTCCTGGTGGAGCGGGGCACTCCCGGGCTCTCGATCGGCGCGGAAGAGCACAAGCTGGGTATTCGCGGATCCTCGACGTGCCCGCTGATTCTCAGCGATTGCAGGATTCCCGTCGAAAACCTGCTGGGCGAGGTGGGCAAGGGCCATCACATCGCCTTCAACATCCTGAACATCGGACGGTTCAAACTGGCCGCGGCCGCGGTGGGCGGCGCCAAGAACAGTCTCAACGATGCGATCGGCTACGCCAAAGAGCGCAAGGCATTCGGCAAGTCCATTTCGGAGTTCGGCCTGATTCAGGAAAAGCTGGCGGAATGCGCCACCGGCATTTACGCGGGCGAGTCGCTGGTCTACCGCACCATCGGCATGATCGACGCGGCCCTGGCCGACGTGGATACGCGCGCCGAGGGCGCCTCCAGGGAAATCCAGAAGCGCATCGAAGAGTATGCCGTGGAGTGTTCCATTCTGAAGGTGTGGGGCTCCGAGATGCTCGACATGGTGGTGGACCATGCCGTGCAGATCTACGGCGGTTACGGCTACGTCGAGGAGTACCCGGCCGAACGCGCCTATCGCGATTCGCGCATCAACCGCATCTTCGAGGGCACGAACGAAATCAATCGCCTCATCATCACGGGTTTTCTGATGAAGCGGGCGATGGCCGGGCAACTGCCGCTGCTGCAGGCCATCAAACAGTTGATGGACGAGGTGATGTCCGGGCCATCGCCGGCGGAAGAACGCGAAGGGCCGCTGGCCGCCGAGCACCAGATGCTCGCCGGCGCCCGTAAGCTGACATTGTTCGCGGCGGGTGTGGCATCGCAACGCTACATGCAGGCCCTGGCCGATCAACAGGAGATCATGGGAGCTCTGGCCGACTGCATCATGGAAGTCTACGCGATGGAGTCCTGCATCCTGCGCGCGGAAAAACTCGCCGCCTCCCGGGGCGAAAGCGCGGCAAAGCAGGCGATCGCCATGACCCGCTACTATGCCGCGAAGGCGATGCAGATCATCGAGGCGTCGGTGCGGAAAGCCATTGCGGGAGCCGCCGAAGGGGACATGCTGCGCACCCAGATGTCGATCGTGCGCCGCCTTTCGAAGTACGAGCCCGCGGACACGATCTCGATCGGCCGGCAGATCGCACGGGCCGTGATCGCGGCTGGACGGTACACGCTGTAGGACGGCGCGCTGCCCTGGCCGTGACCAAAGGGTGAGACTGTCGATTCGACACGGAGGCGCGGAGGCGCGGAGAGAGGCGATGAATGGGAAGTCGATAGCGCGGATGCAGACGGATGGCTATCTCCGGCGGGCGGCGTCGGCCCGCCGGATGAACTTCTCGCGGAGCTCGTAGGCTTCGATGGCCTGCTCCGAGCCCTGGCGCGCCAGCGGCACGCTCAATCGCCGTTCGGCCTCATCGAAGGTCTCTTCGGCGGTCATGCGCGCCTGGAACGCCTCATCGTCGGCCTTCTTCAGCTTCGCCGCGAATTCTTTGATCCCGGCGGCGACGTCTTTCGCTTCCTCCAGGGCCTTTTCGTACGCCTGACGGCTCCGCGCGTGACCGTCCAGATTGGAGCCCGCCTGAAGCTCGCGATAGGCCTTCCTGAGGTCGTCGCCCCACGCGGTCTTAATTTCTTTCTCCAGCTTCTCGAGGTCGGCCCATGCCACGTCGGCTGCGGCGCGAACGCGTTTCTTTTCGGTGAGCCATCGCCAGACTCCCCATTCCCTGGCCTCGTTGAGCAGGGCCTTGGCGTCCTCCACGGAATCGAGCTTCTGCATATCAGAATCCGAAAATCCCAGGCTAATGAAAAACTCCGCCGAAGTCGAGGGCTGAATTTGAGGGCTTGTTTTCCGGCATTTCCGGAGTACACTAAATCGGAGCTTTTGGTATGCAATTACCGCTGTTCCTGCTGCTCGGGGCAGGCGCCCTGCTCGCCCAGTCCCCCCCGCCGGAAACGTTGCAGGCTTTTCAGTGCTACGTCGATTCGGCGGAAAACAGAATGCGAACCGCGGAACGGTTCCTGCTGGTCGATTCCGATGCCGCGCTCCAGGATCAATTGGTCCGGGGCAGCAAGATTCTGACCTCTCCGGGCAACGGCGCGAATCCGCACAAAGTTCCTGGAGGAATGCTCTACGATTGGATCGGCACGGTCTTCATTCCGGGCACCACGCTGGAGCGTACGGTCCGCATGCTGCAGGACTACGATCACCGCGCGCAGTACTTCAGCGAGATCGTCTCCGCGTCGAAGCTGCTTTGCCGTTCCGGAGAAGACCGCTTCGGCTTCACCATGACCCTGAAAGAACCGGCCGTGATCGAGACCGACAGCGATGTTGTGTGGGAGCGTGTGGACCAGCACCGCTGGCGCTGCCGGTCGCTTTCCACCGGGGTCCGCGAGATCGGCAAGCAGCATCACTACCTGGTTCGCCTGAACTCGTACTGGCGATTTGCCGAAACAGACAAGGGTCTTTATGTGCAGGGCGAGACCATCACGTTGAGCGGCGAGTTCGGGTCGTTCATGCGGACGCTGGGGTCGCTGGCCGGGATCAATCCCGAAAAGTCGCTGAGGAAGACTCTCGAACAGATGCGGGAATCGCAGGTGAAGCCCGGCCTCGAGTTCGCCCGCCCCGGGGCGGGACTGCCGGACTGCGGGGAGCCCTATCGCAGCGCCGGCTGCCCCGCTTCCGCCTCGCGTTGATCTCCATGCCCGCACACGATTTCGATTACATCGTGATCGGCTCCGGATTCGGCGGCAGCGTGTGCGCGCTTCGTCTCGCGGAAAAGGGTTATCGCGTCGCGGTGATGGAGATGGGGCGGCGCTGGACACCCGAGACCTTGCCGAAGAACAACTGGCTTCTGTGGCGGTGGTTCTGGCGCCCGTCGCTGGGCCTGCGCGGTTTTTTCAGCATTCAATGGTTCCGGCACGTCGCCATCCTGCACGGCTGCGCGGTCGGCGGCGGCTCGATCACGTATGGGGGGACGCTCCTCCGCCCCAAGGACAGCGTTTGGGACTGCGGGTCGTGGGCCGGCCTGGCCGATTGGAAGGCGGAGATGCCGCGGCACTACGACACCGCCGAACGCATGCTCGGCGTCACCGAAAACCACGTCCTCGGCCCGTCCGATCGCATTCTCAAGCGGGCGGCTCATGCCTTCGGCATCGGCGATACGTTTTACCCGACCCGGGTTGCCCTGTTTGAGGGTCCGGAGGGCGACCCTGGCGGGGTAACCCATCGAGACCCCTATTTCGGCGGAGAGGGACCGGAGCGCGCCACCTGTATCGGGTGCGGCGGCTGCATGATGGGCTGCCGTTACAACGCCAAGAACACGCTCGACAAAAACTATCTTTACCTCGCGGAGAAGCGCGGCGCCCGAGTGTTCGAGGAAGCGCGAGTGGTAGACGTGGCCCCGCTGAACGGCGCCGGCGACGGCAGTGAAGGCTACGAGGTTCGCACTGTAAACTCCATGGCGTGGCTGCGCCGCAATCCGCGCCAATTCACCGCCAAGGCGGTGATCTTCGCCGCTTCCGCTCTGGGCACTATGGATCTGCTCTTCCACCTGAAGGATCGCCGCAGCCTTCGCGCCCTCAGCGATCGACTCGGAAACCGGGTGCGCACCAACGCCGAGTCGCTGATCGGGGTACGGGTTCCCGGCTGCATCGAGGACCTGTCGAAAGGGGTTGCCATCGGTTCCGGTGTGTACATCGACGAGCACACCCACATCGAAGCCACCCGCTACCCCGCCGGCTCCGACTCCCTGGGATTGCTGGCAACTCCGCTGGCCGGCGGGCGCCCCGGTTGGACTCGCATCCTGGTGTGGCTGGGCGTTCTCGCCAAAGCGCTGGTGCGTCATCCGCTGCGCACCATCCGCTGCCTGCATCCGTTCGGCTTTGCGCAGGAAACGCTGATCATGCTATGCATGCAGTCCACCGAGGGACACATCGAAATGCGCTGCGGCCGGCCCTGGTACTGGCCGTTCCGCAAGTCGCTGTACAGCCGCGGCGGGCGCGTCGCGACGTTCATTCCCCAGGCCAACGAGTTCGCCGGCAAGACCGCCGGGCTGATCGGCGGAACGGCCATGAGCATGGTGACCGAAATTCTGTTCGACATCCCGGCCACAGCCCACATTCTGGGCGGATGTCCCATCGGCCGCTCACCCGAGGAAGGTGTCGTGGACGATCGTCACCGCGTATTCGGCTACAAGAATCTCTACATCTGCGACGGGTCGGTGATCGCGGCGAATCTCGGAGTGAATCCGAGCCTGACCATCACCGCGCTGGCCGAGCGCGCAATGAGCTTGATTCCATCAAATTCCGAAGCTACTTCTTGACGATATTCTTCCCGAAGTTGAAGCACGGGCCGATCGAGAAGCGGACCGTATTGCGCGAGTCGGTCAGAAGGTCGCTGAAGAGGTGATCGTGCACGAAATCCGCCTGGATGCGTGCGGCAAAGTGCTTCGAGAAAAGCAGGTCGATGCCTCCTCCAAAGCCGTAGAAAATCACGTTGTCGCGCTTTTCCCCGGAAGGCGCCAATTGCTGGGTGATCAAGGTGGCGATAGGGTCGCCCGGGTGCGGCGTGGCGGTTTCCTTGATGATTCCGCAGGAGGGGCGGATAAAGAGAGTGACCGGTTTCCAGTGCCGGTAGGCAAATTGAGGTCCGCCGGCGAACGTTTGGGTGGTAGAACTGGCCGGGACGACGAGGGAGTACCCCGGCGGCAGCTTTCCGGCGGCCGCGAGCTGGGCCAGTACTGCTCCCAGCGTCTGCTGAATGGACGGCAACAGCAGGTTAGGAGTCAGCGTGAGATCGCCCTGCGACACGCTGTAGTCAAACCCGATCGACATCCAGGTCCACGGCCGCACGCCAAACTGGGTGTGGAATCCGTTTTCCGCCAGCCCCACGTGCGGGCTGTTGAGGTAGGTGTACCCGGTGAATGCATCAAAACGGGTCACATAGGTTTGCTGGCCCAGGGCACTTGTGGCCAGCAGAATCAATAGCAGCGGGACCGCTACGTGGCGGTTGATTCCGAAATTCGGGAACACGGGGAATTCCTCCTTATTACTGCGTGAACCGGGACGCCAGCTTACTCAACTTCAGCACTCTATAGATATTCACATCCACTTCTTCCAGCGCAAGCCGCACGTGCCGTTCGCCGGCCCGGGCGGCCAATTCCTCCATGACTTTCAAGGCGGGCGGCTCGATGCGCCGCACTGGTGAGAAATCCAGTACCAACTCGCCATCCACCTTCTCCAGGCTGTCCAGCGCGCTTTGGAGCGCGTGGACCAGATCCCCTTCCATTCTCAATCGCGCCTGACCCATCGAGTTTCCCCCTTACGAGGCCCGGGCGATCCCGGTCTTGCCACGCCCGTCATAGGCGCTCCAGAACAATTCCGCCAGCTCAGCCACCAAGGGCATGCGCGGATTCGAACGCCAACTGGGATCGTCGAACGCGTTTCTGGTCAGATCCGGCATCGCGCGTTCGAACTCGTCCCTGGAAATCCCCAGGCCGGCGATCGAATTCGGGAACGCCAACCGGTCGAGCAGCCCCTCCACCGCGGCGATCAGGTTGGCGACCTTCTCCTCGATGGATTCGCCGCCCAATCCCAGCAATTCCGCGGTCAGCGCGTACTTCTTGTGCGCGACATAGGCCCGCTGGTTCGGAGAAGGCATGAACTTGGTGGGCACGGACGCGTTGTAGGCAATCACGTGCGGCAGCATGAGCGCGTTGGCCCGACCGTGCGCCACGCCGAATCGCGCCCCGAACGCATGCGCCAGCGCATGATTGACGCCCACGGACGCGTTGGAGAAAGCCATGGCTGCAATGCAGGCGGCATTGTGCATCATGCTGCGCGCCTCTTCGTCGTCGGGGTGTTCGAATGCAACCGGCAGGTATCGGAAGACCAGCCGGATGGCCTGCATGGCGTTGGAGTCGGTATATGGCGATGCGTAGATCGAGACCCCGGCTTCCAACGCGTGTGTCAGGCAGTCGATTCCGGTATCGGCCGTCAGCCCTTTTGGCATGCTCATCACGAACTGCGGATCCACGATCGCCACGTCGGGACTCAGCGAGTAGTCGGCCAATGTGATCTTGCGCCCGCTGGATTTGTCGGTCAACACGGCGAAGGGAGTCACTTCGCTGCCCGTGCCGCTGGTGGTCGGTGCGGCGATCAGCCGAACCCGATTCTCTTTTCCGCCGGGGAAGCGGACCACGCGTTTGCGAATGTCCAGGAACGGCGCAGCGAGTTCGGCCAGATCCGCTTCCGGAGATTCGTACATCATCTTCATGATTTTCGCCGCGTCGATCACCGATCCGCCGCCCAATGCGACAATCTGGTCGGCTTCGTGGAGCTTGAGCGTCTCCACGCCCTGCATGACGACCTTGAGCTCGGGCTCCGTGTCCGGAATCGCAAGAACGCGAGCCACGGTCTGTGGAGCCATCCAGCGCCGAACGATGTCCACGTGGCCCATCTGCTCCAGCACCGGGTTGGTGACGATCAGAGTCGAGCGCGACGGAAACTGCCGCAGGTTCTCCACGGCATTCCGGTTGAAGTAGATCTGGTTCGGCACGCGATACCACATATGAGCTTGCGTCCTCCGGGCGACGCGCTTGATGTTCAGGTAATGGTAGACATTGACGTTGTCGGTGGTGCTGTTGCCGCCGCCGGTTCCGCATCCGAACGAGAACGTCGGCACCATGTCGTTGTAGACGCCGCCCAGAGCGCCGATCGATCCCGGCGAGTTGACAATGACGCGGCCCGCGTCGATTACCTCTCCGAACTTCCGGATCACGTTTTCATTTCGCGAGAAGACCACGGCCGTATGTCCCAGCCCGCCCGCGTGATTCACGTCGATGCACACGCGGAGCGCTTCATCGGCGGACTTTGCCCGATACACTGCCAGCACCGGGAACAGTTTCTCCACCGACAGGGGATAATCGCGCCCGACGCCCGCAATCGGCGCAATCAGGAGCTTGGTGTCCGGCTTGACCTGGAGCCCGACTGCGCGCGCAATGTCGGTGGCCTTCTGGCCCACCGCCATCGGCTGCGCGAATCCGGTCTGCGGGTCGACCAACGCGCGCGCCAGGAGGTCCGCTTCGCCGTCCTTGCAGACGTGGGCGCCCAGCGCCGCGAACTCCTCCAGGACGCGGTCGTAAATCTCGCCGTCGATGACCACGGTCTGCTCCGAGGCACAAATGGTCCCGTTGTCGAAGGTCTTGGAGGTGATGATGTCCACCACTGCCATGGCCACGTCCGCGCTCTTTTCCAGGTACACGGGGGTGTTCCCCGGCCCGACGCCGAGAGCAGGTTTGCCGGAACTGTACGCGGCCTTGACCGCGCCGCGCCCGCCGGTGGCGTCGATGAGCCGGACATCCTTGTGGTGCATCAGGTAGACGTTGTCCTCGATGGTGGGCTCCTCCAGGCACGTAAATACGCCCTCTGGGGCGCCGTGGGCGATGGCCGCGTCGTACATGATGCGGACGGCTTCCCGGCAGCAGCGCCAGGCTTTCGGGTGCGGGCCGAAGATCGCGGCGTTGCGCGTTTTGATGGCCATGATGCACTTGAACAGCACGGTCGAGGTCGGGTTGGTAACCGGCGTAATGGAGAAGATCACGCCGATCGGCTCGGCGATCTCCGTGATACCGCGCTCCGGAAACTCGGCGATGGCGCCGACGGTTCGTTTGTCCCGCACATAGTTGTAGACAAACTCCGTGGCGACCATGTTCTTGATGATCTTGTCTTCCAGCACCCCGATACGGGTTTCCTCAATCGCCAGCCGCGCCAGGTGCTGTGCCTGCGCGAGGCCGGCCAACACCATGGGCTTGACAATTCGATCGACGTCCTGCTGGGTGTATTGAGTGAAAACGGCGGCCGCGTTTCTGGCCTGCGACACCAGTCCTTCCAGGTATCCGGCGCGTTCCTGGCTGAGGCATGAGACCTTCGCTGCCATCTATGGGCACTCCAGCCGTAACCAGTATATAACGGTCTTAAATTCAGGCCGCCACTCAGTATAGCGCCATGGAGCCTTCAGAACCGGGCCAGACGGCGGAATGGAAGATACAGCACCTCGCGCTGGATGGTGATGAAGTCCCGGCCCTTGAGGGGGGCATGAAACAGGCCGAGGCTCGCAATGGCGCGCGCCAGGAACTCGCGGATGATCACCTGGTCGATCTGCACCTCGTGTCCGGCCACGTCGTGCAGCACGCCATCCAGCGTGAAGAGCACCTTGCGGAACAGGAACAGCGCCGCGGGAAAGCGCACGCCATCGAGGGCAATCTCGTCCAGCAGCATCATGACGTCCAGCACGCCGGGCGAATTGCCGCCCTGGAACCGTTCGAACAGGCGAGTGACGTGCGTCCGGATCAGTTCCGCCCGGCCCGGCAGCGGATCGCGGCGGCTGAGGGCTTCGATGGCGGCGCACACGCCATCGCGGTTACGCATGATGGCCATGAGGGCCAGGAGCACAAGCTGGCGGCGCGACTCGCGATCCAGGCGTTCGGCGAGGGCCCAGTCCAGCACGACGAGCTCGCGGTTGGGCTCGTCGTAGAGCAGATTGCCCGCGTGCGGATCGGCGTGGAAGACCGCGGCGTCCTCCCACGAAAAGAAAGGCACGGCAAGCAGCGCCTCGACGATCTGCTCGGCGATGCGCTCCCGCCGGACAGGAGAGCGCCGGAACGCGTCCGTCACTTTCACGCCGCATTCCGCGCTCATGGCGGTGATGCCGGGGGCGCAGAGCGGCTGAATCAAACGCGGCACGCGGATCCCGAAGCTGGAGCGGTACATGCGCGCCGCTTCGCCCAGCGTCGATTGCTCCCGCGCGAAATCCAGCTCGTGCTCGAGCAGCAGGCGGACCTCCTGCAGGGTCTCCTTCACCTGGCGCACCGCAAAGCCGTATTTGCGCGTCTTCCCGGCCAGGTATTCGCCCAGCTTTTCGAGAAGCTTCATGTCCTCGGCGAAGCATGCCGGAACGTAGGGCTTCATGACCTTGAACACGCCTTCTTCACGCTCGCGCCCGGGCATGCACCAGGTGAACCGCATTACCGCGCTGACGCTGGCTTCGGAGAGGATCTCCGGTGCGATCCTGACCTGATATTCGCGGAGCCTTTCACCCAGCCGCGCCTCGACGATGGCGAGAATCTCGGGCGCGGTCACGTCCGACATTCCGTTTTCCAACTCGGAAAGGGCCTCCCGCAGTTTGGGCGGAATCCGGCGGTTGCGCGCCACCACCTGGCCCATCTTCTGCAATCCCGGCATCCTGGAGATCAGGCGCAGCAGGCGAGTTTCGGGCGGCGTACCGGGCGGCAGGCGCATCTGCTCCCCGATCTTCTCCGCAAGGCGCTCTTCCGCCAGGTGGCGGAACACGTACTGGATGGAGTCCAGCACGAGCGGCTGCCAGCGCCGTGCGCTCTCCGGCACCAGGATTTCGATCGGCACCAGCCGCTTGACCCATTCGCCGATTTCCTGCCGGTTCACCCCTGGATCCTTTTTCGGGCTTTTCGCCGGGCGGGCGGTTTCTCGAGCCGCGCTTCCAGTTCCGCCACGCGCTCCCGCAGTTGCGTCAGCTCCGCTTCGTGGCTCGAAGCCGGCCCGGCCAGGAGGTTCTTCATCAGGTTCAGCGGCGAGAGCGCGGCCGACCTCACTTCGCTGAGCCGGCTCTGTACCGTGTCCTGCACCTTCCGGTATGCGTCGAAAGCCGAGCTCAGATACCACATAAGAAACTCGCGGCCGGCCTTGTCCGATGCCACAATCAGTTGCCGCAGCAATTCCAGCGGCAGGCCGGAGGGCTGCTCTTTTGCGTCCTCCACGATGATCTGGGTGAGGATCACCCGCGTGAGATCCTTGCCGCTCCTGGCATCCGCCACCTTAATCTCGCGCCCCTGGCGTACCTCCGCCGCCACATCGGCCAGGTTGACGTACTTTCCCGCCGACGCGTTGTACAGCCTGCGGTTCGGATATCGCTTGATCAGAAGGACTTCGGACTCGGGCATGGACATCTCCGGCGTTGCTGCAATACAGAATTCGCTGTTTCTATCTTGACACAAAAATATTTAAGATCTATAGTTTTCTCAGATGCTGCAATGCAGCAAAAAGGAGTAACAGATGCCACCCAAAGCCAAGCCGGAAGCTCCGGTCCGGGATACCTCCATGGTCTCGATGCTCACGGAATGGGTCCGGCAAGGGACCGAAAGCTTTTTTGCCACCCAGCGGATCCTCCTGGATCTGGCCGTCAAACAGAACGCGCACGCCGTAGAAACCATTCGGGAACGGCTGTCGCAAGCACGTTCCGCACCTGCCGCCGCCCTGACCGAAATCGCCGGCGAGGGGATTTCCAACTTCATCGCCGCCCAGCGAATTCTCCTCCAACTGGCCCAGCGCCAGAACGAGATCGTGATGACGGGCGTCAAGGAGAGGGCGGTGGGGGCGCCGGTCGCCGCCATGTCCGAGGTGGTGCGTCGCGGAATCGACACCTTCATCGACATGCACCAGCATTTCCTGACTATCGCCGCCAAACAGACCGATCTTTGGACCGATGCCGCCAAAGAGGGCAAGCCCTTCGACGGCAAGAGCGTCGCGGAACTGGCTCGCGAAGCCATGGACAACTTCATCCGCAGCCAGAAGAAGTTTCTGGACGTGATTGCCGACGAGACCGCGAACGCCGCGGGGCGCCGTCAAAACGGCAAGCACGCTCACAAGACAGCGCTGACCGACCTGGCGCGCCAAGGCGCCGAAGCCTTCATCGACGCACAGAAAAAGCTGCTCGATGTTGCGGCGCAGCAGGTCAGCGTCAATATCAAGGTCGGACGGGAGACGGCACGCAAGCTCAATCCATTCCCGGCGGTCAAACTGACCGATATCACACGCAATACCGTCGACAGCTTTGTGGCGGCGCAGAAGGCGCTGTTAGATGTGATGGCGAAGCCCGCCCGGATGGCGGCAGCCGCGGAGCCGAAATCGGGCAAGGCCAAGAGACCCGCTCCCAAGCGCCACAAGCCGGCGCCGGTTCCGGTTCCGGCCTAGCCGTTGACGAGCCGGTTTCGTGTCGTGCCAAACATCGCTCGCTTACGCTCACGGCTCGGATTGAAGCGCGACGATAGGGGGCAGGTTCCGGCCGCTGTTGAAAAATGAACAGTGGCAATCCGCTTGCGGCTATTAGACAATAGTTGGGACCTGGCCCTGAACTGGGCCGTCGAAAGCCGACCCAGGGGGGCGAGGATTGAGCCGGACGCGGAAGCGCACGCTCGCGCACGAGCCAGATACATCTGGTCTATCTATGTGGCAGGAAGCGCTGGTAGGAGTAGAGCTACTGCTTCTTCATGCGACGCCCGTCTACTACGGACTCGGCATACCGCATGGCGATGGCTCCGGCGTGGTGCTGATCCCCGGTTTTCTGGCCAGTGACATCTACCTGATGGAGATGTACGCCTGGCTCAAACGGATCGGTTACCGGCCGTACTACTCCGGCATCGGCATGAATGCCGATTGCCCGAACCTGCTGATCAGCCGCCGGTTGAACGAAACCATCGATCAGGCGCGGCGCGAGACCGGTGGGAAGCTTCATCTTGTCGGCCACAGCCTGGGCGGCATCATCGCCCGATCGGTGGCGGGCAGCCGGCCCGAGGAGATCGCTTCCGTGATTACGCTGGCCGCTCCGTTCCGCGGCACCGCAATGCATCCGCGCGTCCAGGAGATGGTCAACCTGGTGCGCAGCCGGATTCTGCACAATAACGAAAAGAAGGTGCTGCCGGACTGCTACACGTCCCGCTGCACCTGTTCCTTCCTGGATCACCTGCGCAAGAACATGCCCTCGGGTGTTGCAGAGACTGCCATCTACACCCGCACGGACGGCCTGGTCGACTGGCGCTTCTGCCTGACGGAGGATCCCGATAACGACTTCGAAGTCACCGGCACGCACCTCGGTCTTGCCTTCAATCCGTCGATTTACCGGATTGTCGCGCACCGGCTCGCGGATCCGTCGTCGCGGCCGTAGCGAAGACCCGAGGACGTTCTACAATCGGTTGGAGACCTCACATGAAGTCCGATTCCCAAAAAGTAGCGGTCTTCGACACCACGCTACGCGATGGCGAACAGGCTGCCGGCACGCGCCTCGGGAGCCGCGAGAAGCTGATGATCGCCCGCCAGTTGGCTCAATTGCGCGTCGACGTGATCGAAGCGGGCTATCCCGCGTCGTCGCCCGAGGATTTCGAGGCGGTTCAGCTCGTGAGCCGGGAGATCGAAGGTCCCACGGTGTGTGCGCTCTCCCGGGCCGTTCCCGTGGATATCGAGGCCTGCGGGAAGGCCCTCGCCAAGGCCCGGCGCCCCCGCATTCACACCGGCATCGGGGCCTCCAACATCCACATCACCGGAAAATTCCAGGACGACCGGTACGGCCGCACTCTGGCCGAGAAGAAGGTCAAGATTCTCCGCATGGCGACCGACGCCGTGAAACTGGCGCGGCAGCACGCCGACGACGTCGAATTCTATGCCGAGGACGCCGGACGAGCGGATCCAGCCTACCTGATCGAGATGCTGCACGCGGTGGTCGACGCCGGCGCCACGGTATTGAATATCCCCGATACCACGGGCTACACCGTGCCCGAGCAGTATGGAGCACTCATTCGCCGCATCCACGAATCCGTGCCCAACATCGGCCGCGCCACGATCAGCGTTCACTGTCACGACGATCTCGGCATGGCGGTCATCAATACGCTTTCCGGCGTCATGAACGGCGCACGCCAGGTGGAGGGCACAATCAACGGAATCGGCGAGCGGGCGGGGAACGCGGCGCTCGAGGAAATCGTGATGGCGCTGCGCACTCGCGCCGACTACTTCAAGGTCCACACCGGCATCGATGCCCGCGAGTTGCATCGCACCAGCCGTCTGGTCGCCGATATGCTGGGCATCCAGGTGCCGCCAAACAAGGCAGTGGTGGGCGCCAACGCTTTTTCGCACAGCTCCGGCATTCACGTGGACGGCGTACTCAAGGAGCGCGAGACCTACGAGATCATGCGTCCGCAGGATGTGGGGCTCGGCGAAAGCCGCGTCGTGCTGACGGCGCGCACCGGACGCCACGGACTGCGCGACCGCCTCAAGAGGCTGGGCTACGCTCTGGCCGAGGCCGAGCTCAACCAGGCCTACCAGAAATTCCTGGTGGTCGCCGACAAGAAGCAGGAAGTATTCGACGAGGACCTGGTCGCGATCATGCACGACGAGATCCATGCCGGTCCGGAGCAGTACGTCCTGGATTACCTGCACATTTACAGCGGCACCTCGGCCATCCCGACCGCGACCGTCCGACTCCGGATCGGCGATTCCACCCGCGAGGGCGCGGCCATTGGAGACGGTCCGGTGGACGCGGTGTGCAAAGCCATCTCCGGCGTAACCAATACGGCCGCCCGCCTGGAGCGTTACGAGATTCGCGCCGTCACCAGCGGCACGGAAGCCATGGGCGAAGTCACCGTACTGCTCGTACAGGACGAGCGAAAGGTGCTGGGACGGGCAGCCTCCACCGACGTGATCGAGGCCAGCGCTAAGGCATTCATCGACGGTCTGAACAAGCTCACGCGGTTTGCGAAGGCCGCATCAAGGGGCTAGTTCAGCCCCCCTACCCCAGCCATGGAGTCCGCCTCAGGATTCTCACCAGCCGCGTCATCCAGCGGGCGAAGAACGCCTGCGACATCCCGTGGGACGGCGCGATGGGAAGCAATCGCTGCACCGCGATCGTCTGCGGTTCGGTAAATTTCAGAATGCCCTCGGCGCCGTGACGCGCCCCGACGCCCGATTCCTTCATCCCGCCGATGGGCGAGTCTACCGAGCCCCACGCCGCCGCGTACCCCTCGTTCACATTCACGCTGCCCGCGCGGATTGCCCGCGCCAGCTTGGCCCCGCGTCTTGCATTCCGCGTCCAGATGCCGGCGCTCAGGCCGTAGGGCGTGGCATTCGCTCGCTGGATCGCTTCTTCCTCGCTGTCCACGGAGTAGACCGAGGCGACCGGACCGAAGGTCTCTTCATTGAAGACTCTCATCCCGTCGGTTACGCCGGTGAGAATCGTGGGCTCAAAAAAGAGCGGTCCCAGGTCAGGCCGGCGACGCCCTCCAGCGACAATCGAGGCGCCTTTCGCGACCGCGTCCCGGACGTGCTCCTCGACCTTCGCGAGTTGCGCGGCGGTGGTCAGGGATCCGACCTCCATCGAGTAGTCGAACGCAACGCCCAGCCGGATTTCGCGCGTCCGGTCTGCAAACATCTCCAGGAAATCGCTGTACACCGCCTTGTGCACGTAGATTCTCTCGGCCGAGATGCAGATCTGCCCGGCGCCGGCGAAGCACGCGCGCACGGCACCGGCGGCCGCCGATTTCAGGTCCGCATCGGCCAAGACGATCAGCGGGTTCTTTCCGCCCAGCTCGACCGAGCATCCCACCAGCCTGGCGCCCGCCTTGGCGGCGACCGATCTGCCCACCTGACTGCTGCCCGTAAACATGAGGTAGTCCGCGCGGTCCGCCAAGGCCTGGCCGGCGACCGGCCCGTCCCCGGCGACCACGCAGAAGGCATCGGAGGGCAGACCGGCCTCGCGCAGCAGGTTTACCGCCCACAATGCCGTGAAGCTGGTTTGCAGGTCGGGTTTCAGCACGACGGTATTGCCCGCAAGCAGGGCGGCGATGGCGTCGGTGATTCCCAGCGTCAGAGGAAAATTCCAGGGCGTGATGAACCCAACTACGCCGGCCGGCACGCGCACCTCGGTGGTATGCGTCAACAGCGGCAGCGCGCCCTTCCGCCAACGCGGCCGCAAGAACCGTTTTGCCCGCCGCGCATAGTAGCGGGCCACCACCGCCGTGTCGAGGACCTCTTCGAACGCGTGGGCGCGCGCTTTCCCGGTTTCAAGCTGGATCAGGTCCAGAACATCGTCCTGGCGCTGGAGCAACAGGTCGTGAAACCGCAGAAAGATCCGCGCCCGCTTGCGGTGAGGTTGCGCAGCCCAGGCGGATTGTGCGGCGCGCGCCGCCCCAATGGCCATTTTCACATCTTCGCCGCGGCCCAACGGAATCGACCCGATGACGGCTCCCGTGAACGGAGCGCGAACTTCGACCTGTTCGTGTGTTCCGGGGGCAATTGTCAGCCCGGACACAAGCGCGTCCCAAGAAGCGGTCTTGCCGGCCAAGCCCGTCATTGACAGTCACCGGACTTCATCATACTCTGGAATCGGACTCGCAGCTCCTATTTCTTCGGGACGAGCGTGGGCTCGTTCCCTTAAGGAAGGATGCCATGGAACTCCAAGATATGCCGGTCGCCGACGTTCCCGAGAGCGAAGCAGTCCCAGACCTGGAAGACCTCGAGATGGACCGCATCGCATTCGAACTCTGGCAGCGTGGAAGCCTGCCGGAGCTGGCCGAAACCACCCAAGCGGAGTTGGAAGAGGTAGCCAGCCACTCCAGTTGCCTGTGAACCCCGACTCCAGTCCGTGCCGGCGGCTTTCCGAACTGGACGCCGCGTTCTTCTATCTCGAGCGGCGGGAGATTCCGCTGGCAATCGCGGGTGTGTTCGTCTTCGACGGGCCGATCGCGTTCGATGCGTTCGTCGAAACCATCCGGTCCAGACTTCCCCTGCTCCCACGTTACAGCCAGGTAGTAGTGCCGCCGCCCTTCAACCTCGGCCATCCGACATGGGAGGATTATCCCCGTTTCGATATCCGCGAGCACATTCATCGCCTGAAACTGCCCGCGCCCGGCGGCGAGAGCGAACTGGAGGCGGCAACCGGACGGCTGTTCAGCCAGGTGATGGACCGCAACAAGCCGCTTTGGGAAATCCACGTGGTGGAGGGGCTGAGTGGGGGGCGCGGCGCTTTGATCGCGCGCGTCCACCATGCCCTGGCGGATGGCATCGCCGGGGCGGCGCTCCTGAACATCATGTTCGATGCCGCTCCCGAGGGCGCGCATCCTATCGTCCCTCCTCCGATTCGCCGCGCCGCGAGCCCGCCTGCGGAGCACTCGCTGGTGGAAGCAGTGGCCAGCGCGATTCATAGCTCTCTGAAAAACATGATCGCCGCCGAGGCGGCCCTGCTCGATTTCGGCCAGGCACTCTTCACCGACCGAATGCAGAACGGCCTTCAGGGCCTGCTCAAGCTGCTTCCGGAGTGGGCCCAGCCGGTCGAGCGGCTCCCTTTTAACCGGCCCTGCGGCGGAGAACGAAGGTTCTGCTGGGCCGAGATCGATTTCGCCGATGTCAAGGCGATTCGCGAGCGCCTCGGCGGCACGGTAAACGACGTCATCCTGGCCATGGTGACCCTGGCCGTGTCGCGCTACACGAAATCGCACGGGCAGCCCGTTGCGGACCGATTCGTTCGCATCGTCTGCCCGGTGAACATTCGCGAAGGGGACCAGCAGACATCGCTCGGGAATCGGAT
>Ga0335069_10006345_pt1 | contig 17193 bp, 18 predicted proteins | sample Lox_Sample_11_FD_206714 | JGI IMG/M metagenome (GOLD analysis project Ga0335069, IMG submission 206714) | Soil microbial communities from Loxahatchee National Wildlife Refuge, Florida, United States - Lox_Sample_1.1 | ecosystem: Environmental > Terrestrial > Soil > Wetlands | place: USA... | reverse complement strand
GCGCGTCGCCGCGGTGAAGCCCTGGTAGAAGCCCCAGGTGCGTCCCCAGCGTCGCGCGCCCTCGAGCTGGTAGCGCATCCCGGTCAGGAACAGCGCGCCTTCGACGATCAGGTGATAGACGGTCACGAACTGCACGGTGGCGTCGATGTCATCGGGATGAGAGGCCAGCCGCTGCGATTGCGCGGGGAGCCAGTCGTAGAAAAGGTAACGATATGCGGGATTCTCTTCCGCGGTGATGCTGATCTGGCGCACCAGTTCGTGCAAGCCTTCGACATCAGTGCCGACCACCTCCCGCCAGAAGCGGTCGAAGAGAATGGTGTGACGGACCTCGTCCGTCAATTGGGTGGCGACGAAGGCCTCCACCTCTTTATTAGGAGACGCCCACACCAGCGGCGCCAGCAGGCTGGCTACTCGTTCTTCTCCGGCGAAAAACATGCGCAGGCTCCAGACCCGGCGCTTCTTGGTCTCGGGCGAGAGCTGCTGCCACTCCTCGCGGTCCGGCGAAAAATCCAGCTCATACGGCGACCAGGCCTGCTCCACCGCCTTGCGGTAAAGATCCAGGTAAGAGGGAAGCTTCTTGGCGCCGCGCTCGACCACCGCCAGCACGTCGTCGATGTACAGGCTGCTCATGGAACCGAGCGGAGCTGAGCCGACCTGGGTTTCAACTTGCTCGTCGCTTATCTGACGAACTTCCAGCATGTCCACACCCCCTTGTGGTTAAGTGGGCGCAATTTATCACCGCTGGAACCGGGCAGTCAAACGCGCGGCGCGCGCTGGCACAGCAACTTGGCAATTGACCTCAGGCCAGCACGAGCGTAGCTTGTTGTGTCGCACTCAAACCTATTGCTGAAAGGAGTTTCCACCATGTTCGTCCGCGTCGTGGAAGTGAAGACCAAGCCGGGAAAGGCCCGCGAGGTTTGCAACACGCTGCACGAAAAGATCCTCTCCACGTTAAAGGCGCAACCTGGTTTTGTGGACGAGCTCGTGCTGGTATCGGATGCTGAAGGCATTCTGGCCATGAGTTTCTGGAAGACCAAGGAAGACGCCGAACGGTACAGCCACCAGGACTACGGCAAGGTCAGCGATCTGATCCAGCATCTCGTCCACAGGAAACCGACGATCCACGCCTACGACGTGGAGACCTCGACCTGCCACAAGATCTCCAAGGGGCAGGCGGCCTGAGGGGACTTTGGCGGCGCCTGGACGCGCGGGTCTGGATGGTCAATCGGGCCAGAGGGTGAGCGCGGTGTTGCTCAGAATCTGTTGTTTGGTTTCTTCCGGCAGCGGCAATGCCCGGAAGGCATCGAGCCCCTGCTTGAGGTCGCGTACGCCGGGGCCGGGCCAGTCACTACCGAACAGCGTCTTGTGGGCGATCTCCGGCAGGCGCGGAAAGTACCGCAGCAGGGAGGCCGCGGGAATACTGCTGATGTCCATGTAAACGTTGGCGTGGCGGCGCACCAGGAAGAAGGCGGTGTCCATCCACAACGGGCGGCCGCCATGCGCGAGCACAATCTTTAGTTTCGGGAAATCGACGGCGACGTCATCCACATGGATGGGGTCGCCGTATTTATTGCGCGCGCCGGGGAAGATGGAAGTCCCGGTGTGGAACATCACCGGGATGCCGTTGCTCTGCGCTGTTCCATACAGAAGTTCCAGCTCTTTCATCCCGTGGAGATAGTCGTTTGGATAGAAAAGCTGATGTGGGGGATGAATCTTGATGAGCCGCAGCCGCAGGCGGACGATTTCCTCGATGTCCCTGGCGATGTTGATGGAATGCCGGGGGTGCAGGCTGCCGCAGGAGATGAGCCGCCGCGGGTCTTCCTTCACATACTCGGCAGCGCGGGCGTTGAGTCCCGGCGGGTAGCCGGTGACCTCGGGTGAGGCCGCATTGACCAGCACAGCGCGGTCGAGGCCGGCCTTGTCCATATATTTCAGGAAGGCCTTCGGCGAGCGGGTGAACTCCAGGACCTGGTCGAAATCAGGCTGGTGCTTCCTCATCAATTCCAGCGAGGGCTGGTTCAGCAGGAGTTCAAACGGCTGAATATGAATATGGCAGTCGGTGATCAAGAAACCTGCCGGCCACCCGTCCAGCTCCCCACCCAACGCCCCAACGGCTGCCGGTTCACGGCGGGGACAGCTCGGTGATCCGCTTTCCCGAGTTCACGAGCAGGGATTGACTCGTCCTCAACCGGAGCGATGCCTGCGATCTTCTCCAGCCCTGCGCGGTCCTTTACCAGCAGCATGGAGCGTGTCAGATTGGCCAGTTGCTTTCTGCGGAAGTTGGCCAGGGCGCGGGTGACGGTCTCGCGGGAGGCCCCGATGACCTGCGCGATTTCGTCGTGGGTCAGGTCCATCTCCACCTTCATGGTGTCGGAGTTGTCCGGGTCAGTATCGCTGTCCGTGACAAGCGCGAGCAGAAAGCGGGCCAGTTTTTCGCTCGCGGAGTGCGAAAACTTAATGGAACCGACCTGGCGATAGGCCTCGTGGCAGGTGCGGCTGAGCCGCTGGGCCGCGGCCACGCAGGCTTCCGGATTGCCCCGCACCACGCGCAGCAGCTCGTCACGCTTCACAAAGCACACGCGGCTGGCCTGCAACGTCTGCGCGGTCATTTCGTAAGGGGCGCCGCTGATGCAATTGTGCAGGCCCAGTATTTCGCCTGGGTCGATGATCCTGATGATGAGCACGCGTCCTTCCCGCGAGCTGACCGTGAGCTTGATATGCCCCTGGGAGACGAGGTAGGCGCCGCGCGGGACGTCGCCCTCCATAAACAAGATGGAGCGCGCCGGCAGGGAACAGACGAAACCTTCCGCTTCCAACTGCTTGACCAGACAATCGCCGAGAGGTTCAGCACAATGAGGGGAAGCCATAACAGTCTCCCCCACTCTTTTCGGAGTCTTGCACAGACCGACTGGAGTGGTTAGCGTGCTGCGTAAGGTAGCACGTTTTGTGATCAGAGCTAGCAGTTTTTTTATTTTCGTGGGAGTCGTGAACTCTGAGGCGGGTCAATCACTTAGGGAGCCTGACCGGCGGCGGGCGGGTGCAAGCGCCGTTTCCGGCGCTGTCTCTCTGTCACCGCGGCTGTGACCGTAAACTGGAGCCAGCCGCAGCGAGAGGAACTGTACTGCCACGGCACGGGGTGGTGGTCCCCGCGCCGTGGCAGGCAGTCAGCCCATTTCTGACTAGGCAGGTACTCTCGCCGCAGCCGCGGCATGACTCGGTGCCTCCGGCCGTCGGGCCAACAGCTCGGCGATCAGGGCGACGGCAGCCAGTCCAGCCGCCACGTAGAAGGCCATCTGGTAGTTGTGGTACTTGTCGAACAGTTTGCCGCCGATGCGGCCACCCAGCAGACCAGCCACGCCCCAGGCCGTGAACAAAATGCCGTAGTTGATGCCCACGTTCTTGGTGCCCCAGAAGTCGGCCGCCGTAGATGCGTTGACCGAAAGCTGGGTGCCGTAGCACCAGTATACGATGAACAGCATGACAAACAGGGCCACCACGTTGCCGCCCACCTTGTAGAGGATTGGCATGCCGATCATGGAGACAGCGATCATCAGGCGCAGCACGTTGATGCGGCCCAGGTGGTCCGACATCCAGCCGGATAGGATACGTCCGCTGGCATTGCCGGCCGCCCCCACCACCAGGCCAAAGGCAGCCAGGGTAGTGCTGGGGATGCCCACGCTTTTGGCGAAGGGCACCAGTTGGCTGATGACCATCAGGCCGGCCGCGCAGCCGCAGGCGTACGCCACCCACATGAAGTACATTGTGGGGGTGCGCAGCGCCTCGCCGGGTGTGAAGTCGTAGGCCGTAGCCGCCGCCTTGGCCGCCGGCTTCGGCGTCCAGCCAGCGGGTCTGTACCCGGTGGGCGGGTTCTGCAGCAGGAAGGCGCCGATCATGGTCATCACGAAGAAGATCACGCCCAGCACTTCGAAGGTCGTCCGCCAGCCAAAGGTCGGCAGCAGATAGCTGGCAGCCAGCGGTCCGAAGATCGCCGAGCCTCCGCCATAACCGGCTACCGCCAGGCCTACGGCCAACCCACGTCTGTCGGGAAACCACTTGGACATGACCGGGATCGGGGTTGCGTAGCCAAAGCCGTTGCCCAAGCCTCCCAGCACGCCGAAGAAAAAGAAAAACTTGTTTACGCTGTCGGCGTAGGCGCAGAGGAAGAATCCCAGGCTCACCAGAATCGCGCCCACGATGGAGACCTTGAACGGTCCGAACTTATCCTGCAATCTTCCGGCTACGATGAAGGTGAGCGCGAATACCACCACGGCGATGGTGAACACCATCGACGTGTCCGCTCGCTTCCAGTGAAATTCCTTCTCCAACGGGGCTACAAAGACGCTCCAGGCATACAACGATCCTAGAGCCAGGTTCATCGACAACCCGCCCACCACCCGCCACCAGCGGCTGACGCGCGTGCCGGACTGAAATGATTGTGCGGTACTTGCCATAGAGATCACTCTCCTTCGCGCTTGGAAATTCGGCGCTTTTTTCTCGGCGCCTACCCAGCCCGAGGTACGCCGGGGCCGGTTTTCCACCCTCCCCGGGGCGGACCCAAAATTAGGAACACGTACCGCCCGAATTCACTGCAACAGCCCGGCTTGGCCCACGGGAGCCCTCGCCTAGGTCGCGCCTTCGAATCCTGAGCTGGGATGCGGGATTGTTCATAAGAACGAAACTCTGCGCAGTGACCGCCGTCACAACTAATTGTGACGCCCCGTACTGTGGGTGTCGAAGTAACGGATTCGCAGCCACGGTTGGGGTCCAGTCCCGCAACCATCGCGCCCTCCAGCGCCCTGTCAGTAGCCAGTCACAATCCCTTGTGACGACGGTCACAGACAGCCGGATATGGCCTGAGGAAAATAACGCGCGTTTTGCGTACCGGGAGCTTGTCCCCCCAGGAACCCACCGCTGCGGTAGTAAAGGGATCGTTACACGAGAGACATTTCCCGTGCCCGCGCGTATGATGTGCGGCGGGCCGAGTATGAGGTTGGGCCAGCGCTTCCCGGCTTCCAGGTGTACTCGCACGTGTTCGCGCTCGCGGCTTGGCCCTCGCGTGCACGAACTGCAGTCAACGAATCAAGTTTGCGCACGACGGTTCGATTTTTCTCACGGCGTTAGGAGGCTAGACATGGCAGATACCAAAGTCCTACCTTGGCCAGCAGTGCCTGTCCTTAAGCCCGAGGAAGTCTATGCGGGGCTGAGCGACCAGGCCAAGGAGTATCCGCTCTTCCTGGAATCGATCGTCCGCCAGGAACACAACTTTGAAAAGCCGGAGGCGCTCTCCCGCATCCGCGTCCTCGATTGCACCACCAACATGATGATCGGTCACTGGTGCTCGTCGCAGCTCGCGGAGCTGGGCGCGGAGACGATTCAAGTCGAACCTCCGGGCGGTGATCCGCTTCGCAAACTGACTCCCTTCGGCCGCAAGGACTACATGTTCAAGGACAAGGAGTCGGGCGAGGAATGCGGCGGGCAGTTCCTGCACGAGATGCGCAATAAGTTCTCCATCACTCTCAATTTGGAGACCGAGCAGGGTCGTGAGCTGCTGAAGCAGCTCGCCACCCAGGTCGACGTGATCATCGAAAATGCCCCGCCTGGCCAATGGGACAGTTGGGGCATCGGCTACCGTCAACTACGCGAAATAAATCCGCGACTCATTTACTGCTGGGTGGGCCAGCGTGGACAGTGGGGCCCGCTGAAGGACAAACCGGGAATGCTCGACCCGGTGGCGCAGGCGGCCTGCGGCTTCGTCCACGGCACCGGCGATCCCAAGGAGTTCGGCGGGCAGCCCACGCGCTCCGCGCTGTGGATGGCCGACCACGTGGGCGGCAGTTCGGCGGCGATGGGAATTCTGGCCGCGCTGCTGTACCGGGAGAACGTGAGCGGTGAAGGCCAGTTCGTGGAGGCGACGTCGGCGGAGGCCATCATCCGCATCCTTGATTACAGTTGGGCGTGGTACTCGATGGATGGCAGCATTCGCCCGCGCTTCGGCAACTGGGACCTGGCCATCAACATCTACGCCGTCAATCCCTGCAAGGACGGGTACATGATGGTGGGCGGCGGCCACGACCGTCTCTGGTACCGCATCTGGCGCACGGTGGGCGATGCCAACCCGGATGTAGAAGAGGACATACTCGGCGATCCCCATTTGCGCGAAGTGGCCGACCGGCTGGCCTACAACCAGCAGGTGAAGACTTACACCATGCTGTGCGAGTGGTTGAAGGACAACTCCCGCAGCGAGGCCGAGGCCAAGCTGGGCAAGCAGCAGGTGGCCTCCGGGGGCGTGCTCTACGTCAACGAAGTGGCCGAGTATCCGCACTTCAAGTACCGCGGGCACGTGGCCGAGACCGATTCGCCGCACTACGGGAAGATCCTTTACGGGACCACTCCCTATTTGCAGCACAAGACGCCGGGCCGGCTGAAGTGGCTGGGCCGTCCCACCGGCTACGACAACCAGGACATCTACCGCCGGCTGCTGGGCTTCACGCGCGATGATTTCGCCCGGCTGCAAAAGGCCAGCGTAATCTGACGCAGGAGGAACACTTATGGCAACGACTGCAAAGAATGGGCAGAGCTTCGAGGATTTCTGCAAGGAGACGTTCGACCCCAAGAAGGAATTCACCAAGCCGGAAGCCATGAAGGGGTACCGCGTCCTGTCGTGCACGCAGTACATCCTTGGTCCCTGCTGCGCCTCGTACTTTGCTGAGTTGGGCGCCGAGGTGATCAAGATCGAAGCTCCGCGGCGCGGCGAAGCGATGCGCCACACCACCCCCTTCAATGAACCCTTCCTCTATCCGCTCTCCAAGTGGGTCCCGGAGCGCGGAACGGGCCTGGGGTTCCTGGGTGCCAACCCCAACGAGTACTTCATCTCGGTGGATTTCCATCGGCCGGAGGGCCAGGCCATCGTCAAGAAGCTGGCCGCCAAAGCCGACGTGTTCGTGGAGAACTATCGACCGGGAACGTTCGATCGCTGGGGCATCGGATACCGGCAGCTCAAGGAAATCAATCCGCGGCTGATCTACTGCTGGCTGGGCGGCTTCGGCGGCTGGGGCCCGGGGCGCGTACGCGCGTCCTATGACATCCTGGGCCAGGCCCAGGGCGGCAACTTCGGCATGACCGGCAAGCAGGAGATCTACGGCGGCGCGCCTTCCAAGCACACCATCTGGCTCGCCGACTACTGGGGCGGCATGATGGGCGCCACGCAGGTTTTGGCGGCGCTCTACTACCGCGACAAAATCTCCGGCGAGGGCACCTTCACCGAGTACTCACAGGTGCACGGCGTGACCCGCCAACTGGAGTACGCGCTGCCGCTCTATGGCCGCCATGGCATCACGCGCGAGCGCTGGGGCAACTGGGACACCCAGCTCTGCGTGCATGGCATCATCAAGTGCGGCAAACCCTCCTATCCCAATTCCGAGAATCCGCAAGAGGCGGAAGAAGGCTACATCCTGGTCAGCGCTTATTCCGATCAGGACTTCGCCCGTCTCTGCCATACGGTTGGGGACGGCAACCTGGCCAGCAAGTACGCCAAGGCCGAGGTCCGCGTCAAGGCGCAGAGCCAGATGGAGATCTATCCCTTCCTGGAGAAGTGGGCCGCGGACAAGAGCAAGGAGCAGGTGGCGCAGATTCTGGATGCCGCCAGCATCAACAACCAGCCGGTGTGGAACTCCAAGGAAGTGGCCACCAACCCGCATTGGCAACAGCGCGGGGCCGTTCGCTGGATCGACGATCCCACCTACGGCGATCTCTTGCACCAGGGGCCGGCTTACCACTTGTCGCACACTCCGCCGCGCGTCAAGTGGGCGCTGAAGCCGGTGGGTACCGACAACGAATACATCCTGGGCAAACTGGCAGGCTTGAGCGCGGAAGAGATCAAGCGCCTGGAAGAACAGGAGTGCATCTAGGAGACAAACTATGCTGCTCATATGTCCGAAATGCAAGACCAAGAATTTCCTCGATCCCTATCCCTTCTGGAATTTCAAGGGGACGACCAAGTGCGCCGGCTGCGCCACCGTGTACCGCCTGGAGACGTCCAATGGCGCTTGCGTCGCTGGGCCGGAGGCGGCCAGCGGCAACGTGGACCTGCTGCCCGGCTTCGCCGAGAAGCAGGACTACAGCGGCATCTCGGGGCCGGGGTTGACTCGTCCGGCGCCGCGCGCACGCAAGGACTCGGTCTGTAAGCCGATTGCGATGAGCAAGAACGTGCGTGGCAACGTAATCAGTGGTCATCCTTTGAAGAAGGAAGAACTCCACGGCAGCACGGCGAAGTTCATGGTTGCCGGAGCACATTAGAACTGGAGGCAATATGGCCCACTACAACGCGAACTGCCTGTGCGTCCACTGCAAGCACATGCGCCCGGCATTGGATGTAAACATCCAGAAGGCGTATCTGGGAAAGTGCGTGAAGCGCGAGTGGCCGTTTACCCTGGCCATCACGCTTCAGGGCTGGACCGAGTGCGACGTGTTCGAGGAGGCCGGCAAGGCCTACGTGCCGCCTGACCCGGCGGCGGCGAAGGCCGCGGCCGCGACGGCCGCTGCCAAGGGGCCGAAGCGCGTCGAGTTCTACTACTCGACCGCCACGCAGCCGGGCTCGACTTTCCCCTGCGACAACAAGCGAGCCCTGGAGCTGGTGAAGAAGCTACAGGCCAGCGGAGTTGACGCCAAGGCGATCGACGTGGCCGGCGTGAAGGACCGTTTCCCGATTTATCACAAGTCGGTGAGCGGCCCGGATGCCTCGGTGCGTCCGGTCTTCGGCTTCAAGGGGGCCCTGGTGGAGGACTTCGGAACCACGGTCCCGGCGCTGCTGGTGTTCGAAGGCGACCGCTATCCCACGCTGGCGTTCCCCAGGACGGACGCCAAGCGCGGGACCATTCGCGTGGAGCAGGCGCTGGAGGATCTGCTCGCCGAAAGCGGAACCCCGGCGAAGGCCGCGGCGCGGTAGTCAAGGAGAAACCACATATGGCGGAATATCTGCCCCCACGTGAACTGTGGCCAACGCGCACCTATACGCTGCCGGAGTTCCAGTCCTATCCCGAGCGCTTTAACCCCACGGAAGAACTGCTGGGCAGGGCGGTGGCTGCCGGCGGCGGCGGCCGCACAGCCGTGCTCTTTGAGGACCAGAAGATCACTTATCAGCAATTGCTGGCGCAGGCCAACAAGTTCGGCAGCTCGCTGCGTGAGCTGGGAGTGGAGGAAGGCGATCGCGTGATCCTGCGCACGCCCAACATCCCTCCGGCGCTGGTGGCCAACTTCGGGATCCTCAGGCTGGGAGCGGTGTGCACGCCGACCTCGCCGCTTTTCTCCCGCACCGAGATTGCGCACGTCGCCAATGACTCGGAGGCGGTGGCGATCGTGGTCAGCGCCATGCTCCTCGGCGAGGTCGAAGCCGCGCGGGAGAACTTCAAGACGGTCCGCGAAATCATCGTGATCGGAGGTGACGTCGCGGAGGTCAAGGCCAAGGGCTTCCGGCCATACGCCGAACTGGTGCAGGCGGGGTCCGCGGAACTCGACCCGGTGCCCCGCAAACGCCAGGACGTCGGCCTGCTCTTATACACTTCCGGCACTACAGGACGTCCCAAGGGCACGGTGCACTTCGTCGAGGAACTGCTCATTATTCCCGACAGCTTCGGCAAATACGGCTGGAAAGTGACCGAGAACGACGTCATTGGCGGCTCAGCGCCGCTGGCTTTCGGCGCCGGATACTCCAGCTATGCCACCATTCCCTTCCGTTTCGGCGCGGCGGCGTCGCTGATCGCCAAGTTCGAACCGGAGAAGATGTTCGAGACCATCCAGAAGCACCGCATCTCGATCCTGACGCTGGCCCCGACGGCATACCGCAAGATGCTTCAGGTTCCCGATGCTAACAGGAAATACGACCTCAGCAGCCTGAAGGTGTGCACCGGCGGCGGCGAGAGCCTGACGGCGCCCACCTATCACGCCTGGAAGGAAAAATTTGGCCTGGATATCTACGAAGGCCTGGGCACCACGGAGATGATGTACGTCTTCGCCTCCAATGTGGTCAGCCGCAAAGCCAAGGCCGGCTCCTTCGGCCAGGCGGTCCCGGGCTTCGAGTTGCAGGTGGTGGACGAGGAGGGTAAGCAGGTGGCGTCCGGCACCATCGGGCACTTCGTGGCACGCGGCCCGACCGGCACCATCTACTGGCGCGATCCCGATAAGCAACGCCACGCCATCACCAAAGACGGCTGGAACCGCGCCGGCGATTTTGTGTACGTGGACGACGACGGCTACTTCTGGTTCGTCTCGCGCGAGGACGACATCATTAAGAGCTCTGCTTACCGCATCGGGCCGGAAGAGATCGAGGTCGAACTGGCCACGCACCCGGCGGTGCTGGACGTGGGCGTGATCGGCGTCCCGGACGAGATCCGCGGCCAGATCGCCAAGGCCTTCGTGGTGCTCAAGCCGGGCTCTTCCGCGACTCCGGAAGAGCTGATCGAGTTTTGCCGCGGCAAGATCGCCACCTACAAGCTGCCGCGCGAGATCGTGATCGTCAACGAACTCCCGCGCACTCCGACTGGCAAGCTGCTGCGGCGCGTGCTGCGGCAGCGCGAGGTCGAGCAGGCCAGGGCCGTTTCGTGATGTGGTAAGCAAGGTAGCGCCGCCGTCTCGGCGGCTGTGCGTGTGGGCGTCTCGCCCACACGGGCGAGGGCGGGACGCCCTCGCGACAGCCGGCAAGATGCCGGCGCTACCATCGCGATGGCGCCCTTGACATCCAAGCTCAAGCGCAACTATCCTCGCCCACCCGATGCCTGCGATGCCCGATCCTGACCGGCTGTGCCGCGAGATCATCGACCACACTCCGCTGGCGGTGGTCGTTGGCGATCGCGAAGGCATCATCCGCCTGTGGAACGCCGGCGCGGAAGCCATGTTCGGCTATACCGCGGCGGAGGCCATCGGCCAATCCATGGATATCATCGTGCCGGAGAAACATCGCGCCAAACACTGGGAAGGTTACGACCGCGTCATGCACACCGGCGAGACCAAGTACGGCCGCGAGGTCCTTTCCGTTCCCGCCCTGACCAAGAGCGGCCGGCGCATCTCCATCGAGTTCAACATCGCGCTGCTGCACGATGAAACCGGCCAGGTGACGGGCGCAGCCGCCACCATCAACGACGTGACCGCGCGCTGGGAACGCGACAAAGCTCTGCGCGCGCGCCTGGCGGAACTCGAAGCCAAGGTCAAGGCACTGGGCGGGACGGTGGAAGCCAAGACTTCGGTCTAATGTGAGGTAATCATGAACCTGGTTCGCGTCAAGGAACTGAAGGCCCCCGACGGGCACACTATTCCGTCGTTGCTGCTTACACCCGACGTTCCTCCCCGCGGCGGGGCCGTGGTGATCCATCCCTACGGAGGGACCAAGGAGCAGATGCTGGCCGTCGCCCTCGGCCTGGTGGAGAAGGGAATTGCCTGCCTGCTGCCGGACCTCTGTGGTCATGGCGAGAACCACGCCGAGATCGGAGTCGGAATGCTGGAGGAGATGGAAGCCGGCATCCGCTACGCGCGCCGCTTCGGTCCGGTGCTCGCCACGGGCATCAGCCTGGGCGGGCGGCTGGCGCTGATGTCGTCGGCCGATTGCATGGTGGCAATTTCGCCGGCGGTGGTGTCCGAAATTTCGCCGCAGGGCAAATGGATGTTCGAGAACTTTCCCAGCCCCGCCGTCCGCGAGCCCTATTCCGGATATGTGGCGGAACTGCTGGAGAAACTCGGCCCGGTGCCTGATCATGCGCGCCTGTGCCTGCTGCTTTACGCCGAGCGCGACATCCCCATGATCCTGGAGGGTGCGGCCGGGTTGCGGGCCGGCCTTTCCGGAGCCGAAGTGCGTCATGTCACCAAAGAGATCCGCCCCGACATCAAGCACGACAGCGGGCTGGTCCGCTACCTGCCGCGCTGGTTCAATCATGGAGAGTTGAAGTTCAACACCGAGTGCGTGGAAATCGCCGCAGAGTGGGCGGCGGCGCATTTGACGCGCTCCGTACAGATGACAAGCCCCCGCGGCTGAGCCTTAGGGAGGATGGTGGCTACATGAAATGGGAATACTTTGATCGCATGATCGTTTTTCAGGACAGCGAGCAGGGCATGGTCAGCGGGCTGGAGACATGGATCAACGGTGCCGGCGCCGATGGATGGGAACTGGTGAGCGCCGTGCCGCTGATCGCGCCCAACAAGGACGGCGTCGCCTACGGCACCATCGGCACGCACCTGGTGTTCAAGCGTCCCGTCGCCCAAGCCACGCAGTGAAAAGCTTATGGCGGAGTTGCATGGACGCGCTCTGATCGAGAGCCGCTTCGGGCGCCTGGGCAAGGGCCTCGATGCCCTCACCATCAACGGCGCCGAATACGACCTCGACACCATGCTGGCGCGCATGGACCTGAAGCTCGAGGACACCTGGCCGATCGACGCACTAATCGTGTCCGAGAAGCTTTATTGTGTGCGCTACTACGATGGCCAGGACCAGCGCATCGTCGCCCACGAATTCGATGACGAGTTCCGCTTTGTCCAGGAAACTCGCGGTCACATCGCGGAATGGATCGGCGACGACAATTACTACGAGTGGTTCAAGAGCGTGCCCTTCCGCTGTCCGCTGGTCCCCGGGGACGATTTTTGAGGAGTCAGTAGTCAGGAGTCAGTAGTCAGGGAAAGCAACACTGACGGTTGCTGGCTCCTGACTGCCGACTCCTAACCCACATGACTGAGCTGCACGGTCGCGCCCTGATGGAAGCTCGCTTCGGCCCCCTGGGTACCGGCGCCCAACGGGTGACCATCGCCGGCACTGACTACGATCTCCGCGCGGTACTTTCCCAAATCGGCGTCGAGTTCGACGACGCCAAGCCAATCGATGCCATCGAACTGCCCGACCGCTTCGTCGTGCGCTACCTCGACGCCCAGGACCAGCGCGTGGTGGCGCTGGAGTTCGACGCCAGCTTCCACTCGCTCGCCGAAACCCGCGCCCACATCGCCGAGTGGGAAGGCGACCAGGCCTACTTCACCGAGTACAGCGGACATTAGGAGCCCGGAATCTTTTCGACTACGCTGCTCCGGCAGTCACCGAGGGCTCCCTGGCCTCGACCAGCGGCACGTTGACCAGGTGCTCGCTCAGGAACCAGACCTGCAGCTCGTTGGTGCGCAGCACCTCGCTGACAAGCAGGTCGTTGGTGCCGTCATCGCCCAGCTCCGAAGCGCGGCGGGCCAGCTTGCGAACCTCGCGAATGATGACCTGGTGCGCATCGAGCAGGCGCGACAGTTGAACAGGGACCTCTTCGCGACCGCGAGGGGGACGCTCGATCTGCGTGGTTTCCGCAACGTCCGGCGCCATGGCGATGCTTACGCCCCCGAGCAACTGGATCCGCTCGGCGATCGAGTCCACCAGTTCGACCTGCTCGTCGTAGTGTTTGTCGTAAAGGAGATGCAGTTGGTAAAAGGTCGGCCCGGCAACCTGCCAGTGAGACTTCTTGTACAGATCGCGAAGCGTCATGGTGTCGGCGAGCAGTTGGTTCAGTTGTTCGGTCATCTCCAGGCGTACCGGCTCCTCGAGTTCAAGCGGCAGCATGTGGCTCACGGTACCGTAGGACTGAATCGCGCGCGCCCGCTGGTGGAGACGCGGTTGTGCGCTGACGTTTCCGGTAGTTTTTGCGGCAATCTGCTTTCTTGGCATGGACTTCTCCTTTCAATCGGCTGCTTACGCCGCCGCCTGTTTGCTTTGTTTGAAGAACGCGAGCAGCTCCGCATTGACCTGGTCCTTCAACGTCGAACACATCCCGTGCGGAGCGCCCGGGATGACCTTCAGCGTTGCCCCCTTTACCAGCTTGGAGGAGAGCATCGCCGAGGCGCCGATGGGCACAATCTGGTCGTCGTCACCGTGGAGAATGAGCGTTGGCACGTCGAACTTCTTGAGGTCTTCGGTGAAGTCGGTTTCGGAAAACGCTTTGATGCAGTCGAAGACGGCCTTGTGTCCGGCCATCATCCCCTGCAACCAGAACGAGTCGCGCAGACCCTGCGACACCTTGGCTCCTGAGCGGTTGGCGCCGTAGAACGGGGCGCTGAGATCCTTCCAGAACTGCGAGCGGTCGGCAAGCACCGCGGCGCGGATCTGGTCGAAGGCTTCCATTGGCGTGCCGTTGGGATTGGCGGCTGTTTTCAGCATCAGCGGCGGCACCGCCCCGATGAGCACCGCCTGGGCAACGCGTTTCGTGCCGTGCCGGCCGATATAGCGGGCGACTTCGCCGCCACCGGTGGAGTGGCCGACGTGGATCGCGTTCTTCAGGTCGAGCGCCTCGACCAGCGTCGCGAGGTCGTCGGCGTAGGTGTTCATCTCGTTGCCGTCCCAGGGCTGGCTGGAGCGGCCGTGGCCGCGGCGGTCATGGGCGATGCAGCGGTAGCCCCGGTCGGCCAGAAATATCATCTGGTCCTCCCAGGCATCCGCGCTGAGGGGCCAGCCATGGCTGAACACCACCGGCTGTCCCTTGCCCCAGTCCTTGTAATAGATCTGCGTGCCATCTCGTGTCGTGATTGTGGGCATGTTCTTCTCCTTGAATTTCTCAGGTTGGTCGCTCCGTGCAAGCTATGTGGACTAAGCGGGAAATGAGCCGTTTCAAAACGTGCGCTTCGCCAAGCCCAACAAAGCGTGCACGAAGGTTGATGTCGAGGTCGTCTCCGAGGATCAGGATGAGCCCTTCGTACACAAGATGTCGGGCGCGCTCAAGGAGATGCATTTGTTCATCCAGATATCCGGAATTCTCAAGAGCCCGAAGGGCGGCATTTGTTATAGCCCAGCGCGTGAGCGCTGGGTCAGAATGCCAATTCGAATTCCAAGTCCCTTCCAGGGACGGCACTGGGTGTCGCCCCGTGAAGGGGCTTGCGCTTCTTGGTGAATGCAAACCCCGGGCTTCCGCCCGGGGCTAACCCAAATGTCGCCGCTCCGCGGCTTGGCTTCCTCGCTGCCGCGGACACCGTCAACCTACCGCGCAGCGTGCGGCACGGCTAAGGTTGTGCCCTGAGATGAACCCATCGAACGTGCCGCTGCTACTCTTCCTGCACATAGGGCAGCCAGCGCAGCATCCGGCGCTCGAGCTGGCTGACCACCGCGTTGAGCAGGATGCCGATCACGCCCGCCACGATGATCGCGGCGTAGGTCTCGGGAATGCGGTACGTGGATTGATACTCGTAGATGCCGCGGCCCAGTCCGCGCTCGCTGAGGCCGATGAACATCTCGACCGCGATCACCAGCATCAGCGCGTAAGAAACGGCGGTGCGGATGCCGTCAAAAATGTTGGGCAGCGCTTCGTAGAACAGCACCTCGGTGATGGTGTCGAAGGTGTCCAGGCCGAGCAGCCGCGCCTGGTAGAGCCGTCGCTTGTTGGCCAGGGTGGCGCCGGAAACCGAGTTCGCCAAAATCACCAGCAGGCTGGGATACGCGGCCAGCGCGACGATGGACTTCTCGCCCACCCCGATCACGATCAGGAACAGCGGAAAAAGCGCCGACGCGGGCACGGAGCGCAAGGCGTGCAGCGGACTCTCAATCACCTGGTACACGCCTTTGCGATGGCCGAGGTAAAGACCGAGCGGGATGCCGAAGAGGCAGGCGATCACCAGCGCGCCGAGCACGCGCCCGAGCGTCAGGCCGATGTCGGCGAGCAAGCGCTCGTGCAGCATTCCGGGGATGGCGCGCACTACGCTTAGCGGCGTCGGCAGCACGATCGGAGTGACGACGTGCAGCGCCGTGATCGCGGCCCAGATCAGGACCAGGACCGCCAGAAACAGCAGCGGACGCGAGTTGCGTTTAAACCAGCCCATCACGAATCCCGGCGATCAGTGCCTGTTGCATGCGGTCGTAGTCCGGGGTAACCGCTTCCCGCGGAAACGTTGCCCGGAACTCCAGGTCGGAGATGATCTGCACCGGCCGGCGGCCGATCACCACGCAGCGCGTGGCCAGCGCCAGCGCGTCGGAGACGTTGTGGGTGATCAGCAGGAGGGTCATGCCGTCCGTGGCCGCGAGTTCTTCCAGCGCGGCAATGATCTCCGCCTTCACCTTGCGGTCGAGCGCCGAGAACGGTTCGTCCAGGATGACCAACTGCGGCTTCCAGGAGAGGCACCGCGCCAGCGCGACGCGTTGCAATTCGCCCCCCGAAAGCGACGTGGGATAGGCGTCCGCCAGCGCCCCGATGCGGAACAACGACATCAGGTAGCACATGCGCTCCTGGCGTTTCGCCCGCTCCCAGCCCAGCTTCTTCATCGGGTACTTGATGTTCGCGGCCACCGTGAGCCAGGGAAAAACGCTGTTCATGGCGTGCTGGTCCACGTAAACCACGTCCCAGCGATTGCTGAATTGCGGCGACCAGCGCACCTGGCCGGCCTGCGGGCTCATGATGCCGGCCATCATTCGTCCCAGCGTGGTCTTGCCGGACCCGCTCGGGCCCATCAGCACGAAGCGGGAACCCAGCTCGACGGTGAGCGAAAAATCCTCGTAGAGCGGGCCGCTGCCGTTCTCCGCGCGGCTGGGATAGGAAAAGGCGATGCGCTGGGCTTCCACCGCATTCACCGCAAATGGCGCCGGGGCGCTCATCGGCTGGGATCCACCAGACGGCGAGCATCGATCGTCTGCGGTATCTCACCGCTGGAGTAAAGGAGGTCGATAAAGGCCTGCAAGTTGGCGACGTCCACCTGGTTCTGCAGCGTCACCTCGGAGATGTTCACGCGCTCGGCGATCTCCAACGGGAGCTTGGTGAATCCCGGCAGCAGCGAGCGCGCCGACTTCGGGTTCGCCTGCATGTAGGTGATGCCCGCCTGCAGCGCCTCGACCGAGCGCCGCGCCACTTCCGGCTTCGCGCGCTCGAAATCGCGCGCGATTACCGACACCCCGACCGGACAAGGATTCAGCAGATCTGCGTAGACCGAGCCGAACAGCACGCGATATCCGCCGTGCACCAGGGCCGTGGTAGTGACCGGCTCGTAGGAGTACAGGACTCCCACCGCGCCCGATTCCAGGCTGGAAAGCTGCGCTTGTGGAGGCAGTTGCACGAACGAGATGGTGTCGGTATTGACGCCGTGCTTCTTCAGGAACGTGACCAGCATCTTCTGCGGCGCCGTGCCCGGGAACGCTCCAATCTTTTTGCCCTGCAGGTCCTCGAGGTTGCGCAGGCTGGAGTTCTCTTTCACTATGACCTTGTCCAGCGCGTT
>Ga0335069_10006344_pt1 | contig 17194 bp, 8 predicted proteins | sample Lox_Sample_11_FD_206714 | JGI IMG/M metagenome (GOLD analysis project Ga0335069, IMG submission 206714) | Soil microbial communities from Loxahatchee National Wildlife Refuge, Florida, United States - Lox_Sample_1.1 | ecosystem: Environmental > Terrestrial > Soil > Wetlands | place: USA: Florida... | reverse complement strand
CCCAGTCGCTCAGCTGCGCTGCCGGGGCCGGAGAGTTTGCCTTCAGTGGCGCGCAACACGGTAAGAATCATTTCACGCTCCATACCATGGAAAGTGGTTTCGGAAATCTCACCCGGCAAGAGGATCGGGTTAAGTTCGGATATTGGCGCGGCCAGCGTTTCGCCGCGACTCAGGATTACGGATCGTTCGATAAAGTTCTGCAGTTCCCGCACGTTCCCGGGCCAATTGAAAGAGATGATGGCATTCATTACCTCATTTGGAATCACCTGGATCGATTTCCTCATCTTCCTGGACTGGGCGGCGACGAAGTAGTGAACCAGGAGTGGAATGTCCTCTTTCCTCTCCCGCAGCGGCGGTATATGGATCGGGAAGACATTTAGACGGTAGAAGAGATCATCTCGGAAGTCGCCTTTGCGTACCATGCCGGGAAGATCGCGATGGGTGGCAGCGATGAGACGAGTATCGACCTTGATGGTGTGGTTGCTTCCCAGACGTTCGAACTCGCGCTCCTGAAGGACCCTGAGAAGCTTAGGCTGCAGTTCGATGCCGATATCTCCGATCTCGTCGAGAAACAGGCTGCCTTCATGCGCCAGTTCGATTCTTCCGCGCTTCTGCGCCAACGCGCCTGTGAAGGCTCCTCTCTCGTGTCCGAAGAGTTCGCTTTCAAGTAAACCTGAGGGTACTGCTGCGCAATTCAGGCGAACGAACGTGCGGTCTCGGCGCAGGCTACGGTTGTGGATGGCTCGTGCGACCAGTTCTTTGCCAGTTCCGCTTTCCCCGATCAGAAGCACTGTTGAGTCTGTCGGCGCAACGATGGCAACCTGCTCAAGAACGCGTTCGATCGCGGAACTCTTTCCCACGATGTCTTCGAAGTTGTACTCTTTCTGTAGTTCCGATTCAAGGTAGTGTCTTGTGTCTTCAAGTCGCCGGCAGGAGAATGTGATACGGCGGTAAGCAAGTGCGTTCTCAAGGGCGAGCGAGATCTGATTTGCGATCTGTGAGAGCAGATTTGCGTCGTCTTGGTTGAACGCGTCCTTGTCACGACTTCCAAGCGAGATCATTCCAAGAGGGCCCTTTGTTCCGACGAGCGGAACACAAACCACGCTCTTGATTGCATTTTCACAAAGAGGTTTAGCAACGGAGTCGGGGAGGTGATCGATTTCGCTCGGACCAAATACCATTGTTAGCCTTGCGCGCATCTTTGCAAGGTCTTCTTCTTTGACGACGGTTGTGGTCACGCGATCCAGGAAGCCAAGTCCGCTCGGAGAATCAACACTCAGGAGTTCAAGCTGGCTTGACCTTTCCTCCAGCAACCAAAACCCGGTGAAAGCATTGTCGAAGTATGTACGGATTGACTTGGAAGCAGCACGAAACAGGGCCCCCATATCGAGATGAGTAACGGTGTGATTATTGATCTCGAGTATCAGTTTCAGGCGATCGCGTTCGCGGGCGAGATTCCGCTTGTAGGATTCAGCCGCATCCAGCGCCAATGCAGTCTCCAGTACCGTTGAGATATGAATTGTGACGGAGTTCATCAGCTCTATGTCTTGTGCGCTGAAATTGCCGCCGGCACTGGTTGCAAAGATTAGAACTCCCATCTGCCTTCGAGCACTTGAAACCGGAAACATGTATGCACTGGTGGTCGGTTTGAGACGGGCGGGCTGAGTCAAGCCAGGAACCTTTGCGAGTTCATCGTTGAGGCTGGGTATAAACATGGGCTTCTGGCTCTTCAACACGAGTGACAGAGATGTGTCCTTGTAGGGAAAATCGCGTCCAATTTGAATGTCGGTGCCACGCTCTTCTGATTCCAGAGCATATGATTCCAGTGCATACAATCGCGCACTCTGACCGTCTTTATTGAGCAAGAGCAGCGCGACGCTATCGAATCCGACAATTTTCGACAGAACGAGTGACATGCTGTGAACGATCACATGCACATCCGATTGAGCGGCTAAAAGAGAAGACATGCCCAGAAGTGCACGATACCTGCTGTCACCGGCAATTGAGTTTCGATCTTGATCATTCATCGCAACCCTCGGCTGTTCCTTAAGATTTTGACTGTGCTTCGCGAGAGTGATCGAACAAGGGCATGGCCTGTTGAGGTTTTCCGAGTGCGCTTGAGCGAATCTTCTCGACTTCGGACTGAATCTCTTCGTTCTATCGGCATAGCCGAGACCTCACTGGACTGTGGCCAACACCTGCAACCTCGTCATCGCGTACGATGAGTACCCGGCATGTCGGCTGGCGTACGATTTCATAGGCATGAGACAGAGAAGGCTCACTATAGGGTGCAAACGCAGGACGCCGAGCCGCAGATCAACAGCCAGCGCGTGCTTCGTTGCGCGGTCGGAACAGGGTTAGAACTCAGTTGCAACGGCATATTCCGATCAGGGACTTGCGACGGCGGATTAATCAGCCACGTCACGGCCTTCATCTCTGGCGTCAATTGCACGAGGCCCTCCTCACGGAGTTGTTGGCGAAGTCTGCAACTGCCCGAGCGACTTCCTGGGCAGACATGCGGATCTTTGGGTTCTCCTCAAGCCAGCGGTAGAGCGCCTCAAATGCAGCGCCGACCATACAACGTGCAGCAATCGTCGTGTTTTCGACCGCAAATAGGCCAGGAGCAGATTCCAGGATCCGTCGCAACCGATCTTCCTGTTGCAGCAGAATTGCGCGACGCGTCCTATCGAGTCGGGGACTGAGGCCCGAGGATTCGACAACTAGAATGCGAGCCTGATCGGGCTTCCGGGCAAAAAACGTGAAGAGTGCTTCTACCCCCTGCGACAACCTTTGGAGAACATCAGGTTGCAAGTGGTCGACAGCTTGCATTAGTTCTGCGATCTGCTCGCCGAGCTCCTCCAATGCCGCATTGAACACGTCTTCTTTGTTTTGGAAATACATATAGAAGCTGCCGGTGGAGCACTCTGCTTCGGCGACGATCATCGGAACCGTTGTTGCGTGATATCCGTGTCTTCCGAAGAGTCTGGTGGCCGCATCCAGCAATAGCCGGCGTCTAGCTTCTTTTCGCTCTTCCGTAGCTTTCGTTTTCCGGTAGACCATGTTCGCGAACCGTCCTCTTGACAAGAAATGAATGTCATGTCATTCTTAGATCGCCAAGTAAAGAATGACGTGTCATTCAATTTTTGTCAAGCCTTTTGTTTGTGCTTATTAGCGCGCTGGAGCCTGCGCAATTTGCATAGGAGATGCCGTCTTGAGAATTTGCCAATCGCCTTTTAGAGGGTCGTTGCCCATTTTGATATCGCCCGTGTTACTCAGCTCCGTCTTTCTATCGGGTTGCCATCAAAAGCTGGCCGCTGCAGCGGATCAACCCGTGCCAGTGCGGGTGCAGGTTCCCCAGCATGTTCAGCAACCCGTATCGATTGCAGTCAGTGGCGCGGTCGAAGCAAATATCACAGCATTGACTGCCTTCCAGGTGGGCGGCCGTGTTCTACACGTCTATGTAGAAGAGGGCCAACACGTTTCGAAGGGTCAGATCCTGGCGGAACTAGATCCGGCCGACTATCGGAATGGGCTTAATGCAGCATCCGGCGAGGCAGATGCTGCGGCGGCGGCAAACGCGAAGGCAAAAGCGGGCCTGAGACACCAGGAGCTGGAGCAGGTGCGGATCGATTTTGAGCGCACGCAGGACGAATACCAGCGCCTCAAGTATCTCTACGACCATCAAAGTCTGCCGGCCAACGATTTTCACAAAATCGAAGCGGCGTATCTGGCCGCTCAGCAACGCTATGACATGGCGCAGAGTGGCACCCGAGTTGAAGACAAGCTGGCAGCCTCTGCGCAGTACGCTGCGGCGAATGCGCAAATGGCGGAGGCCCAGAAGCGCCTTACCGATTGCCAGCTTCGTGCTCCGATTTCAGGATACATCGGGATGCGTCAACTGGAAGTGGGCGATACGGTCGCTCCCGGTGTTCCGGTTTTCTCCGTTGTCGACCTGAACCCTGTGAAGGTGAAAGTTGGAATCCCGGAGGCGGAGATCGGAAAGGTTCGCGAGGGCGACCGTGCGGAGGTCTCGATTCCCTCGCTTGACAACCAACAGTTTAATGGGCGCATTGAAGCTATTGCGGCGGCATCCGATCCGGCATCACGCACTTACGTATCGAAGATCGTTGTCGAGAACCCCAAGCTAGTACTACGTGCAGGCATGGTCAGCGAGGCCCACCTGATCGGGGACACGCGGGTGAATGCCATCACGGTTCCCGGTTCCGCAATCGTCCGCGATGAAAGGGGCGTCACGCAGGTCTTTATGCTGGCTCCGGGCCAGAATCGTGTCTACGGCCGCCGCATCGAAGTCGGCTCCATGATGGGAAGCGAAATTGAGGTCCGCGCCGGCCTCACCGGCACTGAGCAGGTCGTGGTAGACGGCCAGAACTATGTGCATGATGGTTCGCCGGTGAAGGTTCTGGGGGGTGGACAATGAACCCCGTTCGTGCTGCATTGCGCTATCCCCAGGTAACACTTTTCCTGTCGGCAGTGGTCTTCCTGATCGGTGTCTACTCCATCTTAAGGATGCCGCGCCGAGAAGATCCCAACATCACGATTCGGACAGGGATCGTAGCAGCCGTTTATCCAGGCGCCACCAGTCAAGAAGTTGAGGATCAGGTCACGCGGAAGATCGAGGAGCACTTGTTTCATTTTGCCGAGGTGCGTCGTGAAAAGACCTACTCGACCACTCGAAACGGAATGGTTGTCGTCAACGTCGAACTGAACGATTGGGTGGTGAATGCAGACGAATTCTGGTCCAAGCTGCGCCTCGACATGGCCTTGCTGAAGGCCACCGAATTGCCTTCCGGTGTCCAGGGACCGATGGTCGATTCAGATTTCGGCGATACAGTCGCCGTTCTAATCGCAGTGCACGGCGGGTCCCACGGCTATCGAGAACTGAAAGACTATGCACGGACCCTTGAAGACGGTATTCGCACAATTCCCGCCGTATCGAAGATCCATCGGATTGGTGACCAGCCGGAGGCGATCGAGGTCGACGCCTCGAGTGCGCAGCTTTCACAATACGGGGTCACTCCTTTTCAGGTGGTGAAGGCTCTCCAAGGCCAGAACACAATAGAGTATGCAGGCCGCGTCCCGGACGAGCATAACAAGTTCCCCATCCAGCAGGGCGGACGGCTCCACACCGAAGATGACATTCGGCAACTCATGGTCGATGTGTCACGCACTACGGGCCAGCCTGTGTATATCCGCGACCTGGCCACTGTTCGCCGAACGTACAAAGACCCCGATAGATTTGTGCGCATGAACGGCGAGCCTGCAATTCTGCTTTCGGTTGAAATGAACGAGGGCAATAACATCGAGGATCTCGGTAACGCTCTGCGTGCCAAGCTGGCAACCATTCAGGCTGGCTTTCCGCCGGATATCAAGCTCGACCTGGTAGCAAACCAGCCGAAGATGGTAACCGAACGTGTGCATGACTTCATGAGGGAGTTTGGCATTGCCATCATTGCCGTGATTGCCGTAACGATCCTGCTGTTGCCTCTCAGGGTGGCGCTGGTCGCCGCAATCGCCATCCCCACCTCGATTGCCATGACGTTTGGCACACTTCAGTGGTGCCACGTGGAGATTCAACAAGTCTCGATTGCCGCCTTGATCATCGTGCTGGGGATGGTTGTCGACAACGCCATCGTGATTGTCGATAACTACATCGAATTGCTCGATCACAAGGTTCCAATCGAGGAAGCAGCCGAGCGCTCTGCGAGCGAAATGGCTGTTCCAGTCTTCACCGCGACTCTTGCCATCATTGCTGCATTTTTCCCGCTCATTTTCCTCACCGGCAGCATTGGTGAGTTTATAAGGGCGCTCCCGATCACCGTTGCACTTTCGCTCTCGATTTCGTACCTGGTTGCGATGTTCCTGACCCCGATGATGTCGAAATTCCTCATCCGGACGGGTCTCACAACCCATGGACAACAAGATCCGGGCAAGGTGTCTCTGCTCGACCGTATGCAAAGGTTCTACAACCAGGTCATCGGCAAAGCGATGCAGCACAAGAAACCCGTTCTGGTTTCCACTGCAATTGCTTGCGTGGCAGGTTTTGGCCTGTTAACACTCGTGCCGCAGCGTCTCTTCCCAACCGCGGAACGCAACCAATTCGTTATCGACATCTGGCTGCCTGAGGGAACGCGAATCGAGACGACCGATGCTACGACTCGCCGGATCGAAGCGGCCCTTGCGCAGGAGCCCCTCATAAAGGAGTACGCCAGCTTCCCTGGCTCCAGCTTTCCTCGCTTCTACTACAACGTAAACCCGCAAATACCCGCGCCGAACTACGCACAGATTCTCGTCAACACGAAAGATGTTTCGAAGACACCTGATCTCGTCGGACAACTGCGCCGCGAACTCCGGGACGTTGCGCCGGAGGCAACAGTGATTGTGAAGGAATGCCAACAGGGTTCCATCATGGAGTCCCCGGTTGAGGTTCGGGTTGTCGGAAACGATGCCGCGACACTGGAGGCAATTGGTAACCAGGTGCAGGACATTTTGAGACACACGCCTGGAGCCACATACATCAACACTGACTGGCACGAAGAGGTTCTTGAGACAGGCGTGAAGGTGCGTGATGAAGTGGCAAATCGCCTGGGTCTGACCAACCAGTTGATTGCCCAGGAACTAGGCGCCGGGTTTGACGGTCTGCCGGCGACGACGGCCTGGGAGGGAGACCGCGATCGGGATGTCTTGTTGCGGCTCGATCCAGCGCAGAGACAGAATTTCCGGTCAGTCGCAGACATGTACGTCATATCGCCAGTCACCGGAACCAGGGTCCCGGTGGACGCCGTAGCGTCGTTGAACCCGGAGTGGCAGCCGGGCAGAATCGTACGCAGAAACGGCGTGCGCACTCTTACCGTGCGCGCCTTCCCAACAGACGGGCAGTTGGCTAGTGAGATTCTGAAACAGGCAAACAAACAGATCGAAAAGATACATCTCCCCGATGGTTACCGCATCGACTACGGGGGAGAACATGACAACCAGCAGGAAACGTTCGGCCAGATGAAGGTGGTGCTCGCCGCGGCCATTATGCTGATCTTCCTCATCCTTCTCTTTCAGTTTCGGACGCTGGTGGACCCGCTCCTCGTCATGACGGCTTTACCGCTGGCTGTGCCGGGAGCGGCCCTTGGATTGTTCTTGACGCACAATACGTTCGGATTCACGGCGTTCATCGGGGTTGTCAGCGTGGGGGGACTTGTCGTCCGCAATGCGATCATCCTGATCGATTACATCCACCAGCGGATGAAGGAGGGTGTTCTTCTCGAGGAAGCCGCACTGGAGGCAGGTGAACGCCGCCTGCGCCCCATCTTTCTCACCACCATGGCGGCTGCGGTGGGCGTGGTTCCGATGATTCTTTCGGGGTCGAGTCTCTGGTCGCCGATGGCCAGCGTTATCGCATTTGGTCTGGTGGGGTCCATGATGTTTACACTCGTGGCCATTCCAGTTCTCTTTGTTGTCGTGCAGAACAAGCGCATGCAAAGAGCGGCAATCCAAAAGGTGGCAGTGGTTGCGCCACTTCTGCTGCTCGTCTTCGCCGCACACACGCAGGCACAGACCAGATCCATCACGCTCGATGAAGCGATCCAACTCGCCTCGAAGCAGAACTCGCTGTTGAAGATGGCAGGGGATAAAGCTAAGGAAGCGGATGCGCGAGTAACGCAGGCCCGATCGAACTATTTCCCGGTGATCACCAACCAAACCGGGGCAACACGCTTCAACGAGGCGCAATTCATCGAGATTCCAAAGGGCTCAATGGGGACGTACCCGACTACGGGACCAATCCCGTACACAGACGTTTCGATCGAGGTTGGCAAACAGGATGCATTCATCACCACAACCGGTATGGCACAGCCAGTAACCCAGATGCTCAAGATCCATGCGGGCGTGTCTGTTGCCCGGGCGGATGCAGCCGGCGCGAATAGTGATTTGCAGCAAGCGCACGACGAGGTAGTTCTGAATACCAAGACGCTCTACTATGAACTCCTGTCCACAGAGCGGCGGAAGCACGCACTTGACCTGCGCGTTCAGGCTGGAGAGCAAAGCCTTAATGAAGCCAGAAAGGGTGTCGAAGCCGGGGTTGTTCTAGAGGCGAAGGTCCTGGAAGGTGAAGCCCAGCTGGCAACCGCACGCCACGCACTCGGGTCAGTGGAAGATGCCATCGCCGATATGAGCATCCAGTTCAACGACCTGCTCGGTCTGCCGCTCGACACAGAATTCGAATTGCTCGAACCGGAAACAGGCACGGATGCGTCTTGCACTGAATCGTCTCCCGAAACGCTCGCTTCGGTCAAAGACCTTGAAGCCGAGGCATTGGCGCACAACCCCTCTCTCGAATCGGCGCGCCATTCCCTTGAAAAAGCTCATGCCGGACTGCATGCCGCTCAGGCGGAGTACATTCCTGACATCACCGGGTTCGTGCAGAACATCCATCAAAATGGAACTCCGCTGCTCCCGGACAATACGGAGATTATTGGTTTTCGGTCCGAGTGGACGCTCTCGGAGTTCGGCAAGCGCATTGGTCTCGTTAGAGAACGTCGCGCTCAGGTTTCAGAGGCACAGGAGAACATCCGCCACACAGAAAGCCAGGTGCGCATCGATATCGAAAAGGGACTTCGAAAGCTGAATCGGACACAAGACGAACTGGATGCAGCCCGGAGATCAGTCAAGGCTGCAACGGAAACTCTTCGAATCACCGGCGACCAGGTGCACACAAGCACAGCAAATGTATCTGCCCTTCGCGAGGCCGAAGCACAATTGGCGGAAGCACAGGCGCGGCTCTTCGATGCTGAGAAGGATCGGGTGATCGCAAGAGCGGAACTCGATCGCACACTCGGGCGCCGGTAGGTGTGGTGCTTTGAGAATGTTCCCCGGAGAGTCTTCGTCAAGTCCAGAACCGAAGGCAGATCCGTCAACCGCAACAGATCTGAACCTCGGCGGAGAGCTATGAATTCCATCGTCCATCCCGGAAGGTGCATTGGCGGTGTGGAACCCAGATGAACGGTGCGATCGGTCGAGCGAAACTCGACGCAGAAGTCCGACAGTAGTACGCGAAAGGAACTGGCTTTGTATTCAGGCAGGAAGGAAGACGATGAGCGCTTCGACCTTGGTCTGTTATATGCTTGCGAGCCGGACTGTCAATACCCCGGGAAAATCTGCGACGCGAACGTCCCTCACCTCTCGATCAGTGAGAGGACAGAATGATCCAGATCTCTATTACCAGCACCGCGTAGAGCCGAGATGAAGTGCTGGGTGGCGATACGTAGCATAAAGACGTAAAGCTCCTGGAATTCAGTTGGCGCTTTCAGTGAAGGTCACCGAAGCACCGCCAAGCGCGAACTGATTCTGCGCAGTCACCGTTACGGTTCCTTTAGTGGAAGGAAGAGTCAGAGTAACCGACGCGACTCCGGAGGAATCGGTCCTGGCAATGACACTGGTTCCGCTGGATGTGCCATTAGAGAGCGTGCCGGCCGAAGTGGTAAACAGAATGCTCGCGCCGGAGTTGGAGCCTCCGGACTGGCCCGGACTCAGGGTTACGGCAAGAGACTGCGATAGAGCGGTTCCGGCTGTGCCGGATTGATTATTGCCGCCCGTCACCGTGAGCATGGCCGCGGGAATACCCACGACGATCCATCCGCCTTGTGTCTGCGTCGCCGTGCCGTCCGCTCCTGTGATGGTGTAGTGGCAAAAACCGGGAGTGCCGCCGGGATTGACAGTGACAGAGGCAGGCAGAGACGCAGTGATCGTGGGGTTGGTCAACGTAAGCGAACCCGAGCAGGCCGCAGCTCCTTCGTAGGCATCGAAAACCGCCGAGGAGAGAGTCACGGTGGCAGAACCGCCGGTGATTTCCGGGTGCAGGGTTGCCGTCCCCGATGCGGGGATCATCAGGTCGTCGGGGTTCAAGTACCACTCCGACGCCGGTCTGGCGCTCTCGGTTCCGCTCACGACCAGCAGCGTGATGCTGTATGACGCGAAGTTCTGCGAAGGCTTCCATGCTGCAGAAATCGAGGCCGAGATCGTGCCGGGAGCCGTCGAGGCCAATGTGTAGCTCAAGTAGGTGGACGGATTGAATCCGGACAGATTGAACGTAACCTGCGCCGTGTTACTGGGGTCTTTATTGATGACCATGATCGTCATCACCGTGCCGTCTGAGTTGAGTGCGGCGTAACTGGAAAAGAGATTCGGATCGCCGTTGTTCAAGTCGGATACGGAAACGGTCCCAAATCCGTGGTGCGCGCCGTCATAGTTGGCGTACAGTCTTAAGGCCTGGTAATTGGGATTGGCTTGTGAAGGCGCTCCCCAGCGCGCGGCGAACGACAGGCCCTCACGCCCCATAATGCCGTAGGCGTCCGCATCGCCCAGCGCCGTCGAGAAGTCGGACTCGTTGTAGAAAGCCGCGCTCCACTCCGTGAAGGAAAGAGGCGTGCCGGGATAGATAGCGTTGACCATGGCCTTGAAGCGCGGAATGCGGAAGGGAATGGAATAGTTGGGTTGAGTGCTGGTGGCCCAGGGCTGATTGACGGTGCCTGACGTGCTCACATAAGTTGGATCCCAGTAATCTCGATAGATGCTTGCCGACAGAGCCTTCTTTTGGGTGTCGGACATGCCGGTTGTATCCGCGTCGGGGTAAGCATGGATGTCGAACACGTCGAGAGTGCGCGAGCCGTTGATGTTGTCGAGCCAGTAGATCTGGTTCAGCCACCAGGGCAAGAAGTCCACGCCTCCATGAGCTGCCTTGTCATCGCCCGATGGGCCGACATTCCAGTAAAACCACCAGCAGCAGGAGACCGGGCCAAAGCGCACCGCGGCTGGATCCCAGGTTTTCAGGGCAGCCGCCTCCGTCTCATAAAGATGAGCGAGCTCATCGTAGCCCGTCGGGGTTGGGTGCACATCCCGATGGGTGCCGCCCCAAATGTCCGGCTCGTTATCCATGTCGTAGAAATGGCAAGAAGTCAGGGTGGTGTAAGGTACCGGGCACGTACCGCTGCTGAACGCTGCAGAAAGTGCGTTGGCCCAGGCGTCGCGATAGACACAATTTCCTGTTGGGCAGGCCTGGCTGGGACTGTCGAGCAGCGGATAATAGGCGGAGGTAACGGGCGACGTGGTTGCGGGCGTTTTGCAGTCGGTTTGCATGCCGTTGCCTGCATCCGTGTTGTACGGATCGACGGAACACTGCTTTCCGTACGTCGCGACAGAGTAGCTCCAGTTGCGGTTGCTGCCGTTCTCGGCTTCTTTGGCCACCCAGTCCATCATCGACATCGTCGTAAGGGGGTGGCTCCCGGCATTCTGGACATCGGTAATGAACTGTACTGAATCCTTCTCCGCGGTCCCCATGCCGAAGTCCTCGAAATACCAGTCTCCGCCGGCATTGTAGGTGTGCAGTTGCCAGTTGTAATTCGATGTAGCGTTGCCGCCCCAACGAGCGAGCGAAGTGCCAGAGTCGGAGATTGTAGACGGGTCGCCAAGGTTGCCGCCGTAAATGAAGGGGCTGATCGCGTGACGATTCGCTAGAACATCGATGTTGACGTTGACGGCGGCGCCGGTCGTCGCAGTCACAGTCACGGTGGCCATTCCGGAGGCATTCTTGTAAGTGGCTGAGCTGCCGGAGTCCGGACTGTACGCTCCCGTCAGCGTATCGGCGCCGGTGGCGAGCGCTCCCGCTGGAATCGTGATCGTTGCCGATCCGGCATTGAGAGTAGCGGCGCTTGAGGTGTAGCTGCCGCTGGAGAGAACCACTGAGCCGGTCGGTATGCCACTGGTACCAGCGACCGTTATGGTCACGCCGAGGCTTTGCGCTGTCGTGATGCTGCTGGCCGCGGGCGTGACAGTGACCGTGGGCGCGGTCGCAGGCTGAGTGACGGTGACGGACGCCGTCCCCGAAGCGCTGGTATAGATCGCGGTACTGGCGCTATCAGGAGTGTACTTCGCGGTCAGCGTGCCGGTGCCCGCAGCCAACGATCCTACTGGAATGTTAATGGTGGCTGAACCCGAGTTCAGAAGAGCAGGATTCGAGCTATAGCTGCCGCAGGAAAGCACCACCGAGCCGGTTGGGGTGCCGCTCGTGCCGGTGACGACAATGGCGACTCTAAGGCTCTGCGTGGTCGCGATGCTGTTGACAGCGGGAGTGACGGTAACCTTTGGAGTCGTGAGATTCGGATTGGTTCCGCCGTCCCCCTGGCTTCCGCCGCTGCAAGCATCCATCGAGAGAGCAATACCCAGAAAGAGCAAAACAAAAGTGAGACGCGCGACTCGGTTCATGTGGGGTTCTTCTTACCTCGATCTATTCATCTGATGGTTTCGTAGCGGCGCATCTTCAAATACCGGCGGCCGCTCACTGGTGAGCCGGCCAGTCATCACGGGATCAAATCTGCTTCCAGCGGTCCGAGAATTACTTCTCGCTCGTATTCACGATGGGTGATCATGCCTTTCCTGGCGCCGGCAATCGGAATTCGCTTTTCCTGGCCAGTCGTATTCACGTACAGGGTTCGACCCGCGACGATCCTGGCATACACCCCCTCGGGAGTCTGCGGACCCGGTTGGATGCCCACAAGCTTGTACAGGTGGTTCAAGACGGGTCCGTCCGAAGACGCCTTCGACTCTGTTGCCAAATAGATCGCATTCCCCTTGCCGAACCTATTGATCGTCACGGCTGGGGAGCGGTCCGTTGTGTTTGTGAATCTCGCAACGACCGTCGCGGTTGAAGGTTCCAGCACTTCGTAACGATGTACGCCCGTGTCTATAGAATCTCCGTCCATTTCGAACCTCAGCGCGGACTGGACGTCATAGAATGCGTTCGTCTTCAACCCGAATACATCGCTCAAAAGCCCTGGCAGTGGTGTTTCGAACCATTGCCCATGCTCGTCAACCTTGGCCGAGAAAGCGGTCATCACCACAGTTCCACCGCCGCTCACGTAATCACGAATCGCTTTCGCGCTTGCGGGGTCCATGAGGTAATCGGCGGGCACAATCACCATCTTGTAGGGAGAAAGGCTGTCATATCGCACGTTGATAATCGCGGTGTCGATGTTCGCTCGGAACAGGGGCTCAAAGGCGCCTTGTACCTGCTCGACATAGGGAGGCTTGAAGTATTGAAGCGCCGTATTGGACGGCCCATTGGGGTGCGAATCGATGAACGAGTCGAAGGAGTAGGCGATAGCGACTTGAGGCTGGTTATATCGAGGAAACCCCAACTTCGAGAGTTGTTTGAATTCCGAGGCAATGCGCGCGAACTCGTCCACTTTCCACGACGGCGTGCCATCATGATCGACCAGGCCGAAGAGCGCCTGCTCTTCGCCTCCCGAATGGCTATTGAAGGTCCATGCGAGAATCCCTTGCGTGCCCATCAGCAGCGCGAGATAAGCATACATACGGCTTCGGCCCGGAGTTCCGTAATATCCGCCCCCCCCGGCGGTAAACTCGTTGAACCAAACGGGCGTCGCCAGACTTCCTTTGGTCATCAGAGCGCCGAACGCACCGCTGATCGGATCGCCCGGATAGAAGCCTTCCGCGCCGTATGAGACATAGGACTTGTACGTGGCGAGATAATCAAAGCCTCGTCTCTCAGCGGTGTCCCACAAATTAGAAATCGATGGAGTGTCGGGCATATTGCGGCGGCAGATGGCTTCGAGTTCCTGTAACCGCTGGACGGTTACATCGGACCAGTAGCGATGCAGATCCAGGTAGCGTTCAGAAGGCCCTGGCCCGTCGGCGAGAGGCAAGTCAACATCTTCGAAACTATTCAGCCGTCGTGACCAGCGCTGTGTTGCCCAGGCTCTGTTCAGTTCCTCGATACTTCCGTATTTCGCTTTGAGCCACGCGACGAACCGCAAGCGGTCGGCTTCCGAATACGACATGAAGCCGTTTCCGATTTCATTGTCGTAGCCGACCGCGATAACGGCGGGATGACGAGCATAACGCTTCGTCAGCGTGTCGGCGAGAGTCCCCACTTCGCGAACGTAATCCGGGTCGCTGATGTTATCCATGTAACGCTCGGCAGCGGGCAAACGCGTGCCATTCTGAGCGACGATATCTACTCCCTGGTAGGCGCGGTGCAGCCAGATCGGGGCCGGTGTGCCGGGAATGTCCAGGATCACCCTGATGCCGGCAGCCTGCATCTTGTCCATGATCTGGTCAAACCATGCGAATTCGAACTTGCCTTGCGATGGCTCGAATGAATCCCACGATAGATCTCCCATGCGCACGACATTGAAGCCCGCGCGTTTCATGATCGCGATATCATCGTCGATCTGCCCGGGCGAACGGTCGATGGGCTGATAACAGGTGCCCACAAAGAGTTGACCGGGGCCGGGCCAATTGGGATGAAGCGTAGGATCCTCTGTGGCTGCCGGAGTTGCAAACGCACTCAGGAAAAGCAGCGATAACACCAGCGTGTGGAAACGATTATGCATGTCGTCGCCTCAATAGGTCACCTACACCGGCGCCTGTTGGAATGGTTCGTTCCGCGTGCGCACCGCAGCGTCGTCACGCATCACCTGTTGGATCATCCTTTTTGTCTCACCAAATTTGATTGCAGAGAGGTGCTCCGCCAAGCTGCGATGCACGGCCCAGATGGTTGCATCGAGCGCCGCCAGCGTTTTTGGTGGCTCCAATAGCTCAGGAACCTCACCCGACTTGTCCAACTTTCTTAGCGCGGTGATTACATAGTCCATCCGGAAGAATGCAGCGGGGTCGGACGCGGACCCGATATCAGCCCACAAATCCTCCTGCCGCCGATTGTAAATGGCTCTCGTGACCCTGAGCCGAAAACCACCCAAGTTAAGGTAGATCTCCGCGTACCATCCGTTTCTGTCCACTCCCCCTATCCTGATCTCAGGATGCAGGTTTAGAACGGTCAGCCTCATCTCTTTCATTACGTCCCGGCGGAACCTATGAACCCTTATCACAGTTGCTGCAACTACCAGCGGCTTAGTAACCGAGGAAATGGTAGTCCGGAAAACTCGGAAGACGGCGTTTAGAGTTCTACCGAAAAAGCCCTTTTTACTGCTTGTGTGAGGCGGGTGGACGAGCGAAGCTTCTGGCATTCCGAAACCTCGTCTCTTCAACTCCGCGCCAACTTCACCAGGACGATGTCGTTGCTGTTCATCGGAATCGTGATCTCCACGGTGCCATCCGGTGCGCTGTGCACGATATGGTCGGTCTCCGGCAGGTCCCGGGTAAGCTCGTTTAGATGTGCAATCTGTGCCGGGCTCAACTCATTGGGCGAACCTATCTCGATGAAAGCCGTATAGGCATCGTTGGCGTGGTATCCGGTCCGGTGGACCTCCACGCGGTAAGCGGTCCCAGGCGCCAGGTGCGACACTTCCAGCTTCACTGGCGCGGCCGGATGCGAGGGAATCACCTTTGTGTAGAACGACCTGTTGCTCACCTTCTGATCTGGAGTCTCGAAATCCCAGATCACGGCCGTGATGTCTCCGTCCGTCGTGGCAATCATCGCCTGCGGATCCCTCGAGGCGATACTGTTTCCATGAAGCGCGTGGAGGTACTTGTAAGCGAAGAACGCCGGCTTGCGAATGCCCTGGGGATTCAGGAGCCCAAATCCCCCTTGAAACGGCCCGGTTGGAGGGCCCGGTTCTTCGAACAGGTCGGTGTATGTCCAGTAGCTCATTCCCTGCGCCTTTCCCTGGCACGCTTTGAGCTTGGCCAGGATGTACGGCGCGCTGATGTAGGAATCATGCACGGCGTCGCGCGGCGTGTAGCTAGTGCTCCACTCAGTGAAATACAGCGGAAGATCGGGAAAGGGCGAAGACGAGATCTGCTCACGAACACGCCGTACGTCTCCGACGATTGCATCGGGAGACGCGGAGAGCTTGGTATCGCTCTTGCCGTCCTCATCGAGGAAGCCTCCGTCCACGCCATACGCATGCGTTGTGACGAAGTCAACGCGGGCGCCACTCTGCTGGACGTGCGCCAGAAACTCAGGCACCCATTCTGCTCCTGCCGTAGCCGGACCTCCCACACGCAGAGCCGGGTCGATGGATTTAATGGCCCTGGCGGTCAGGTCATAGAGTGCAAAGTAGGCATTCTGATCCGCGCCCTCCCAGAAGCCGGAGAGGTTGGGCTCATTCCATACTTCGAAAAACCATGTATGCACTTCGTCTCGCCCGTAACGTTTTTCTATGTGGCGGATGAATGCAGTGATCAGGTCGCGCCAGCCCGCAGGATTCGGGTGCGATGTATTGCCATTCCAATAAAAGATGCTGTTCTGCGAAGTGGCAAGCGCCTTGGGGGTAAAACCGAGTTCAACGAACGGTTTGATATGACTGGCAAGCAACGCGTCATAAAGCTGGTCGATCTTTGTCCAGTTATAACTGGGCTTTCCGTTTTCAATCCGCACCGTTCCTAATACGTCATGGAAGATGGCGTGGAATCGTATGTAACGAAATCCGAGTTCATCCACCGCAAGCTTGAGCTGAGCTTGACTATCGTCGCGAATCAGCGTGCCGGGATAATCGGAGCCGACCGACAGATCAAAGAATCGATCCACCGGACCGGTTGAGTTCTTGATATCAACAACGATGCGGCGGGTAGCGCTTTGTTGGCATTGAGCAACAACGGAGAAGACCAGAGGGGCGATCAACCAGTAGAGAGAAAACGCTGGATGCCGCCGCGGAATCGATTTGACCATTGAGATTACTCTCCAAATACGAGCTCCGCTCTTAGCAATCGCGGGCCGCGCACATTGCAGGCCCTCCTGTTCAAAAAGCCGGGATGGCCGATTCACCATCCCGCGGAAGGCACAAATGAATCCTCATAATTCCAACTGCAAGGGCGGCCGCCCGAGAGCGGCCGCTCGATGCTGCTAGAAGTTGTACTTGAACGTGAGTTCCACGATGCGTCGGCCGAACTTCTCGTTGGGTACAGCGTAGGTCCAACCCGTGCCCGATGTAGCCAGAACGCCATTCGTGTAATTCAGGTTGAGGTTGTTCGCATTGTTCTGGTCGAACGACTTCAGTGGGTGATTGATGAAGTTCAGCCCCTCAACCTTGAATATCGCGTTCTGGTGTTCGGTAATCTTCACCGTCCGGGACACAGACAAATCGGTTTGGAAGAACGCTGGCCCGCGCAGATACGGCATCTGGTACTGCCCCTGCCCTCCGAGCCCGGTCAAATAGTAGTCCACCTTTTCTTGCGAATTGGTGACCGCCTGGAACTGAGGCGATGCCGG
>Ga0335069_10006343_pt1 | contig 17195 bp, 17 predicted proteins | sample Lox_Sample_11_FD_206714 | JGI IMG/M metagenome (GOLD analysis project Ga0335069, IMG submission 206714) | Soil microbial communities from Loxahatchee National Wildlife Refuge, Florida, United States - Lox_Sample_1.1 | ecosystem: Environmental > Terrestrial > Soil > Wetlands | place: USA... | reverse complement strand
GATGGGAGCCATTACGTTCTATGGCTACCGCCGCTACGCCCGGCCCGGACGCGTCTTCGAACGCCTCGGCGCGCCAGTGCTGGAAGCTGAAGTACTGGGCGCCGGCACTACTTTGTCCCAAACGCCTGAGGTCGGCTGGATCGTCCGCGTCATTCAGCAGGTGGGAGAGAAAGTTCCCATTTCGCCGGACGACGCCGGTGTCACGCGCCGTGATTTGATCATGGCAGGCTACCGCTCCGAGGCGGCCATCAAGGTTTTCAACGGCATCAAAGTCGCGCTTTGCATCGTGCTGGTGATCATCGCCTTCTCCGTTCGGTCCGCCATGCCGAACCCCGTGCTGCGCGTGGTGTTGATTGCCTTCTCCGGGTTCATGGGTTTTTACCTGCCCGGATACATGCTCGACAAGAAGATCGCCAAGCGGCAGATGACCATTCGCCTGGCGCTGCCCGATGGTTTGGACATGCTGGTCGTCTCGATCGAGGCCGGTCTGGGACTGGATCAGGCGCTACAACACGTCGGCCGCGAGCTGCAGCTCAGTCACAAAGAACTGAGCGAAGAGTTGAGTCTGGTGAATCTCGAGATGCGTGCCGGCAAGCGACGTTCCGACGCTCTCAAGAACCTGGCCGAACGCACCGGTGAACCCGAGCTTCAGAAGCTGGTCGCCATCCTGATTCAGAGCGACCGCTTCGGTACCAGCATGGGTGACTCTTTGCGTTCGCATTCCGATTTCTTGCGCGTGCGCCGCCGGCAGGAAGCCGAAGAGCGCGCCGGGAAGGTGGGCGTGAAGCTGGTGTTCCCCATCTTCTTCTTCATCTTGCCGTCTATGTTGGTCGTAGCGGCCGGCCCTGGCCTGTTGCAGGTCTTCAAGTATCTATTCCCGCTGATGAAGCAATTCCAAGGATAAAAAAGGAGAATCGCCGAAAATGAACGACATGATTATGCAAACCGTACTTTGGCTCACCGCAGGAGGACTGCTGGTGATGCTGATGATGCGCCGGCGCAAACGGAAAGCCCAGCGGTAGGTGCGTTTCCATGCGCGGCAATGATCCGGTCTCGGAGGCCGGCCGCCCACTTCCTTTTCGGAGGATGGCACGGGTCTGCAACGTTAGGCGCTGAGTCTCAGTGCTACGACGCGGGGTTGGCGTCGATCAGGCAGTCTCCCATTCGGGAACGATTGCTGGAATCGGCGCCGTTGGCCGGCATTCGGGGGATCGGAGGGATAACTACGTTCGGACTTCGCGAGGCCTGCGGAATCCGGCAATTTGAGTACCTGCCAAACTGATGGACCTTGCTGCAATCATCCGGTCTCAGAATCACGACGGCGGTTGGCCTTACCGCAAGGGAGGCAGCTCCTGGACGGAGCCGACCGTTCTCGCGCTGCTGGCGCAATCGGTCCAATCGGGTGATGCGCAGACTTGCGAACGAGGCATGGCATGGCTTCGCGCATCCCAGAGAACGGATGGAGGCTGGCCTCCTTGCCCCTCGGTGACGCAGAGCACGTGGGTCACGGCCATGGCCGCCCTGCTACCCGCGGAACAACTGGGACGTGCGTGTCACGCGAACGCGATTAACTGGCTCATGGAACAAACCGGAAAGGAAACCTCGTTCGCTTACCGGCTTCGCAGCGAACTGATCGGCAACGGCGCGGGTGCGGAGGAAACGCATCGGGGCTGGCCTTTCTTTCCGGGCGCCGCCGCCTGGGTAACGCCCACTGCGTTCGGCGTTCTGGCACTCGAGAAAGCGCGCCGGCGCGCCGCGACGCCCGCATTGGAGCAGCGGATTCTGGTCGGCCGCGAGTTTTTGCTGGAACGCATTTGTAAAGACGGCGGGTGGAACTATGGACGCAGCAATGTGCTCGGCGTCGACGCGCCGTCCTATCCCGAAACCACCGGACAGGCGCTGTTGGCGCTGAATCAGGTTCGTTCCGAAAAGTTGGATCGTGCATTGACCGCGGCACAGGACGAAGCGCGCGCGTGTCAGTCGTCGGAAGGTCTGAGCTGGTTGCAGTTGGGCTTGCAGGCTCACGGGGTAGCTGCCGCCGCTCCGGCGCGAAAGCTCGAGTGCCGTCATGTGATGGATTCCGCCCTGAGTATTCTGGCGAAGGCCGCTCTCGGCGGACGAAATGTTTTTCTGGAGTAATACGTGGAAAAAAGGATGACACGCCGCGAGGCCCTGGCTGTTGCGGCAGGCTGTGTGACGCTGACGCGCTGCTCGATGCTCAGCGCGCGGTCGGCCGTGCCGCGCGTGTCCATCGTGCGCGCCGCGTACACGCAAGGCATCTACGACACTGTCCGGCGCCTGCTCGTGGAACACCGCGTGGATGTCCGCGGCAAACGCGTGGTGGTCAAGCCCAACCTCGTGGAGTTCGACCCCGGAACCACCATCAATACGCACCCGATCCTGGTTCATGCCGCCGTCGAAGGGTTCAGAGCCCTCGGCGCGGCAGATGTGCGCATCGCTGAAGGGCCCGGCCACCGTCGTGTGACTCTGGACCTGGCGGACGCCGCCGGCTACTTCGAAACGATACCGCGCTTCGAAGATCTATTCACCGACCTGAACCTGGATGACGTCTCCCAGGTGCTCTTGCGCGATCCGTTTTCACGGCTTAATTCACTCTATTTTCCGAATACGGCCCTCGGAGCCGACCTCATCGTATCGCTGCCCAAAATGAAGACACACCACTGGGTGGGCGCCACGCTGAGCATGAAGAATTTCTTCGGTCTCGTTCCCGGCGGGGTTTACGGCTGGCCGAAGAACGTCCTGCATTGGGCGGGCATTGATGAATGCATCGCCGACTTTCATGCTGCTTTCCCGCGGCATTTTGCCATTGTGGATGGCGTGGTGGGGATGGAGGGCAACGGCCCGATTCAGGGAAATCCCAAGCCTGTCGGTGTGCTGGTGGCTGGCCGGGACATGACCGCGGTGGACGCCACCTGTTGCCGCATCATGCACATCAATCCCGGCATGATTCGTTACCTCCGGCTGGCTGCAGGACCGAGCCGCCTGGAAGAGCGCAACATACGGCAGATTGGCGAAGCCATCCAGCACGTTCAAACTCCTTTCGATCTGATCGAGCCGTTTCAGAACATCCGCCTATGACCGGGACCCTCGCGGCGGAACCCACTCACGATCCTGCCGGTGCGGCGCCCGTCGCGACGCCTCCTGCCGCCACTGCGATTCTTGCGCGCACTCCCGTGAGAGTCGCCATCATCTCCGCGCTGGTCGTTGCGCCCTGCTTTTGGCAATCGCGGATTCAGGCCGGCGATCTTTCGAGCCATCTCTACAACGCATGGCTGTCGATTCTCATCGAAGAAGGGAAGGCGCCGGGCCTCCACATCGTGCCCCAGTCGACCAACGTTCTGTTTGACGTGATACTGGGGGGGCTGATGCGCGCCGTCGGGCCTTGGGGCGCCGAGCACATTTCCGTTCCAATCGCCGTGCTGGTGTTCTTCTGGGGCGCGTTTGCCTTGGTCTGCAAGATCTCCCGCATGCGCCCATGGTACGTCTTGACCTTCCTCGCTATGCTTGCGCACGGGTGGGTCTTTCATATCGGCTTCATGAATTACTATCTGGCGTGCGGTTTATCGTTCTGGGCCTTTGCGCTCTTGTGGAAGCCGACGCTGCGATCCGCCATCGCCGCTGTTCCCCTCGTGCTTCTGGCGGCCGCGGCCCAACCCATTCCCTTGGCCTGGATGTTCGGATGCCTCGGCTACGCATGGGTTGCCCGGCGGATTCGCCCGCGTGCCCGGTTGATCCTCGTCGTGGCGTCCCTTGCCGCGCTGGTCATCCTCCGTCACTTTTTGATCGTTCACTTCCCCACGCGATGGTCGATGGATCAAGCCCTCAGCATGACCGGCGCCGACCAGGTTTCCGTGTTCGAATCCAAATACCACCTGCTCGAATTTGTGCTCCTGGTAGTCTGGTCTTCTTTATTTGTCCGCGCCGTGCGCTGGAAGGGCGAAGAGCGCATGCTGCTCGGGATTCCGTTCCAGCTCTCCGTGATGGTCTCCGCCGCCATCTTACTTTTGCCGGACGCCGTGCTGTTGCCCGGCTATGCGCATCCGTTACGCTATATCGCGCAGAGGATGTCGTTGATTGCGGGTGTGAGCGGCTGCGCTCTGCTCGGTAGCGTGGTTCCAGGCCGGCGCGAAACGTTCGCCACGGTCGTCCTGATGGGGCTGTTCTTCGCCTTCCTGTATGTGGACACGCGAGCGTTGAACCGCGTGGAAGACCTCATGGAGCAAAGTGTCGCGGCCGTGCCGGCGGGGTCGCGCGTAGTCAGCGCCTTATGCGATCAACGCGGCGATATCAACCTGCTCGCGCACAATGTGGATCGCGTGTGTATCCGCCGGTGCTTCAGCTATGCCAACTACGAGCCGCCTTCCGCCGCCTTCCGGATTCGCGCGGAGCAAGTGAATCCGATTGTGGTGGTGCACGACGCCGACTCGGTCGCTCTGCAGAACGGCAGCTATGTTGTGAAGCCCGACGATGCTCCGCTGTACCAGATCTATTTGCGCGGGCGATATCTCGATACCCGCGTGTTGCACGCCGGCGACGTAACCGGTTCCACCTGCTTCGAAGCCACTCCCAGTCCCAACGACCTCCTCCATGCCAGCCGCCATGACCAAAACTGAACGTACGATCCAATGGATTTGCCGTGCCGTGATCGCAATCGTCTTTGCGATTCCGGTTTATCTCGGAGCCCGTCATGGCCTGCTCGATCTGCAACGAAACCCCGTGTTGGAATCGGCGATGGCAGGTGCTTTTCTCATCCACATGCGCGCGCGTCCGAAACCGGCCGAATGGCTGTCCGCGCTGGCTCTGGGAAGTGTTTTCACCATCGCTTACGCCTGGTGGCATCACGGTTACGGAAATTCGTGGGAGGCCGCTCCTTTCGCCTATGCCACGTTTCTTGGGTTGGGCAGCTTGATCGTTCTGATTGCCCAGATCTTCTTTGGCACACGCGCGACACGCCGGCTGCATCGTGATACGTTCTTCGCCGCCGCCGCGTTCGCTTACTTCTCCTTCATTCTGGCTTTCTATCTCAATTGGACGGCCACGTTGCAACAGCGCACGTACGACGTTTCTCTTTATGCTTTTGATGAGGCATTGCAGTTCAGGCCGAGTGCGTTGATCGGCAGCTTGATGGCGTATTCACCAGTTTTAGCCGCCGTCGCGTCGCTGGTTTACCGCAGCCTGCCGCTGGCGATTTGTTTCCTCGTGGCTGTTGAGCGTGACGCTCCCGGCAGATTTCCGGCTCGCATCCTTCCCCTGTTCGTGGCCGTCGGCTTGGCGGGTGCGTCTCTGCACAATCTGTTCCCTGCGTTGGGTCCGCACTACTTTTTCGGAGCCGATTTCCCTGCACACTTGCCGGCCCTGGCAAGCCTCGTGCTCGAGCCCGGCACGCGGATTGACGTCGCACGCAGCGCCATGCCCTCGGTCCAGTTTGCTTTCGCGCTTCTCATTTGGTGGAATGCGGCACGGCTCGCCCGTGGCTGGCGCTGGCTTGCCGCGGCCGTCGTCATTCTCACCATTCTGGCTGATCTCGGTTTCGGCCGGCACTACTTTGCCGATCTCGTGGTGGCTGTGCCGTTCTCCGTCGCTGTGCAGGCCTTCGCGCTACGTGTCCGCTCCTGGGCTTCGCATGAACGGCGCGTGGCATTCTGGGGCGGTGTGAGCCTGACGCTGGCTTGGATCGTTGCCCTTCGCTTCAGTGTGTTCGTCAACGCGCCGGTGCTCGCCTGGTCCGCCACGATAGCTACCCTGGCGCTGTCGTTCTGGTGGAATCGCGGCATCGAGCGCGGCCACCGGTTTCTTGAGCAGCAGGTTCTCGCCGTGCGGCCCATGGCGTTGCCGCAGGAACCATAACACCATGACGGCGCAGGTGGTGCATCCGGAGGCGCGCCATGCCTGCGACTAGCCCAGTCAACCTCCAGGATTCCGTAAGCTCAGAGGTTGCGGCTGCACCGCCGCACTCGCCGTCCGGTGATCTGCTGGCGCCCGTTTGGACATTTTGGTCGGGAGCCTGGTTGCGCGGCCACGGTAGCGCCGTCGCAATTGCAGTCGTGTTGCTCATCAGCATCGTCACCGCGGCCACAGCCCCGATTCACGCGCACCTCTATGGTCACGACATCTTCTTCCTGCTGGATAACGGCTGGCGGGCGCTGCATGGCCAGCGTGTGCACTTGGATTATTCCAGCGCATGGGGTCCTCTGACGTTTCTGCTCATCGCCGGAGGACTCGCGATCTCAGCCGCCAGCGTTGCCGCCGTCGGCTATACGAACGCTGTGGTCGCCTTGGTCGCCGGCCTTTGGGCCACATGGCTCGCTGCGGCGAGGTCCAGGTCGATCGCGGTGATCGCCTTTCCGTGCCTGGTCGCGCTGCTCGTTGCCGCTCCGTTCGCACTGGGTGATCCGCCCTTCGCCACATCCCACGGAATGGTTTACAACCGCTACGGGTACGCGCTGCTCGCGCTCATCATGATTGAGTGCTTTCCACCGGGCACGATGAGCCAGGCGTCCCGCAGAACATGGATCGAACCGGTTCTCACGGGTTGTGCCGCGAGCCTTTTGCTGTTCCTGAAGATTACGTACTTCCTGGTTGCGCTGCTTTTCCTGGCCGTATCGCTCTTGTTTTGGAGCACGGGCAAACGGCGGGTTATTGGTTTGGCAGTCGGCTTCGCCGCAGTGACGTTCGCCTTCCTTGCGTATTTGCGATTCGACGTGCGTGCGATGATCACGGATCTTCTTGCGGCAGGTGCCGCGCGACGCGGCAGCTTGGGAGTGCGGCATGACTTCGCATCGTTGGTCAGCGAGATTCGTCCCGCGGTGTTGCTTAGCATACTGGCCATCGGATGCGCTAGATTCTCCGCGGCCTCTAAAACCGCCGCGTACTGCGTCACCGCCGTCGCTATCCTGGCCGCTGACGGCATGCTCTGCATTACGAACGCGCAATCGTCTACTTATCCCCTAGCGGCCGTCTTTGCCCTGGTTCTACTGTTCTCGATTGAGCCTGCGCTGCTCAAATCGGCGCCGCTCGGCAAAGGTGGCGAAGCGGCGATTCTCGTTGCCGTTGCGGGATTGCTCATACTCCCCCTCACGCTCGAGCAAGCCGGCGGTTTGGCTTATGCATTCGTGGAATCCAGAACCAGTCCGACTGGCATCCTCCGATTCGATTCGACTCGCTTGCACCCGCTGGTTTTGTATGACGTGCCACCCACCGACATCGATCGCTACTCCAACGGCCACGAATATGTAGCCAGCTTGAACGACGGCATGCGATTGCTCACCGCCCACACGGGCCCGAACGACAAGATCGCCACATTGGACATGTTCAACCCGTTCGCGTACGCACTTGGCCGCGAACCCATTCGCGGTGGTATCGCCGCAGCCGCGTACCGCTACACTCTCGACGACGAACATCACCCCTCGCCCGCACGCTTTTTTGGTGACGCCGCTGTTGTTATGGTTCCGAAGTTCCCCGCATCTCCAGCCATCTTCTTCGACGGTTACCAACGGATTTACCAACCGGCGGTCGACCGCGACTTTCGTCTCGAAGCGGAGTCAGTCCGATGGAAGCTGTATCGGCGAATCCCACAGTCAGGTGTCCACTGATGCCGCGAGTCGCCGGTAACGATGCGTTGGTTCTCTCCGTCAGCGACCAGGCACGCGTGCGCTCCGCTTTGCTCCGCTTCCCCGCGATGATGTGGGGGGCTCTGCTGTTCGCGGCCGGTTTGGTGAACTATCTCTCCGGCGTCCTGTTGGCCTCAGTGCGTCACGTGCTGGATCCGTGGATCCCGGCCACCGAGATCAGCCGTGCCTTGCTTTGGTATGGCGGAATCCCCGTGGTGAGCGGTCTGCTCCTGACCATCTTCGAGATCACCGTTCTGCTCCCCCATAAACGCCGCACGTCGGAAGTTTCTTTCGACGCGATCGCGAATCGTTCCGTCACCGTGGTGCTCACCGCATTCAACGACATGGCGAGCATTGGGCCGGCCGTTCGCGACTTCCTCGCACACCCGCTGGTACGGCGCGTGCTCGTCATCGATAACAACAGCCGCGATGAAACGGCTCGTTGTGCCGCGGAGGCCGGCGCATCCGTTATTGTTCACACGACGCCGGGTTATGGCCAGTGCGTCTATCGCGCGCTCACGGAAGCGTCGGCTTTCACCGATACCGATCTCACTCTGCTCTGCGAAGGCGATTGCACCTTCCGCGCATTCGATATCGACAAGTTCATCGCCTATGCCCCGCATGCCGAAGTCGTCAACGGTACGCGTATCGTCGAGCAGTTACGCAGTCCCAAGACCCAATTGACCACCTTTATGTATTACGGGAATTTCGCGGTCGGCAAGTTGCTCGAGTTGAAACATATCGGCCGCGGCACCCTGACCGACGTGGGCACCACCTACAAGCTGGTTCGCAACTCCACTTTGAAGCGCTTGCTGCCGCATTTGAATCCCAACGTCAACCTGGAATTCAACGCGCATTTTCTCGATACGGCGCTCGCGCTTGGCATCCGGCTGGTAGAATGCCCTGTGACCTTCCATGCGCGCGTCGGAGAGAGCAAGGGCGGCAACACCGGCAACTGGCGCGCTCTGTCTGTCGGGCTGCGCATGATCACTGGAATCCTGTTCGGGTGGGAGCGGCCCAAGGCCTCGGCGTGAACGGTTATCACAGCACCCGGTTCGCGCCCGACCCGCGCCGCGACGTTCTCTGGAAGACTCTGGTCTCTAGCTATTTTCAAGCCTTGATTCCCGCTGATGGCTGCGTCCTGGAACTCGGCGCCGGCTACGCGCATTTCATCAACCATGTGCGTGCCCGACGCAAGATAGCCATCGACCTATGGGAAGGTCTCCGCGATCACGCCGCGCCCGAGGTCGAAACCCTGATTCAAAGCGCGTGCGACTTGAGCCGCATCGAACCGGCATCGGTTGATTTCGCGTTCGCGTCTAATCTCACCGAGCATTTGACCCAGCCTGAGTTCGCCACTTTACTTGAACAATTGCGAGCCAAGCTCCGGCCGGGCGCTACATGGAATCTGCTCCAGCCGAATTATCGCTTCGCGTATCGGGAATACTTCGACGACTACACGCACGTCGCTGTTTACTCGGATCGCAGCCTCTGCGATTTTTTGGAAGCGCACGGGTTTCGAGTGATCGAGTGCCGTCCGCGGTTTCTGCCCTTGAGCATCAAGTCGCGATGGCCCGTTTCACCGCTCTTGATACAACTTTACCTGCTGTCTCCGTGGAAGCTGATGGGGAAGCAAATGCTGATTCGTTGCGCGCCCGCGTAATGCGCCGCTACGACACCAGAATGCTGCAAAGATTCCAGACAATCAGCGCGGCGTACCAGTAGTTGATCCAGCGCACTAAATGTGTGCGATGCAGCGCGATGCAGAGTCCGGCCAGGCTGATCGCCATGATCTTTGATGCCGCCACTGCAAAACCCGGGCCGTAATGCATCAGCGAGCGCACGAACGGGCTCGCTTCGGGGACACCTAATTTGAAGCCGACCAGCGTGGTCAGAAAATCCAGAATCTGAAGATAGATGAAAAACTTGACCGATACCCTGACTTCTTCCCGTAGACTCGGCATCATAAATGAAAAGCCCCCGAATTACTTAAACCAGAAAGCTCGTGCTACCAAAAACGTGATCGAGCCCAGCGCAATCGCTACGCCGTGCGGCATGCGCATGCCTTGCGCGCTCCTAACATCCAGCTCTTGGCTGCTGTGGTACGGTGCTCGAAAATGCAGTATTTCGTTCAAAATCCAACCCATGTTCCAGAATGTCTTGCGAATGCGACCGGCAAACAGCAGCACGATCACGCCAAGCACGCCGCCGATCACCGCCGTCGCCACGAAGATCGCGAGCCAGTTGCCCCAGCCGACAATGGATCCAACCGCCGCCATCAATTTCGCGTCACCCGCGCCCATCGCGCGCAGTAGATACAACGGAAAATAGATCAGGAGCGCGAGCCCCATACCCTTGGCCGCGGCCACGAGTCCCGCCACTTCGAACAAGAACGTGTTCAGCCCGAATCCCAGGACGAGCCCCACAAGCACCAGCCAGTTGGGAATCTTGCGGTATCGAAGGTCAAAAATAGCGGCCGTCACGACGATTACTACCAGCACTGCCCGCAATATCGGCGGGAGATTAGTCAACATTCAGTTGAAGTCCTCAATATACCTTAGTTAGCATCGCAAAGTTATCCGGGGAAATACACTACATATTTCACCCGATGTGTCTGGCGCTGGGCGATCTTGCCGTTTTCTCGCCGTCTCCGCGCCTCTGCGATGAAATTTCAGATAATAGCCCTGTGGATCAAGCTCGCGAGTGGATTAAAAACGCATCCAGCATCGCCGTACTCACCGGCGCCGGCATCTCCGCCGAAAGCGGCGTCCCGACCTTTCGTGGCGATCAGGGCCTCTGGAAGGAGCACAAGCCCGAGGAGTTGGCTACTGCCGAGGCCTTCCTGCGCGACCCGCGCCTGGTCTGGGAATGGTACGATTGGCGCCGTCAGGCCATCGCCAAGGTTCAGCCGAATGCCGGTCATCGCGCCCTGGTGGAGCTCGAATGTCAGAAGAGGCGCTTCAATCTCATTACGCAAAATGTCGACGGACTGCATGACCGCGCCGGCAGCGGGCGTATCCTCAAATTGCATGGCGACATCTGGCGCTTGCGCTGTCTCACTTGCCGTGCCGATTGGCCCGACCGCCGCGCTCCGCTTCCCAAGCTCCCGCCGCATTGCCGCTGCGGAGGCATGGCACGCCCCGGTGTCGTGTGGTTCGGCGAGCCCCTGCCCGACGGCATGTGGCTCGAAGCTGAGCACGCCGCCACCGATGCCGAAGTGCTGCTCATCGTCGGAACCTCCGCGGTGGTCTATCCCGCAGCAAGCCTGGTAACCATCGCGCGCATGGCGAAAGCCAAGACCATCGAGATCAACATCGAAGAAACACCCATCTCAAGCGAAGTCGATCTTTCTCTGCGCGGTCCCGCGGGCGAAATCTTGCCGCGCCTCATCGCCTGAGCTGCGCCTGTGCAACAGAATATCGACCGACTTTACGAAGAGCGCACGTCCCGCGGATTCGTTCGCCGCCTTGCCCGGTTCTTACGGCCGCCCGAGCCGCTCATCCGGAACCCGCGCGAGCTCGAAATCGACGCACCGCTCGGCCGCTGGAACCTCTACATCGGCGGCGCCGCCGCGCGCGTCGATGGTTACGTCAACCTCGATCTGTTTCCGCTCCCCGGTGTGGATGTCGCTGCTAACGCCGAGTCCCTGCCATTCCGCAACTCAATTTTCCAACGCGTGGAATGCGACGCTGTCCTCGAACACGTCGAGCACCCTGACCTCGTCATGAGTGAGATCGCGCGCGTCCTCGCTCCCGGCGGCTTCGTCCATATCGTGGTGCCGTTCTGCCACCCGTTTCACGAGTACCCGCGCGACTTCCGCCGCTTCACGCCCGATGGATTGAAACAGCTCACCTCGCCGCTCCAGGTTGTCGCCGAAGGCTGGCGCACCGGCCCCACCGCCACGCTCTTAGTCTTCATCCTCGAATACGTCAAGATCTGGCTGCCCTGGCGCCCCGCCCGCGTAGTCGCCCACGGCGTGCTCGGCTGGCTGCTGTTCCCTTTCCGTTATCTCGATCTCATCCTGTTGCGCACTCCACGCGCCCGCCAGATCGGCAATCACTGCTACGTCTGGCTGCGGAAATCGGCCAGCTAGTGACCTTCTGACCATTCTGTCCTTGACACCTCGCGTCGACTAGTGACATCATCCCAGGATCGCCGGAGGAGGCGATTGTATGGAAGCAAGCAAACTCACCATCAGCTTGACTGACGATCAACAGAAGCAGTTCCGTGAGGCCACTGGCGAGACAGTTACTGAGCTGACCCTGGAACCTTCCGTAGCGAATGAACTTTCCGACCAGCAACTGGACTCGGTGGTTGGCGGTCTCACGTATACCTTTAAGTTGGTCGCGGTGAAGACGATCTCGTGGGCATCGGATGACGAAGCTCCTCCATCGAGCACGTCTTCTTCGTCGGGAACACCGTAAAGATTCTCGGGAGCCCGCGCCATTCCCAGCGCTTCTGTGGTCATCACCCTTACGCCTGAACAACGGGCCTTAATTCGGCAGGCCTCCGGCAGAGACTTAGCAGAACTGACCGTGGAGCCGGCGTCAGTGAACTCGGCGTGGGTATTCCAGGCAGAAGAAGAAAAGCTCTGGCTGCTGACGCCTTCGTGTCCCGAGTCGAATCGCGCCAGCCCGAAGCCTCGCGTGAATTCCCGCTTTGCCCGCTCCCGTCTGAAAGTTAGCAAATCCCCGATTCATGGTTGGGGCGTGTTCGCGGCCGAACCTATCCCGGCTTGGCGCGACGTGATCGAGTATGTCGGCGAGATCATTACTCCGCAGGAGTGCTACCGCCGGCTCAAGCATGGCAAGGAAACCTACGCCATCGAACTCGACCGGACGCGGACCATCGACGGATCCGTAGGCGGCAGCGGAGCCGAGATTATCAATCACAGTTGCAGCCCGAACATGCGATACCGGCTTGCACACAATCACGTCTTCGTCCAGAGCATACGGCCGATTGAACCGGGAGAGGAATTGACGGCTGATTATCGTTTCCGTCGCGAAGGGCCAAAAGTTCCGTGCCGGTGTGGTTCCGCCAATTGCCGCGGAACCATGAATGCCCTCTAGCGATGCGGTTCCGTAGCGCAAAGTCAAACCAGCATCCCGATCTTCAGCCCGCGCAGATCCTCCAATAACACATCCGGCTCCAGCGCTGCCAGCTCCGCGCGCGTCGATATTCCCGTATGCACCGCGATCGACTGAATCCCGTTCGCCCGTGCCGCCAGCACATCACTCGGCGCGTCCCCGATCAGCGAAATGCGCGTGTCCCCGTCGATCCATTTCCGCCGCCGCGCGTACGCGATGGCATTCCGCGCCAGCGCCGCCCGGTCCGGTGCTGTCTCCGCAAAGGCGCCGAAACGAAAATACTGCCGCAGCCCCGCACAGTCCATCTTCTTCCAGCCGATGCGCGTCAGATTGCCCGTCACCAGCCCAACAGGTACGCCGCGCCGCTTGAGTCCGTACAAGATCCGCCGCACCCCCGGACAGGTTTTCCTCCGCAGATCCGGGCAGCTACGCGCGTAAATCGCCTGCGCGCGCCGCATGATGGCCGGCAGATGCCGCCGGACGAATGCCGCCGGTTTCCCTATGTCGCGCATCATCCGCGTCAAAATATCGGGATCGAGCATGCCATGCACCGGAATGTGATCGGTCGTCGTGTCCAGGCCGGTGATGGCGCGCACCGCCTCCACCAGCGCCTCGCGATGGTGCGGTCCCGCACGGCGCAACAGCGTGCCATCGATATCGAACAGAACGAGAGCGGAAGATTTTCTGCGAGTCACAGACGTAGCCTTTTACAATAGCAGTTGTGCACGACCCGATATTCCGGCTCGGATTGATTCAGATGGCCTGCTCGCGCGATCCCGCCGAGAACCTTGCCAAGGCCGAGTGGCGCATTCGTGAAGCGGCCGGACAAGGCGCGCAGATCATCTGCCTCCAGGAATTGTTCCGCTCGCAATATTTCTGCCGTGAGGAAGACGCGCGCCTGTTCGATCTCGCCGAAACGATTCCCGGCCCTTCCACCGAGTCGCTCTCGCGGCTGGCGCACGATTTGAACGTCGTGATCGTCGGTTCGCTGTTTGAGCGCCGTGCAGCGGGCGTGTATCACAACACCGCGGTCGTCATCGATGCCACGGGCGCACTGCTCGGTCTTTACCGCAAGATGCACATCCCCGACGATCCGCTCTATTTCGAGAAGTTCTATTTCACGCCCGGCGACCTCGGCTTCCGCAATTTCGATACGCGCTACGGCCGCGTCGCCGCGCTGGTCTGCTGGGACCAGTGGTATCCCGAAGCCGCGCGCATGGCTGCGCTGGCCGGCGCGGAGGTTATCTTCTATCCCACCGCCATCGGCTGGCATCCGTCCGAGAAAGCGCAGTACGGCGTAGCGCAGCATGATGCCTGGCGTACCATTCAGCGATCGCACGCCATCGCCAATGGAATCTATGTTGCCGTGGTGAATCGCGTAGGCTTCGAAGGCCCTCCCGATCACGGCCTGGAATTCTGGGGGGCTTCCTTCGTCGCCGACCCGTTCGGCCGCATGCTCGCCGAAGCGTCGCCCGACCGCGAAGAGACGCTCATCGTCTCCTGCGACCGCCGCCTCATCGACGAAACCCGTCGCAACTGGCCGTTCCTGCGTGACCGCCGCATCGACGCGTACGGCGGTATTGTCAACCGGCTGATAGATTGAGGAATTGTAGTGGCCGGGCACGCCCGGCCCGCTTTAGAACGTGTACAGCGGTGTGCCCGCCGCCGGTTCTGCCGGCACATCCCCCGCGCCCACGGGCTGCGCTTCGAGAATCGGCCGGTAGTAGATGCCGCTATCGCCGAGATAGACTTCGAGCTCCGACGGCCGCGGCAGCACTCCCTGAATCAGCGCCTCCGATAGCGGATCCTCGATGTATTTCTGGAGCGCTCGCCGTAACGGACGCGCACCGTAGCTGCGATCCGCGCAGGTCTTCTCCAGAATGTACTTGGCGGCATCGTCGGTAAGCCGGATCTTGATCTGCTTGGCCACCAGGTTCCCGTTCACTTGCTCGACCAGCAGATTGATGATGCGCAGCAAGTCCTCATCGGCAAGCGATGTGAACAAGATCACTTCGTCCAGCCGGTTCAGAAACTCCGGATTGAACGCCTTCTTCACTTCGCCGCGCACCATGTCTTCCACTTTGCCCGGGATACCTTCCGTCGCCGGCGCCGAGAATCCCAGGTGCCCGCGCTTCTCGAGGAAACGCGCCCCCAGGTTCGAAGTCATGATGATGATGGTGTTCTTGAAGTCCACCGTGTTGCCGAGCCCATCGGTTAACTGGCCGTCTTCAAATACCTGCAGCAGGATGTTGTAAACGTCCGGATGCGCCTTCTCGATCTCGTCCAACAAAATGATCGAATAAGGCGATCGCTTCACGCGCTCCGTCAACTGCCCGCCCTCTTCGTAGCCGACGTATCCGGGAGGCGAGCCGATCAGCTTCGACACCGAGTGTTTCTCCATGAACTCCGACATGTCGAAGCGGATGAGCGATTTCTCGCTGCCGAATAGGAACGCCGCTAGCGCCCGCGCTACTTCCGTCTTGCCTACGCCGGTTGGCCCCAGGAACAGGAATGATCCCGCCGGCCGCGCCGATGCTTTCAGCCCCGCGCGCGAACGACGGATCGCCCGTGCCAGCGCCGAAATCGCTTTCTCCTGGCTGATGATGCGCTTGTGCAGCTCTTCTTCAATGCGCAACAGCTTGGTGATCTCTTCTTCCTTGATCGCTGTCATGGGCACGCCGGTCCACCGCGCCACGACATCTTCAATGTCGTCCTTGGTCACGATGCCGGTCGAGGTGTCGTCGAGATTGTATTTCTCGCGCAACTGCCGCATGTTTTCGCGCTCTTTGCGCTCTTCGTCCGAATAGAACCGCGCCTTCTCGAACTCGTGGTTCGCAATCGCGTTCTCCATCCGGTGCACGATGAACTTGATGCGCTTCTGGATGTCCGCCAGATCCGCCGGCAGCGTCGTCTGCCGCAGTTTCACGCGCGCGCCCGCTTCATCGATCAAATCGATCGCCTTGTCCGGCAGAAAACGGTCCGGAATGTAGCGGCTCGACGTGTAAACCGCTGTTTCGATCGAATCGTCCGTGTATCCCACTGCGTGAAACTTCTCGTAACGGTCTTTGATGCCGAACAGAATCTTGATCGCATCCGATTCGGTCGGCGGCGGAACCTTCACTGCCTGGAAGCGTCGCTCGAGCGAGCGGTCTTTTTCGATGGACTTGCGATACTCGCCCGGCGTCGTGGCGCCGATGCACTGGATCTCGCCGCGCGATAGCGCCGGCTTCAAGATATTCGCGGCATCGAGGGAGCCTTCGGCCGACCCCGCGCCCACCAGCGTGTGCAGCTCATCGATGAAGATGATGGCGTTCTGATTCTCCATCAGCTCTTTCATGATGGTCTTCAGCCGCTCCTCAAACTGTCCACGATACTTGGTGCCCGCGACAATGAGCGAAAGATCAAGCGCCAGAATGCGTTTGTCGGCCAGGAACGACGGTACGTCGCCTTCCGCGATGCGCTGTGCCAGACCCTCCACAATCGCCGTCTTACCCACGCCGGGCTCGCCGATCAGCACCGGGTTGTTCTTGGTGCGCCGGCACAGAATCTGCACCACGCGCTCCAACTCGTAATCGCGCCCGATCAGCGGGTCGAGCGAACTATCGATGGCCGCCTGCGTCAGGTCGCGACTGAACTCGGCCAAAAGCGAACTTTCCTTGGGACGGTTTGACGTGACCTTTTCCGACGACGCGCGCGCCAGTTCCTCGCGAATCGCTGACAGGCGCAGCCCCCGCTCGTGCAGAATCTCCGCCGCAAAACACTTCTCTTCGCGCAGCAGTCCGAGCAACAGATGCTCGGTGCCGATGTGTTTATGGCTCAGCCGCTCCGCCTCTTCCGCGCCGTATGCCAGGACGCGCTTGCACTCGTGGCTTAGCGGCAAATCGACGGACGTGGATACCTTCTCGCGAATCGTGGTGTGGCCTTCGATCTGCTTGCGAATCGATTCCACTGCCGCGTGTGAGCGAAGAAAGCGGTTAGCCAGGGTCTTGTCTTCGCGCAACAAGCCCAATAACAAGTGCTCGGTCTCAATAAACGGGCTGCCGAATTGGCTCGCCTCGTACCGCGCGAAGAAAATCACCCGTCTGGCTTTTTCTGTATAACGTTCAAACATACTGCGCAGCGCCCCCGCGTATAAAAAGCAACCTACTAATCAAGATACTCCCTGCCTGTCTTTGGATGCACGTCATCCGGTAAACCGTCTGCCAGAACTCCGCCTTCCAGCCGCAATACACGATCGCATCTCCGCGCGAATGACAGATTATGAGTAACCAGAATCGATGTGAGCTGATGAGATCGGTGCAGATCGGTCAGGAGATCGAAGATCATCTCTCCGGTCCTGAAATCCAGATTCCCGGTTGGCTCGTCGGCCAGTAGAACCGATGGGTTTCCGACCAAGGCGCGCGCCAGTACGACTCTTTGCTGCTCGCCTCCGGACAATTCCCCCGCACGGTGCCCAGCGCGTGCTCCAAGTCCTACC
>Ga0335069_10006342_pt1 | contig 17200 bp, 30 predicted proteins | sample Lox_Sample_11_FD_206714 | JGI IMG/M metagenome (GOLD analysis project Ga0335069, IMG submission 206714) | Soil microbial communities from Loxahatchee National Wildlife Refuge, Florida, United States - Lox_Sample_1.1 | ecosystem: Environmental > Terrestrial > Soil > Wetlands | place: USA... | reverse complement strand
ATCCGGATGCCGTGTTAGTCGACATCGGACTTCCGCAGATGTCCGGCATCGAGGGCATCCGGCTACTCAAGGCCGGCAATCCGGAACTGCCGTTGGTAATGCTGACGGTCTATGAAGACGACAAGCGGATCTTCGATGCGCTGTGCGCTGGAGCTTGCGGGTATCTATTGAAGAAAACGCCGCCTGCACGTTTGCTGGAGGGGCTGCAGGAAGCCGTGCGCGGTGGTGCGCCGATGACTCCCGAGGTGGCGGGTCGGGTCATAGCGTTGTTTCGAGAGATCCGGCCGCCCGAAGACGCCGAATATCATCTGACCCCACATGAGATCCGCGTATTAAGGCTATTGGTAGACGGTCACAACCACAAGACCGCCGCCGCCGAATTGGACGTTTCGGTAAATACGATCCGGTTCCATCTGCGCAGCATTTACGACAAGCTCCAGGTGCATTCCAAGTCGGAAGCGGTGGCGAAGGCGCTCCGTAACAGGTTGATTCGGTAGCGCACTCCATCCAGAAACAACTCCTACACAAACGGACGGTTTGGATCGTTGCCCCCACCTACGAGCAAATTTGGCGCCTCCAGCGCTTTCATGAGGGAGAATTCGACCAGATCGACGCCGACGTGGTCCACATGGCCGAAGACCGGGGCCAACAGGTCGGAATTGTCCTCAAAGCACACATCCCACTCGTGTGCGGCATCCGAAAGGCTTGCCCGCTCCGCTGAAAGAATAATCAGCCCCATCAGTCAATTTCATGCCCCACGCCAGCAGTCCTAGCGGGCGGAGCCAGGAGTTCGCGTCGTCGCCAAGGAAGACGACTCTCTTCCTATAGTGCACAGAGGAGTATCACAGCGCTCCACCGCTTCGCACTGGCTGGCGCACCCGTGTCACGCTGTTCGTGTGGTGGGACTGGCACATCCCGGCTGGCAAGACCTTTCGCCAGGTCATCCAGTCGGCGCTGGATGGAGCCCGCTGCATAGTTGTGCTCTGGTCGGCCAAGTCAATCGGACGGAAGTGGGTGCTTGAAGAAGCCGGTGAGGCGGAAGAGCGCGGCGTTTTGGTGCCCGCGCTGATCGAGTACGTGCGGCCGCCTTTGGGGTTCCGTTCCATCCAGGCGGCGGACCTGATAACCTGGAACGGCGATACTGCGGCGCCCGAGTTTCACCGGCTGTGCGCCGATATCGAGGCGTTGATCGGCCAACCTGCCGACGCGCGCTCAGCCACTGCGCCACCAGACCGACAAGCGGCGCGCGCCTCCGGCGATGAAGCGCCGAAACTTCCCGACGATGAGTCACACCCGCCACATGACCGGCCACGCATCTGCATTACTGCATGGAGCAGCATCCCTGACGCGCACCCCGTGCCGGTACGGGTCGGACAATCCGGGTTCACACTCGTTAATGATGGGAGCGCGGCTTATGACATCACAGTCGAGCCATTCACGATTTTTCCCGGCAGAACTGGTAGAGGTGAAACAGTCTCACGCATCGCAGCAAGCGCGGAGGAATTCGCACTTGCTTGGCAGGACGACCGGAGTCCATCTCCTATCGCAACGGGAAAATGGGACCTCCTCGGCGCAATGCAAGCCGCGGCAGGCGCCCCCAGCGTTTTGGGCGGGCCGGACTACACCATCATGATCAGCGTCACCTATCGTGATGCTGATGGCGCCTGGTGGTATCGCAGCACCACCCCCCTGAGCTACATCCGTAGCCAGCACCGGCTTGCTGCCGGCACGCCAAAGCATGAGACGTACGCTCGCACCAAGGCAGGACTCGAGGTGCACCGCAACGCGCCCGTTCTCACATTCCTCGCCTGGCACGGTGCCAGCGAATTGGGGCACCCCCGTATGGTTGACGAGGACCACGTGCCGAGTTTCATAAGAGTCAAAAATACGCAGACCGCCATACCGGTCACGGCTCAACGCGTCGTAGCACACCTGCGGTACCGCAACGCGGCAGGCACGACGGACTCCACGGTCGAACACGCTCCCTGGTACATCACCACGGGGCCAACCGATCCTCAGGCGCACTGGGCAGACACTACCACCCTGGAGGCAAGCGCCACCGCCTCTTTCGCCCTTTTCCTCACCGACAAGAACAGCGAACTCTGGGTGTATCAGGAGGGAGGCCGGCCTTCTCAAACCGAGGTGGTCGAAGACCAGGCGGATACTGTCCACCGGTGCACCGTCCCGGTTTTGCCGCGCGGCGGTTTGAATCCATGCCAGCCGCTTGTTGTGGGCTAAACACAGAAGGCTATCGCAGGCCTCGGCGAGCAGCTCACGGTATTGTGCAGCCACGGCCAGGGGACGCTGACCGTGGCCACCTGCTCCCGCCGGACCAGCGGTTGCACGGCACAACCAAGGGCGGGCTTACGGCAAGCGCAGGAAGCCGTGATTCACGTTGTTTGCGTCAACGTATTGTCCCGCGATCGCCCCCGCTGAGTTGTTGCCTTCGACGAGGGTGCCCTGGTATTGGCCTGTGCCCGCACCCGGAGCATCGATAGTGATGAAAGTGCCGTCGGGATTGCGCACGAAGCCGTGATTCACATTGTTCGCGTCAACGTAGTTTCCCGCGATCACCCCCGCTGGGTTAATGCTCACGCCAAAGGTACCCTCGCCAGCGCCTGCGCCCGCGCCCGGAGCCTCGAACGTCGTGATGGCGGAGCCGGGAGTGCGCAGGAAGCCGTGACTTACACTGTTCATGTCAATGCACCATCCGGTGGTTGCCCACTCTGGGTTAATGCCTACGGCGAGGGTGCCCTGCCCAGCGCCGGTGCCCGCGCCCGGAGCATCGAACGTCGTAATGGCGCCGCCAGGAGCGCGCAGGAAGCCGTGAAACGCATTGTTCGAGTCTACGTAGAGTGAAGCGAGCGCCCCCTCGGGGTTCAGGCCGTAGAACGTTGAAGTACCCGTGCCCTGACCGGCGCCCGTGCCCGCCCCCGGAGCATCGAAGGTGGTCATAGTGCCGTCAGGAGCGCGCAGCAAGCCGTGTTTCGCATTGCTCGCGTCAATGTATATTCCCGCGATCGTCCCCGCCGGGTTAATATTGGCACCTGCCGTGCCTTGGCCAGCGCCGGTGCCCGCGCCCGGAGCGTCGAAGGTCGTGAATCTGCCTTTGGGATCGCGCAGGAAGCCGTGGCCCACGTTGTTCGCGTCCCAATAGTATCCCGTAATCGCCCCTTCTGGGTTGAGGCCCCAGGCGATGGTGCCCTGACCGGCGCCCGTGCCGGCGCCAGGGGCGTCGAACGTCGTGATGGTGCCCTCAGGAGCGCGCAGGAAGCCGTGACTTGCACCGTTCGCGTCGTAGTACCATCCGAGGATCGCGCCCCTTTGGTTGATACCGCCGCTTATGGTCCCTTGGCCAGCGCCCGTGCCAGCGCCTGGGGCATCGAACTCGATGATTCTGGGTTTATACAGTTGGGCCAGGGCCGGCAGAGCCATGCCCGCCGCCAGCAGCATCAAGCCTAGAAACCGTGTTTGCAACATGCTTTTCATATCCTTTGTTCTCCTTGAATTTGCGTCTGACTTGACCGCGCCAGGCGCGGCCTGGGTTGTTTCCGACACTTTCTAAAGCGTCGTATGGTTTCGTCACAATCCAGCTTTCGACCGCGAGAGCGATTTCTGTCTATGCCCGCGACCTGCTCCGTTCGTTGAATATTTATCTCCGCATAAGTGGATGCAGAATCTTACGCTTGCATGGTGATGTGACAGCAGCGTGTTCCGCCAATCGGATGCTTGCCCGTTTTTTGAATCGGTAAAAAAGGCGTTATACTCTGCTTATCTACCGGTGCACGGCGATGATCGAACCCACACGGCGGGTTGGCCTGATCCGGTTTTCGGTTTTCGAGCTGGATCTGGACTCGGGCGAATTGTTCAAGCAAGGGCGCAAGGTCAAATTGCAAGGTCAGCCGTTTGACCTGCTCGTTGCGTTGCTGGAACGGCCCGGCAAAGTCGTCACCCGCGAAGAACTCCAGCAGAAAATCTGGCCCTCCGACACGGTCGTCGACTTCGATCTGGGCCTGAACAGAGCCATCAATAAGGTTCGTGCCGCTTTAGGTGACTTGGCGGAGAGTCCGCATTTCGTCGAAACCGTGCCGCGTCGCGGTTACCGGTTCATTGGTCAGATTCACGCGGAGGGCGGTCCGGAGTCCCCGGCAGTCGAGGCTGCGCCTACCGGGCCGGAGTCGGCCTCGGGTGTAGCCGGGACCGAACGCGTTTCCGATTCGAACCAGATGTCCTCTCTGTCCGGCATCTCGGTGCAACCCCTCCGCCGCGGACGGCTATGGCTTCATGCGGCGGGCGGATCGGCGATCTTAGTAAGTGCGGTTCTGTTCTGGCTCACCCGACCGCTGCCGCCGCCGCGAATCACGGGTACGATCCAGATCACCAACGATGGACGGCCAAAGAGCTGGCCCTTGCTCACCGACGGCTCGCGGTTGTTTTTCAATTCCTGGTTGGCAGTCAAGGAGGTCTATCAGGTACCGGTGAAAGGTGGCGAGCCGGTCGCTCTGCCCCTACCGGTGCAGGATGGTTTTGTGGTGGATATTTCTCCGGACCGAACGGAGTTGTTGTTGTGTCGGCATGAGGATTCTTCGGGGAGGTGTGAGCTTTGGGTAGCGCCGTTGCTGGGTGGCGCTGCGCGTCGGCTAGGGGATTTTGTTACTGCAATGGGTACCGCCGCCTGGTCCCCGGATGGCCAACAAGTGGTCTATGCGAGGGACCGGGAACTGCACATCGCGCGCAGCGACGGGACGGAAATCCGCAAGTTGGCCACGCTTGCGCTCGATCCTTTTTGGGTGCGCTGGTCGCCCGACGGGAGTAGAGTGCGCTTCTCCGTTACGGCCGGCGCCGGGCGGGCGGCGGCGACTGACCCGCCACTCACCCCTCCCGCTGCATCCATTTGGGAAGCGCGGATTGATGGAAACCGCGCCTACCCGCTGCTTCCCGGCTGGAATCCGGCGTCGTACGTGTGCTGCGGTAACTGGACACCAGATGGCAAGTACTTCGTTTTCGAGGCAGTCGTGAAGGGGAAGGCCAACGTCTGGGCCCTCCGCGAGAAAGTGAGATCGTTCGGGCGCGCTGAACGCGGGCCGTTCCAGTTGACCTACGGTCCGCTGGGCATTTATTGGCCGGTTCCCAGCGCCGATGGCAAGCGCTTGTTTGTCGATGGCTTTCAGCCCCGCTATGAGTTTCTTCGTTACGATCTGAAAACCGGCCGGCTCGCTTCCGCATTCGACGGGATATCGGGTTGGTGCCTCGAATTCTCAAAGGATGGGAGATGGGTGGCTTACGTGACGTGGCCCGATGGATCGCTTTGGCGTAGCGCGGTTGATGGTAGCCAGCGCCTGCGTCTTACTTCATCTCCGATTCAGGCCTCTCTCCCTCACTGGTCTCCGGATGGGATGCAGATTGCATTCATTGGAGTGCGCGAGGGGAACCCTTCCCGAATCTACGTGGTTTCCTTCGATGGCGGCGCCCTCAAACAGGTAACGAACGGGGAGAGCGGGAAGGAGTGCGACGGAGACGCGGACGGGTCTTGGTCGCCGGACGGATCGTCGCTTGTTTTCGGTTGCAGTGGTCTTGGTAACGCGCCTATGCCGGCCAGGACATCGCTGCAAGTGGTGGACCTGGAAACAGGCCGCGTCTCAGCCCTGCCGGGTGCGGAAGGGATGTGGTCTCCGCGCTGGTCGCCTGATGGACGATTCATCGCGGGTCTCTCAGCGTCTGATTGTGTCTCCGCGTTTGGCTGTAAGCTCGTGCTCTACGATTTTCAGACGCGGAAGCAGGCCGAGCTTTCCAGCATGCAATGCGGTTTTCCAGTTTGGTCCCGGGACAGTGAGTTCCTGTTCTATGATGGTGGCGCCGGCGACGATCTGTCTTGGTGGAGAGTGCGCATGCGCGACCGGAAAACGCAGCGCATCGCCGCCCTAAAGAACCTGCGCATGGAGGGGGGGTGGTTCGCACCGGCGCCCAACGATTCCCTCATCACTACGCGGAGCGTCGGCGTCAACGAGATCTATGCGCTTGGTTGGGAAGCGCCATGATCTCACTCCTGATGCCGGTCGTTCCGGAAGCGACATCTGACCCAGCCGTTCGCGAACTCAGTTCACGCGGAATCGCCGCCACCTCCACCTGGTTCAAAATCCGGAGGATCAAAGCGGGCGGCGGAGCGAATAGCTGTTGATTGCAGCCCTCCTCGCTGACGCTGCAGTGTAGGTATGGTTGTGTGGCAGTGAGACGTTCCACAATGACCATGGTGCCGCCGCAATTCGGGCAACGATAGAGGTCGTTACTGGATGGCGCCTCGGAAGATTGGCTCGTGATGGGCGGCAGTTGGGATGCATTTAGAAGTTTGCGACAGATGGCAAGGCGTTGCTGCGGTTGCCGGTTGGCCATGAATCCAAAATGCCGGATGCGGACGAAGCCGGCAGGCAGGACATGCAGAAAGAAGCGCCGCAGAAACTCCTCGACGCGAAGCTCTGGTGCTCGATCAACGCCTTCTAATGCTCCCGACCTGGGGCATTCTGGTTCCTACGGTATGGGGCTTCAACGCGCGATGGCTGCCTGTTTTTCTTGGCCTGCGCGCTTTGAGGCCGCAATTTCTCTACGCGGCCGTTTTATGCTCTTGGGTGGCGTCGGCTCTCATGCTGCGCGGTCTTGCGGTCTTGTCATCGGCGCTGTTGCCGCTGGCTGCCGTGTCCGCTGTCATTTAGCGGCCCTCTTCGGGGCGCTCTTCGTCATTGAGGGAGCCTGCGCTTTCACAGCGTCCTTGGCCCGACCGACCGCAGCCTTCGCATCCAGAAGTTGGTGTCGGATGTCGGGCGCAAGATCTAAAGATCGCTCCAGGACATCCGATATCAAATCCTCAGCGTGGGCAATTCGCTTAACGGCCTTATTCACCTTCATGACTACTCCGGCTTTTGGCGGTTCGTCGATTGGAAGTATAGCACTTCGGAAGCATCCTGGTTGCCACCCGATAACCCCCCGGCCCGCTCAATCGGAGTGCTCGGCAGCGGCCCGGTCTCCAGCCAGCGTTCTGCCGATTCAAGACTGCCCTTTGTAGAAAACGTACAGGAACACGGCGACACTGAGACTGGCCAGCAAATTGATGAACTCCATCAACACCATGATCGCAGAAGTCACGCCAGCCAGAAGAGCCGATACGTCACGGATGAACACCACCGCCAGCATAACGGTTAACAACGTCATGCCGATCAATGCGAACAATGCCGCATTCTTGAGGGTCATGACGGGAGTATAGCACTTGCTGCCCAGGCTTAAAGTTGATTGGGCGGCGAGTTTCCGAAGAGCTATGATTCAAGTATGTACGATGTCACCGCTGCCGACTCGCCGGCCAGGGATCAAGCCGAGAGCTTTTTCTTTTTCAATTCGCCAATGACTGCGCCGCCGAGCAACATATAGAAAAGCCCGACGAATAAGATGATTGCGAAGCACGACGGCACAACAAGCCATTCAGATCCGTGAGGGAACATCCCCTTGCCGCTCCAGTAGAGAAACAGTGGGGCGAAGCTGACTGAGACACCCTGCAACGCAGCCACAATCCAATACAAAGGGGAGCGAACGATCTTGGCCCATCTGGAATCAATCTCGACGGTTACTTTGTCCATGTGCGTTTCCGTTTCCCGTTCCTGACGCTGCCTTGCCATCTGTTCTGACCATGTTTTCAAATCACTTTTAGATGGCGGCTGGTTGTCCGATTGGCGGCATGAATCTATTCATCGAAATCCCGCTTGGTTGTCGAGAGTCCATTGATCGGAATCTCTCATACCTCAGTCTTCCTCGTCACTGTGTTTTGGAGTTTTAGCAGCGTAGGCGTTGTTGTAGCCATCCGTTTCAACTTCGTCGTCTTCTGCATCGGCCACGTTAGCGTTCCATCCCGCCTTGGCGTTACCAACGGGGTACACGATGTAATTGAAATCCAGTCGATCCCACTGAAGAAGAACAGCGGTCACCTTGATGATGTCAGAAAGCGTTGGCCCATTTTGTTCATCGGAGCGGACGGCGGGACCTTCCCAAAAGAATCGACCCAGGTAACGCTCGGTGTGGATTCCAGCGCCGTTCATGTCTTCAACGAACCTCTCGTGAACGGTCATGGCCAATTGTAGCGCCGATCTGTGTCGTTGTTTCTGGTGAGTGCAAACGGTACGGCTTGCATGGCGGGATACAGCGATTGAGCGTCGTAGCCCAAGCCGTCTTATCGTGAAGGCACACGACGAACCACGCCAGCCCGCTGATCCGGTGTCGAACGAGTAAATGACCCACGTTCTGGAACCATCTTTCGACCCGAAGTTCCTTTCATCGGTAGGGCCGGAACGTCAACGAGGTAATCGTAGATTCCCCGCCGTCGTTCAATCAGGTCCGATGGGACAACAATTACCTTCTCCAAAATGGTGAAGCCCTCGACCGTGCCGCCGACCTCGTGATCAAATCGTGAACGAATCGTCTTCGTCATCACCACGCTCCCTTATGAAACAGAGGGTAACACGATTTAACTCGCCTCGTTATAAGTCTTGATTCTGATCGGCTTTAGCTAACAGTTAGGGGAGAAACGGTGCCATCCTCACTAACCTTTCGGCGCACTCGCTACAGCCCTATGCATCAGCTTGTTTAACTGCCCGTCACCACCGAGCGACAGCTCACGTCGTCGCAGGTGCAGCAGCCGGGGTAGCAGCCGTCTTCTTCGCTACCGCCTTCTTCCGGGCCGGTGGCGCCTTCTTGGTTGCTGCCGATTTTGCCTTCGCAGCCGCCCGTCTTCGTGCCCACATCTTCTTATTTGCGGCGATGATTTTCTTCAGACCTTCAGGGCTGAATCGACGCTTCGGCCTCGGTGCAGGGGCCGAGGCTGCATTCGCCTTCGCAGCTTTGGCGGCTCTGGCCTTTTTCAGATTTGCAGCCAGTGTAGCTCTTGCCGCCGCCGAGAGCTTCCGCTTGGGCTTTTCTGCCGGTGTCTGGGATGGCGCTGCCGGTTCAGCTTCGCCCTTGACCTTCGCCCACCGTGCTTTCTGCGCCAGGGCCATCTTTCGGCGTGCGGCAGCGCTGAATTTCCTGCGCTTCGTGGCCGGTTCCGGCGTCGTGGCCTCGGACGTAACTGCGGTCGGCCTGGAGCCATTTGTGAGCATGGCCCGGAGTTCTGCGATCTGACCGTCTAGTTGGAGCTTCTGTTGTTCAAATCCTGCAATCGCAGCAGTGATGATTTGCGGCGACAATTTCTGTGGCATGTGTTCTCTCCCAGACACTATCTTTGCACACAATCTAATCGGTATGAATCGGTATGTTGTCAGCACTACCTTCAACCTCCGAATTGTCACCCGACTTTTGTCAGCATCACGAGCGGTACAATTTAGTTAAGAGGGAGTGCAACACGAGGAGGGATAGCGCAATATGCCAACCGCAGATCATTTCATCCAGTCATACAAAGAAGGCTTCGCACCGTGGGACATTGGCAAGCCCGACTTCAACCTCATTGAGACGGTGACGGCGCTGCCCATCGCTCCCTGTAAGACGGTGGAAATCGGATGCGGAACCGGCGACAACGCAATCTGGCTGACGCAGCAAGGCTTTGATGCCGTCGGAGTTGATTCAGCCGACATTGCCATCGAGAGGGCTGCACAGAAGGCCGCAGACGCTAACGTTCCGTGCGCCTTCTTCGTGCAGGATTTCCTTACCGGTCACGTCGAGGGAGCGCCATTCGGGTTTGCCTTTGACCGGGGCTGTTTCCATACAGTCGATTCCGATGAAGACCGCACGAAGTTCGCCGGACAGGTCTACCGGCACTTAGGAGATGGCGGGTTGTGGCTAAGTCTGGTAGGAAGCGCCGATGAAAAGCAAGACCGCCCAGGCCCTCCACGACGCACAGCCAGGGAAATCGTAAACGCCGTCGAGCCGTATTTCGAGATTCTGTCCCTGGCTTCCAGCCATTTTGAGACGAAACTGCCAGAGCCGCCGAGAGCATGGGTTTGTTTGATGCGGAAGCGGGCGGGTTGAAGCTCTACCAAACCATTACACCGGTACTGAAGATCGACGTCCCAGATCTCCCGCCGTATCACGTCTTCTCGCGACTTATGTAGTCTTTTGGCGACGTTTGAAGCTTTTTGGCGTCGTAAGCCGCGGTATGAGGTCGTGTGCCGCCGTGTGAGGGGGCATGCCATTTTTGGCCATAATCGCGGCTTGCGGCGAAGACCAGAAACCGTTTGGTGCGCCGATAGGCGTTCCGCGCGGGGCTTCCGGGCATAACGGCGGAGAGTATCCGAGACGTTGCCACCCAGTCCGGCCGGTTCGCCCCTAAAGATACGTCGGCACCACTTGCATTTCTGGTACGCAGACGCGCGGCGGCAGTCGAGCGACAACCAGTGCTGTTTCCGCTACATCCTCGGGGCGCAACGCCCTCGCTAAGGTCTCAGCCGATGGCTTAACGGCACGGCGGTCCAGAATTTCAGTGTTAACCAGGCCAGGACAGATCACGCAGGTTCTAATGCCATGCTCCTTTTCCTCGACCCGGATCGCGTGAGCCAGCCCCAGCAGACCCCGCTTGGAAGCCTGGTAGGCCGCGCCAGAAACATCGGCGAACAGGCCGGACACCGAGGATATATAGATCAGATGGCCAGCACCTCGTTCCCGCATCGCCGGAAGCACCGCCCTGGTGACGTAATACGCGCCGTTCAGATTGACGCTCACCATCATGTCCCAAATCCGGGTAGTGAGGCGCTTCACCCGAAGGCCTGTTCGCGTGGTGTCTCGCGGAGCCGCAGGATACCCTGCTGAACCTGCTGGCCTTCTGCGCGGCGCAGACCGTCAACGCCGTCCGGAGGAAAGCCGACCGGCGCGACTGTAGCCGCCTTCACCATGCCGGACTTCTCACTGAAACCTTGCAGCTCGATATGGCCGCGTGGTTCACGCCGACGGCGGCGAATTATTTCAGCCGCATCAGCAAAGCCGGAATACTCGCCGCGCTGCGCGAGGTGAAAGGCGCCACTGCGCCGGCCTGGGAAAGCATGAAGAAGGCTGACCTCGCAGCCCTCGCCGAACGCGAGATCGCCGGAACGGCCTGGCTCCCCGAACTGCTCCGAGCCCCGGTGCCTGAGCCAGCGAAGACCTGAGCGTTCCTCCGTGGCGGCCGTTTCGTTCGCGGGGCTGCCGCTGCGGGATCGCCCGCTACCGCTTACGAGGTATCGTCACGTCTTACAGCGCCCGCGGATTCCCATCCGCTTAATATATGGTGTGAACCGTGACGGGACGGACGGCGCCCGCGCTTCGCGCCGCGGCCTTACACATCCTTCACCAGATCCCTGATTTTGACCTTCAGCGCATCGGCGACGGTTTTCAGAGTCCTGAGCGTCATGTTCATTTCGCCGCGTTCGATCGCGCCGACCTGCGCCCGGTGAATGCCGCTGATATCGGCGAAGACATCCTGACTCCACTTCCTCTGCAAACGCAGTTCACGAATTCTGGCTCCGACGGCCCGCTGAACATCTTGCACTGTTTGCAGTTTAAGAGTAGACTCTTTATACGCATACCATTCGTATATAGTCTATGTACGATTAGAGAGCGGCGGCGCGGTTCCGAACCCGAGGCGCTGGAGATGCGCTTCGACGAGATGGTGGAGCTCGAACTCCAGGTGATCGTAGAGCAGATTCGGGGATTGAACCGAAGCATCGAGAAGCTGGAACAGACGATTAAAGATCGGGGCCAGAAACTGAAGGGACACCGGAATCTGACCAGCATCAAGGGAATCGGCAATCTGGGAGCCAGCATTCTGCTTTCCGTCATTGGCGACATCGACGACTTCGCCGATGAAGGGAAGCTGGCGGCGTATTTTGGCATCGTCCCGCGGGTGCAGAATTCCAACGCGACCGAAAGGTCCGGGCGCATCACCAAACGCGGAACTAAACTCGGGCGGACGACTCTGGTACAGTGCGCGCTGGTGGCCAAACGGTACAGTCCTCATCTGGCCCGCTATTACGACAAGATCAAAACCCGGCGGGGTGGGGGTAAGGCGATCATCGCGTTGGCCAGAAAGTTCCTGGGCATTATTTATCGGACTTTGAAGAACGGCTGGGTGTTCGAGGATTTCCCGAACTTCGTGCTAGCGGAGGCGGCGTGAAGATGTGGCGGAGGGGATGTTTGATGCCGCGCGCAGAAAACGCGCGCGGTAAGGTGCTCGGGGCGCTGCCCCGGATCCCCGCCAGGGGGACACCCCCTGAGACCCCCGCCGCCTTTCCCTTCGGCTCCATGTTCCAGAACGGTCCTCGCCGTCAAGGGTCCGCTTCGCCGCGCAAAAAACCGCGCGCCCTTGACCGCTCCGGGCCGTTCCGAAGATACCAATGACAAGGGAAAGGCGGCAAATACAAAGGCAAAACCTTTGCCGGTTCGCGGCTTCGTGCGGCCTCCCGCTGGTCGGCCCCGAGTTGCTCAACAAGTTTGGAGTAGACAAAACATCATAGGAGAGCATCATGACCAAAGCCGAACGCAGTCCCATTTCACCCATCGACGCCGCCTACGCCATCACCCCTGGCTGGACGCGGAACATCCGCGACTTCGACGCCCTGGAAATCCACCCCTGCGCCGTGATCGGCAATGACAGGTTGGACAAGCCGATCGTCGAGCAATGCGAGCCGAATGACGCGCAATTCTGGACCGTTTTCGGCCATCTCCGCACCGGCGGCGTGGACGCCTTCGAGGATTTCGCGACCGAAGCCGAGGCCATCGCGTTTCATGACCGGCTGATTGCTGCTTATCCCCATCTCGCCGAGCGGGACTAAGGCAACGGGAACGACTACCGGCAGGTCGGCGCGCGCCTTGATGTCACAGGCATTCAACGCCGAGGGCTCTTGCGGCTATCTTCTTGGGATTGATCCACAGTCGCCGAAGGCCAACGCGCGCGCATCGCCAGTTCGACGTAAAGGGCATCGTACGGCGTCAGACGATGTGCGCGGCAAATGGCCTGGACGGGTCCGAAGACTTGATCCGGCGATGCCGGGTCCAGAGACGGCCGAAGCGCCCGAAGATCACCAACAAAGGCCTGGGTTTGTTCGGGGGCGATGCGTCCCCGCTTCTCGCCGATCAACAATGAGTTGAGAACTTCGAGCGACCAGAAGGCCGGCTCCAGCGCGGTTTCTCCCGCGTTGAGACGATCCAGCACCTCCAGCGACATCGGCGTCTGTTCATCCGGGAAGCACCAGGCCAGGGTCACCGAGGCATCGACAACAATTCCGCTCACGGGCGCGCCTGGTCACGCAACTCGCGGATGGTCATGCCGCCGAGCGAGAGGCCATGAGTCTTGCCGAAAATCCTCAGCCGCTCAATCGCCGCACGGCGTTCCCGCTCGACTTCCGGGCCATATGTTCCAGACGCCCGAAGCGCCTGCAAGATGACATCCTCGGCGTCCTTAAACCCGCCGCTCTCACGGCGCTGGTTAATGAGCGCCTCGACTTCCGGCCGGGTGATCTGAATGGTCATGGCGCAGCCGCCTTCCTCTACATTATGGCCCGTTTACCTTACTCGAAAGATAACGCCCGTGTAAACGGGCGGTGCGAATCCGCCTCCGGGCAGCCCTGATGACACCCCTGTTTTCGCGCATCCGCCAAGAACCTGTCGAACGCTTTGTAGCATCCACGACCCGCGAATCTCTCTGGAAAGGCGAAATCGGCACCGTATACGGCAGCCGCCCTTCGCAGTCTCGATCGCCGCGTCGAGGACGAACAGCTTGAAATCGACCGGTAGACAAAGGCCCTGGCCGATTACCGCGCGCAACTGGGCCGGCCCTTCGAGCACGAAGCCCGCCTCAAGGATCTTCTGGCGAAGCAGGCGCAGCTGAACGCCTGCCTCGATCTGGACAAGCACGAAGCGCAGATCGTGGACGAGCCCCGCGACGACACAGATGCGGCCGGGATGCAGGGTGAACCGGCTCCGTCCTGAAGCAGCGATGCCTTCCGGCCTGGCGCTTGGCGTAGCCCTTGTCATCGATAGACTGGAACGAAGTGTCCCGGCGCCTTTTCCGGTTCCGGCGGCAGACTCTCAACCTCGGTAACGATTTCGTCGGACGCAAGAAGATACACCCATCCCCCGCCTTCAGGATGGCGACCGGCCCGGAAGCCTCGATCGAATTCCCGGTCGAGGCGTTTTTGGACCCGTGAGCGCAGCACCTCGACGCCCCCCCAACAGATGAAAACTCCCAAGAGCAGGAGTGTAACCGGTAACAGAGTGTCCATGGATTCACTCTACCTGAAAAACCGAGGCGCCTAGCGGCTTGACAAATGGGTAAGTTTTGCATCATTGCCTTTCCGCTTTCGCCACGGCCCGCGCTTCGCGCAGCACCCGGCGTAGCAGTTGCAGCACTGGCGTATCCCGCTTCCCGAAATTCAGCTTCCGCTTTTGCGACTGCCCGCGCTTCCCCGCTCTGCGGGATACTATTATTTGTGAACGAAACGTCGCGCCTTCTCATCGTGCCAGTGCAAGAACGCCCCGGCATGTTCAGAGTGTTCACGCCCGATCCCCCAGCTTCTGGTCTTTCTCCGAATTACGGCGAGCTGACGGAGGCAGATATACGAACTCTCCTTGCTGGCAAATTCGAACCTTCAGAGATTGAGGCGGCGCTAAGAAACGCGAAAGCCGCCCAGTAGTCCGCAACATCGTCCGTTGGCAAATATGGGTTCTGAATTTCTTTTCACTCGCCTTGTTGATACTTTCGAGGCTCGTGAGTGGAATGGTAACGACGAGAGAGGGGCGCGCACACATCACGGGTTCGTACCGGACAAAGACGATCCGAAAGACATAGCCCTCTACTGGAGAAGCGACGAAAAAGCCCCGCGCCGGTTCGTCGGTATTTATCGCTTAAATCTTACGGCGTTGCTCAACGACGGGTACATCCGCAACGACACTTACGACGGGAAGAACGGTTTCAGAGTGAAATTTGTTCACGCTGACAATGATTGCATCTATCTTCAGAAGGACTCCAACTCGCCACGTTTGATTGTCGGCGCGTTGGAGTGACGGTTGCTACAACATAACCCCCCTTATGTCCGGCAATGCGCGAACCGTGCGCCACTCCTCCGCAAGTTCGCAGCTTGCGTGCTACGTCCGGACGCGCCGCGCCGCAGGCCAATGTTTGAGGCGGGCTTCGCATCCGTCGCCGACGACGGCCACGGCTTGAGCGTCTATCTTCAAATGTTGCCGGTTACTGGCTTCGACGGCCACATCCTGCTACGACCCATCGACGCGAAAGCGGAGCCGTTCCCCCCGGACCCTGACGACGAAGACGATGAAATGTAGCCCAAGGACGGCCTGTGTGTGGCAGCCAAACTTACAACACGCCCGCGTATAACCTAGTTTGGCAGCTTAGCTGTCCGGTCGACTGGAGATGCTCATCGCCTACCGGGACCGACCCGTGTCCCCTCCCGCCGGGAATTCAGCCCGAGACGATTTCCCTCGATGTCAATGGCGACGGATGCCTGGGAGTACTTCATGGATACGACGACTGGGACAACCTGGTGTACTGGACGCCTCCGGTCGCGGGCGGCGGAGAAGTGATCCGCAGGGAGCTGTCTCCTATCCACGAGCTCGATGCCCTGAAACCGACTCTGCTCACCCACCTCGTTATCACGCAGGTTCAAGCCGTGCCTGTCGACGGCGGAGTTCAGGTAAGCTGGTCGCGGATTCCGTTGCAGCGGGTGATTGGCTACGAAGTGCTTCGGCAGGGACCTTCAGGGGCCAATTCTATCGTGCGGCGGACTAAGGACAGCCAGTTTGTGGATCAGACAGCTGTTGCGGGAGTGAAATATCGGTATTCGGTGAGGCCTGTCTTTGCGATTTCGCTGCCGGAAGAAGCCAGTGCGTTAATTGCGAATGTGAAGGGTGCGCTTTTGACCAATGCCGCGATGTTGGAGCAAAGGGCGAAGAATTTGAATCTCATGCCTCCTGGAGCTCAACTGGTGCGCGGGAAGTCGACAAGTGCTCGCGTCAGCGTCGGTCCTATGTGATGGGATAAATAGTGGCTCACGAATCGGCTCAGGTTGCCGTGACTCAGGGTGTCGGATTCGAGAATTTCCAATCTCAGAGTCTCAAAACTCAATCCAAAGAACGAACGCAAGTTGTAGAGCTCGACCACCAATTTACTCAGCGGGGGTCAGCGTAAGCGGCAGGCAATCCCAAAGAACTGTTGCGCCGCTGGACCCGGGAACTGTCGCAAAGTAGCCTCGCCCTGTGGCGAACTTGCCTGAGAAACGCGCCCTCGGCGGACTCTTTTCCGTCCACCACTGGTCCACCACGCCACCACAAGACCACCACCACAGCGCCTTATTTCACCCTTTTTGCCGCCTTCTCGGGATGGCCAAGTCCAAAAACACAAGACTTAGCACGGCCACATCTCCCCAAGTCTGTTGGCCTGTCCGTTCGAATCCCCCTGGGGACGCCAATCGTTCACTATAAGGGCGTTGGTCCACCATGCGCTCTGGGCCAGCGGCAAGTCAGCCGAATGGTCCACTCGAAAGCACGCCACGTTTGGCGAGTGTTCGTGTAGGGGGGCGCCCTTGCTCCTGGCACCAATACCGTAGCGGAATAGGGGACACAATCGAGCGGACGAAAATCGTCCCGTCTTTTAACGATCGCACGGGATTGATTGGGACCGCGACTCGCCGAGCCCGGTCGGACCGTCGATCAAAAACCGCCTCACGATTTCGGGAACGCATGCGCGCCGTGGGTGATGGCTGCGCCCGCACGAAGTGCCGCGGCAACCGTCACCGCTTCCGCGACCTCCGCATCGGTTGCGCCCGCCTTTCGAGCTTTGCTCGAGTGAATCTCGATGCAGTAAGGACATTGCGTAGTGAACGCCACCGCGAGCGCCATCAATTCCTTATACTTCGAGGGGATGGCGCCTTCAGCCATCGCGGCTTTGTCAAAGGCCCAGAAAGCTTGCATTGCGGCCGAAGCGTTCGTATCTAAAATCTTGAGTTTTTCGAGGTGATTCATGTTGTACATAGCGTTACCTATATTTGCGTTTTGAGACCGGCGCTGCCCGATGTTGATGGCAAAACCCATAAGAGCGGCCCGTCTGCTTTCTTGGCGCCACGCCGTTTGCGCGACGTGTAAATTGAATGGACTTCATATAATCCTCCTTCCCAACTTGAAGTTGGCGCTCTGTTCCCGCCGCCAAAGGTCACGCTCCGGCAAAATAGAGCGTGGCCTTTCCGTT
>Ga0335069_10006340_pt1 | contig 17203 bp, 16 predicted proteins | sample Lox_Sample_11_FD_206714 | JGI IMG/M metagenome (GOLD analysis project Ga0335069, IMG submission 206714) | Soil microbial communities from Loxahatchee National Wildlife Refuge, Florida, United States - Lox_Sample_1.1 | ecosystem: Environmental > Terrestrial > Soil > Wetlands | place: USA... | reverse complement strand
GATGTCATCCTGGTTGGCGACTCGCTGGCCCAGACCACGCTCGGCTATGAAAACACGCTAACTGTCACAGTCGAAGAATTGCTGCATCATACACGAGCCGTGCGGCGGGGAGTAAGGCATGCCTTTTTGGTTGCCGACATGCCGTTTGGATCTTTTCACGTGACCACGGAAGAAGCGATTCGAAATGCGGCGCGTTTCGTAAAGGAGGGTGGCGCAGAAGCGGTGAAGATGGAAGGTGGAGAAAAACGTGCCGACCTCATCCGCAAAGTGATTGACGCTGAAATCCCGGTCGCCGGTCATATCGGACTGACACCGCAATCCGTCAATGTAATGGGCGGATATAAGGTTCAGGGCAAGTCACCAGCTGCCATCGAGCAGCTCATGCGCGACGCCATAGCGCTGGATCGCGCTGGGGTAGCTTGTATCTACCTCGAAGGCATTCCGCGCGAGGTTGCCTCGTTGATTACGGCTGAAGTGGGCACCCCGACGATTGGCATCGGTGCGGGTCCGGAGTGTGACGGCCAGGTGCTGGTCCTCCATGACATCCTGAACCTTACCTTCGGGCCACCAGCCAAGTTCGTCCGGCGCTATGGTGACGCCGGTGCCCTGATCAGCGAAGCTGTTCGGGCGTTCCGAAGCGATGTGCTGGCACGTAAGTATCCTTCCGACGGCGAGTCCTACCATCTGCCAAAAGAAACCAAATGTGTGCTGGAGAGCAAGAGGGAAGGCCACGAAGTTGGAGGGGTTCCTCTAGCATACGAACTCAATGTGCAATAGCCAGGTGTTTTATGCAGATTTGTTCGTTCTTACCATCGGCCACTGAGACCTTATATGCCCTGGGTCTGGGAGATTCGGTTGCGGGTGTGACCTTCGAATGCGATTTTCCACCCGAAGCCGGAACAAAAAACATTGTCGTTAACACACAACTTGGCCACGAATTGACTTCTGCGGAAATTGACCATCGCGTAAACGACAATCCCTCGCACGGAGAGAGCCTATATCGAGCCGATATCCGGAAGCTGGAAGCGATTAAGCCGGACCTCATCGTCACACAGGAGCTGTGCGATGTTTGCGCGATCGGCACATCGTATGTCGCAAAAGCGATTCACCAGCTTTCCTCGCAACCGGAAGTGCTTTCGCTGACGCCGCATACCCTTGAAGATGTGTTGGAAGACGTATTAAACATTGGCAAGGCGACCCATCGCGATGCCGAAGCCAGCGAACTCGTGTCTTCTCTGCGGGAGCGGATTGCCAAGGTTGGCCAGATGACCAAAACAAAGAGACCCAGAGTAGCGTGTCTGGAATGGCTGTCACCACCCTTTAACGGCGGCCACTGGATCCCCGAGATGATTGAAATGGCCGGCGGCGTGGATCCGCTTGGCGAGATAGGAAAGGATAGCTACCGCATGGAGTGGGACCAGGTTCTGCGCGCAGACCCCGAAGTGGTCCTTGTCATGCCGTGCGGTCACGACCTGCAGAGGTCGATCCAGGAATACCGTGGCACACAGTTTCCTGAAGAGTGGAAGCAAGTTAGTGCTGTACGCAACGGAAGGGTGTATGCGGTGAATGCAAATGCTTACTTTTCTCGCCCCGGACCGCGTTTGGTTACAGGACTAGAGATCATGTACTCGCTGCTGCAGGAAGATCGGCCGCAAGAGCCGGCCGCAGACAGTTGGAGACTCTTGTAACAGACAACTTCTATATTCCGGTAATTCAAAAGATGGTGAGCATGCAAGACATTTCTCGAAAGTCGATCACGTTAGTGCTAGGCGGCGCTCGGAGCGGCAAAAGCCGATACGTCCAGGCGCTTGCTGCACGGGTTTCGCCTGTGGCGTTTGTCGCCACTGCTCGCCCTTCAGACGAGGAAATGCACCTCAAAATCAAACGCCACCAGGCCGAACGGCCCAAGGAATGGCGAACCATCGAGGAACCGCTGGATCTCGATAGGGTACTGGCGGAAGAAGGATCAAATTACCCGATAGTGGTCGTTGATTGTCTTACACTGTACGCCGCGAATCTCCTTGATGCTGAGAACGGAAACCTGATCATCATTGAACAACGCTTGCAAAGGCTTTACGCGGCACTGCGCTCTGTTCCTTGCTCGGTGGCACTCGTATCGAATGAGGTGGGCAGCGGTGTAGTTCCCCCGTTTCCTGCCGGTCGCGAGTACCGCGACCTGCTGGGAGAGATCAATCAGAGGATTGCGGGCCTTGCGGATAGCGTGTTGTTCATGGTTGCCGGACTTCCCCTTGTACTCAAGGGAACCGCCGAGGTGAGCCAATGAAAGCACTCCTGGTAGCAGGAACGGGCAGCGGTGTGGGCAAGACCACGGTGGCGCTGGCCATCATCGCGGCATTGCGATCGCGAAATTTGACCATCCAGCCGTTCAAGTGCGGTCCTGACTTCATCGATGGCGGCCATCTCGCAGTTGCCGCGGGATGCCCGGCGCACAACCTCGATGCATGGATGCTGAATGCCGAAGCCAATCGAGCGATCTTCGCCAGAGCCACGGCAGGCTGCGAAGTCGCCGTTGTAGAGGGAATGATGGGACTCTTCGATGGTGCAACCGGAAGCTCGGAGGAGGGTAGCACCGCGGAAATTGCCAAGTTGCTCGATTTGCCGGTGGTTCTGGTATTGGATGCCAGTAATAGCGCGCGCAGTATTGCGGCAGTGGTGCGAGGGTTTGAAGCGTTCGACCAGGGGCTGCGTTTTGCCGGAATAGTCTTGAATCAGGTGTCTGGTGATGCACACTTTCGCCTGCTCGAATCGGCGATTCGACAAGCATCAGAGGTCCCGGTGATTGGCTGGCTACCCGTGGATGCAGACGTAGCGATTCCCGAGCGCCATCTTGGGCTCCATACGGCTGCCGAGGGGACAAGCGCCGACATTTCCACTCTCATTCGCTTGGGAAACCGTCTCGGAATCGACAAGCTGCTGAGTGTCACAGACTACGCCCCACGACTTGAAACGGCATTCACAACCAGCACTGAACCAGGGTACGAGGGCATCCGCGTCGGCATCGCTCGCGATCGAGCATTCTCGTTTTATTACGAGGACAATCTCAGTCTATTGCGAGAGATGGGCGCTGAAATCGTACCGTTCAGCCCGATCACAGACGCGGCGCTCCCCATGAATCTCGACGCTCTTTACTTCGGTGGTGGATATCCAGAGCTATATGCTCCTCACCTGAGCAGCAATCGCGGAATGCTCCGGGACATTCGTGATTTCGCGGAAGCGAACAAGCCGATTTATGCCGAATGTGGCGGGCTAATGTACCTGGCTGAAAAGCTGGCCACGTTAGATGGTGGAACTTATACCATGGTTGGCATTCTTCCGATATCCATCGAGATGTCCAGGTCATTGGTTCACTTCGGATACTCTGAGGTGGAATTCGCGCAAGACTGTCTACTTGGGGAAAAGGGAACGACCGTGCGTGGGCACAGTTTTCATTGCTCGCGAATCGTAACTCCGCATCTTTTGCGGTGCGTTTATCGCGTCCATTACTCGCTCTCCAACCGAACGGAAGAGGAAGGGTTTGTTTGCGGAGGCGTTCTCGGAACATACATCCATCTGCATTTCCGATCCAACCCAGCCCTAGCCTCATCCTTCCTGCGGAAGGCTGCCTCTGCTCAGGCTTTTGCGGAGGTGCGATGAGAATCCTATTCACAGTCCTTGCCCTGCTGATTTCGACGACACCGCCTTGCTCCGCCAGCCGAACGGTACAGGACGAGTTGGGACGCAAGATAGAGGTCCCGGATCATCCCCATCGAGTTGTATGTCTGACGCCTAGTGTCGCGGACATCGTGTATTCACTGGGTGACGGCGTGAGCGTAACTGCCATCAGTGCTTTCACTAAGTACCCGAAAGAGGCTCTCGAGAAGCCAAGCATTGGGCTTCCGCTTAATCCTTCTCTGGAAACCATCGTTGCCTTGCATCCGGACCTCGTCCTCGGCAGTGGTGACCTGAATACTTTGGAGTTTGCAGGCCACCTGGAGCGCCTGGGTATTCCCGTCTTCATGGTCAATCCGCACGGAATTGCTGGAATCTACTCGTCGATTCTCAGCTTGGGCAGCGCATTAGATCGCAAGACGGATGCCGATGCCCTGGTCCGCCGGTTGAGTACGCGCATGGAGGCGGTAAAGTCTCGCGTCGCTGGCAAACCGAAGGTGAGGGTCTTCATGGCCATCTGGTACGACCCGGTGATGACCATCGGCAAGGGTGCGTTCATCAGCGAACTGATTGACACCGCGGGCGGCCGCTCGGTGACCGACGACATCGCGCAAGAGTGGCCGGAAGTGAGTTTGGAGACCCTCGTGAGCCTTCAGCCGGACGCACTCCTGTTTCTGAAGGGAACACCAATTACCGCCAAAGAGTTGAACGCGCGCCCTGGTTGGGAACATTTGTGGGCGGTCCAACAGAACCGTATCTATTACACCGATGATCGGATTCAGTATCCAAGTCCGGTCGCATTCGATGCACTGGAGGATCTAGCGAAACAATTCCATCCCTGAGCCTGATTCGTGCGCGGTGAACGCTTGCGATCCAGGACTCCTGAAACACAAACCTAACGGCAGAATGTTTTGGAAGCGCGGTGAGAATCCGCCACTACCCCGTAACTGTAAACGCCGAGAATCGGGCACGCAGATCTCTGCAGCCACTGGGGCCTAAGTCCCTGGGAAGGCAGCTCCGATTCGTCGAGGCGTAAGTCAGGAGACCGGTTCTGCCAAACCAATTCCCGAGGGGGGAAAATGAAATTTCACACGCGAGTCCATCCTAGCCTCAAGCATCTCTTCTTCCTACTTCTGGCCAGTCTCTTCGCACTCCCGGTGCAAGCTGCAACCGTTCGCGGGACCGTCACTGACGCGCTCGGCGCCGTCATTCCGAGGGCGCGAGTGGAACTCACTGCGAACAATGAACCGGTCGCTTCCGAGACCGCGGACGACGAGGGAAAATACGAATTCCCGGATGTCTCCGCGGGTCGTTACCAAGTCCGCGCCAGCGCGCCATCCTTGGAATTGACATCGAGTAAACCTTTCTATGTTGGGGAAGGCGCGATTGCCAATGTTGATCTGCTCCTGGCGATCGGCGTGGTGTCCCAGGCGGTTACCGTTACGGCAACGGCCATGCCGACAGCAACTGCTCAAGTAGGTGCTTCAATCACGCTGATTCCAGGAGACGACTACGCCGGCAAACTGGACGTGCAGGAAGGGCTGCTATTAGTGCCTGGCGCGCAAATCACTCAAACCGGGCAGCGCGGCGGACAGAGCGAATTGTTCATGCGCGGCGGCAACAGCGATGCGAATAAGGTTCTCATCGATGGCATCCCCGCCAACGATATAGGCGGCGCTGTCGATTTTGGCGTGCTTAGCGCGACGGGGGTTGATCAAATTGAAGTATTACGTGGACCGAATAGTGCATTGTACGGATCCGATGCGCTCGCCGGAGTGGTCAGCTTAACTACTCCGCGCGGCCTCACGCCCTTGCCCCAGGTCATTTACTCGATTGACGGCGGCAATTTCGGCAGTTATAGGCAGGAAGGAATACTGGGCGGGACCTACAACAAAGCTGACTATTATTCCGATTTTGCGCGCTTCGATACCGCTAATATGATTCCCAACAACTCGTTTCACAATGGAACGTATGCCGGGAACGTTGGCTGGGCTCCGAAGCCGAACACCGAAATTCGCGCCACCGTTCGGCGCCTGGCGACTGCGGCAGGATTGCCCAGCGCCATTCAGCTTTACGGAATCCCGGATGACGCGGGTCAGAAAGACCAACAACTCTTCATTGGGGTGATGTTCCAGCAACAAACCACTCAGCGTTGGCACAGCCTGTTGCGATATGGAGCCCTTCGGTTGCGATCGCAATACACTGACTACGCACCCACCGGCATTCTCTACGATTCGCCGGTTGCGGGACCGGAATACATCGGTGCGCCGGTTACCATCCGTGGCGCAAATGGATACACAGTTTCAGGGCAAGCGATATTTCAATACCTTCAGACATATCCGAGCCGATATTTATACGACACCGATCGTGACTTTGTTTACGCCCAGACTGACTACCAGGTCAAGCCACAATTAACGGCGCTCTTCGGATTTCGCTACGAAGCCGAGCGCGGCCATATCCAGCCGAGCTATGGACTACCTCCCGCCGATCGCGGCAACTATAGCTACACGATGCAGCTGGCAGGAAGTCTCGCCAACCGTTTCTATTACACAATTGGCAGTGGCATTGAGAATAATGCCGTTTTTGGCGTGGCAACCACACCTCGAGCTTCAATTGCATACTACTTGCTGCACCCCGACACGTCGAAACTGTTCAGCGGGACGAAGCTTCGCGCGAATTTTGGCACGGGTATCAAGGAGCCCAGCATCTCGGATGCCGGCCTGTCCCTGTTCAGCCTGCTTCACACACTCAGTGATGGCGAGCAACTGATTGCGCAATACCATGTGGCTCCGATTGGAGCCGAGCGCTCTAGAACCTACGATGGTGGCCTCGAGCAGAGCCTGTTCGATGGACGGGCAAAGCTAGGGCTTACCTATTTTCACAACGAGTTTGGCAATCTGATTGAATATGTTCCGATCCAGGGCCTGATTGATCTTGGGATACCGCCAACCATTGTCAACCAACTCGCCGGAGCCTCCCAATATGGAGCCACGGTGAACTCGCAAGCGTTTCGCGCTCAGGGCGCGGAAGCGGAATTAGAATGTCTGGTTGGGCGAGACCTCGTCGCTCGCGGCGGATACACCTACCTGGACGCAGTTGTGCAGCGTTCCTTTACCAGCGACGCGATCGGGCCAAGTTTCAACACAGCATCGAACTTCTCAACTATCCCAATCGGTATCTTCTCGCCGCTGATTGGAGCCCGGCCATTTCGACGTGCGCCCCAAAGCGGCTACATCGCCGTCTCTTATCACCACTCCCCGTGGACGGCCTCGTTAACCGGAACCATTGTGGGCAAGCGGGATGATAGCGATTTTCTCTACGACGAAGATGGCGGGACAAGCCTGCTCCTGCCGAATCGCAATCTCGACGCCGCATTTCAGAAGCTGGATCTTGGGGGAAGTTATCAGTTAAACCACTCCCTCAGTGTTTACGCCGATCTTCAAAATCTATCGAGCCAGCACTATGATGAGGCGTTTGGTTATCCTTCGCTTCCATTCACTTTTCGCTCCGGTATCCGCATTACTCTCGGAGGTGAGTCATGGAAATGGAAATAGCTGAAAAGAGAACTCTCGCTTCAGCGGCCCAAGCGGCACATCAAAGCGGGATTTCCGACCGTGCGCTTTTCCTCTCTCTTCTCTTAGTCCTGTTGTTCGTCCTTGCCATTGTGCTTGTGCTATCGATCGGGATGGGCGCTACCAAGATCGGAGTTCGGGAACTGCTCGGCTCATTGCTAAGTTGGAACCACCCTAGGGTAGGTGATTCCGTGATTCTCTTTGAACTTCGTCTTCCTCGGGTATTCGCTTCTGTCTTGGTGGGGGCTGCGCTCTCCGTAGCCGGGCTTTTATTCCAAGGGCTTTTCCGGAATCCTATGGCGGATCCTTATGTGATCGGCTCTTCGGGAGGAGCGGCCCTTGGGGCAGGGATCGGACTCTTTCTGCTTCCTCGCTTTTCTTTCCTCGGATTCGGTTCGGCTGCCGCGATGGCGTTTGCCGGTTCCGTGGGCAGCATGGCACTCGTATATTGCCTGGCCAGAACCGGTGGACGCGTGCCCGTGGTTACGCTCTTACTCGCCGGGTTCGCCGTCAGTACGATGCTGAGTTATTCCACCTATCTTCTTGTCGTGCTCGACGACAACTTTGGCCTGCGGACGCGGGTGCTTGCCTCCTGGCTTACCGGAGTCATCGCGGTGCCCAAGTGGACTCAACTCGACGTTACTGCTGCGATGATAGCTTGCGGTCTAATTTCTTCCTATCCTCTGGCACGGCGTTTGAATACTCTAGCGCTCGGTGATGAATACGCCTGTCAAGTCGGGGTGCGGGTTCAAAGGACTCACCTGGCTATCATTCTCACTGGATCACTCATTACCGCTGCAGCAGTGTCTCTGGGAGGGGTCATCAGCTTTGTGGGATTGATCGTTCCGCACATGGCAAGGTTGGTCATGGGCCCCGACCACGTTCGCCTCTTGCCAGTTACCGCTGTCGCGGGCGCAATTTTCCTGGTTTCGGCGGACACCCTGGCGCGCACTGTCCTTGCTCCGTCTGAAATTCCGGTTGGGCTCCTGACCGCGTTTATTGGCGGGCCATTTTTCCTTTACCTTTTGAGCCGGACCAGGCGGGAGTACACATTATGAGGACATTGCTCCAGTTTTCGGATGTGTCATTGTCATACGGGCGACATTCCGTCCTTGAGGATCTCAGCTTTTCGGTAGAGGAGGGCGAATGTGTAGCACTAGTGGGCCCAAATGGGGTCGGGAAAACCACGCTACTGCGCCTTGCTGCCGGTGTGCTCGCTTGCTCTTACGGCTCGGTCTCGCTGGCTGGTCGTAGATTAGACACTCTCAAACCAGCAGAGGCGGCACGACTGGTTGCTCTTGTTCCGCAAAGATTCAATGTGCCATTCGATTTCACAGTTGAGCAGATTGTTGAGCAGGGGCGCACACCTTATCTTGGCCTTTTTTCAAGCTGGAAGCGCCAGGATCGCCGAGCGGTTGAGCGGGCTCTAGATCTGGCCGATGTAACTTCCCTCCGCAAACGGATTTTCAATGAACTTAGTGGAGGAGAACGGCAACGGGTCAAGATGGCTCTCGGGTTGGCCCAGGAGCCCCGTTTGCTGCTTCTGGACGAGCCAACCCAAAGCCTCGATCCGGGCCGCCAGCTTGAATTGCTGGATTTGATCAGGATTCTCAACAACGAGGGGATTACGATTTTGGCTGCAATGCATGACCTTCAGCTGATTCAGGGTACATTCTCATCCGTTTTGTTGGTCGGGCCCGAACAGGACGTATGCAAAGGCCGTCCGCAAGACGTTCTGGTACCCGACATTCTTGAAAGGGTGTTCGATTGCCCATCTCGACGATACCCACAGTTATTCGGTGAGGAGCGGATCTTACTGGAGACATCAACATGACTGCCATCAACGCGGAGTTGCTTTGCGAATTCATTGACGAAATTGTTGCGCCCGATCCTGTTTGGCTGACTCAGGCGCGCACACATCTCGACAATCTGACAAAGCCGCTTGGCAGCCTTGGCCGTCTCGAGGACATTGCAGCACGATTTGTTGCGATCAGCAAAGGCAACCCTGACTGGCCGCTGAACAAGGCCGTTTATGTTCTTGCAGCCGATCATGGAATAGCTGCCGAAGGTGTCAGTGCATATCCCAAGGACGTCACTCAGCAGATGGTGCTTAATTTCCTTCGAGAAGGAGCAGCCATCAATGTCCTGGCAAGAATGCACCAGGCTGAGTTGACCATTGTGGATGTCGGTGTGGATGCTGCTTTTGGCGATCTCCCTGGTCTTCTAAATCGAAAGGTCCGCTCTGGCACTCGAAACATGCTTCATGAAGCCGCGATGACTGAAGGTGAAATGTTGAGAGCTCTGCAAATCGGACTGGAACTAGCAGATAGCGCTCACGAGAACCGGCAGACACTGATCGCAGTCGGTGAGATGGGAATCGGCAATACGACTTCAGCGAGTGCGATAACGGCCGTTCTCACGGGCCAACCTCCTGCCGCGGTCACAGGAAAGGGGACGGGGATCGACGCAAAAACGCTCGAACACAAGGTTCGCGTGGTCGATACAGTCATTCAAAAGCACCTTGGCAAATCGCACCAGGTTTCTGACCCGCTTGATGTACTTAGGCGCATAGGTGGACTTGAAATCGCCGCCATGGTTGGATTGTTCCTTGGTGCGTCGCGGTATCAGATCGCGGTTATCACCGATGGTTTTATTTCAACGGCAGCTGCGGCCCTGGCGCGTGCTGTCGAACCACGCGTTTGCGAGTATCTCTTCGCCGGACACTGTTCGAAAGAGCCTGGCCACCGTTTCTTGCTGGAGTATTTGGGATTGGAGCCAATTCTAACGCTTGATATGCGGCTCGGCGAGGGTACTGGCGCCGTGCTAGCCATGCCGATTATCGAATCAGCGATTCGCCTTTACACGAATATGGCAACCTTCGCGTCAGCGGGTGTAAGCGTGGCGAACCTATGAGGCGATTGGTGGAAGAATTCCTGGTGGCTTTCCAGTTTCTTACTCGGTTGCCAATCTTGAGCGTACCTTACCATGAAGATTCGTTATCTCGCTCTGCAAAGTTCTTCCCCATTGTTGGCCTCACCATTGGCCTGTGCGCCTGTTTGTTGCAGCATGCGCTGGCATTACACCTCACCCGACCTTTGGTGGCGCTCTTGGTTCTCAGCTTTCTTGTGCTCGCCACCGGTGGGCTTCACGAGGATGCTTTGGCAGATGCCGGTGATGCTTTTGGCGGCGGCAACGATCGAAGGCAGGTTCTCGCCATCCTGCGGGATAGCCGAATCGGAAGCTTTGGAGCACTCACTCTGGTACTTTCTTTGCTGGCCCGATTCCTGCTCCTTTCGGCTCTTCCAGTGAACCATTTTGTGAATTTCGTAGTCTCTGCACACGTTCTGTGTCGTTGGACGACTCTGCCGTTGAGCTTATTTCTGCGATCGGCGCGCGAAGGCGACGGACAGGGGATCAGAATTGCAAAGAGAATTTCTCCTGAATCTGTGCTTGTCGGTACTCTGCTTAGCCTTGCCATTATTCTCTATTTGATGCGGATAGAATTTTGGATCCCCGCCCTAGTGACTGTAGCGATCACTGCATTGAGCGGTTTCTATTATTTTCGCCGGATTGGCGGCGTCACTGGCGACTGCTTTGGCGCGACGAATCAGCTCACCGAGATTGCGGTTTATTTTTGTGGGGTCTGGAGCGCATGATACGCATTTTTCTAGTTCGGCACGCTGAAACCGACATGGCTGGTCGGTTCTGCGGCCATTCTGATCCCGAGCTCAATGCGCGAGGCCGTACTCAACTCGCTCGTCTGGTGACTATGTTGTCGCAAACGATAATCCGACGGGTCTATGCGAGCGACCTTCGGCGTGCCCGACAAACTGCGGAGGCGATTGCGGCACATTTCGGAGCAAAACTCCATCTTCGTCCTGGACTGCGCGAAATCTACTTTGGCCGATGGGAAGGTCTCACATGGAACGAGATTCAATGTCACGACTCGATCCTGGCAAGAAACTGGGCAGTGGAATTCCCCTATTCGACTGCACCAGGAGGGGAGTCATTTCGATCTTTTGCGTTGCGGGTGCGTAGAGGGTTCGCCTCCCTGTTGAGAGAAGCGACAAAATCGCCAATCGCGATTGTTACACACGCCGGCTATATTCGCGTCGTGCTAACCAGTTTGTGCAGGGTATCGGAGCAAGAGGCATGGGATTGGACAAAAGAATACGGATCTGTCGTAACGCTCGACACAAACCATCTCGGCGGGCTCGGGATTGGGACTTCAATTTCTCGATATCCCGCGTTTGTACAGGCTGAGCGCCTCTGAGGATATCAAATGAATTATCGATAAGAGGGCTCGTTCTGGCGCTGAATAGGGCTGTGCCGACCAAACACTGAAGAGAAAGGACACGAAATGAGCATCGCAACAAAACGGGGAGATGGCGGACTGACCGGGCTTATAGGGGACGTTCGTGTTTCTAAGGCTGACCTGCGAGTGGAAGCATACGGATCCGTTGACGAATTGAATTCTGCACTCGGTTTTGCACGCAGCATTTGCCAGGACGCCGAGGTCCGTTCATGGACGGAATCAATCCAAAAGATGCTGTTTCGACTGGGAGCGGCAATTGCCACCCCGCCGGCGGTCGAGCCATTGAAGGACGCGGCTCCCATAACCGCCCATGACGTGGAGGAACTCACAACCCTCGTCCATACCATTGAGGCTTCTGAAGGCATCCTGTCCGATTGGTCGCTGCCTGGGTCGAACACGGAGGCCGCGGCTTTCGATCTGGCGCGTACAGTCTGTCGCCGTGCTGAGCGCAATGTCGTCCGGCTAATGGAGAGCAATTCTCCAGTGGAGTCGCAGTTGCTTGCATATCTGAACCGCCTATCAGATGTTTTGTGGCTTTTCGGACGGCTGTTGGAACTCCGGGCTGGAGTCGATTCCAGGCTGCGCGATGAGAAGCACGCCCGCGCGCGTTGGTCGAGGGCCTGGTGATGCTGGGAGCAGGAAAATTCTCAAATTTGGAGTTGCAGGGAGTCTACCGCGCGATTTTCGAGCGCCGCGATGTTCGGACTGGCTTTCTGCCGGAACCTCTAAATGACCAACTATTGGGACGGATCTTGGACGCCGCCCATCACGCCCCCTCCGTTGGTCTGATGCAACCGTGGCGGTTCATTCTGGTTCGCGCAATCGAGGTCCGGAAGGCCGTTCATGACATTTTTCTGAAAGCGAATCAAGCAGCACTCGGCGCTTACGACGTAAACCGTGCGAAGAAATATGCCAGTTTGAAGCTCGAAGGCATTCTTGAGGCGCCCCAAAACCTTTGTATCGTCTGCAACCCGGAGAGTGAACGCGGACATCGTCTTGGCCGCCACTCAATGCCGGAAACTTCACTTTATTCCGTGGTATGCGCCGTCCAGAATCTCTGGATCGCCGCGCGCGCTGAAGGGGTTGGCGTGGGATGGGTCAGTATTCTCGACAAGGAAGCGCTTAAAACGGTCTTGCACATCCCAGCGAACATAGTTCCGGTTGCCTACCTCTGTCTCGGATACGTGGACGGATTCGCAAAAGCACCGGTTCTTGAAACTGCCGGCTGGGAGCACCGCATTCCGCTGGACCAAGTGCTGGGGTTCGAACAATATGATCCGCGTTGGATCTGTGAGGACGAAGAGTCGTAGCCACCCGTCCATCATCGTTGTGACACTGGACCGCCATAAGCATTGCAGATCGTTTGCGCGGCATGTGTTCCGGCAGTTCCCTCAAGCGGCGTTTGTCTGAGGTCCTCGCCACTGGTAAATATCCCTAGTCGTGACGGAGATGCCTAAGAGCTTTAGATAGAAGAAGAGCTGGTACTTATGGTTAATCAGGTGCTCGAGATTTCCCAGCAGCAACGTTGCTAACGGCTCGCCCTCCGGAACAAAGACCGAAGGGACGACTCGATCCAGATAGTCATCCGTGCATAATTCAAAGCCTTGCTCAATGTGTGCCGCATACTCTCGCAAGCGAACGAGTGCTTCCTCTGGCCTGCAAGAGTGGTTTACCCGCAATGCCCGTAACTCCAAGAAATGTCTGAGTCGATGTGGGAATGCAGCATGAAATACGGCACAGAGCCCGGCCAAGCAGTCTAGTAAATGACCCAGCAAGTGCCCCACATCAGTCGAGCCTTGTATCCAATGCGGATTCCATCCGATCTTGTCGGGAGGAACCAAGCGAATCAGATGCTCCGTGAGCTCGATCTGCTCGCAGACCTTGAGTTGTATCGATTCAACGACGGGTTCCGGCAATATTCTCTTCATCGCAATCGATAGTGCAACTCATGTGCCAAACCCTCTCGTTGTACATCCTTCAGCAAACGGACACTTGTCGTTCGTCGGGCGAACGTGGATTCAGATTCCAGAGTCATCAAGCTGTCATTTGACTGCCATTCGTCATTTGCCAGCGGCTGTTGCTCATAAAAGCCAGTCTGTCTTTATGGGCGCTTTGGCATCTCAATTGCACTACACCGAGAGTGGAATCAAGTTGAGCAGGAGTACGGAATCATGCGCGCGCCAAGAATCTCACTCGATCAACTCGCGTCTTTGCCTGCGGTTTATCGGGCGGTGATTCCGCCCGCTTACGAGGACCGGAACGGGCACATGAACATACGCTGGTACTTGGCCCTCTACGATGAGGCAGGGGACGCGATATATCCGATGCTCGGGCTCACCGCGGAGTACTTCGCAGCGTCGGGAGCGGGCGGCTTCGATCTCGAGCAACACCTGTGGTATTCATCCGAAGTGCGCATCGCGGAGACTGTAGTGATCAGAGCCCGCATCCTCGCGCGGAACTCGAAGCTTCTCCATTACATGATGTTCATGGTGAACGAGACCCGAGGCGTGGTCTCCTCGCTCTTCGAGTGTGTGCATGCGCATGCCGACCTGAGAGCCCGACGCACATCCTCCTTTCCGCCCCAGGTGGCGGCACAGATTGACGGCCTAATTGCCGTACACCGTGCCCTGCCCTGGCCCGCGCCGGTCTCGGGCTTCATGGGCGTCAAAGCAGCCTCCAGGGCCTGAGAAAGGAACCCGCATGACGCACATCCAGAAAATAGAACGGAGGACATGAGAATTGGCGAATCGAATAGGGCCGTCTGACAAAATGGCGTCACAATCTGGACATGCGATGATCAAGGACTGGATTAACATTCCTGCCACCCTCACCAGCCACGATGCCGTCGTTCTCAATCATCAGGAACTTGAACAGATCGCGGAGGCAGCGCTTCTTGTGGCTCGTCGACTGATGGAGACGGGTTCCCGCGCGGAGGTCGTGCATGAAGCTTGTGCTCTGGTGGCACGCGGGCTGGGGTGCGATCAGGTGAACTTGCGCTCCGGTTATGCTTCCCTCGAGATCACGCTCGACAGCGGCACGAACACCATAACGCGGATGATCGAAGTTGGTCCGCTGGGCGTGAATTATCGGCTGAACCACGCCATCCGCAAAGTGGTGCGACGGTTCCGTGAGAGCAGCTGCACCCCGGCCGAGACAGTGGCCGAAATGACCCGCCTGGAGCGTGAAACCCCGCGTCAGCCTCCGTGGGTGGTTGCTTTGTGGGTCGGCATTGCCTGCGCCTCATTCGGTAGGCTGTTGGGCATCGATTGGGCGGCTTTTATCCCCGTCCTCGCAGCCGGGGCCCTCGGCCAGGCTGGTCGCCACATCCTGTTGCGGCGCGGCACCAACACTTTCGTTGTGGCTGCCGGCATCGCTTTCCTGTCGTCGACCCTGGGTGGGTTGGGAGCCAGGTGGGCTGCCAGCACGACAGTCAATCTGGCCATGAACGCCTCTGTCCTGCTGCTGGTGCCGGGGGTGCCGGCGGTCAATTCCCAGTCCGACATCATGGAGGGACACCCGGCCATGGGCAGCGCTCGGGCTATCTTCGTCATCATGCTGCTGATATTCATCGCCATCGGCGTTTTGATCGCCCATGTGATCGTCGGAGCACCCTCATGACCGTTGATCTGATGCATGTGTTGCACCAAGCCGTGTTCGGTGCCCTGGCCGCTAGCGGCTTCGGCATCCTCTTCAATTTCGGCTGGCGTGAACTGCCAGGGTGCGCGGCCAGCGGCGCTCTGGCTCTCACCACCCGTACACTTGGACTGGAAGCGGGCTGGAACCTTGAAGCCGCATCATTTGCCGCCGCAGCAGTCGCAGGTTGCGCTGCACAATTGCTGCATACACCATTTCTGCGCACCCGATTTGGCACGGCCGGCAATGCTCTGGCGGTCGCGGGCTGCATCCCCATGGTGCCTGGAGCCTTCGCTGCCCAGTCAGTTTTCGGCTTGATTGCCCTGACCGCCCCGCAGCCACACAATGCCGAAACCACGTTGGTGACAACGATGGAATCCTTGCTGCGCGTGGTCTTTACCATCGCAGCCCTCGGTACTGGGCTGTCGATTACCGCGCATATCCGGCGCCGCCGTGATAGCTTCCTTTAGCACACGGATCAGCCTACTCCTCGTTGGCCCTGCTGCGCTTCCCGCACATATTTGCACCAGAACCATCCGGCTGAGGATTGAGGAGCTCCGTAACGAGAAATTGACAATCCGATGCCACACGATTGACAGGGAGTTGTCACTTGGTGATTGAGTGCGGCTACGATCTTCCAAGATCAGAGAATTCTCGTGGGGAGTCTGGAACCAACCTCTTGATTTGGCTCGCAGAGTGTATTGCAAGACCTCTTTAGTCTCATACGAGGGCACTTGTTTATCAGGACTTCTGGGACGTCGACCCTTGCGTCGGTCTCGCAGCGGACGTCTGAATCACTCCTCCGTCACGGGCGCGTACCCTACCTTGGCATTCGTCGGCAACGTGAAATGGAACGCGGCACCACGTCCATTATTGGCCGTCGCCCACAACTGGCCGCCATGCGCTTCGATGATCGAACGGCTGATCGCCAGACCCATGCCTGAGCCCTGCGCCTTGGTCGTAAAGAAGGCATTGAAAATCTGGTCTGCCTTCTCCGCCGGCAGCCCCACTCCGGTATCCGTGACTGAGATCGACACCAGGCCGTCCTGGCCCAGTTGCGATTTGATCGAGAGGATTCCGCCTGTCTCCTTCATCGCCTCAATGCCATTTAGCATCAGGTTCATCAGCACCTGCTGCAGTTGCACCCGGTCTGCCGCAATTTTGGGAACGTCCGCCGAAAGATCCGTCCGTATCGAAACTGCATATTGGTTTGCCTCGCCCCGCATCAGGACGACCATCTCTTGCACAGTCTCGTTAACGTCGGCCAACTCGCGCTTCGGAGGGGCTTTTTTGTAGAGTGACCGTAAGCGATCGATGATGTCAACAGCGCGGTTTCCGTCCTCGGCAATCCTGTTTGCCGCCTTACGCACTTCCTCAAGGTCGGGGTCCTCGCGCATGAGCCAGCGCAGGCAGGTATTCGCATTCAGGATTGTAGCGGAGATCGGCTGTTTAATCTCATGAGCCAGCGACGCTGTAAGCTCTCCCAGAGTGGTCACGCGGTTCACATGTGCGAGATCCGCCTGTAGTTGTTCGGCACGTTTGCGATCTTCAATGTCGGTAGCGGTGCCGATCCATTTGTTGATCTTGCCGTGTCTGTCTCGCAATGGCACCGCGCGTGTCAGGAACCAGCGGTACTCTCCGTCTCCGCGCCGCAGCCGCGTCTCATACTCCAATGGTTCGCCGGTTGACAGCAAGGCCTTCCACCGGGTGAGGACGCGATGAAGATCATCAGGATGGACGGCAGCTTGCCAACCTGAGCCCAATGCCTGTTCCAACGTCAAGCCCGTATACCGGATCCAACCCTGGTTGACGAATGTGCGGTGCCCGTCGGGTCGAACAATGAACGCCAGAGCCGGCATGCTTTCCACGGCTTCACGAAACTTCTTTTCTTGTTCCCGTACCTGCCGAACACGCAAAAGGTAAGCCGCCCAAAGCAACGCGAGAATTGCGGCCGCACACAATGCGCGGAACCAGTTAGTCTGGTAATACGCCGGCGCGATGGAGAATTTCAGCG